>Ga0233425_10000039_pt1 | contig 306744 bp, 240 predicted proteins | sample Watercolumn_Towu_2_FD_181712 | JGI IMG/M metagenome (GOLD analysis project Ga0233425, IMG submission 181712) | Freshwater microbial communities from Lake Towuti, South Sulawesi, Indonesia - Watercolumn_Towuti2014_140_MG | ecosystem: Environmental > Aquatic > Freshwater > Lake | place... | reverse complement strand
GAGGTGCGATACAAGCTGTGCGGATCGCTGCCGTTCTTGAACGAGTGGGCGGCGAACCTCGGCGAGGTGGGGAGCGAACCGGGATGGTCCTTGGTGCCGTGGCAGTTGGCGCACACGCGGGCGTAGATCGCCTCACCTCGTTTGAACGCCTTGTCGTCGAGCCCGCGGATCAGCCCGGCGTGGTCGATGTTCTTCTCGTATTCGGGGATCACGAGTGCCGTGACCGCAGGTCGGAGTTCGCGCGCCCGGGCCGGGCCCCCCTCGGCGATCTCGATCAGGTATTTCGCCAGATCCAGAAACTGTTGACGGTCTGAGAGCGAGTTCACCAGTCCGTCGGGCATGAGCGACTGCTTCCCGACGATTCGCTCCTCGATGTTCGCGGTCGGTATCGTCACCCGATTGCCGCCGGCGGGGTCGATGAGCGTGAGCATACCCTTCTTTTCCTCGGCGAGCAGTCCCGTGATGACCCGCCCGTCTTTGGTGCTCACGATAAGAGGCTCGTACCCTTTCTTGATAACTTTTGACGGGTTTAGCACGGATTCAATCAGGTGGGCAGCCGTCGCCTCTTTGCCGGCCTGGGTCAAGTCCGGGCCGAGTTGCGTGCCGGTATCGGCGTTGTGGCACTTCGCACACGCCAGGAACGGCTGGAAAAACAGTACCGCACCCCGGCCGGCGTCGCCGCGTTCGCGGGCGGCCTTGGCCAACTCTGCGGGCGATTCCTTCAGCAGGTGCTGGGTGAGCGTCGGCGGATTGGCCGCGGGCGGCGGGTCGGCTTTGGGCTTGGCGTCGGCGGGAACTTGCCACAGCTTGATCAGCAGGTCGTGCATGTCCGGGTCATGCTTCTTCAGTTCATCGCGGGTGAACGGGAAGAAGTCATTCTTGCCAAAGAACGCCTCCGAGCACTCGGCGAAGTACTCCATCGGGTTGGTCAAGGCGTACGCCTTCTCAAAGGTGTTGGGTTTGCCATTGCCGAAGTGGCGTTCGACCTTGGCGTACTTACCCGACTCCTTGGCCCGAGCATAGGCGGCGGCGATTTGCGGATTGCCGAACCCCTCCGGCAGTTCGCGGTCGTGGTAGGCGTGGGCGAGTTCGTGCAGGACGAACCACGGCATGCGGTTCACTTCGGCTTCGAAGATGCGGACGTTGGTGAACTCGACCGCTCTTGCCATCGCCGGGTCGCGGCCATGGTTGCGGAGCCAACCGGCGCCGGGGTGGTATTCGGCGATCGGTCGCACACCGGGATATTCCGGGTTGAAGTAGAGCGGCACCCGCTGGAGCTTCGCCAACGGCGCCTCTGGCACAACCTTTGTGATCTCGTCCAGTTGCCGGTCAAGCAAATGCAGGGCTTTCTCCGTGAGTTTCACGTCCGCGGCAAGCAGTTCTCGGTTGATGTGCACCGTCCAGCCGCGGAATGTTCGGGTCTCGTAGACGGGATCCGGCGTCGGCGCGTGGGGAGACAGAAGGTTGTCGCGGAGAAAACGCGTCATCGTGTCCATCAGGTGTTGGTCCGTGTTCCGTCCTTCCTTGATGGCGTGGGTCCGGTTCGGGTACGGCAGCACGCTGAACCGCTTTCCTTTCGCGATTAACTCCTCCATCAGCCGCTCGGTGGCCTGGTAATGGCAGTTGTCGTCGCCAGTGCCGTGGATGAGCAGCAAGTTGCCCCGCAGCTTGCCGGCGTGCGTGATCGGCGAACCGTCGCGATACCCGGCCACGTTGTCCGCCGGCAGGCCCATGTAGCGTTCCTGGTAGATCGTGTCGTACAGTCGCTGGTCCGCGACGGGCGCGACGGCAATGGCGGTGCGGTACAGGTCCGGGTGCCGGAAGATGGCGTTCAGGCTCATGCTGCCGCCGCCGCTCCACCCCCACGAGCCGACGCGGGCCGGATCGACGAATGGCCACCGCTGGAGCAGAGTGCGGACGGCCGCGGCTTGCTCGGTCGGAGCGAGGATGCCGATTTTCCGATGCACGACCTTCCGCCACTCGCGGCCGCGGGGCACATTGGTGCCGCGGTTGTCCACGCTTGCCACGACGAACCCCTGCTGGGCCAGCATCCAGTGCCAGAGCCCGCGTGGGCCGGGCCACGCGTCGCGAACCGTCTGGCCGTGCGGCTCGCCGTAGACATACATGAGCAGCGGCAGTTTCGCAGAGGGTTCGATGTTCGCGGGCTTGATGCTCCATCCGTCCAGCGTGACGCCGCCGCCGATCGGCACGCGCATGAACTCGACCTGGGGACGCTTCAGGGCGGCGAGTTTGGCCTTGAGCCTAGCGTTGTCGGTCAGCGTGCGCACGACGCCGTGATCGGCGGTACGCACCAGTTCCACAACCGGCGGCGTCGTGAAGTTCGACCAGGTGTGAAATGCCCACTTCGCGTCGGGGGAAACGTCGTACGAGTGCCAGCCGGTTTGTTTCTCGGGAGAAAGCTGCTCGGTCTTGCTGCCGTCGAGTTTCACCCGGAACAGATCTCGTCGGGTTGCGTCCATCGGCGAGGCCGCGTAGTACAACCACCCACCCGCCGGGTCCACAGCTTCGACGCCGATCACGTCGAACTCGCCTTTCGTGATTGGCTGCAGTGGCGAGCCGTCGACGTGACCGCGGTAGGCGTGACGCCACCCAGAGCGTTCGCTGAGCCACAGAAAGCTCTTTCCGCCGTCCAGCCAGCGCCAGGGGTTCTCGTTCTCCAGCCAGGCGGCGTCCTTCTCAGTGAACACGGGCTTCGCCCGGCCGGTGTGGGGATCGACCCGCCACACGCGCAGTTCGGTTTGCAGCCGATTGAACTGCTGCACCAGCATTTGCGAGCCGTCGGGCGTCCAGTCGGCATGCGGGAGGTAGTGCTCGCGTGGATCGCCGGGGAGGTCGAGCCATTGCACCTTCCCGCCGCCGCTCGGAATCACGCCCAGCCGAGCTGCCGAGTTCTTCCCGCCCACTTGCGGGTAGGCGAACGTGGTGATTCGCGGCGTCTGGCTGATGACGTTGTTGATCAGGTGAAACTCCGGGACGCCGGTGGTGTCGAACTGCCAGAAGAGGATGTGCTTGCCGTCCGGGCTCCAGCGGAAGCAGTTTCGGAGGTCCAGTTCTTCCTCATTCACCCAGTCGGACGTGCCGTTGATGAGCGTCTTCGAGCCATCGGTGGTCAAAGAGGTGATCTTCAGGTCATCCAGGTTCTGAACGTACAGGTTGTTCTCGCGGACGAATGCGACCCGCGTGCCGTCCGGCGAGAGCGTGGCGAACATCAGCGACGACGGAGCGGCGTCTCCGCCGAGTTTGCGGAGCTTGCGCGTCATCACGTCGAGCACCCAGTAGTCGCCACGAGTGTTCCGCCGCCACACTCGTTGGCTGTTCGTGAAGAGAAGCAGCTTGGTCTCATCGACCGAGAACTCGTAGTCGTCCACCTTGAGCGGCTCATTGGCGTCTTTGGGGACGAGCGCCGCAGCCGGGACAATGACCTCCTTCTTGCCGGTCGCCGGGTCGTTGCGGACCACCTCACTCTTCTCCAGAGTGAAGTAGGTTGATGTCCGCTTACTCCACTGCCGGGCTGGGAGCGAGTCGGTGGCGAACTCCCCGGTTCCGAACAACCGACCGACGGTGAGCAGCGAGTCGTCAGCGCGGAGTGTGCCGACCACAAGCGATAGAACGACCAGAAGAGTGAGCGAAGTGCGGGACCGAGTTGATGTTCGCATGAAGTCCGCCGTGTATCATCGTTCAGAAAAAGGGCGAAGCCGAACCTCACTCACTTTTTTTGGGCTCGTAGGTGAAGGCGTGTTCGTCCGCTGGCAGCACCCACACGTTTCGAAACTTCACCGGGTTGCCGTGATCCTGAAGGAACACAGGGCCAACGCTCGTCTTTTTCTGCTTGTCTCGGATTACGTCCAGGTAAGGTGTATTGCCGAACCGGAACGGGTGAAACGTCGATTTCGGTTCGCCGAACTCCGTTCCATCCTGCACCTTCTTCCCGTTGAACCAGACCGTGACGGTTCCCTTTTCGGTGATCTTGCCCGTGTCGTCCCGCCGCGGAGCGCGGTAACGGATGTCGAACACCTGCCACTCGCCCGGTTTCCGGCAGGCGTTTTCTTTCGGCGCGGAGAATCCATACAGCGCGCCGGCATCGTCCTGCGTCACTTTCTCCTTGCCGAACGAGTTCAGAATCTGAATCTCGTAATTCCCGTGGATGTACACGCCGCTGTTCGCAGGTCCCTTCTCGGGCAGCATGAACTCGACGTGGATGTCGGCGTCCTTGAAGTGCAGCTTCGAGACGATATGGTTCTGGTTCTTCTTGGGCGTCGAGACAAGCACGCCGTCCTCGACCGGCCAGTTGATCTTTTCGCCCGCCATGCTCAAGAATGAATGGCTCCCTTTTTCGTCGAGGAGCACCGTCGCCCCTTTCGGCGGCCGGACGGGAAGCTGACTCTGGTCAGGCTGAAAGCTCGAATCCGCGGATGTCGTCGCGCACAATTTCTTCATCGCAACGCCCATTGCTTCGCCGATCAGATAGTAGGACTCGGCGTTGCTGTTCCAATGATAGCCTTGTTTGGTCGGCGAGTCTTGCTCCTTGCGCCAGAAGGCCTGCGTTTTGACGAAGGCGACATTTCCTTTGAATTCCTCGTGTTCTGCCACGGCAGCCTGGGCTTTCATCAGCGCCAACGCTCGCGGGTGCTTTTCCTCGGGGCCGGTCATTCCCGTCTCAGCGATCACGAACGGAAGTTTCGGAGCATCGAGCTCCCTGCGGACATCGCGGATGAGATTGGCCATGTTCTTTTCGTACTCATCGACAAACGCCTGATTGATGCGGTCGTTCCAACCTTGATGCCAGCCAAACCCGGCAAGTTCATAGCCGCGATCGCCGAACTCCGGGAACTCCTTCTTGAGGTCTTTCAGAACTGCCTTCGTTCGGTCGATGACCTCCCTATAGAACTGCCCCACTTCGCCGCCGGAACTTGGCGGGCGAAAATCTTTGCCGAGACTCTTGCCGCCCCATGCCAGTTTGATGAGTAAGACGGGTGCGTCAAATGCGTCACCGACCACAAACCCAAAACCGAGCTCCGGCCCTATGCGATCCTCTTTCACCCCAAACCCAGCTGTCAGCTTGCCCTTGCGATCGAGGTAATGAATCCACACGTCGTCGCGCACCGCCCATTTGCCCTCTTTGTCGAGCAGGTGCTTAAACTTGTCGGCCGTGGCCTTGTCTTTGGCAACGTACTCCAGGATACCCTTACCGTTGTTCTTTTTTGCGTCCGCCTTGATGAAACCGTGCCCCTCCATGTTCGACTGGCCGGCGAGGATGAATACCTTCACTTCGCGATCACGCCGCAGTGTCTGTGCGGAGGGGTTCTTGTCCTGTGCCCGGACTGAGGCGGAGAATGACAAGGCGCCAATGACTTGCAGCAAGTACAAAGTTGCTGCAGCGGTTCGACTCATGATCAACCTCGTACTTTGGATGGCTGTAAAAGACTCGGCACGAATGTGCGCCATGGGCTCTCTTCTATTGCGCAGCACGTAAGCGTACCTAACTCGTCTTCTCGAAACCCTATGAAAGAATTGGGACGCTATGCGGTGAAAGACTCTGGCAACGACATTGGGGGCAATTGCTGATAATAAGCCGCCTCTGGGATTTGAACCCAGGACCCCAGCTTTACGAAAGCTGTGCTCTACCGCTGAGCTAAGGCGGCGCGGCGACTGTGCCCGCCGGCACTGTCGCATCGTTGCGTAATCCTAGCGGCATCGCCTTTTTGGACAAGGGCCGCATTGCACCCCTACTTCGGCAAGCCGGCCGGCCGTGGCGGCAGCTTCCCTTCCGGAATGCGCCGGCGCCATCGTGCAACTGCAGCCTCCCTTTCGGCGTCCGAACCGGCTGGGTTGAATAACGCCTGCTTCGCGCCGTCCGGGTCCACTTGGGCCAAATGCGAGAACGCCAACTCACGAATCGACAACTTCGCACTCTGCATGTGCGCAAACAGCGCCGTGTACGTGCTCGGCTGCTGCAGGTCGGCCTCGGACAAAAAGTGCAACAGTTGCAACACCTGGTCTGCTTGTTCCTCCGAGTAGTTCTTGTTGCTTTGCAACATCTGATGAAGCCGACGGTCGTTGTCTGCATGGCGGGCGCACCAATGTCGCAATGCGAATATTGCCGCGCCGCGAGCGATTGGCTTCTCCGCGTCGTCCATTGCGTCCAACAGATCCGTCAACGACTCGATCGCGCCAAGCGTAAATACCGCCAGCACCTGAAACGTTGGCACCGGTTCGGCTGACAGTTCGGTCAGAATGATGCCGACGCTTGCGTCCCGCTTGATCAGTTGCTGTCCCAATTCGTCCCGCGCTTTGGCCATGTCGCGAGCAGCCTGATGGTCCGGCAGCGCCGGCGACCACACGGGCAGAATCTCTCGCAGTCGAATCGTCTCGCGCACCGCTCCGCCTTTACTGTCCCAGCCGACGAGCGCTGGCCCCGGCGGCGCATTCAATTCCAGCGGCTTCTGAAAGCCGATCTTCAACGTGGCTGAGCCCTTGGGCACGCCGATGAAAACGCGAACGGTCGGCTCGTCGCCGCCGGGATCCTTGGAAAAACGCACGCCCGGCGAATAAGACACTTCGACATCTGCCAGAATCTCGGCCTTTTCTGAAAGCGTGACTTCCCATACTTCTCTGTGAAATCGCAGCCGCAGCGATGCGGCGCCATTGGGCTTGTTGTTCTGAAAAACCACACGACCGCGATGCACCGTCAGATCTGCTTCGATGCCCGCGGGAGGCGCGTGAAAAGTCACGCTGCACTCGAAGGTCGGAGGCCCCTGAAACTCCGGCACGCTTCCCCACAACATCACATGAACGCCGGTGTCCAGTTGCACCTCGTTTCGAAATGCAGGAAGACTCATCACAGGCGTTTGTGTCACAATCCGATTGCCCCTGAGTAGACGCTGCCAGCCTTTTTGAGGTTCGTCCAACGGCGTCAAGAGAATTGCATTTGCCGACGACAGCCTGCCTACTTCCTTTCTCTCACGGCTGGGCGCTGCGACCGACGGCTGATCGATCGGTTTCTTCGGCGCGCCGACCGTCGATGCATCCTTGGGATCGACTTTCCGGTTCGGATCAATCTCCTTCGGAGGCGGCGCCAAAGGCAGTTTGCGCTCATTGTTGGCAGGCGTCGGATCGGGGCCCTTGGGCGCTGGCACGGCCGGCGGCACGAACAATGCAAGATTGACATGCTCGGCTGAGCGGTGAGGCGGCACGGCATCGGTAGGCCAGGCTTGCCAAATCGCCGTTGCGAGTCCCAACGAGGCGACAACGATGCCCGCGACATACCATGGCCAACGCACCGAACGCGGTGCATCTTGCGCGTTGAATCGGTCCGGAGTTTTGCGCTCGACTGCAGCCGGCGGTCTACGGAACGGAATTGACTCCGGCCCTTTTACCAATTGGTACATGCGTTGCCGGGCCGATGGCGGTACTAGTGCAGGCTCGCTCATCATCAACGTGAGGATTTGATGACAGGCGGCCACTTCGGCCAGATAAACATCCTCCGAAAGGCACGTCACGTCGACCTGCTCGACTTCTTCCGGCGAAAGTTGCCCGTCAATGTAATCAGCCACGGTATTCGGATCGAGTTTTGAGGATTCACCGTAGAGCGACGGATTGACCAGGCTTCGACGCCGAGTCACTTTCTTGATGCGGTCCATCAACTCCTTCGCAACCGGGCTCTCCGCAACTTTTTGGCCGATCTCGCGGGCCTCTGCCGGCGGCAATGCATCGTCTAAATAGGCCAACAGTGTTCGCAGTGTCAGGCGCATGCCACGCTCCAGAATGAAGTTCATCCACACTTAATAGTGGCGCCGGACGAACTATTTCGTGCAAGAAAATGCTGAAAATCCTTCGTTACGTCTCGAGAGCACCTCGTTTGACGCCGCATCCTGGCTCCTACTTTGTCAACGTTCGCAACGTTTTCGATCACCGCCCGCATCATTCGATACATCCGTCATTGCCGGCGGCATTGAACCGTCGCCGCTTTCCCCGGCTGTGAGATTGAGGCCCTTCAACCACTTACGTGTCCAACGGACTATCCCAGCGCGGCGTAGCCGCAACCAAAGTCTGATAGACCGCCAAGACGCCAAGAAAAGTCACAGATCGAAAATAGTTATGTCTAAGCATCGCCATTCGGCGAACCTTGGCGCGATTGGCGTCTTAGCGGTTCCTATCATGTGCCGCAAACGGGGATGCAATTGCGCGTCGGTGATAGGTTTTGGACCTCTAATACAGTGACAAGAGCATGCATTCCTTGTGTCCATGGTGCCTTTGTTGTGATTTCTTGTCTTCGCCTTGGCCTTGCCTTAGCTCTTGCCCGGTCCGGTTTCCCGAAAAACTGTGCCAACCATGTCATTTTGTGTCATTTTGTGACACCTGTTGCTCGAATTGTGCGCACCGCGAACGCAAACGCGATTCCGCGCTTCGTCAATCAACCGAACCAACGCTACGATCCGGTTTGGAAATGTCAAAGCGATTGCGGATTGCGGATTGCCGTTCGCTTGTTGCAGACGAAGACGGCATCGTCCCCAGTTGAATGTTTTTCTGCCTGGTTACGAGGGGTCTGCCCACGTAACCTCTTCTGTCGTAACTAGGTGGAACTGCGAGAGCTGGCCGGGGCTGATCGAGGTCACGACATGCAGTTGGAAGGACGAGTCGGCGTCCGTGAGGCAGGCGCCATGAAGAGTGGGTCAGTTCATGGTGCGACAAGCCACGACCAGTTCATCGAGCAGTTTCGTGAGACCGCCTCTCATTCAGTTTTCGCATTGGGATAAGTATATGAGCACATGAATATCCTCGATTTAACCCCAGAAAACTGCAGGCCTTTCTCCTAGCATTCCGTTATGCGAGGCGTATTATCCCAATCCAGTTTCTGACTTATCGCAATCGCGCGATTGCGATAATCACCTGTTCGGCGGCAAGATAAGGGGAACGCCCACCATGATCTGGGACCAAGGGCTGCTCTTCATCGAGCCGAGCCATGCAGCTTCGCCAGCGCCAGTGATCGACGAGATCAGCCGAAAAATGTGCGCCGCCTTCCGCAAGGCAAGGCGCAGTGAGTATGCGTACGGCGGAGTCCACGAGTGCATGTGTGGCGCACACAGTACGGCTTGTGACTACCATCTGCCGAATGGTGACCTCACCAACTCGCTTTGTGTCCATTATGTTGCTCACCATCGCTCCGAGGTTCCTCCCGAGCAACTTGCGCGGATTAACGCCTTCCGCTTTGGGGAGGACAAACCGAGTGAGCAAGAACTCCAGGGCCCGGAACTTGTTCTCGCGGGCATTCGCGCGTCCGTGGAAGGGATCCTCGGCTCGGACCGACTCGGCACATGGGTCGCGTGGGGCCTTGATGCGGAAGCCCTCTGTCGAGGTTTCCAAGGCGGTCGTTTACCCAAAATGGCAGGGTTCACCGAGGCCCGGCAAGACGCGGACGCGCTGTTCTCTATCCTGTGCTCGATCGAGGCAGAGGCACTTCCGCGCCTCCGCGAGTCCGTTGAGCGCACGCACGGAGACGTGCGGTCGTGGGGGGCGGACGCACTGCGTGTACCTGGCTGGAAGCGCGAGGCATGGCCACTGCCCCTCGCCGATCTCATGAGGTTCGCCGACGGAGATCCAATGCATCGGCGGTCCATCGCGATGAGGTTTCGGCTTCTGGGGCCACATGCCGGCGTGGCTATCCCAGTTCTCTTCGAACTCGCCAAGGGAGCGACGGGGGACTTGCAGTACGACCTTGGGTTGGCTCTCGGAGACATGAAGAGGACTCCTGGTCTCTTGGTTCCTCCCGCCGTAGTTCCGAACTTGCTTGAACTTGCGCAAGACGCGAAACGCTATCCCGAACTCCGGATCTCAGCTGCTCTGGTCCTGGCCCGTGCCGGCATCAATAGCGAGTATGCCGTTCGCGCTCTGCTCCAAATGGCGTTGGCAGGTAAGGGCAATGACTTTGAGTATGGAGCGGCGGTTCTGTGCGGCACCCTGAACCAGACGGAAGGTTACCTAGGAGAACCGGGAATCGAGGGCTGGGGCCGTGTTGCGTTTCCGATTCTGCTTGAAGCGCTACAGGCCTCCGATTGGCTGGAGCGCCTTCGAGCGATCAAGCTCCTCGGTCGTCTGGGCCGCGACGCCGGAGAAGCTGTCCGAGCTTTGACAAAGGCCGGGGAAGATCCCAAACTCCGTTCGCACGTCTAGGAGGCGCTGCTACGCATTACGTCCCCAGGGTCAGCAGACAAAGTCGTCGAAGAGAAGAAAGCCGCGGAAAAGGCGAAAGCTCAAGTGGTGGTGCCTCCTATTGACCCGGCGAAGCCTCGCCACTCTCAGTTTTTCCGATTCACTTGTCCCTTTTGCTCTCACAGCGAAGTGGTGGGCTTGTGGTGTACGTCCAAGGCGTGTTCCCACTGTCAGAAGAGTATCCGTATTGTGAAACAGCCAGGTTGTTCCGGGTGCGAGTTGATCGAGTCAGCCGGTGCGTCGCCGAAGCCACCTGAGCGTAAGTGGTGGCAGTTTTGGAAGTAACGTGACGAGAAGCCGCCGAACCAAACTCTGCAGCAGACGGCGGCCGCGATGTTGGTTTCTTGGAGTTCACGGCTCTTAGCGCGGCGGCCGCTGCTGAGCTTGTTCGACTATGATGCCGCAGCCACGTACAGTGCGTCGTCGGTTTTTTCTCTTGGCGATTCGCACGCTGGAAGATTCGGGATTCACTCGACTATTCGCGGTCACGGCCACAGGCCGGCCGCCGGGATCACATACGAGGCCGGGTCCCGCTTTCGTTAGGACAACGTCCGCTTCATTGCTGAAGTTGCGCTCGACTTGCGTTACGACGACGCCCAGCACAGGTTGGCGGGTCAAATCGCGGCCGAGGTCCGTGCGAGTAGTCCGGGCTTGGCGAAACGTCGCCGACTTCGTTGAGGTGTCGTACCAACAACAAACACTGTTGAACTTGCCCAGATCGATTGCCAGAATGAGACCATCCATCTCATGCCTCCTGTGAAGGTGGATTGAAATTCCACCACCTACCCTAGCGGCGGCATGCATGGATTCTTTCGGCGTTGGATTGCAACGGTTAGAAGGAACAAAGGTTCCATTTACTTTCTTCCGCCCAAAACAAGGAGGCGTTGTCGATCATGTCAACGGCATCTCGGTTGATGACGGTTCTCATCCTCACGGCGAGTCTCCTGGCAGTTGCTGCTGCCCAAGACAGTCCGACAACGCCCCAAGAGCGAACCGACTCCCTCGGGAAGGATCAGTACAAGGAGATTAACGCAGACCTGAAAAAGTTAGGCACGAACATCGATCTGGCCTTCGTCGGCGATTCAATTACAAGACGTTGGCGAGGAGAGGGCAACAAGGAAGTCTGGAACAAATACTGGGGTTCGTACAAGGCCGTCAACATGGGGATCGGCGGAGATCGGCCCCAGAATGTTCTCTGGCGGCTGAAGAACGGTCAGTTCGACGGCTATCAGGCGCGCGTTTTCGTGGTGATGATCGGGACCAATAACTGCTGGGGGAAAAGACCGTGCCCGAGGACGTGGCGGACGGTGTCAAGTCCATCATCGACCTCATCCAGACGAAGCAACCCAAATCCAAGATCCTGCTGCTGAGCATCCTTCCCGTTGGGGAGAAACCGAATCCCGGCCGTAAATCGAGGGATGACATCAATAAGTTGCTATCGAAGTTCCACGGTGGATCCGTCGAGTATATGGATATCTCGACCAAGTTCCTCGAAACCGATGGCACCATCAGCAAGGACGTGATGCCGGACTTTCTGCACCTGGCTCCCAAAGGCTATGAAATCTGGTCGGAAGCCATCAAGGACAAGGTAAAGGCACTCCTCGCCGAGACCGAGAAGCGTTAAGAGGCGGAACTACGCAAAAACCTCGCCGATTGGCGCGCAGACCTGCCACGACTTTCAAGGACGCGGGGAAGGGCACCTAACCCCAATGGCGTTGAGATAAACACGCCAACTCCACCGAGACTACGACTTGCGTGCTTTGGGCAACTACTACTTTCCAAAGTGCAAGCATTGCAAGTACAATCAGCCACATGGAATCGAATGCGGCGCCAGTGTCGGCATCGACGCGTTTCATCGCGCGACATGGGGCCATGCGCTTCTTGGGTGAATTCGAGGCGGCCGCAGAAATGGCGCTGCGCCGCGGCAACGCGATTATTTTGCGGACCGAGAGAGGATTGGAAGCTGGTGAAGTGCTTTGTCCCAGCACTCCCCAAGCAATCAAGATGTTGGCGGAGCCGACCGGCGGTACGGTTCTGCGACTGATGACGACTGAAGATCGTGCCCGTGCAGAGCAGTTGCGTTCGAACTTGCCAAACGTATTTGACAAGGCGAACGAACACATCCGGAACCTGAAACTCCAGATGCAACTGGTCGACGTTGAACACTTGTTCGGCGGCGAACGCATCGTGTTCTACTTCCTATCGGATAAGCGCGTCGATTTTCGCGAACTGGTCAAACTCCTGGCGCGCGAGTTTCAGACGCGCATCGAGCTACGCCAGATCGGCGTGCGAGACGAAGCGAAGCTGCTTGCCGATTACGGCGATTGCGGCAAACCGGTCTGCTGCAACACGCACATGACCGTGATGCCGCCGGTGTCCATGCGCATGGCGAAAATCCAGAAATCGACGCTGGATCCATTCAAGATTTCCGGGCGCTGCGGTCGGTTGAAGTGTTGCCTTCGTTTCGAGCAGGACGTATACGAAGAGTTCTTGGCGGAGCTGCCGTCGATCGGCTCGCGAATCGTCACGCAGAAGGGCCAGGGCCGTGTACTCGCTCAAGAGATCCTGGCGAGGAAGCTCCTTGTCGAATTCGAGGATGGCAGGCGATTGCCGGTGAATCTGAACGAAGTTTTGACAACGATTCGATAGTGCGCGGAACGCCCGTTCTTCTCAGACAACAATTGTTCGAGTAAGCATGCATCCTGAATTAGTTGAAATCGCTGACAAAGACGGCCGCTATGCTTGGGAGGCGTTTGCCTTCGCTCTCGATGCGTTGACGCACACGCAACGGATGTTCGGCAAGTCGAATCCGGTGCCGGGACAGACTGCAGGCGCAGAGCATCACGTCACGGCGCGTGAACTGCTCGAAGGCGTCTGCGATCTGGCCCGGCAGGAATTTGGCTTGATGGCGCCGATCGTTTTCGAACGATGGGGAATCCGGACTACAGGCGACATCGGCAACATCATCTTCGCGTTGATTCATTCGAGCGTCCTTTTCAAGAATGAGAACGACCGCCGCGAAGACTTTGACGACGTGTTTGACCTGACACAGGTGATGACGGGCGATTATCGGATCGAAGTGGAAGAAGTCGGGAAATGGGGATCTCGGTGAAAAGAAACGTAGCGTTTCTGATTTTGAGCCTGGTTGCCTTTGCATCATGGATGATTTGGCTCGGAGTGCGCGCGATACGAACCAAGAACCCCGTCGTCGTTTCGCGGTCGCAACTGACGGTGTCTCAATTTGACCTGGTCGCGCAAATCACAGACCTGACCGGAAAGAGAGTGACGGTCGACGATGTCCTATATGCTGCGGGGGACGGACCTGCGAAAGGCGACGTGTTGACAGTGAAAAACCTGACGGATGCGAAGGGCTTCGTTTCGTCCGGGACATACGTTGTTCCTCTTATTAAGGTGAAAGACGAGTACTTGTTGGCAGGATTGCCTGACGATCCGGGCTTTCCGAACGACATGATCGATACGCGAGCGATTGCTCCCCGCATCTATCCGTGGACGGACGAGGTGCGGCGTCAGCTGTCGGAAGTGCATGAACACAAACGGAAGGGCAACTCTGCTCCATTACCCGAAAAGTGAATCGAACCTTAGGTTAGATGCGGTTGTCCATCGAATGAAAGCAGGGCTTGATTGACGAAAGATGTTCAAGTCAAGAGAGTTAGGCCAGGATTTGTGCCGGACTTTCGGCTTGTCGGGGGTGTCGGCAGGCTCTATAGTCATGGGTTTGGTTGAGGCCGTGTTGCTCGTGTAGCTCAACGGCAGAGCAGTGGTTTTGTAAACCACAGGTTGCGGGTTCAAATCCCGCCGCGAGCTTCTCGACGGAAGTTGGTGTGTTTTCTACAATATGAAGTCTTGACTCTAAGGGGCGCTCGGTGTGCGCCGCGCGGACGACGGACACCAGGGCAGATGGCAGAGCGGTCTATTGCACCAGACTGTAAATCTGGCGGGCTACGCCCTTCGGGGGTTCGAATCCCTCTCTGCCCATTGGGAATTTATGATTTGAGATTTCGGATATCAGATTGTAGTGACGCGGTTGCGAGTGCAGTAAGACTTCAATCTGAAATCATCAGTCTGCAATCATAAATGGCTGCGTGCGGGTGTAGCTCAATTGGCAGAGCTCCAGCCTTCCAAGCTGGTTGTTGTGGGTTCGAATCCCATCGCCCGCTGTGGAATTTCGGATTTGGGATTGCGAATTGCGGAATGAAGTTACAGCAGCCGGTTTGCAGCGTTCCGCAATTGAATTGCTGCTGTAGCTCAGTGGTAGAGCGCGTCCTTGGTAAGGACGAGGTCGTGGGTTCAATCCCCACCAGCAGCTTTGGAGACTCATGAGGTTACGCCCGTTTCCGGTTGTCGACAGAAGTTGTCGCGTCCGGCCGGGTTTTTTCTTTACACGCTTGAGAATCAATTAGCGGAGGCACGATGGCGAAGGATACCTTTCAACGGACCAAGCCCCACGTCAATGTCGGCACCATTGGTCACATTGACCACGGCAAGACTACCTTGACGGCGGCCATCGTCGCCCGCCAGGGCACGAAGTTCGGCACCAAGGTCAAGAGCTACGCGGAAATCGCGAAGGGCGGCACAGTACGTGACGAAAACAAGACGGTGACCATCGCCGTCGCGCACGTTGAATACGAGACCCCGGCACGTCACTATGCCCATATTGACTGCCCGGGCCACGCCGACTTCATCAAGAATATGATCACCGGCGCCGCCCAGATGGACGGCGCGATCCTGGTCGTCGCGGCGAACGACGGTCCGATGCCTCAGACCCGCGAGCATATTCTTCTGGCTCGTCAGGTCGGTGTGCCCAGGATTGTGGTGTTCCTGAACAAGATCGACACCGTCGACGATCCCGAGTTGCTCGAACTCGTCGAAATGGAACTTCGCGAGCTGTTGTCGAAGTATGAGTATCCGGGCGACGAGATCCCGATCATTCGAGGCCGTTCTGACATCGCTTACAAGAGTCCGGGCGATGCGACGATCTGCAAGCCGATCGACGATCTGATGGACGCGTTGGATTCGTATATTCCGATGCCGGTTCGCTTGACGGATAAGGACTTCCTGATGTCCGTCGAAGACGTGTTTTCGATCAAGGGCCGCGGCACGGTGGCGACCGGCCGCATCGAACGCGGCAAGTGCAAAGTCGGCGACGACGTCGAAATCATCGGCCTGCGCAAAGACAAGCGCAAGTCCGTGATCACCGGTGTTGAAATGTTTCAGAAGACGCTCGACAGCGGCGAAGCCGGCGACAACGTCGGCGTGCTGCTTCGAGGCGTTGAACGCAACGAAATCGAGCGCGGCCAGGTTATCGCCAAGCCGAATTCGATTACGCCGCACACGAAGTTCGAAGGCCAGGTGTACGTGTTGTCGAAGGAAGAAGGCGGCCGTCATACGCCGTTCTTCAGCGGATACAAGCCGCAGTTTTACTTCCGTACGACCGACGTCACGGGCTCCGTGACTTTGCCGCAAGGCGTCGAAATGTGTATGCCCGGCGACAACGTCAAGGTTACCGTCGAGCTGCTGCCCGAAATGCCCATCGCCATGGACGAAGGTTTGCGTTTCGCCATTCGCGAGGGCGGCCGAACGGTCGGCTCCGGCGTCGTGACGAAGATTCTTGAGTAATTGGGAGTCAGGAGTCAGGGGCCAGGAATCAGTAATTTTCCTCCTGACTCCTGATCACTGACTCCTGACCCCTGTTACAGGGGTGTAGCTCAATTGGTAGAGCAGCCGTCTCCAAAACGGCAGGTTGAGCGTTCGAGTCGCTCCGCCCCTGCTCGACAGCAGACGGAACTGCCCCGAAGGTGCGGGGCAGTTATTTGGATGAACGGCTTCCTTCAGGATCCGACATGGCCACTGCGGTCAACAAAGGCATGGAAACAGCTTCCCCATCGAATCCACAGCAACGGCTGCTGATCGCCAGCGCCATCGGCGCTGCCTATGTCGCTGTCGGCATGGCGGCAGTGCTTTTTGGATTGCCGTACCTCTGGCGAATGGGCGCTGGTGAAATTGTTGCCAAATACCTCAATTCTTTTGTCAGCTACGCGTGCCTTGGAGCATTGCTTCTCGGAGCGATTGTCGGTCTGGTTTTGTTAGGCCTGCGTTTGAGCGTGACTTTAGGGGGCGGGTCGCCGCCGGAAGGACTGCGTTCCGGCGTTTTCATTTTCGCTGCCGGTGGACTGTTGCTGTTTCTGATTTCCCTTGCAGCCGGTCAGTTGCTTGAACGCTATATCCTGAAATCAGCCGACTCACGAACGATTGGCCTAGGACTGACGCTTGCGATTGGAGTTGGGCTGCTGGTCGCGGCGGTTCGGTATATGCTCAAGCCAAAGTTTTACGAACTGCTGATGAAGTTTGACAGTCAAGGTTGGTTTAGAGCGCGGTTTTACAAGCCGAACCAGGGGTTATGGGTTCGTCGACTAACCATTCTTGGATTACTCGCGATTCTAGGCACGGGTATATGGCATTTTGTGCCGGCTTCCGGTGCGATTTCCACCGCCGCGATTCAGGCGCTGAAGATTCGAGTGCCGTTCTTGTATTTTGAGGGCAAAGCGGCTTTCGCGCATCTGCTGCCGAATGCCGCGATCCTCGGGCCGATCATCATGGCTGTCGCTGCATTCTGGCTGTCGTGGCGAGCCGTGAACTTTCCGATGTTCGCTGACTTTCTCATTGCCAGCGAAGCGGAAATGAACAAGGTGTCATGGACTTCACGAAAGAGACTAATTCAAGACACGATTGTAGTATTGACGACCGTGGTGCTGTTCACGTTCTTTCTGTTGGCGATTGATCAAGTTTGGGGATGGGTATTGAGCCGTGACATCATCAAGATTGTGCCGAAGGCTCGATCCGGCGAAGCCGCCAAAGTCGAAAACGTCGAGCAGGATTACTAGGGCGTAACCTTCATTTGGAATGCGAAGCACACCGAGCATCGAACATGACGACGGACGCAAATCCAGAAACCGTGGAATCGCCAGTCAGTGACGCCGCTGCTGTCACCGAATCACCCGCGGTCGAAACGGCCGAGGCTGCCGCCGGGGAGCCCGTTGCTCCTGAAACTGCGACTGATACAGCCGTTGCGGTTGCCTCGGAACCGCCGAAGTCAACCGGCAAGAAGCACTGGTACGTCGTCAAAGTTCAGTCGGGTCGCGAAGACTCAATCAAAGAAGCAATTGAGCGACGCGTGAAGATCGAGGGGCTCGAAGAGTTCTTCGGCCAGGTGGTCGTTCCCGTGGAACGCGTGACGGAGATTCGCAACGGAAAACGCGTCGTCAAGAAACGAAAGAAGTTCCCTGGCTATGTCATGGCCGAGGTCGAGTACAACGACCGTGTCTTGTACCTGTTCCGCGAAACATCCGGCGTCGGCGACTTTGTCGGCGGCAGTTTGACCCGCGCCCCCGCGCCGATTTCGGATCGTGAAGTGCAATCAATGCTTTCCGGCATGGAAGAAAGCAAGGCCGGCGACAAGGGCTCTGTGGCGCCTCCGCCGACGAAGATTCCGTTTCATGTCGGCGACAAAGTTCGGGTCCGCGACGGCATCTTCCAGGGGTCCGAAGGCGAGATCAAAGAGATTCGCGAACCCAAAGACGCGAAGGACACCTACCGTATCAAGGTTGAGCTCACAGTCTGGGGCCGTCCGGTTCCGGTCGAGCTGGAGTATTGGCAGATTGACTTGGTTTGAGTAGCTTAACTTTACAACACCGTACTGCAGCGGTTGGTTGAAAAACCTGTCGCTTGCGGACGGTGAATTTATTGGCCGGATGGGATGGAGACTCGTAAGGTAATCTCATGGCAAAACAAGTAACTGCATTCGTCAAGCTGCAGTGCCCTGGAGGGCAGGCGACGCCTGCGCCCCCTGTCGGGCCGGCGCTTGGCGCTCATGGCGTGAATATCGGACAGTTTGTCAAGCAGTTTAACGATCGCACCCAGGATAATAAGGGGCTGATGCTGCCGGTCGTTATCACCGTCTATTCCGACCGTTCGTTTGAATTCATTATCAAGAGCCCGCCCGCAGCGGTCCTGCTCAAACGCGCCGCCGGCATCCCGATCGAGAAGAAGAAGGGCGGCGATGTTATTCCTGGCGAGGAAAAGACCAAGAAGTCAGGCAAATACAAGGGGTTCAAAGTCAATCAACAACAGTTGCTCGATATTGCCAAGCTGAAAGTGAATGACTTAAACGCACGCGACGTCGAACACGCCGCACGGATCGTCGCGGGCACTGCTCGCAGTATGGGGATAACCGTCGAAGGCTGAAAATCGATCATTGCTTGCTTCCCTCGATTCCGCAGCGGCTTAGAGGTGCTGCGGGAGGCAGGGGAGTTTTATCATTATTGTGGAAGACGCCATGGCGAAGAAGACCGAAGCTCCGGCAGCCGAAACTGCTGACGCGAAACCGGAAAAGCCCAAGAAACCGAAGAAGGAAGCGGCCGCCGCCGAACCGGTTGCTGCGGCCCCGGTTGAAGCTCCGGCTGCTGAAGCAACAGCAGCGGCGGCTCCTGCGGCTGCGCCCGCTGATTCGGGCGCGAAGAAAAAAGGCCGAGCCGGCTACCCTCCGCGCCGCGGGAAGAAGCTTCGCAACCTGCTCAAGCAGCAAACAGAAAAACTGGCTAAGGAAGGAACGGTGACTGTTGCTCGTGCCGTTTCGCTGCTCAAGTCGATGAAGCGATCGAAGTTCGACGAAACGGTCGAAATTCACATGCATTTGGGCATCGATGCGACTCAGAGCGATCAGCTGGTGCGCGGCACCGTTTCGTTGCCGCACGGAATCGGCAAGCAGGTGCGCGTTATCGTGTTCTGCCAGGGTGAAAACATCGCCAAGGCAAAAGCCGCCGGCGCCGACCATGCCGGTGCGGAAGAACTGATTGACAAGATTCAAAAGGAAGGCTGGACCGAATTCGATGTTGCGCTGGCAACTCAGGACCTGATGGGCAAGGTCAGCCGATTGGGTAAGGTCCTTGGCCCTCGCGGCTTGATGCCCACGCCGAAGGCCGGCACCGTGATACCAATGACGACGGATGTCGCACAATCAGTCAAGGAATTCAAGGCGGGCAAGGTTGAATATCGCTCGGACAAGAGCGGCTGCGTGCATTCGCGAGTCGGAAAGATGAGCTTCGAAGAGAAAAGCCTGGTCGAAAACGTGCAGGTGTTCCTGGAGCAGATCAAAGCGGTGCGGCCGGCTTCGATCAAGGGGCATTACATACTGTCCGCTTCGCTGTCGGCTACGCAAAGCCCTGGAATCCGCATCGTTGTCTAAGTAGTTGGGAAATGGTCCAATTACGCTTTTGAAATGAGTCGGGATTTGCCATGAGCAAAGTCATCAAACAGATGCAGATGAACGCGTTGAAGGACTCTTTCAACGGCGTGAAGAATATGGTCGTTTTGAGCGCGACCGGCTTAGGAGCGATCGCCGAGAACAATCTGCGAATCAGCCTGCGGAAAAAGAACGTCCGCATGCAGATGGTGAAGAACAGCCTCGCACGGCGAGTCTTCACCGACCTTGGGATTGAACTCAACGATGTTTGGTCCGGCTCCACCGTCTTTGCCTGGGGACCCGAGTCGGTCAAAGAATTGTCAAAGTCGCTGCAAGCTGCGTTCAAGGATCACGAAAAGAAGGACCCCAAGTTTCGCGAAAAGGTGTCGATCAAGACGGCGGTTGCTGAAGGCACACAGGTGGCCTTTGCCAAAGCGCTGGAAATGCCGACGCGGCTGGAGGCGATTGGTGAAATCGTAGCGATGATCTTGGGGCCAGGCAGCCAGTTGGCCGCCGCGTTCACGAGCCCTGGCGCTCAAGTGGCCAGCCAGATTTCATCGATTGCAGACAAGGCGCCGGCAGGCGAACCTGCACCGGCCGCTTAACGGTCTTATTGTGGTGTTGTCGGATTGAACTGTCTTTTGGGCTATTACGCTGTTAGCTGCCACGCTTCAGGCAGCGCATTACATACGTGAGGATTCTTTCCCATGAGTGCGATTGCCGAACTTGGCGACAAAATCGCAGCTTTGACGCTTGTGCAAGCGGTCGAGCTGAAGACCTATTTGAAAGACAAGTACCAGATCGAGCCGGCAGCCGGCGGCGCGGTCGTGGTGGCGGCGGGCGGCGGCGGCGGAGCTGCTGCAGCCGAAGAAAAGCCTGCCGCTAAGACGGAATTCACCGTCAGCTTGGACGGCTTTGACGCCGCCAAGAAGATCAACGTAATCAAGGTGGTCCGCGAGATCACCGGCCTGGGCCTCAAAGAGGCGAAGGACCTTGTCGAAGGCGCTCCGAAGCCGGTCAAGGAAAACGTCGGCAAGGACGAAGCTGAAGTGATCAAGAAGAAGCTTGAAGAAGGCGGCGCCAAGGTTTCGCTCAAGTAGCGAGAGTTGCGCCGGTGCTCGGCAAGCGAGGCTTGAATTGCGGTCTCGCATGCCGAGGCAAAGTCACCAAGAACGTTGGATGCCTGACGCCCGGTGTGTTGCGATGCCCAGGAAGTGGTCGTCGTTGCTTTTCCGGGATTTTTCGCCGTAATGGTGAAATCGCGTGCCCCGCAACTTTGCCCTGGACGGTCTCGTTCGGTGGACTCGCGCAGCCCGCCTGTCGGATGCGGCAGGCAGCGGCGTTGTTTGCGATCCGCGATTTTCTGTTCAGTCGTCAAATACAACGGCGACTGTTTTTTCGACCACGATGTCTCTGACAAACCCGCCCGCGATGAATGCCGTCGCGTCGGTCGGGTTTGTCTTTTGATCCCTCTGGGAGAAGCGCAACATGCCAATCCCCGCAACGCGCATTATCAGGCCCGAGCAGGTGCGAAATTTCGGTCGCTTTGGCGATGCCGAAGAAGTTCCGAATCTCACCGACGTGCAAACGAAATCGTACGATCGGTTTTTACAGATCGACGTCCCCGCCGAAAAACGGCAGCCGATCGGCCTCGAAGGGGTCTTGCGCGAGATTTTCCCGATCGAGAGCTATGACAAGAAACTGGCGCTCGAGTACATCAAGTACGATCTCGGCAAACCGCGTTACGACCCGGATGAGTGCCGGCAGTTGCGGCTGACCTACGGCCGGCCTTTTCGCGTTTGGCTTCGGCTGCGCAAAGACCAGCCGGTCGAGGAAGAAGTCTATCTGGGCGACATGCCGATCATGATCGGCGGCGGCGAGTTCATTATCAATGGCGCCGAACGCGTCGTCGTCTCGCAGTTGCACCGTTCACCCGGCGTGGATTTCGTCGTTGACGACACGAGCGCCGCGGACAAGAAGCTTCACTCATGCCGAATCATTCCCGAACGGGGTTCGTGGATTGAAATCAACGTCACCAAGAAAGACACGCTGGGTGTTCGCATTGACCAGTCGGGAAAATTCTCGTCGATGACCCTGTTGCGAGCGATGGACCCCGCTTACAGCAGCGACGAATCGATTCTCGAAACTTTCCATGGCAAGGACATTGAGTCGTTGAAGGTGGACGACCATTTGCGAAAGAAACTCCAACCGTCGGGGCCTGAGGACCTTTGGCCGATGGCGGTCGGCGACGTGATTGATAGTAAGACCGGTGAAGTTTACCTCGAAAGCTGTGAGCGATTCACCGTTGAAGTGATCGACAAGATTTGCGCCGGTCACGTGAAGACAGTCCGTTTCCTGCGCAATCCCAAGGAGCAACTGATTCTCAGCTCGCTCCTTGAGGAACGCGGCGGCAAGGACGATCAGTCACCCACGCACGAACGCGCCTTGTTGAAGATCTATCAGCGGCTGCGCCCGGGCAATCCGCCGCAGCTTGACAAGGCACGCGACCTATTCAAGGAGAAATTCCAGGACCCGAATCGGTACCGGCTGGGCAAAGTCGGCCGATTCCGCATCAATCGCAAGTTCAATCAGAATGTCGACGAAGAAGAGATGACGCTTCGTTCGATCGATTTCGTCAACTCGATCAAGTACCTGTTGCAACTCCGCGAAACGCCGGCAGGTCCGGAAGGCGAAAGCACCCAAGTTGCAGTCGACGATATCGATCACCTTGGAAATCGCCGACTTCGCACGATTGATGAGCTCGCGTCGGACGAACTTCGCAAGGGGTTCCTCAAGCTCCGCCGCACCGTGCAAGAGCGCATGTCGATCCGCGATCAGGAAGACATGACGCCGCGAACGCTCATCAATCCCAAGAGCGTCTCAGCGGCCATCGAGTACTTCTTCGGCCGAAGCGAATTGTCGCAGGTGGTCGATCAGACGAATCCGTTGGCGCAGTTGACGCACGAGCGGCGTTTGTCGGCGCTTGGGCCGGGCGGTTTGAATCGAAAGCGAGCCGGTTTCGAAGTGCGCGATGTTCACATTTCGCACTACGGCCGCATTTGCCCGATTGAAACTCCAGAAGGCACGAACATCGGTTTGATTTCGAGCCTATCGATTTATGCGCGAGTCGATGAGTACGGCTTCTTGATTACGCCTTATCGCAAGGTCCGCGACAAGAAGCTGACCGACGACGTCACCTGGCTTCGCGCCGACGAAGAATCGGCCGCGCGTCTTGCGCCTGCAGATGCTCCAACCGATCGCGGCCACATCAGCAAGGATCGCATCATCGCCAGATTTGCCGGCGACTTCGGCAGCATCGCTTCGGACAAGGTCGAGTACATCGACGTTTCCCCAAAGCAAATGGTCGGTGTGTCCGCCGGGTTGATCCCGTTCTTGGAGCACGACGATGCCAATCGTGCATTGATGGGTTCGAACATGCAGCGGCAGGCAGTGCCGCTCTTGATTACCGAGCCCGCGTTGGTTTCGACCGGCCTGGAGCAGGAAGTCGCGCGAAACAGCGGCATGGTCGTACGTTCCGATCAGAACGGCTATGTGCGTTATGTTGATTCTGAACGAATCGTCGTCGGAAGCGACAAGCTCAAGGATTCTGAGGTTTCCGCGAACCAGAATGTCGACGAGCAAATGAAGACCGCGATGTCGCAGACTACGGCGCGCGAGTATCGATTGCGGAAGTTTCACGGCTTGAATGAAAGAACTTGCCTGAACCAGCGGCCTATCGTCCATGTCGGTCAGAAGGTCAAGAAATCGCAGATCATTGCCGACAGTGCCGCAACCCATCAGGGTGAATTGTCGCTGGGTCGAAATGTACTGGTCGCGTTTATGTCATGGGATGGCTATAACTTCGAGGACGCCATCATCATTTCAGAACGCCTGGTTAAGAACGACACCTACACCTCGATTCACATCGAGGAATTTGAGATTGAAATCCGAGAGACGAAGCTCGGCAAAGAAGAGTTTACCAGGGACATTCCCAATGTCTCTCCGAAAGCACTGTCCAATTTGGACGACTCTGGCGTCGTACGGATTGGCACGTTCGTCAAGCCCGGCGACATTCTCGTCGGCAAGGTGTCGCCGAAATCGAGGTCCGAACTGACTCCGGAAGAGAAACTGCTGCATGCGATCTTCGGTCGTGCCGGCGAGGACGTGAAAAACGATTCGCTCGAAGTGCCGTCCGGCATCGAGGGCATTGTCATCGCCACGAAGCGATTCAGCCGGCGAGCAAGCATGACGGAGGACGAGAAGAAACAGGTTGCCAAGGAAGAGCGCGACATTGACAAGACCTTCACCGAAAAGATCGCAGATCAGTTCCGTGCTGCAATCTCGGAATTGTCCGAAGCGTTGGATCGCAAGGATTTGAAGGATCCCCGAACCGGCAAGCTCTTGGGCGACAAAGACGACAAGGTCTGCGTCGAACAGTCTGACCACTTCAAGTTTGAGGACTTGGACATTCGCTCGGCCGAGAAAAAGGCGGCTGCGAAGGAACTCTGGGGTCGACAACGCGATCGACTGGAGTTGTTGAAAGACGAAAAGGAGAGACGGCTCAATGCCCTCAAGCGCGGCGACGAACTGCCCAGCGGCGTGCAGCAAATGGTCAAAGTCTACGTCGCCACGAAACGCCAGATTTCTGTCGGCGACAAGATGGCAGGCCGTCACGGCAATAAGGGCGTTATTTCGAAGATCCTGCCGGAAGAGGACATGCCGTATTTGGAAGACGGCACTCCCGTGGACATCCTCTTGAACCCGCTGGGCGTACCGAGCCGTATGAACGTCGGTCAGATTTTGGAGACGCACCTCGGTTACGCGGCTGCGCGGCTTGGCTTCAAGGCAATTACGCCTGTGTTCGATGGCGCAACCGAAGAGGAAATTCGGTCATGCCTGACCGAAGCGGCGCTTTCGGAAACGGGTAAGAGCGTGTTGTATGACGGCCGAACGGGCGAACGGTTCGATCAGCCGGTCACCGTCGGTTACATCTACATGCTGAAACTGCATCATCTGGTTGACGACAAGGTGCATGCGCGTGCCACCGGCCCGTACTCGCTGATTACGCAGCAGCCGCTCGGCGGCAAAGCACGGTTTGGCGGTCAACGATTCGGCGAAATGGAAGTGTGGGCGCTTGAGGCATACGGCGCCGCCTACGTGTTGCAGGAACTGTTGACCGTGAAATCAGACGATGTTGAGGGCCGCACGAAGATCTACGAAAGCATGGTGAAAGGTGAGAACACGTTAGAAGCCGGAACGCCTGCCAGCTTCGACGTGCTCACGCACGAGATCCGTGGGCTCGGTTTGAACATGCAGTTGGAAAAGAAGCGAATCTAGTCACAGTGGTCATTCGCATTGGACTTCAATGCGCGTTTCCGCTGGGCCCGGAGTCCTGACGTCGGAGAGAAACATATGAGCAATAATGCCGCCAATGCCGCCAATGCCGCCGCCGCCGGCGAAGCTTCCTACGATCGGATCAATGATTACGGGGCAGTCCGCATTAGTCTGGCGAGCCCGCACGATATCCGAAGCTGGTCGTTCGGGGAGGTCAAGAAACCCGAAACGATCAACTACCGTACCTATCGGCCGGAAAAGGACGGCCTGTTTTGCGAGAAGATCTTCGGACCGGAGAAGGACTGGGAGTGCTCTTGCGGCAAGTATCGCGGCATGAAGTACAAGGGGATGGTCTGCGATCGTTGCCAGGTCAAAGTGACACATAGCCGTGTGCGCCGCAAACGCATGGGCCACATTGAATTGGCGGCCCCTGTAGTGCACATCTGGTTTTTCAAAGCGATGCCGTCTCGTTTGGGCACGCTCCTGGAGATGAAGACAAGCAACCTGGAGAAGATCATTTATTTCCAGGACTATGTGGTGGTCGATCCCGGCGAAACCCCATTGAAGAGATTGCAGCTACTGACCGAAGACGAATACCGAAAGGCTCGCGAAGAATACGGCGACGGATTTGAAGCCGAAATGGGCGCCGATGCCGCCAAGAAGATGCTCGAAGGCCTCAATTTGGTCGAATTGTCCAAGCAGCTTCGCGACGAACTCCACAAGCTCAGCTTGAAGGAGAAGCCATCGAAGCAGAAGCAGCGAGACCTCGTCAAGCGGTTGAAAGTCGTCGAAGCATTACGCGATTCGAGCAACAAGCCCGAGTGGATGGTTTTGTCGTGCATCCCTGTGATTCCACCCGATCTTCGCCCGCTTGTCCTGCTCGACAGCGGCAACTTCGCGACGAGCGATTTGAACGACTTGTATCGCCGAATCATCAACCGGAATAACCGGTTGAAAAAACTCGTCGACTTGAACGCGCCCGAAGTGATCATTCGCAATGAGAAGCGGATGCTGCAACAGTCGGTGGATGCATTGTTTGACAACAATCGCTGCAAGCGACCGGTGCTCGGCTCAAGCAACCGACCGTTGAAGTCGCTCACCGACATGATCAAAGGCAAGCAAGGTCGATTCCGCGAAAACCTGTTGGGGAAACGCGTCGACTACTCCGCGCGTTCGGTCATTGTTGTTGGGCCTGAACTGCGTCTGCACCAATGCGGCCTGCCGAAGAAGATCGCGCTTGAACTCTTCCAGCCGTTCATCATTCGTCGATTGAAAGAACTTGGTCATGCCGACACGATCAAATCGGCCAAGAAGATGTTGGAACGAAAGGACGAGCAAGTCTGGGACATTTTGGAAGAAGTGACAAAGACGCATCCGGTGCTATTGAATCGCGCTCCAACGTTGCACCGCATGGGCATCCAGGCGTTTGAGCCGGTGTTGATCGAAGGTAATGCCATTCGTATTCACCCGCTGGTTTGCAAGGGGTTCAATGCCGACTTTGACGGCGACCAGATGGCGGTGCATTTGCCGCTTTCGATTGAAGCGCAGGTTGAAGCCAGCGTGCTCATGATGTCCACGAACAACATCTTCAGCCCGGCAAACGGCAATCCGATCATCACGCCGTCGCAAGACATCGTGATGGGGTGCTACTGGCTGACGGCGGCACGCGGAGAAGAAGGCGAACGAGTTGAAGCCGGCGACGGCATGGTCTTTCACAGTCCGATGGAGTTGTTTCAGGCATTTGCCGAACGCAAAGTCGGCACGCATGCTCGCGTGAAAGTGCGCCTGCCGATCGAGAAGAAAGTCATCGGCGAAATCAAAGTCGATGGCAAGCCGGTGATCGAATACATCGAAAGGCACACAAGCGGACTGGTCAAGTCGACTGCGGGGCGAGTTGTCTTCAACGACATCTTGCATCCGAAGATGCCCTTCTATGATCTGCCGCTGACCAGCAAGAACCTCTCTCGCATCATCGCCGATTGCTATCAACAGTTGGGCCGTCGCGAAACGATCGATCTTTTGGATCGCATGAAGGATACGGGATTCCGCGAATCGACTCGTTCCGGTCTGAGTTTTGCCACAGACGACCTTAAGACGCCTGCCAACAAGGAGCAGGTCCTCAAGGACAAGGAGCGTGAAGTCGAAAAGTTCCGGCGCCAATTCGAACGCGGCGCGATTACGGAGTTGGAACGTTACAACAAGACCATCGACCTTTGGACTCAGGCGCGCGACGAGATCACGAAGGCGATGCTCAGCGAGCTGATCAACGATCGCCGCGAAGGCAAGCCGTACTTGAATCCGATTTACCTGATGGCCCATTCCGGCGCGCGCGGCGGCGTCGAACAGATTCGACAATTGGCGGGCATGCGCGGCCTGATGGCGAAGCCGTCCGGTCAGATTATCGAGACGCCCATCAAAGCGAACTTCCGTGAAGGGCTCAGCGTTCTCGAGTACTTCAGCTCCACGCACGGTGCTCGAAAAGGCCTGGCGGACACGGCACTGAAGACGGCCGACTCCGGCTATTTGACACGTAAGCTTGCCGACGTGGCGCAAAACGTCGTCGTTACGATGCATGACTGTGGAACGACGCAAGGAATCAGCAAGACTGCCATCTACAAGGGCGAGGAAATTGAGCGAAGCCTGGCCGATTCGATTCGCGGCCGCGTCAGCCGTTCGACAATCATCGATAAGGGCGAAACGCTGGTGCGCGAGAACGAGATGGTCAGCCGCGAGGCGGCCCGCGAGTTGGAGCGCCGCGGCATCGACAAGGTCATGTTGCGCAGCCCGATGACTTGCCAGGCGTCGCTCGGCGTTTGCCGTCTGTGCTACGGCATGGACCTTTCAACCGGCACTCTGGTTGAGGAAGGAATGGCGGTCGGCATCATCGCCGCCCAGTCGATTGGCGAGCCTGGCACGCAGTTGACCATGCGTACGTTTCACATCGGCGGCGTCGCCACAAAGGGCGGCCCCGTCGAAAACAGCATCAAGGCACGCAAAGCGGGCATTACAAGATTTGAACGCTTGAAGGTCGTTCGTAATGACGCCGGGCAGAAAGTCGTTCTGACACGAAACGGCGAAGTGGACATCATGAAAGGGCAGGACAAGGCAGAGAGCTATTCGATTCCGTATGGCTCTGTGCTAATGGTTGAAGAAGGCCAGCATGTGCATCCTGGCCAGGAAATCTGCCATTGGGATCCTCACGTCATGCCGATCATCAGCGAAATGGGCGGCATGGTAAGGTTCGAAGAAATCGTTGAGAACGAAACCGTTCGTCGCGAGCGCGATTCTTCAGGCATGGACCGCATGATCATTATGGAGCACAAGGGCGAGTTGCACCCGCAGATCGTCATCGAAGACGACCGCGGTCAGACGCTCGCTTCGTACTACATTCCGGAAAAGGCGTATCTCGAAGTGAAGGACGGCCAGAAGATTCTGGCGGGCACACTGCTCGCCAAGACGCCCCGCGAACAGTCCGGCGTGCAGGACATCACCGGCGGTTTGCCGCGAGTCACCGAGATCTTCGAGGCTCGACGGCCGCGCGATCCCGCTGTCTTGGCGATGGTCGCCGGCAAGATTCGCATCGGCGACAAGAAACGCGGCAAGCGCATCGTTTGGATCCAGCCGGAGGACGAACACGGCAAGTCGGTCGGCACCGAAGTCGAGCATTCCGTTCCGCCCGGCAAGCAGATGCGCGTTCACACGGGGGATTATGTCAAGGAAGGTGATCCATTGGTCATCGGGCCGTTGGTGCCGCATGACATCCTGGGCATCCGCGGACCCGAAGCCGTGCAAGATTACCTCGTTCGCGAAGTTCAATCCGTGTATCGCAGCCAACGCGTTGACATTGATGACAAACACATCGAGGTTATCGTCGCGCAAATGTTGCGTAAGGTCAAAGTCGAGACGACCGGCGACACCGGACTTCTGCCTGGCAGCGTGATGGACAAGTTTGCGTTCCGCCAAGTGTGCGAGCGCCTGATCAAGGAATGCGTGAAGATCAAGAATCCGCACGATTCGCGTTTCGAGGAAGGCAAGATCGTAAGCCGCGAGGCGTTCGACGAAGAGAAGGCTCGCGTCGTGGAAGCCGGAAAGAAAGCGCCGACATGGGAAGCTCCGAAGACGGCGACAAACAGCGTCGTGTTGCTCGGTATCACGAAGGCCGCCGTACAATCGGACAGCTTCATCAGCGCCGCGTCGTTCCAGGAAACGACCAAAGTTTTGACCGAGGCGGCTTTAGCCGGAAAGGTCGACTGTCTAGTCGGTCTGAAGGAAAATGTGATCTTAGGTCACTTGATTCCGGCAGGAACCGGATTCCGCACGTTCCAGGACAGCGAAGTCAAGATCAACGCCGACGAAATGGAAGTCCCGCCGTTGGGCGGCGACGCGTAATTCGTCGGAATGGATATTGGATTGGAGGGGACGGCCGGCGATTAGCCGGCCGTTTCTTTTTGGCGTACTCGCTTCTTGAATCTCTCACGAGAATCTGCCAGCATGATCAGATCGGCCTGAGGGGTTGTCGATGGGGTCGCTGTACACAACGTTGATCATTTCCACCATCGCGACTAGCGTACTCCTTCTCATTGTCGCTTTCATCCTCTATCGCCGATCTGCAGCGTACCGGTGGCGTGGCAAGGTGCTTGCCACTGTATCGGCAGTCGATCAACAGTTGACGGAACTGAAGTCACGACTCGATAGGCTGAAAAAGGATAGTGCAAGTGCCGAAAAGTCCGCTGCCGAGGAGGTTTTTCGCAGGCAACTGCGCCGTGTCGACGTTTCAGCGTTAGATCGATTTCCCGGCATTGGTCCTGCGACAGTCGTGCGGCTGCAGAATTCCGGATTTGCAACCTTGGCCGATCTATACGGCGCCGTTCGAATCGACATTCCGGGACTGGGCGACCGTCGAATCTCTGACATTCAGCAAGCAGTCAAAGACTTGGCCGCGACCAATTGGAATGAACTTCATTCAAGCACATCGGCGAGTGCCGGAGAATTGCGATTCAGTGTGGAGCGTATTCGCCAAGAGTATGCCGCAGCGGAGGGCAAGTTGAAGCTGCAGATTGAAGCAGCCTACGACGTGTTACGGCAGTTGCAGTCACGCAGAGTGTTGGCCGAGTCGATTACCTTTTTTGCATTCATTCGCGGCGGGCTTAAGTTCCAGATTGACGAGCAGATTCTGACCGAACCGATTCCGAGCGTCCCAATGCAGACCGAGAACAGGGAATCGGCCAAGAGTGTGTTTCTCGAATCGCCGATGTCGGCTGCCGTTGTCGAGCGAGTTGCGAATCAGGCGTCTCCAGACTTGTTCGCTTCGACGCCCGTTCCGCAGTCCAGACCTTTGTCCGGCACAATTGCGACCTCCGTGACCCATCGAGCGGAACAGCCTCTCAAGATTGCCAGCCATGTTCCCGCCATTGATGAAATGGAGTTGATCGTTCAGTTCGGGTTCTCGATGGCACGAGCGGACAGCCGCATTTCGAAGAAGGAAAAGGACGTCATTCGGCGTCACCTGCTTGCTCGATTCGGCAGCGAGCGTTCGCAATTGAATCGCATTGACGGCTATTGCGCCCATTACGAGGCCGCCGAGATCGCATTAGATCAGTGTCTCCAGCAGATTCGAGCTCGGTTTTCGGATTCCGATCGCACGAGCCTGTTTGAATTGGCCAAACAAATCGCAGATGCGTCAGGGCCGCGCAACGACCGTGAGCAGCAGTTCCTTGACCGAATCGTGCGTGACTTGTCGCTGCAATTGGAACGGCAAGCTGTCACTACTCCGAGTTCCGTGTCGCCGTCTCCTGAACGAATTGCCGATCCGCGAGCCATTCTCGAGATTTGCTCCGACATTGAACTTTCCGTCGAATTGATCCGTCGCCAATACAATCGCCTTTCGGCGGCGCTGGCGCCAGAGCGGTTCACCGGCGCAGGAGCGGAATTCGTCGCAATGGCGGACGCAAAGCGAGAGGCGATTCGCACTGCGGCACTCGCGTTGCTGAAGCCGTTTGGAGCGGATCTCGATCCGAAGGAATCGCCGCCCAGCCAGGATTTGCGTCATAACCCCGATCTCGACGCCATGTTTTCGGTGCCTTGATGTCCGTATTTTCGGAACACTCGTTATCACCGCTGGATCAAAAGGCACGCGCCGCGTTTGGCGATCACGTTGTCGTCAAGTCGCTCGCTCAGCACACCAGCTTTCATCGGCTGCCGCGATATGTCGCCGAGTACTTGATCTCCAAGTACGTCAAGCCCGATAGTTGGAAGGACGACCTGGCCAAGGTGCAGGCCAAAGTCGCGGAGTTGTTGCCCGATCTGGATCATCGTGAATGGATCAAGGACAAATTGCTTCGCGCCGGCGAAGCCGTGATCATCGATGAAGTTGACGCCCGTGTTGATCTGCGAAACGGCCAGCGTTTCGCGCGCGTGCGCGCGATTCAGGATGATCGAGTGAGAATCCCCGCCGCCATTGTCGACCAGAATCCCGGCCTGTTGCTCGGCGGGCTCTGGGGGACGCTCAAACTCCGTTACACGCCGGAGACCGACTCGGAGAATCCGAATGAACTGACGGCATTCACGCCCTTCCAAGTCGGCCCGCCGGACATGGCGGCATATAAGTCAGCGCGAAGCGGTTTCACCAGTGATGAATGGATCGCGCTGATGCTGCAAAGTGCAGGATACTCGCCTGAGGCATTTCCGGATCGTCGAACGCGACTGCTGTTGCTGTCAAGACTCGTGCCGCTGGTCGAACGCAATGTCAATTTCATCGAACTGGGCCCTCGCCAGACCGGCAAGACGTTTCTATTGAGGAACGTTTCGCCGCGAGTGTTTACGATTTCGGGCGGTAAGACCACGCCGGCAAATCTCTTCGTAAATCTCTCAACCAAAGCAGTGGGGATCCTGGGCACTCGCAAAGTAGTCGTCTTCGATGAAATCGCGCACACGAGCTTCGGTGATGAAGACGAGACGATTTCGACGTTGAAGGACTACATGGAGAGCGGGCATTTCAGCCGCGGCGCAAGGAGTTTTGCCGCTGACGCCAGCCTGGTGTTTACCGGCAATCTGGATGTGGTGGACGGTTCGCCCGATCCGCGCTACGGGCACTTGTTCGAGCCGCTGCCATCTGAATTGATCGACTCGGCATTTCTGGATCGAGTGCACGGGTATCTGCCCGGCTGGGAAGTGCCAAAGATCACACCGGCCGCATTGTCGCAGGGCGTGGGATTTGTCACGGACTACTTTGGCGAGATTCTGGCGCGCCTTCGCGAGGACAGTTTTCAGGATCGAGTTCGCGAGCTGAATTTCGCGCCCGGCATGACTCGTCGCGATCATGTCGCCGTCGAGCGGATCGCGTCAGGCCTGATCAAGCTGTTGTATCCGCATGGAGCAATGTCCGGAGAGGAGATGCACGAGGCTGTTTCATTGGCCTGCGAAATGCGGCAACGCGTTCACAACCAATTAGCCCAAATTGCCCCGGGCGAATTCAAGCCGCGTCTGATCGGTTTCGGGGGTATGCCGGAATACTCGGCTTCGGATCTTCGCTCGCCGTCGACTGACATACTGCCTTCTGAAGATCGGCTCAACACGGAGGCAATCGTCGGCGCGGTCACCGGGCTTGCCGTTGCGACACAAGATGGCGCCGCCAGAGATGGAGACCTGATACTGATTCAAGTCTCCGCATTTGCCGGAACTCCGACGGTCCAGGTAACCGGTCTGCACGGCTCTGTGCTCAGTGACTCGGTCAAAACGGCATACAACATCGTTCGAACCCGTTTTCGTGAATTTGGGATTGCAGAGAAGCGATTGCGAGAGCAAACGGTCGCGGTCCACCTGGTTCGAATCGCGGAACCCAAGGAAGGTCCCTCGGCAGGACTCGCATTCGTCGTTGGAATCATTTCGGCGCTCACGGGCCGCGCCGTCAAAGCTGGCTGTGCCCTCACGGGCGAGGTGACGTTGCACGGAGAGGTCACCGGCGTCGGAGGCATACCGCTCAAGGTCCGCGCGGCGATCAAGTCCGGTCGCAAACTCATCATCTTGCCTGCTGAAAACGCAAAAGAAATCGGCCAGATTCCCGATGACCTGCTGAGCCAAGTCACCATTGTACCCGTGCGATCGATCGAGGAGGCTATCGGGAAGGTATTGGAACCAGGTTCAGCAGCCTCGCCTGCGATTGGAGAGTGATGCCGGCGGCAAGCATCAGCCAGCATCGTCAGATCAGATCTTTTCGGACACTGCTTTTGCCGGAAAAACAAGCCGATTCGTCAACTCAGGCAGAAAGCGCATTCACAATTCTCTTGCGTTGGCCGCCGTCCGGCAATCTCTGGCGTATGATTTGTTATTCGAGCATCGGGTAATCCCAGCCTCCGAAGGAGGCACGGCAATGGCGTCAATTCACGAATTGGTTGTGCGGGTGCTGCCCGAAGCCACATCCATTCGTCACGATCTACACGCTCATCCACAACTGGGCTATCAGGAAGATTTTGCCAGCGCGCTTGTGCAGTCGCGACTGCGTGAGTGGGGCATTCCATTCCAAGCCGGACTGGCGGAGACCGGCGTTGTCGCATGGATTGAACCGGAATGTTGCCCCGCGTCGGCGGCGGCAGTTGGCCTCCGCGCCGACATGGACGCGCTGCCGATTACCGAAGCCACCGGCTTGCCGTATGAGTCGGTTCATCCTGGCCGAATGCACGCGTGCGGACACGATGGCCATACAAGCGTCCTTCTCGGCGCGGCTTGGGTATTGCAACAGATTCGATCGTCGCTGCCAACACCGGTGAAGCTGATCTTTCAACCCGCTGAGGAGGTCGGCGCCGGTGCACAACGGATGATCGACGACGGAGCATTGTCATCGAATGTTGGCGGCCGACCGGTTGCTTGCATGTTCGGCCTGCACGGCAGTCCGTCGATCCCGGTTGGACATTTTGCGACACGCACTGGAGCTGTTCTTGCCGGCTGCACCGACTTCGAAATCGCAGTTTGCGGCAGTGGCGGACATGCTGCCATGCCTCACCTGGCGTCCGATCCGTTGCTGACGGCTGCGCATGTAGTTACCGTGCTTCAGTCACTGGTCACGCGGAACAACGACCCCTCGAATCCGGCGTTGATTTCTGTTGGTACGTTTCACGGCGGCACCGCGACGAACGTCATTCCAGATCGCGTTCAGTTGACCGGCACCCTGCGTGCGTCGTCTCCTCAAGACTGCGCTCGTCTGCAATCAAGACTGATTGAGCTCGTCAAGAACACGGCTCGCGCGTTTGGTTGCGACGCTGAGGTTCGGTTTGCGTCGACATATCCGCCGGTCATGAACAACGCCAATTCGACGGCGTTCGCGTTCGATGTCGCTGAACGCATTTGCGGGCGGGAACGTGTGCATCGGATGGATTCAACTTGGATGGGCTCGGAGGACTTCGCGTTCTACAGCCACGTCGTTCCCAGTACGTTTGGATTTTATGGTCTGATTCCGAATGGCCGCAACTCGTACCCCATGTTGCATACGCCGCAATTTGATTTTGCAGATGCTGCACTTGAAACCGGCATCCGATTCATGTGCGAATACGCCGTCGGCGCTGAGCGGTTGATTTGATTCAACGCCGTTTGGATTGAAGGCCGGCGCACGCGTCGCTATACCTACCCCATCTCGCAGATTCGCGCTTTTTCCGGCTGTCGAGGCTTGCCGCATGCATTTTCACGATGACTCCGTCCCGGCTGAAAAGACGGTTTCTCCTGGCGGTCCCTGGTGGAAAGGCCTTACCCGATACCACTGGTTTGTGTTCGTAGTCGCGGCACTCGGGTGGCTTTTTGACACGATGGATCAGCAGCTGTTCAACTTGGCTCGTAAGCCGGCGATGACGGAATTATTGAATCTCAAGGACGATCCTACGAACGCTCGGATCGACAAATTCGGCGGCTATGCGACGGCGGTGTTTTTGATCGGTTGGGCGACTGGCGGGTTGATTTTCGGCGTGCTGGGTGATCGCATCGGCCGTGCCAAGACGATGCTGCTGACGATTCTCGTCTACTCAATCTTCACCGGGCTCAGTTCGCTTTCGCGGGGCCCGTGGGATTTCATGTTCTATCGGTTCCTAACAGGACTTGGAGTCGGCGGCGAGTTCGCCGTCGGCATCGCCTTGCTCGCTGAGGTCATGCCGGAGCGGGCTCGGCCGTTCGCTATCGGCTGGCTGCAGTCGTTGTCGGCCGTCGGCAACATCACGGCTGCATGCATCTCTCTTGTGGGCACCGATTGGAAGACGATGTTCTTGATCGGCACCGGCCCGGCGCTACTTGCGATCTTGATTCGCCGCAAGCTGAAGGAGCCGGAGAAATGGCAGGAGGCGGTAAAAGCCAAGAAAGAGAAATTGGGGTCATATGCCGAGTTGTTCGGCGATCCGCGGTGGCGCCGAAACGCAATCGTCGGACTTGCACTCGCCTTTGTCGGCGTCGTCGGTCTGTGGGGCATCGCTTTCTTTAGCTTCGACCTCATCCGCGACGTGTTCCGACCGCATTACCAAGCGCAAGGGCTCACCGACGGACAGATCGGAAAGAAGCTTGGCTTCTGGGTCGGGATCGGCAGCATCCTGCAAAATGCCGGCGGCTTTTTCGGCATCCATTTCTTCAGCAAGTTGACGAAACATACCGGACGAAGATTCGCGTTCCTGGTTTCATTTCTCATCGCAATGGTGAGCACCGCAGGGACGTTCTGGTTCCTGGGCAAAGTGGGCGGAACGAATGATATCTTTTGGATGATCCCGATTATGGGATTCTGTCAGCTATCTCTATTCGGCGGCTACGCGATCTACTTCCCCGAACTATTCCCAACGCGGTTGAGAAGCACAGGAACATCGTTTTGTTACAACGTCGGTCGTTTCGTCGCCGCCGTCGGGCCGTTGACGCTGGGGTTGCTGAAGAGCGAGGTCTTTGCGGGCTTCAAGGAAAACGCGTTTCGGTATGCCGCGTTGACGATGTGTTCGGTTTTCTTGATCGGGTTCATTGCGTTGCCGTTCGCTCCCGAGACCAAAGACCAGCCTTTGCCGGAGTAGACGGCTTATTTCGCGAACCGATCCGTAATTCGCACTGTCTGGTGAATGAACATGAACTCAATTGAAACGACTCCATCTGTCGAATGGCTCAGTTCACGCGGCGGCGAACTTCGCAGCGGCGTATTGTCTCACACCTGGATCGTGTTGATCGCCGGGTCGCAACAGTATCGCCTGACTGTGGTCCCTGCTGCCGGGCGTTTCGCCTGTGCCATCACACAACTCAACAACGGCAAACGGCTGGACAAAGGAACGACGCATCCGAGTTCGCAGGCTGCCTTGATTAACGGGTTGGATGAGCTTCGCGGATTGCTCGGCTGGAGCTGATTTCACATAAACTGATTGATTGATAGATTACCAGTGTCGTGAAACTTCGAGATTCCTATGATGCGGCATGTGTTGTCGGCGCTTGTGCAGAATCAACCCGGCGTGCTTGCACACGTTTCCGGAATGCTCGCTTCGCGCGGATTCAATATCGACAGCTTGGCGGTTGGTGAGACCGAATCTCCTGATTTGTCGCGCATGACGTTTGTTGTTCACGGCGATGACGCGGAACTCGACCAGGTGCGCAAACAACTCAGCAAAATCGTCACCGTTGTTCGCGTGATGGATATTTCGAGTGAGGACTTCGTCGAGCGCGACCTGATGCTGATCAAAGTCAAAGCCTCGCCGGCACAGCGCGTGGAAATCTCCTACCTCGTCGAGATGTTTCGCGGTAAGGTAGTCGATATTTCCCGCGACTCCGTCATGTTGGAAATCAGCGGCAACGAGCGAAAGATCGAGGCGTTCATCGATTTGATGCGTCCATACGAAATCGTCGAACTGGCGCGCACCGGGCGCATCGCTCTGGTCCGAGGCGTGCCGCAACGCGAGGAGGCAGGAACATGAAGGATGTGCAGCTTCCGACAAAAACGCTCAACAACGCCGTCTTGGATGCACTCAATCGCGTTCAACCGGGACAGCGAATACGAATCACTCATACCGTGCGAATCGGTTCGCGTTCTTGGCCGGTTACGGTCGAAGGCAGCTACCGCGACGTCAATTACCTCGCCACGGGAATTGCAACGCAGCGAGTGCCGGCCGACGACATCGTGGTGCCCACGGTTCATTTCACAAAAGACAACGGTGAGCTATCCAGTGTTGCGCTCGACGAAAACACACGTGTGGACCTCGTGTAGATTATTTGCGGCGCCATACGGTAGATTCGTCAATTTCTAGCGTTTTCAACACGGGCTGTATGGCTGCCATGAATCGCTTGGCGTCAACGGGATAACCCGCCGTGGGCGCAAGGCCCGGCAATTTCGCCGTCCAGAACCTGTTGAATTGATCCATCATCAGTTCACGAATATACTTGCTGAACATCGATGCAACGGCGACGGACATGTGCTCGGCTTCCGCGCGGGGACGAAAGACGACTGTTACCTTGCGTTTCAGGCCTTCCAGTCTGTATCGACTCTCAGCGGCGCTTTCCAATTCAACACTAACCCATGCTTCGGGAAAAGCGGATTGCAGCATCGCTGCATAGCGATTGCGTCCCCCCTGCTTGTCGACGGCAATGATAACGATGTCGTCGGCGGGAATTCTTGCCAGCGCTGATTGCATCAGTGCCGCCACGCCGCGAGTGAGAATGGCGCCTTTGGAGTCAAATTGCGTTAAGAGTGAATTGAATCGTGGAGTCGGCGTGACCATGACACATGTCGGAAACCATCTTACTTCTTGTTCGAGTCCGGAGCGATGCAACCGGATGCCGGCCGCCTCGCAATCTGCCTCATCGGAAAATACAGGAAGCGATTGGTCGGCCAGATACCAAGGCTCGTTCACTAAGTCTGTCGCAGTGCTTCCAACGCCGCATTGTTCGAATAACGCCCGAACCGAGGTGGGTTTTGGCGACGACTGAATTCCAAGTGCAACGTGTTCGAGTTTCTCGATACCTTTGCGGGCCGTGTAAACCAGTTTCGAGTCGTCGACGACCAGTCGCCCGGCAGGACGATCTTTGGCCCGGCACACTGCTTGAGAGAGCCTTGCCCATAGACACTCATCGTCCGGCGACCAAGCAACCGCAGCCGACTGCACAAGCGGGCCTAGATTCGGACCATAGCCGGCTTCGTCAATACCAATCAAGTACGGCATCGAGGCTCTAACCCTTCAAGCGCGATAGACTGAACACACAAGTGTATCGATACATTATCGGGAGCAATTCGATGCTTACGGACAATATCTTTCTCAAGATCATTCAAAAGACCATCCCGGCTAAGATCGCTCATGAAGACGATCAATGTCTGGCGTTTCATGACATTCATCCGCAAGCGCCCGTGCACGTGCTGATCATCCCGAAGAAAGTGATCGTAACCCACGATGACATTGAATCCGCCGATGCGGCCCTATTGGGACACATGCACTTGGTCGCCGTCAAACTTGCCAATCAGCTCAACTTGCAAGACGGGTATCGGCTGGTGATCAACTGCAAGGAGCAAGGAGGCCAAACCGTGCCGCACTTGCACATGCACCTTTTGGCTGGGCGCGACTTACGTTGGCCGCCGGGCTGAGTCGACTACTTCTTCTGTGCGGCGGGCGGCAGCACGTCGGGTTCAACTTGATACCCCTCGGCAAGTTTGTTCGTCATGTTGAATAGTCCGACAACGGCCAGCACTTCGCCCAGACCTTCTTCGTCCAAACCCAGTTTCATCGCTGCTGCAGTGTGGCTGTTGATGCAGAAGTCGCAACCGTTCGTCGCTGACACTGCGATGGCGATGATTTCTTTGGTCAGCATGTCGACCTTGCCGGGTTTCATCACTGTCTTCAAATGCCTCCAGACCGACTCGAGCATCTCCGGATTCGTTGCCAGCGCCCGCCAGAAATTGTTGATTCGGGTCACCTTGCGAGTGGCCCTAATATCATCAAAAACGGCCTTGATGCGAGGATCGGTCGTGTTTTCGTCGACTGGAAATACGGTTGCCATGATCACTCCACGGGTTCAATCAGAGTCGGAGGCGTCATTGGGCCGGGTTGCGAGCTCGCCTCGACGTACGCTCGCAGGGTACATTCCAAACTCTCGGCTTGAGGCAAAAACGCCTGCCGCACGTTGTTCACTTCCCATCGATCGTCAGGCTTCATGAATAACATCGGCTCGCGCGGCGGATCAGACATTGGCGTCTGAAGCGGAAGCACCAGTTTCATTTCCGTTGTTTGGATCGCAGATTCCGTTGCGGCATCGATCTGCAATCCGAAACAAACATAATCGCGCCGCAGCGTTCCTCCACCGGCAATGGGCAACAGACTCTGCCCGTGCCAGTCCAAGGGCGCCGTCAAACCCAGCGCCGCCGCGACGGTTGCCGGAATGTCCACAGTTTGCGTCAATTGGAAAACTCGCCGATTTGCTTGCGCTGCGTGCGGCAATCGGATAACGAGCGGCACATGAGTCAATTCCTCATACAGCCAAGGGCGATAGTCGCCACAGATGCCATGTTCTCCCAACGCCTGCCCACGGCCGGAGTAAGCAATGAACATAGCGTCTTGAAACCACGGCCTGTCGGTGAGCACCTCGTGCAGCATTCCGAATCGTTGGTCCCAGTCGGCTACTGCCGCCGCAAATGACAGTTTGAGGCGATGAAAATCGGCGTCATCCGCCGCCCAAAGATACCCGTTAGTTGGGTTACGCCACGGTTCTACTTCGATTGGCTCATCGTCGTCGTTTTCAAAAATCCTGGCGGCCGTTTCATCCGCTATCTCCCAGGGCGGTAGCATCGATTCTTCGAGAAACAGCACGCCGGAATTCGTATCGCCGACGGCGTCCAAGGCGCTCTCGACGTCTTCAAAATCGCCATCCCAACCGTCAACGAAACCGCCAGGATTATCGGAGACCACAAATGAAGGAATTCCGCCAGCTCGCAGCAGTGCGTGAAATTCGTAAGGCGACGTCGTTGATGCAATCGGACTCAGCATCCGAGGAATTGCGTGCCTGCCTGTGAGCAGAGCATGGCGTGCGCCGACTACGCTCGGGACATCCGCAAAATGTTGGTCGAACACGACGGACTGAGCCGCCAGCCGATCGAAGTTCGGAGTTGGGCGCTGTTCGTTGCCGTAGCAACCGAGCGATGCCGGTGTTAGTCCGTGCACACAAAGAAGAATGACTCTCATGGACTGTACATTCTATCTTCGCTTCCCCGCGTTCGGCGAACTCATACGCTGTTCTCTGCGTAAATTGCGTATCGACGCTTGTTTGCCGGGGAGCCATGCTCGGACCGATCTTTGCCCGCGAATTTCAGACGGTGCCCCGTCGCGGCGGGCATTTCCTGGCTCGGTCCGCATCATTAGGCTTGCTTTGGGTGCTGGGGCTGACTGCTTGGCAGGCGGCAATCGGCTGGCATCGTGACGCGCTGCTCGGCGAAACCGCTCGTTTCGGTCTTGTCCTGTTTCAAATCTTCACGTACGTCGAATTGACGTTGCTCTTGTTTTTCGCCGCTCTGTCCGCGGCCAGCACCGTCGCTCAGGAAAAAGACCGTCGCACATTTATCTTGCTCTTGTTGACCGACATGCGCGACTACGAAATCGTGCTCGGCAAACTCGTCGGCAGCCTCTTGCCGATCGGTTTGTTGTTGCTTGGATCGGTGCCCGTGCTCTCCTTATTGTTGGTGTTGGGCGGCATCGACCCGGAGCAGGTAGTCCAGGCGTTTCTGATCCTCGCCGCCACGGCATTCGCTGCAGGATCGCTTGGTGGGCTCGTAGCGCTTTGGCGCGACCGCACGTTTCAATCCCTGGCGTTGTCCGTCTTGTTTCTCGTTTTGTATCTGTGCGTCGCTCGAGTCGTCACTGTGTTGCCGTTGAGCCGTGCAACGCTTGATTTTGTGCAAGCATGTCTCGATCCATTCCTTGCCTTGCAAAGCGTGCTGGAACCGCCGGCGGAAGGCCAGTGGCTCCACCCCGCTTACGGCTATTTCTTTGTCATGGTGTTTTTCAGTCTCCTGTTGAATTTCATCGGAGTGTGGCGGCTGCGCAAGTGGAATCCGCGCGGCGAGCCAATCATGCAGCGTGAACGCAAGGACGATGATGAGGACAAGGACCGAGCCAAGGCTCATGCGGCGCCGGGCGAAGCAAGGCGTGTTTGGGCCAATCCGATTCTTTGGCGGGAGATTCGCACTCTTGCGTATGGCCGGCGGCCGCTGCTGATCAAGATCGCGTATTTCGTCGTCATCGCTTTGATCGGCTACTTCGCACTACAAGACGCCTGGAACCCCGCCGTTCGAAAGCCGGCATTTGCGTCGGCTCTCGGACTGGTGCCCATCGCCATCTTGAGCATGCTTCTGGTAAGCGCCCAAGCAGTCACGTCCATAACGTCGGAGCGGGACACTGGAGCGTTGGACCTGCTGCTCGTTACTGACTTGTCGCCGAAGGAGTTCATCTTCGGCAAGCTTCTCGGCATCGCCTGGAACGTCAAAGAATTCTTGTTGCCTCCGTTGATCATCGCATGTGTCTACGCGGGTCTTGGCTGGCTGGCGACGCCTCCTCGTGGTCAGGAAGAAATGCGCGCAAGCATGAATGCCGGAGCGCTTTTGTGCACACTTGGCGGGCTCTTAGTGCTGCTTGCGTTTGTCGGTGTCCTGGGACTGCATGTCGCACTACGCAACAGCACAAGCAGGACCGCCATTGTCAACACGTTGGGCACTGTCTTCTTTCTTTCTGTCGGCACTCTGATCAGCATCTACATGATCTTGATCAGCGGCAGCTTTGAGTACCAGTGGACCAGTTTCATTCTGTTCGTTTCCACCGGAATCGGCGGACTGTGGTGGGTGTTGAGCGGAAATCGGCCCTCCGGCGCGCTTACCGTTGCGGCGTGGCTCTGCCCATTGGCCATGTACTATTGCGTCACGAATATCATTGTTGCCAAGCCCGGCAGCGAGGAATCGACAGATCCGCTCTTGCCGTTCTTGGTCATCGCCGCTGCCTTCGGTTTTACGATTTCGGCAATGCTCGTCCCACTACTCAGCGAATTCGACGTGGCGCTCGGCCGTACGCAAGTGCAAGCAGAATAAGGCCAGTGTCCGCCTTGTTCTACTCGGCATTGCGAAATCTGCGATCATCTTGTAACAATGAGCATCTTCGCGGCATCAGGGATGGTGCATGGATGCTCCTCGCTTTGCAATTGTGGTCGGCGGCGGCTTTTTCGGATGCACGATTGCAGCGCATTTGCAGCGACACTACGGCCGAGTCATTCTCATCGAGCGAGAATCCAACCTCCTGCAACGAGCGTCATTTTCCAATCAGGCCCGCGTTCATCACGGCTATCATTATCCTCGCAGTCTGATGACAGCGTTGCGTTCCAAGGAAAGCTACTCGCGATTTACTCGAAACTACGCAGATTGCCTCGATCAGTCTTTTCGCCATTATTACGCCGTTTCGAACAGTTTCTCGAAAGTGAACGCGACGTACTTTGAGCAATTTGTTCGACGTATCGGCGCACCGATTTCGGCGATGCAACCCAGCGAATCTTCTTTGTTCTCTACCGAGACGGTCGAAGAGGCATTCCTCGTCGAGGAAGCAGCATTCGACGCGGCGAAATTGCGGAACCGCGTCCGGAGCGACTTGAACACCGCAAATGTTGAAGTTCTCACCGGAGTCGTTGCTCAACACGTTTGCCGGGAGCGAGGCCGAGTTACAGTCACTTGCCAAAGCGCCGATGACAAGTTCGAACTTGAGGCCGGCCATGTCTTCAATTGTGCATTTTCTGGGATCAATCGACTCTTACGTTCGTCGGGTCTAGATCCTCTTCCGATGAAGTTCGAATTGGCGGAATTGGCACTGGTTGAGCCGCCGGCCGAGTTGCGCGACGTCGGCATTACAGTTATGTGCGGTCCGTTCTTCTCTTGCATGCCGTTTCCTGCACTTGGGCTTCATTCACTCAGTCACGTTCGCTATACTCCGCACTTCGCCTGGACGAACGATACGATCGAGGACGCCCTGGAGCAAGAAACCTGGCGGCTGAAACCGCCGGAGACGCATTTTCCGCTCATGGTGCGAGACGCGGCTCGCTTTGTGCCGGCCTTGGCGCGCTGCCGATATCGTAACTCTTTATGGGAAGTGAAGGCGATACTGCAGAACAGTGAGTCGAACGACAGCCGGCCGATACTTTTTGCCCGTGATGTTGGAATGCCGGGGCTGCACTGCGTCCTGGGAGCGAAGATCGACAACGTTTACGACATCTTGGATGAGATCGACCGATACTTGCAGGCGTCAAGGATGGCGGCATGAGCGCGATGCCCGAATTCGTTTCGTTGGTCACGTTGTTGCCGGAATCTCCGGCACGACTGGATGCATTTCTTAACGAAGCAGCCGAAGTGCTCGCCGACGTCGCCCAAATGAGTGAAGTGATCTTGATCGACGACGGCCGCGCGGAAAGCGACGTCGTTCGCATGGTCGAGGTCATGCGACGATATCCACATGTGCGCATGATTCGATTGTCGCGAAGTTACGGCGTCTCCATCGCAATTCTGGCAGGGCTCGACACGGCGATCGGCGAACGCGTAATAATACTGGACGCCGACAGCGACCCTCTTGCCGTGCTCGCCGACTTGGCAAAAGGCGACTGGCTACGATCAGACGTGTTGGTCGGCCGTGCTGAAAACCCCGTGCAAGAAAGTCCGCTCTTTCGGCTGTGCAGGTCGTCGTTTTTCTTATTGTGCCGCATGTTGAAACTCGACGTGCCGCCGACCGCGAGTACGTACTACAGTTTGTCTCGCCGTGCCGTGAACGCGGTGACTCGAGTTAAGCAACGCCAGCGTCATCTGTCGATGTTGAGTCGGACAGTCGGTTTTCCACGCCGGGAATTCGCCTACCGCAAACAGTTCGCATCCGCTCCGAAACCGCGTGGACTCGCGGCGGCGATGGACCTTGGCATTCATTTGCTGTTGCACCAGTCGCGATCGCCGCTGCGATTGGTTTCCGGCCTCGGTCTGGTCGCCAGTGGGCTGAATCTCCTCTACGTCGTCTACATTTTCCTCATCAACTTGATCAAACGCCAGGTTGTAGAAGGTTGGACGACACTGTCTCTTCAAACATCGTTCATGTTCCTGTTTGTGTTCATGATCCTCACAATCCTTTCCGAGTGTATTTCCAGAATCCTGCAGGAATCAGGAAGCCAGCCTCTGTACCACGTGCTGGAAGAATGCGGATCGACAGAGGTGCTGGCGCCGAAACTACGGAATGTCGTCGCTCATGCATTGCCGAACTCCCTCGTCAAGGTTGTGGAGAGCCGGCATGGATCGTAAACCGAGATCAATCATACCATCCGAATGGCATGTACCGGATTACGACTGCTATGAATTCCAATCAGTCAGAGAAAGATACGCGCTGTGCGTCTTCGTGCTCAACGAGAACGGAAGACTGCAACGGCAACTCGACAGGATGGTGCCATGGCTGGGTCAAGTGGACCTTATCATCGCCGATGGCGGCAGCACCGATGGCTGCGCTGAACCCGATGAACTGCGGCGGCGCGGCGTGCATTCGCTATTGGTCAAACGTGGACCGGGCCGCCTCAGCGCTCAGATGCGTATGGCGCTTGCACACTGCATCCAATCGGGTTATCGCGGCGTGATCGTGATGGACGGGAATGATAAGGACGATCCGTCCGCCATTCCGCGATTTGTTGGCGCACTCGACAACGGCTACGACCATGTTCAAGGATCGCGATTCGTTCGCGGCGGAAAGGCAGTGCGAACACCTAAGTCCAGGTATTACGCGATTCGCTGCCTTCATGCGCCGCTCATGAGCCTTTGCGCCGGCTTTCAATACACGGACACAACGAACGGCTTTCGTGCATACAGCAGCCGATTTCTGTTGGATCATCGCGTTCTGCCCTTTCGCGATGAGTTCTCCGCGTATGAACTGCATTACTATCTGGCGTTGCGAGCACCACATTTGGGTTACCGCTGTTGCGAGATTCCGGTGACTCGCGCCTATCCAAAGGATGGCGCTGTTCCGACGAAGATTCACGGCTGGCGCGGCAATGCAAAGGTGCTCCGCACTTTGTTTGCCGCATGTATGGGCTGGTACGTTCCCCCCGCACGACGCGCAGGATAGAGCGATGCGAACTGCACTCATTGGACACACCGGCCTGGTCGGCTCGAATCTCAAGGCCCAATTTGCGTTCTCGGAACTGTATCGCCGTCAGAACATCGAAGAGATTCGCGGTCAATCGTTCGACCTTGTCGTTTGCGCCGGAGCGCCGGCAGTAAAGTGGCTCGCGAACCGGGAGCCCGCCGCCGATTGGACCAACCTGCAAACACTCATGCAGTGCCTGGGAGAAGTCGAAACGAGACAGTTTGTGCTGATTTCGACCGTCGACGTGCTGCCAAAACCGACGACGGTCGACGAATACAGCCCCATCGACGAGAGTAAGCAGCAACCTTACGGCCGACATCGATTCCTGCTTGAGCGATTCGTTGTTGACCGATTCACCGATTCATGTGTCGTGCGACTGCCGGGACTCTTTGGACCAGGGTTGAAAAAGAACGTCATTTTCGACCTGCTCCACCAAACCAATCTCCACGCGATCGATTCGAGGGCGGCTTACCAATTCTACAATCTGAAATTCCTGTGGAGAGATATTTCACGGATCATCGCCGCGAATCTGCCGCTGGTGCATTTGGCGACTGAGCCGATCTCGGTGAGGGATCTGGCACAAACTGCATTCGATTGCAGATTCCTGCAAGTGCAGGAAGGACCGGCAGCGAGTTACGACTTCCGTTCGCGTCATGCCCTGCGTTTTGGCGGCGGCGACGGATACTGGTATCGGCGTGACGACGTGCTTCGAGACATTCGACGTTTTGTAGATGACACAAGGAGCAACCATGCCGTTAGCTCTATCAAATCTGGCGTGGCCGCGTGAACATGATGCCCTTGTCGCGGCTTTACTTGCCAGACACTGTGTGCCGGGAGTGGAATTGGCGCCGACCAAAGTCTGGTCACAGCCGTTGACGGTTTCCGATCGCGAAGTCGCCGAATATCGCCGTTTCTGGGATTCGCACGGCATTCAAATCGTGGCGATGCAGGCGCTTTTGTTCGGCAGGCCCGACCTGCAAGTGTTCGGCGACGCCAGCATTCAAGCCGCTACGCTTGCACATGTCGGCGGCATGTGCCGCATGGCGCAGCGACTAGGGGCTCGAGTGCTCGTCTTTGGCTCGCCGAAGAATCGCCTTCGCGGCGACCTGGATGCAAATACCGCATTGCGAACGGCGACCGACTTCTTTCGCCGATTGGGCGACATCGCCGAACAGCACAATGTCCTGATCGGCATCGAGTCGAACCCTACCGTTTATGGGTGCGACTTCCTGACCACCGGCATCGAAGCCGCCCGGTTCGTCGAACACGTTGGCCACCCCGCAATCGCTCTGCACCTCGACACAGCCTGTTTAGCCCTAAGCGGCGAATCGCCAGGTCCGCTGCTTCGGTCATACGGGCGGTTCGTTCGTCACATTCATATCAGCGAACCACGACTGCAACCGATTCATGCGAGCACCCTGGATCATTCCATGTTCTCGCGAGAAATCGTCGGCAGTGGGTACGGTCGATGGCTGTCGATTGAGATGCAAGCGCCGAATGGAGAATTCGACGAGCGAACTTTGGACGAAAGTCTGGCCTTTGTGCGGAAGCACTACCTGTCCGATCGCGCCGCTCTCGCTGCGTGAGATTACACCTGCAGGACTCCGGTCTTGAACGCACGGCCCTCGTCGTGCCGCACCGACACCGACAATGCAAGCATGATCGCGTTCCGAGTCTCCGCAGGCATTATGATTCGATCGACCCAGAGCCTTGCGGCTGCATAGCGCACATCCGTCTGTTCGTCGTATGCCGACTTTACCCTCTGTTTCAAATCCGTCAACTCTTGATCGTCCGGCTCATGACCGGAGCGCTTCATTGCCTGGATCTGGATTTCAAGGAGAGTGCTAGCAGCCTGATCGCCGCCCATCACCGCGTACTTAGCTGCCGGCCAGGCGAAGATGAAACGCGGGTCGAACGCCTTGCCGCAGAGCGCATAGTTTCCCGCGCCGAAGGAACCGCCCATAATCACAGTGATCTTGGGTACTACACTATTGGCGATCACATTGACCAGTTTGGCGCCGGCCTTGATAATGCCTGCGTTCTCGGAATCACGACCGACCATAAATCCGTTGACGTCCTGCAGGAATAGGATCGGCACGCGACTTTGATTGCAGTCCATGATGAACCGCGCGGCCTTGTCGGCCGCATCCACATAGATGACGCCGCCGTATTGCAACGGCCCCGCGATGGGCTTGCAGCGCTTTCGCTGATTCGCTACGACGCCGACCGGACAACCGCCGACTTGCCCAAATCCGCAGACGAGCGTCAATCCAAACTCGGCTTTGTACTCGTCCCAAGAATCTGCATCGAGAATTCCCGGCAACAGATCGCGTACATCGTATTCGGCGCCGGGTGATGGCGTCTTGAATTCGGCCATCGCAGGTGCGGTCGCCTGAATAGTTGCCGGGTCGGCGGGAATCGCCGCAACCAGTCGACGCAGCCGAGCAATGCACGACGCATCGTCGGGTTCACGGTAGTCGATGGTGCCGCTGACGGCAGCGTGCATTTGTGCACCACCCAAGTCCTCATGACTAACGGACTGGCCGATCGCCGCTTTGACCAGGGCCGGGCCGGCGAGATACAGGCCGCTGCCTTCGGTCATCAGCAACTGGTCGCACAGCACCGGCAGGTACCCGCCGCCCGCGACACAGTTGCCCATGATCGCCGCAAACTGTGGAATGCCGGCTGCCGAGATGACCGCGTTATTGCGAAAGATGCGGCCGAAATCGTCTTCGTCAGGAAACACCTCGTCCTGCAAAGGCAAAAAGACGCCGGCGCTGTCTACCAGATAGATCAGCGGCAAGCGGTTTTCCATTGCGATGCGTTGAGCCCGCAGCACCTTCTTGCACGTCAATGGGAAGAAAGCGCCGGCCTTTACGGTGGCGTCATTGGCAATGATCATCGTCAGTCGGCCGCTTACCTTGCCGATGCCGACAACGACCCCAGCCGACGGTGCACCTCCCCATTCGGAGTACATGCCCCAGGCCGCCCACAAGCCAAGTTCGAAAAAGTCATTGTCAGAATCAACGAGCTTTGTGATTCGCTCTCGTGCCGTAAGGCGGTTTTTTTCGTGCTGTCGATCAATCGCCTTGGCGCCGCCGCCGAGTCGTATCTTCTCTTCGATTGATGCCAGTTCATTTTGTGGTGTGGTCATGTTCCTGAACTCGCAAATCAATTCGAGGTGAGGTTGTTAGCGCGGAAACTGTGGTGTACATGAAATGCGCCCGGTCTTACTTGGTCCAGTCCTTGCGCTGTCTGGAAGAAGGAATATCCAACATTTTTCGATATTTGGTGACGGTGCGCCTTGCGACCGGATAACCGGACTTGTGCATCATTTCAACGAGTTCCTCGTCTGACAGCGGGTTGGACTTATCTTCGCTGCCGATCATTTCCAACAGCTTGTTCTTGATCGTCTCCCAGGCGACTTCTTCGCCGGTGACTTCGTTGCGAGTGCCGCCGCCGAAAAATCGCTTCAGCGGGAAGACGCCTCGCGGTGTCTGTACCCATTTGTCGTCGACGGCCCGGCTGATGGTGGTCACGTGAACGCCAACTTGATCCGCAATCTGCTGCATCTTTAAGGGTTCAATGAACTCCGGTCCATTGTCGAGAAACGCACGTTGATGCTGGATGATCGCTCGAGTCACCTTTTGCAGCGTCTGCCGTCGCTGACGGATTGCATCCGTCAACCATTCCGCAGACTGCAGTTTGCGTCGCAAGAACTCCTTCACCGTCGGATCCTGGCCTTTCTCCTTGTACATCTCGTAGAAGCGTCGCGGAATGTGGATCCGCGGCTCCCAGTCATCGGCGAGCCGTACTTCGTACTCGCCGCTGTCGGTACGCTCGACAATGATGTCAGGAACGACATACTGCGTGCTCTCCGAGGTGAACTTGCCGCCCGGTTTCGGATTCAATTCGCGCAGAGTCTCGATCGCAGCACTGATCTGTTCCAACGAAGCGCCAGTCTTTTTTTGAATCACCGGCAATCGATTGTGCCAGATATCATCCAAATGATCGAGAATCAGCTTTCGCAACAATTCGTAATGCGGCTGGCCGGGCTTCAACTGCAGCAGCAGGCATTCTTTGAGGTCGCGCGCACCGACGCCAGGCGGGTCGAGCCGCTGAATCATCTCCAACGTCGCTTCCATTTCGACCAGCGTGACCGGCTTGGAATAGTTGGCGACAAGATCTTCGAGTGAAAGCGGCCGGGCGACATCGACTTCACGCTCTTTCGCGGTTTCGTTCTTTCGGTCCTTCAGATGCTCGACCAAATAGCCGTTGTCATCGATGTGCGAAATGACATATCGCAATAGCTCATACTGTTCCGGCTCCACTTCGAGATAAGGCAGTTGCTCGACCAGATGATCGTGCAACGACGGCGGCGGCGACGGCATGTTCTGCATCGCGTCATGCTTGCGCTCGCTCTGTTCGTCGGCCAGATTGCGAGACGGCCGGTGCTCTTCGTTGAAATGGTCATCCCAGTCTTTGTTCAGCGCTTCGAGCCGCTTGAATTCGACGTCGTCGTTGTATTCGTCGATCACAAGCGGCGCATCGACGTTGAATTCCGGTTCGTCTACGCGCGCTTCGCTCTCTTCGTCGGCGTCGGCAAGGTCCTGAGGCAATTCTTCAATGACCGGGTTTTCCTGCATCTCCTGGGCAATGCGCTTCTGAAGCGCCATGATCGGCAGCTGCAGAATCTCCATCGATTGAATCATCTTGGGCGCGAGCCGAAGCTGAAGCTCCTGGCGTTGGCCCAGATTCAATGACATGCCCGGTTGCATTCACACCCCCAAGAAACTCAACCTAAATCGTTCTGCGGCCCTCCAGGGCATCGGCGAGCATCTGTGTATTCGCAAGTTCCAGTGACGAACCCGAGGGCAATCCTCGCGCGAGTCGAGTCAATCGTGCACCGCTGCCGGCCAGCAAGTTAGCAGCGAACAGCGCCGTGCCGTCGCCTTCCAGCGTTGGGCTCGTGGCCAGGATCACTTCTTGCACGCCGCCGGTTCGAACTCGCTGTGCCAGTGCATCAAACGTCAGGTTCTCCGGACCCATATTATCCAACGGTGCAAGTCGTCCGTTCAGCACATGGTAAAGGCCCCGGTAATTCCCCATCCGCTCGAAAACAGCAATGTCGCGAGGATACTCGACGACGCACAGCGTGGTGCGGTCTCTTTTCGGGTCGGCGCAAATCGCACAAAGTTCGCCTTCCGTCAAGCTGAAGCATTGTTTGCACGGTCGAACCTTCTCCACGAGGTCGCGCAGCCCTTCCGCAAGTGCGAGCGCATGCCGGCGGTCCCCCGCGAGCAGAAAGTGCGTGAGTCGCTCCGCCGACTTCGGACCGATTCCCGGCAACTTGCACAACTCTTCGTTAAGTCTCGCGATGGCGCCAATTCGTTCCATGACTCACTTCAAAGATCGAATTCGTGATCAGCTCAACCCCGGCAATCCAGCACCCGGTGGCAATCCAAGGTTCTGCGCCATCGACTGCATTTCGCCGTTGACTATTTCGCGGGCTTTGCCCAATGCCTGATTCGCCGCCGACGCAAACAGATCCTCGATCATTTCTCGATCCTGCATCGCCCACGCGGCCTCGGTAATCTTCACGCCGATGATCTCCATGCGGCCGTTGACTCGCACAGTCACCATGTCCCCGCCGGCCGAACCTTCGACCTGAATCTGGTTCAGCTTCGCCTGAAACTGTTCCGCCTCTTCCTTGATCTTCGGCAGTTGGCGCATCAGGTTCGCCAGTTGCCCGATTTCCTTGAACATCGCTTAATCCTCTGGTTCAAATTCTTCTGCGGCGGGCTGCGTGGCTGGCGTCGGAGCCGCCGCGCCAAAATCCTCGTCCAGGTCGATCACCATTGCGCCAAGTTTTTCTTCAGCCCGTTTCAGCACCGGCACCTTCTGCACCGCTTCCTGAAATCGAGCCCGCCGTCCCATCGCAGGCGTCGGGGGCGGCGTGTTGGGCGCCGGCGAAGTCGAGACGCCGGCCATCGTCTCAAGGCGCACGCTCCACGCCTGCCCGGCAAGTTTCTGCAGGGCAGCGTCGAGTCGCTGCTTGTTAACAGGGTTGGAGCAATGCTCGTAAGCGGAATTATACTCGGGCGCAAAGGAAACTACCAGAGTATTTGGCGCGGCAATTGCTACGCCTGACTTCCGCTGCAGCTGACTCGACAAAACTCCCCCGATTTCCGCTAGAAACTGAGGCCATATCGTTTCGATCGTCTTTGGACCGGATGGAGTCGCGGCCGGTTCACCCGCCGCTAATTCCACTTTTTTTTTTGCCTCGGTCGGCGGCGCGAGACCCGTTGCCGGTCGAGCCAATGTCGTGGCCGGCCTATCTCCAACGGGCGACTGCTGAAGCCACGCCGCAACCTGAGTGATGGCGACCAGGTCTTCGAGCCGGCACAGCCGCAGGAGCGCCATCTGCATCAGCGTACGCAGCTGGCCGCTGCCGCGTGTCTTTGTTTTCGCCTGGATCAGAATATCCAGACCCGTGAGTATGGTGTCGAGCGAGACGCTGCCTGCCTGCTTCAATAATGTCTCTCGCTGGCGCGCCGGCGTCGATAATCCTGGAGCTTCTTTCCCGGCACATGACAACAGCATGAGATCGCGCCAATATTCGATCAGTTGATCGAGCAACTCGCCCAGCTGCAGGCCGTTGTCCGCCAGCGAGTCGAGTTGCTCCAGAGTTGCCTTGGCGTCTTGAGAAAAAACGGCCTGCGCCAACGCCAGGACGCGTTCGGGACCGGCGACTCCAAGCAGTGATTGCACGGTTTCGGCAGTGAGCTTGTCGCCGCCAAATGCCAGCAGCTGATCGAGCAATGACTGGGCATCGCGCATCGAGCCTGCCGCGCGACGCGCGATCATTTCCAACGCTTCTTCGTCGGCCTTGGCTTTCTCATCCTTGACGATTGATCGAAGCTGCGTGACGATCCGGTCCGCGTGAATGACGCCAAAGTCGAATCGTTGACACCGCGACAGAATGGTGATCGGAACTTTTTGCACTTCGGTCGTTGCAAAGATGAACTTTACGTGCGCCGGCGGCTCTTCCAGCGTCTTGAGCACGGCGTTGAAAGCCGGCATCGTGAGCATGTGCACTTCGTCGATGATGTAAATCTTGTACCGGCCTCGTGTCGGCCTGGTGTTCACTTCGGCGCGAATGGCGCGAATGTCGTCGATCTGGCGGTTGCTGGCGCCGTCGATTTCGCGGACGTCGATGTCATCGCCGGTGGCGATGGCGACACAGCTGGAGCACTTATCGCAAGGCGTAGCCGTTGGCCCTTTCGCACAGTTCAGCGCCTTAGCGAGAATTCGAGCGGTTGAGGTTTTGCCGACGCCGCGAGCGCCGGTGAAAAGATACGCATGGGCGACGCGGCCGGACGCCAGCGCATTGCGCAAAGCCTGCGCCACGTGTTCCTGGCCGATCAAGTCGTCAAATTGCTGCGGCCGATATCGCCGCGCAACGACCGTGTATTCTTCTTTGGCTTTCGCCACGCCGACACCTGGTGTGAATCGCAATGGTGCATCCGACTCTGGCCGTCTTCGGGATCATTGTACCGGCACCGCACGAACGTGTACCTTCTTGATCGTAATTGGTTGTGCCGGCCGGCCTTGATCCGGCCCAGGATCCGCGCTGACGACGGGCATTTCCGCCATACGTTTCGCGATGTCCAAACCCTTGACGACCTTGGCGAAGATTGTGTAGTTTCCATCCATGACCGGCGCTGCCGTCAAATTCAAGTAGAAACGCACTGCTGCGGTCTCGGCATTGTCCTCCGATTCGAGCAGGCACGCGCCGACGGTTCCTTCTTCATGCTTAACCGTTTCGCTGAATTCCGGCTTCAACCAATAGCCCAAATGACTAGTGGCAGGTTCTGCGTCCTCGGTCGGCGAGCCGGCTTCAAGCAGCACCAGCTTGTTCGCCGCTGTGCCTTCGCCATCGCCTTGCTGCTGAACAATACGATCAATTCGCAAGCCGTCGTAATAATTCAATGTCGCCAGCGCGACAAAGTTGCGGACGTGGTTCGGCGCGACGTCGGGCCGCATGATCAGCTCGATGGTTCCGAGCTCCTTATCGCCGCTCACCACTTGCAATTCAGCGAGATAGGTGACCGGCTTGCTCTCGTGATCGACGAATTTGATTGAATCCCAAATGCGATGGACCTGATCGTTCAGGGTGCCGGAACTCTTACCAGCCATCGTCATGGCCGGAGGCAGATCGACGCCAACGTTTGCGTCAATCTCCGTCACGCAGGCCTGCTCGAACGGCTGATGAAGTTTTGGATCAAGGTTGAGCGGAACCGGGTCATCTTTTGGACCGCTGGGTATCGAAGCCACGGGCGGCTTGGCGTTTGACGACGTAACGGCGATTTGGTTCTTGCCGCCGTCGTTGCAGCCCACCGCCGTTGCCAATGCTGCGGCTAACCCCGCATTCCGCCAGGTTGCCCAATTCCACGAGCGTGCCATGATCAGCTCCTTCGACCGCATTAGACTCTTCCGAGAAGGAGCGAACCATAGTCGCGGCTCGCGGCACGGTCAACGGGAAATCGTCGCTAAATCGGATTGAGAATCGCTTCCAGCACGTCTTTCGGAGCGGCACGATAGGAGTGCGGTTCCATCGTCGAACTGGCTCGCCCCTGGCTCAGACTGCGAGCTTCTTCGGCGTAATCAAACATGCGGGCAAGCGGCACCAATGCTTCGATCGACCACCACTTGCCGCGAGCTTCGGTCTTGTGGATTTCCGCGCCCTTGGCGCTCAAATCGGCGGAGATAGCGCCGAAAAACTCCTCCGGCACCTGCACCTCGACGCGCATGATCGGTTCCAGCAGTTCGACGTTGTCGCGCAACGCATGGCTGACGGCGTCGCCGGCTGCAAACTCAAATGCAATTTCGTTCGACAGTTGCGGGTCCACCTGCCCGTCGATGATCGTTGCCTGCACATGCAGCATCGGATAGCCGACGCTTCCCGACTGCAGAGCGAATTTGAGTCCGCGTTCCGCAGCCACAGCAAAGATCGGCGGCAACTTTTCGCTCGAAGCGCGATTCGACACGGTAACGGGTTGAGCCGAGTGCTTGTTGTCGAATTCCACGGTGAGTCTGGCGAACATCGCAGCGCCCGTCTGGCGAATGCACTCACCTGTCGCTCGGATCGGTTTCTTGAGCGTCTCGCGGTAATTGACGCGTGGCGGCCGAACGCGGACCTTCAGTTTGAAGTCGCGTTCCATGCGGTGCGTTTTCACTTCAAGGTGCAGCTTGCCCATGCCGTACATCAATTTCTGGCCGGTGTCCGGATTGTCTTTCCAGGTGAACGTTGGGTCTTCGCGAGCCAAGAGATTCAAGTACTTGACGAGGTTGTCTTTGTCCGCCGATGTCTCCGGTTCGATCGATTGGCTGACGACCGGCTCCGCGAATCGAATCGCCTCAAGCAAGATCGGGTGCTGGGTCTCGCACAGCGTGTCGCCGGTGATCGCATCGCGCAAGCCCTGAATCGCGACGATGTCGCCGGCATGCGTCGATGATATTTCTTCTCGGCCCCGTTTCGGGTCCGCGTGAACGTGATAAAGCTTGGTGACGTTCTCTTTGACATCTTTGCCTGGGTTGTACACGCGGCTGTTGGCCTTAAGTGTGCCCGAATAAAGCCGCACGTAGCACAATTCGCCATGCGTATCGGCGACGACTTTGAACACCAGACCGCAGAACGGCTCTTTCACGTCTGTCTTGCGTTTCTCTTCCTTGTCCGCCTTACGCGGATTTGTGCCCGTGACCGGCGGCCGTTCCAATGGGTTGGGCAAGTACCACGTGACAGCGTCGAGCAATGGCTGAATGCCGATGTGTTCGCGTCCCGATCCGCACAGGACCGGTTGAATCTGCCGCTTGATCGTCTGTTCGCGGATCAAAGCTCGAATGGTCGCGGGTGCAATCGTCTGGCCTTCGAGATACGCGCTCGTCAATTTGTCCTGTTCGTCGTTCCTGGTCAACGCATCGAACAGCGCTTCGCGGTATTGCCGTACGTCATTGGCGAGGCTGTCGGGGATCGGCGCTTCGCGGATGGTCTTGCCGGAGTCGCCGGCGTCAAAGAAAAGCGCCTTCTGTTCGATGAGGTCAACTGTCCCGCAAAAGGGCATGGTGCTGTCTTTGATGGAACCGGCGCCGATCGGGATCGCGATGACGACGGGATTGCCTTCGAGGCGATTGCGCACCTCGTCGACGCAATGAGCGAAATTGGCGCCGACAACGTCCATCTTGTTAACGAAGACGATTCGCGGCACTTCGTAGCGGTTGGCTTGCCGCCAAACCGTCTCGGACTGTGCTTCGACGCCCTTTTGAGCGTCGAAGACGCAGATGCAGCCGTCGAGCACGCGCAAGCTTCGTTCGACCTCGGCCGTGAAATCGACGTGGCCCGGCGTGTCGATCAAATTGACGTTGCAGTCACGCCACTGAAACGGCACGCAGGCGCTGTAGATCGTGATGCCGCGCTCTTGCTCTTCCTGATCGTAATCGGTTTCGGTGGTGCCGGCATCGACTTCGCCAAGGCGGTGTTTCGCGCCGGAGTAGAACAGCAAGTGCTCGGTGGTAGTGGTCTTCCCAGCGTCAATATGGGCGATGACGCCGATATTGCGAATCCTCGAAAGATCGGGAGTGGATTCCTTGGCCATCGGTCAACCTCACGCCGTCAATTACAAAGGCACAGTGACTCAGAGAGGTTTCTCCGGGTCGCTGTGCCTCGGCGGCCAATTCGATTCTACGTTACCATGCAAAGTGGGCGAAGGCCTTGTTGGCGTCGGCCATTTTGATGGTCGTGTCGCGCTTGGTCATGGCTTCGCCCTCTTTTCGGTAGGCCGCCATGAGTTCGTCGGCGAGGCGTTGGAACATCGGCTTGCCGGCTTTCGACCGGGCAGCGCCAATGATCCATCGGAAGGAAAGACTTTGCTTGCGCTTCGGGCTGACCTGCATCGGCACCTGATACGTTGCGCCGCCGACGCGGCGGGAACGAAGCTCGACCGGCGGCTTCACATTCTCGACCGCCTGAATGAAGACGTCGAGCGGGTTGGCATCGGGCATGCGCTTCTTGATCTGGTCCATCGCGTTGTAAAAGATGCGATGAGCGGTCGCTTTCTTGCCGCACCACATCAGGCAATTGACAAACTTCGAAACAAGCTCGTTGTTGAACCGGGGGTCCGGTTTGAGCGTCTTTGAACTGGCTGTTGCTTTGAATGCCATCGGGAGGTTTTCCGGATATCAGGTTCCAGGTTCGGGATATTGCAATTACTTCGCGCCGGGCTTCTTCGCGCCATATTTTGAGCGGGCTTGCCGGCGATCCGACACGCCCTGCGTATCGAGCACGCCGCGAACGATGTGGTAACGCACGCCAGGCAAGTCACGAACGCGGCCGCCACGGACCAGGACAATCGAGTGTTCCTGCAGGTTATGGCCTTCGCCGGGGATGTACGCCGTCACTTCGATGCCGTTCGACAAACGCACGCGGGCCACTTTCCGCAATGCCGAGTTCGGCTTCTTCGGGGTCATCGTCTTCACCTGAAGGCAGACGCCCTTCTTCTGCGGACAACCCTGCATCGCGGGATGCTTCGGCTTCGACCGCTGCGATGTGCGAGGCTTTTTTACCAATTGATTGATCGTCGGCATCGTTGTTTTCCGTTGGCGCGTAACCCTTCAAGAAACGTTCAGTCTAGCAATGCCCGTACCTGCGACAAGAGGCATAACCGGGGAAGTCGGAGGGAGTCATGAGCCCCAATCCAGAGCTCTTGGCGACCACGAACCGACGCACCTCGCATCACCAGCCAGCGTTTCCAGATAAATTCTTGTTTTTGTGTACATTTCGTTGCATTTCGTCGCATCCAGTAACTTCGGATTTAAACTTAACATACAATCTGGAAACATGTTGCGGAGAACCATCTCCTTTTGCCGGTCAACGTCGAATTTGCAACTTCGAATTCGGCAACGGCTCAGCTCGCCGGCAAGTCACAGCAACTGCAATATGGGGATCGAATCGCGCCCAAGTCAAGTCGTTGCCTGTCACAAACGGCTGCGGTTCCGGTATGGGGAGCAGAACCCCAACGAACCCGGAACCGATCATGAAAACCCTTCGAATTTTACGCCCGAATCGGCTGCTTCTGCAAATCACGTCAGCTGTCGCCAATCCGAATCCCATCGAATCCAACGCTCGCATCACTGCTGTTCACGCGGAAATCGGCCGGGCCATTCAGAAGCTCATCGGCTCGGACGCCGGCCCAAATTTCCACAACTGGGCGACCTGGGGTTCGCTCAAAGCCGGTGAAACGATCGCCAAGCGACAATTGCCGCAAGCGATTCGCGATCTTACGGTCGGAGTCGCCGGCGTCACGACGCTGGCGTGCATCGCAGCGTTGGCGGAGGGAGCGCCAGCATATTTGATGCTCGGCATTGTAGGCTTGGCCATGATTGCGGTTGCCGTCGGCGCTTTGATCATTCGCCACGCGATGCGAAAGTCCGCGGCGGCGATCCTCGAAGGCAACCGCACCGTGGTGAACGACATCGGCCGCAAGTCAGTTGCCTTTCTCGGTTGCTTTGAAGACGGCCGGCCGAACGCCCGCAGGCTCCGCGCGTTCTTCCGAGGTTTCCGTCGCGGCGAAACCGTCAACGGCGGTCAGGACCTCTTGCGTCGCGCGTTTCGCCAGTATCTTGCAGCAGCCGTTGCCACGACTCACAAAGTACGCATCGAGGCGATGTACTTCGGCAATTGTCTGGCGGTCTTGCACGAGCACTACCGGCTGCAGCCGCTGATCGAAGCGTCGATGCCGCGCCTGCTCCGCCGTTACACCACTCGATTCATGATGACGTTTTGCATCGGAGAACGGGAATTGGCCGTACATCGCGACCTTCCCGGTTGCTGCAACGGCGACTACCCGGCCGTGCTCCAGGAAATCGCTGATCCAAGGTTGAGCAAGTTTCTGGCGAAATGGGATCTCTGCGACGGCCGTCTGACCGGCACCGGCGTCACCGACTGGTCGAACATGCAAAAACGAATGAACTACATTGTGAACCTGTTTCGGTCGATGCACGGTGAGAGCGCAGTTGCGGCATGAACAGCGGCAACTGGTTATCTCAGTAGCTGAGGTTCCACTGCCGGCATTCGCACGCGAATATCGTCGCCGCGGGGCTCGTCGTCTGTAGTCCGGCCGTTGTTGTCTTTGCCGTCGGGACCGACGCTGTACAACAGGTAGCCGTTTGCGGTGGGTTTGTAAACGAGCGGCCGCCCATTGAACAGGTCGTTCGGAATGTTGGACAAATGCTTCGGCGCGAGATCGCTGAGTTTCTCCGGATAATGCCCTGATTCGCGTTGATATCCTTCAAGCACAAACGCCAATTGCAGGTTACGCTGCGTCTGCTCACCGCGATCGGATGCGGTTTGTACTTTCTCCAGAGCCGGGGCGAGCAGGCCAACCAGTATCTTGCCGATGATCTCGCCGCGTTGCTTGGGACCGGCGATCGAGTGCATAACAACCAGGTCCTTGCCGTCGGGCTTATTCGCCTTCAGGTCGTCGGAGATGCGGGCAAATTCGGCCTGCCGCGAGGCGTAGTCCGGCAGGCGCGACGCGGCGGCGCAACGATCATAAAACCGATTGCATTGCGCCAGAGCCGGATCCCAATTGATGCTGCGAGTAAACCACTTCGACGTAATTTCCTTTTTGCTCGGCCGCTGACCGAGTGCGGTCTCAACGCCGCTCAACCCTGTTTCGCCGTGCCGGACCATATTCGTCGCAAAATCGAGCAGCAAGAACCGCTCGCCGTATTCAATCGCACTCGCAATGCCTTGCATCGGCGGCAGCGCCTGAAAGTCCCGCAATCGGCCGGCTAACTGCTCCGGCGACTGTTTCGCGTTAGAAAGGTAGCTCAATTCGGCATCGCTGGAGATTCTGTCGATTGCCATGGCAACCAATGATTCAATTAGCGTTCTGCATTGGCTCATCAGCCGGCCCAGCCGATGACAGGTCATCAGGTCCTGCCAAGCGTCATCGTATTTGCCTTCATGAGTTCGCAGCATCGCGCGTGACGCCAGGAGCGCCGCAACCATCCGGCATTGTTGCACGGTCGGCAACAACGCCCCCATCAGCCCGGCCGACCATTCCTGTTTACGCCGCGACACCAGGGGGTTGAAGTAACGCGGCCTCTTTGCCGCCTCGGCGATCACCGCCAACGGCTTTTCGTTGCGTCGGATCCAAGCAGCCAATTCCGGCTCGTCCTCGGCGGACCATGGCCATTTGGAAATCCGGCTCAGCCGGTCGTCCAACTCCTGGCGCTTTTCTGATGGATAATCGGCGTAATTCTCCTGAAAGAATGTCCGTGAATTCACGATGTAGTCGCCTTGCTCGGGCGGCCTGGGCACGCCGAGCCAGGTGAAGTACTCTTCAGGCAGAGTGCTGCCTTCCGGATGCGGGCCGAGCGCCTGTCAGATCAGGACGTTGGCGTTTGTCGCGGGTGTGACGCCCTCGCTGAGTCGCTGATTGATCGCTGTCTCGTAGTCGATGAGCCCCTTCTGGTCGACCGGCTCTGTGATGTACGTGGTCTCCCGGCTGACGGTGAGCGTGGTACAGCCCGGCTACGCCGCCAGAATCACCACGCCTACAAGCGACAGGAAAACGCCGAACAATACGCGCCAGATGCGCCGGCGGCGTTTGGGCTTGAGCTCCATGGTCAAATTACCTTGAATGGGGCGGTTCCAAGGTAATCCCGCACTCTGGCGAGTACGGCTACCTTAAGATTGAAGTTTAGCGCTTCACCGTTCCCGAAGTATCTGTCGTCGGATCAATGGTTGAACAAGAACGCCGGGCTGTTGATCAAGGCCCATGTCAAGTCTTGCGCGCCGACCAGGCGAACGTCGATCGGTGAAGGCGTCGCGGTCACTGCTTCTTGCAGTCGCTTCAATTCGGCGTCCAGGCCGCGGTAGTGGTTGGCGACCAGCGCCTTCTGCTCCGGCGTACGCTTATCGAGAGGCACGGCGATCGCCAGCAGGATATTCGCCGGCAGTTGCTCGCGCAAGAGCGGCGACTTGTTTGTCGTCGCAGAGATTCGGAACTTGCCGAGGTTGTGATCCTTGCCTTGAAACTTCTGCTCCACCGTGAATCGGAACAGGATGCCGTCCTTAAGGTTGACCGGATTCGTCAGGACAAACATTGCGGTGTGCGGTTTGCCGATTTGCGGTGCGATGGCCCAGCCGGTCTCGGGGTTGTTGTCAATCGCACCCTTAATGTCGTAGCTTTCTTGCGAAAAGTCGGCGACGGCGGACTTGATCGGAGCGGGTTTGAGCTTCATGTCGCCGGTCTTGCCGAACTGCACTTTGAACTCCGTCAGGACAAAGTTGCCGTTGCTCGGCGACCGGCCGGGTCCCTGATTCGGCAGGCTCGGATCCGTCAGCGCTTCGAAGCGAAACGCAGTGACGCCTTGCAGCTTGGTCGTTCCACCGACGGTGTACGTTTCCGGGTACGGGTTCTTGCCGCTGGCCAGAATTGACAGGTCCTTTTGTTTCACCAGCGTCGATCCGCCCTGAGACTTGAGTTCGGTCAGGTCGAGTGGTTCCCAGACGGTCGGCTTGCCATACTGCTCCTCCCACGCGGCCTGCTTGACCGGCAGCTGAGCTTCGTAAGCCTTGAGTGCTTCGACCTGCTTTTGGTGCAAGGCAACCAGCCGGGCGAAATCTTCCTTTGGCGCGTGTAACGCTTTGACGCCTTCCGCAAGTTCGGCCGCTGTCGGCTTGCGGCACAGGATCATCAGGAAAATTTCTTCAACCACCTTCTTGTCGTCCTTTTCCTTCGCAAGCACTTGTGAGATTCGATTGGACGGATCCTTGATCGCTTCGCCGACAACAGGGCCATTTACGAGATTGAGGACCGGCCCCAGCATCATGCCGCTCGATCGTTCGCATTCGCAAGCGCTTTCACGCGGCGGCTTGCCGAATAGTTCGAGGAAGCCGCCTGGAACCGGGACGCTTGAATCGATCAGCTGCGCGGCACGAGCGCCTTGCGGCAAGCCCGGCAGCTTCGGCCGCGATCCGGTGGCGACGTGAATGGCGTCGAACAGCACCTCCGCCGGCAGACGGCGGGCATATCCATGCGAGTAGTTCGTTTCGTCATCGGCATTCCAATTGTTGACCTGAATCGAGTGTTGATACGTGCGCGACTTGCAGATTGTCTTGAAAATCGTTTGTGTGTTGAATCCGCTGCGGATGAACTCTTCCGTAAGACGGCTCAAGAGCTGCGGATTCGTCGGTGGGTTGCCGGCGCGAATGTCGTCGATCGGCTCGATGATGCCGACGCCCAACAGATACGCCCACAACCGATTGACGTAGCTCTTGGCGAAGTAGGGATTTTCTTTCGACGTGACCCAACTCGCAAGCTGCTCACGGCGAGTGCCTTGCGCCTTAGGCATCTCTTTATGCACATATGGGAATATGGTCTTGGCGACGGCGCCGGTGCGAATCTGCGTCACTTCGCCGTTCTTCTGATCGAAGACGATTTCCGCCAATGGGACGGCGCCTTCGACGGCGCTGCCGCCGATCCGTTGGCCCTTGTAGCTCGGGTCTTCCTTGTGGCCCACCTGAGCGAAGTACGACGTCAACTGATAGTACTGGTCCTGTGTCCAACGTTCGAACGGGTGATCGTGGCACTTGTTGCAGTTGAAGCGAATGGCGAGGAATAGCTGCGTCGTATTCTCCATCGCCGTGTCGGGCGTTCGCAGAATCTTGTAATACGACGCGGGTGGGTTGTCGATGTTTGAACCGCTGGCGGTCAGAATCGTCCGCACAAACTGGTCGTACGGCATGTTGCTGACGATCGCGGCGCGAATCCATGTACGCAGCGACGCAGCGCCTTTGTCGCCCAAGAACTTGCGGTTGACTTGCAACAGGTCCGACCATTTGTTCGTCCAATGTTCAATGAAGCCGGCGCTGCCTACCAAGTCATCGACCAGTGCGTCACGTTTGACGCGAGACTCTCGTTTGTCGGCAAGAAACGCTTTGACTTGCTCGCTCGTCGGCGGCAGCCCGGTCAAATCGAGATACACGCGGCGAATGAATTCCACGTCCGTGCACAAGTCGCTGGGCAGCACCTTGACGCGCTTGAGCTTTTCGTAGACCAGTTCGTCGATATAGCCGTGTGTCGGCGGCTGCGTCCATGTGAAACCGGTGCGGTCGCCCATGACGACGACTGTGCTCGCGTCGTAGGCGCCTTCATAGCGGGCGAGCATCGTCGCTTCGCCTCGCCGCAGCGCGGTCACCAAACCGGTTTTGTCGACCGTCGCGATTTCGGTGAGGCTGCTTTCAATGAAAGCCTCGGCCGACACGTCGCGGACTCGGCCGTCGCCGTAAGTCGCGACTACGCGCATTTGCTGCTTCATATTGGCGAGCGGGATCACTGGGTCTTTGGGCAGAATTTCAATCTTGGTGACTCGTGTCGAGTCGGAGTCGAACTTCACGCCCTCGGCAATCCACGTGCGGAGCATCTCATAGGCCGGTTCGCCCGGAAGCATGAGCGCGCCGCCGACGTGAGGCACTCCGCCCGACGGTTTGAGCAGCATCAAGCTGCGCTCCGGGGCTGAGCGATTGAATCGCCGGCCTTCGAGATCATCCGTCAGCGAGCGATAGTCGTAAAGTGGGTCATAACCGCGAAGGCTCAGCTTGAAGCCGTTCTTGCCCTCTGCGGAACCATGACAGGTGCCCGCGTTGCATCCTAGTTTCGACATTGCCGGCATCACATCGCGGACAAAGCTCACCTCGTACTTGTCTTTCTGATTGCTGACGCGAACCGGCACGGAAACCGACTGGCCCGCGAGGGTAAATGAAACCGCGCCGTCGCCGTCGGCCGCCGGCCGGATCAGACCATTGGGGAATAGCTTGGCGATATTGGCCGGCGCGCCGGCTTGTGCGATGCGAGTCGCATCGATACGCTCGCCGCCTTCGAGCACAGCGGTAACAAGCAGTTGCTGATAGTCGTATGGGTGTTTGAGTTGAACGGAGTTCGGCTGTACTTCCAGCTTCGCGACCTTGGCGCCGGGCGGCAGCTTTTCCTGAGCCGGAGCGCCGGAAGTACTCAGCATGCTGAGCAATAGACAGCCAAAGAACAATCGAATCGGAGAGAGCGAGTTCATCGAAACTCCCGTTGAAAAAATCGCAGTTATGTTATTTGCCACTAAACCGTGTCGTAATCGGTACGGCGACGAATTCCTTGATCAGTTTGCCGGTCATCGGGTCGTTCAGGCGAATCATCCCGTCGAAGCCGGCGCTGGCGATTTGGACGCTGTCGCGGCTGAAAACGACGGCGAACACGCCGCCCTTCTGCCCCGCAAGCGTACTGACGCGCTTGCCGTCGCCGGCCTGGTAGATGCGGACTTCGCCGACGCCGTCGCTGCTGGCGGCCGCTGCGAACAAGCTGCCGTCCGGGTTGAAGTCCAGGTCATAGATGCGGCCCGGCATCTTCTCGAACTCGCGGACCTTATTGGCGTCGTCGCCGATCACGCGCTTCGATTCCCGGTGCATCTTGTAGATCTTCGGCTGACCGTCGGCGCCGCCGATCAGCAACTCTTCGTAGATCTTCTCCTCGGTGCTCGCGACCGCAATATTCGTCACCTTCACGGTTTTCTTCTCTTTGAACGGCCGCAGCGCAACTGCCGCCAGGCCGCCCTTAAGTACGCCCGGCGTGATGCTCGTGATGTTGTCGATGAACCGCTGCGTCGCGACCTCAGTTAGTTTCAGGGCGCGATCACGGCTGACGGAAACAAGAAACTTGCCGTCAGACGAAAACACGGTGTCGAGCACCCAATCACTGTGAGCGCCCTGGAAGAGCACTTGCTTGCCGGTTTCGGAATCGACGGCACGCAGCGTGTTGTCATTGCAGCCGAACGCGATCTTGGTTCCGTCGGGCGACCAACTGACGCCGTTAATCGTGTCGAAGGTCATCATGACGGAGAGCCGCAGTTTCTTCTTGGCAACGTCCCAGACCTGCAGTTCGCCGAATCGGGCGGGATTGCCGCCAGCGACTGCAAGACTCTTTCCGTCTGGCGAAAACGCGATCGACTCAATACGCTCGGAGGAGCCGACAAGCCGGGCGACGATTCCTGATCCATCGGCCTTGTGCAGAATGACTTCGTGGAAGCCGCTGACCGCGAGGATCTTGTTGTCGGGCGAGTACGCCAAGGCAGTCAATACCGGCGGCAGTTCGTAGATCGGCGGATGTTCTTCGTCAATGACGACGCGGCTCACCGACATCGGCGTGTCGTCTTTCGCCCCGGCGGCGATCCACCGGCGAACGATGCCCACCTGTGTGCTCGAAAGCGGGTCTCTCTCTTTCGGCATCGCCGCTGGTTTTCCGCCGGCAGGCACAAGCTGTTGCAACAGTTGACTGCCTTCAGGCTTCCCAGCAACGATCGGCGTCTTGCCCGTGTTGCCGGCCTGCATCATCGCGGCGAACGACGTCATCACATAGCCGCCTTGCGCTTTCGCCGGCTGGTGACAGCCTTGGCAGTTCTGTACGAATATCGGCCGCACATCCTTGTAGTAGCTGACCGGTGCGGCATCCGGAGCCGGCTCGGCGGTCAAAGCGAATGCCGGAACAATCGACGCCACGAGGATCGCTCGCAGTGCATTCATGACCGATACCTCACCAATACGACTACCTGGAAACAATTCGACGAATTCGAACCGGGCTGCAAACCCGGCAGGGGTGTGCGAATACTGGTGCAGTTATTGTGACAGACAGCCGCACGACTGGCAAGAACACAAATGGCAGACCGGCGGCGTTGCTGTACATGCATTTCTCATCAATTTCCAGTCGGCAGCCACCTTCGCGTACTGCGGCGGCGAAGCCGAAGAGCATACATAATCGATTCGAATTCGGAACGAAACGCGATCGAGAGTGTCTGACGGCCAGAGTCTTTTTGGGAAGGTAGAAAGCACCTGCTTTGGCGCCAGGAGCTGTCCAAGTAAAGAATCTGCTTCAAACCGTTGACGCGCATACCGTTCATACGGTATCTTTATTGGTGCAAAACCTCCCGCCTCTTCGTTGGGGCTTGCTCGCACCTGCGCCGCTTCTCCCACCTGAATGGAGCGGCATTACGCCAGAGGGTCTGCGAAAATGTTCATCGTTCCTGGTTCGACGGGCAAAGATACCTGCGACGGCGTTTCTCGTCGAGACCTGCTTCGCTTCGGCGGTTTGTCGTTTCTCGGCCTCTCCTTACCAAGCATCCTTCGCCTCGAGAAAGCCCGAGCCGAATCGACGGCGGCTCCTGCCGGCGGTCCTGGGTTCGGCAAAGCGAAAAGCGTCATTCTGATTTACTTGCAAGGCGGCCCCAGCCACCTCGATCTGTGGGACCCGAAGGACAACGTGCCTGCAAACGTCAAGAGCGTGTTCAAGCCGGTGCCGACGAAGACGCCGGGCTTGATGTTCACGGAATTGTTGCCGAAGTTGGCGCAACAGACTGACAAAGCGACGATGATCCGCACGATGAGTTACACGCCGGTCGGGCTGTTCAATCACACGGCGGCGATTTATCAGATGTTGACTGGATACACGACGGACAAGGTCAGTGCCTCCGGGCAATTGGAGCCACCGTCGCCGAAAGACTTTCCGCACGTGGGCTGCAACATCGTGCGCATCAAACCGCCGACTGAGCCGATGTTGCCGTTCGTGATGATGCCGCGGCCATTGCAGGAATCGAATGTGGTGGGCAAGGGCGGCAACGCCGGTTTCTTGGGCCGGGCATATGACCCTTATTTGCTGTATCCGGCCAACGCAGACGAGGTCAACTCCGGCGCGATGGACAAGATTCGCGTCGACGACCTGCAATTGCGACAAGAACTGACATCGGAGCGGCTCGAACGGCGTTCGACACTTCGTGAAACGATCGCGAAGGGCATGCCGGAGATGGAGAAGGCCGTCGCCAAGTATTCGATCAATGAGTATTACGGCAAGGCGCTCGGACTGGTCGTTTCGGGCCGGGCCCGCAAGGCATTCGATCTGGAGTCTGAGAAGAGCGAGACCCGCGAACGATATGGCAAAAACACGTTCGGCCAATGCTGCTTGCTGGCACGCCGGCTGGTGGAGGCTGGAACGCGCTTCGTCGAAATCAACTGGCCCAAGGTCGCCAATTCTGACCGACACTCATGGGACGTGCATGTCGGCTTGTCGAGCCGCATGAAGAATGAGTCGGCCCCGATGCTCGACGGTGGCCTGTCGGCGTTGATTGAAGATCTCGATCAGCGTGGACTGCTGAAGGATACGCTTGTCGTCGCCGTCGGTGAATTCGGCCGCAGCCCGCAACGCGGCGTCAGCACTTCGGGCAACGAGAACAGTGATGATGGCCGCGATCACTGGCCGTACTGCTACACGGCCTGCATCGCCGGCGCCGGCATCAAGCGAGGATATGTCCACGGCAAGTCGGACAAGACCGGCTCGGCGCCGCTCGAAAACCCGGTTCACCCGACTGAACTCTTGGCAACGATCTACCACAGCGTCGGCATCGTACCGAGCACGATTGTTTACAACCACTTGAACCAGCCTCGTGAACTCGTTAAGGGCGAGGTGGTTCACGGCTTGCTCAGTTAATACACAATTCGATCCCAGCTCGCAGCGGCGGCCCCGGTGTACGACGAGGCCGCCGTTGGCGTTTTTTTAGATTGAGTCAAGAATTCAAGAACCGCAGCTGACCCCGATCCTGCATTCAGCTCATTGACATTTTGTTCACCATGATAATGCAATTTCTGGGTATTGGAATCTGGACGATGCCGATTCTGTTGCGTAAAAGACTAGGAATATGAAGGTCGGCAAACTGGGGACCTTTTGACGAAAGTGCATTCGGTACGGATTGTGCCGATTGGGTTTGCTTAGAACTAGTCACGAGCAGGACGCACCGCCGCCTGCTGTGGCTTATCGAACCGGGCGGTGACATGGAGGCTATGGATGCGTCACACTCTGTTCGGTTTGGGCACGCTGTGCCTGATGGTATTTGCTGGTGAAGGTCTCAGCCAAACGCCCTGCTCTTCGGGGTGCGGCACGAGCTGTGGCACCAGCACCCGTTTGTTTGCCGGTCTTCGCGCCCGTCATTGCTGCCCGACGACTTGCTCGCCATGCAGCACAACGGTAGCTACGGTTGCCCCGGCGCCGTGCGCCACGGCTTGCGATCCGTGCGCAAAGAAAGGTCTGTTCGCTGGTCTTCGCGCTCGCCGCAACTGCTGCCCGACGACGACCTGCTGCTCGACGCCGGCTCCGACCGTCGTTGCCGCTGCTCCGGCTCCCGTAGCCGCGACAGCTTGCTGTCCGACGGCTTGCTGCCCGACGACGACTCGCTTGTTTGCTCGTCGCGCCAGCACCTGCTGCCCGACGACCTGCTGCAGCACCCCGGCCCCGGCTCCGATGCCGGCCGTTGCCACCTCGGCATGCTGCCCGAAGACTGATTGCTGCCCGACGACGGCTCGTCGCGGTCTGTTCCGTCGCGCCAGCACCTGCTGCCCGACGAGCACCTGCGGCACCACCGTTCCGCCGGCCCCGATGAAGACTGCAGAACCGCCGAAGGTCGGCGGCTGATCTGACTCGCAATTCCCGCTTGACTGAGCCCGCAATGAAGGTGAGGATCAATCCTTGCCTGCGTTGCGGGCTCCGCTATTTTCTGTCCGCATCTTTCGGGAGTGGTTGAACGCCATGCGAATAACGCTTCATGGGGCGGCCGGCGGAGTGACGGGCTCTGCATATCTGATCGAAACAACAGATGCTCGTGTGCTGGTCGACTGCGGCATGTTTCAGGGCTCCAAGAAGGACGAAGCCAAGAATGTGATCCCGCCGGAATTAAAGCCCGATCGGTTGGATGCCGTCGTGTTGACGCATGCGCACCTGGATCACACCGGCCGGCTGCCGTTATTGGTGAAATCAGGCTTCAAAGGACCGATCTACGCCAACGAAGCGACTCAGAAACTGACGGACCTGATTCTCCGCGACGCAGCGAAAGTTCAGGCATACGACACAGAACGAACTAACCGAAAGCGAGAACGCAACGGGCAGGAACCAATCGAACCGCTGTTCACCTCGGCCGACGTTGAAAGCACCCTCGAGCGACTTCGAACGGTCTGGTACGACAAGCTGTTTGAGCCGGCGCGAGGAATGTCCGTTCAAGCTGTGGACGCCGGGCACATGCTCGGCTCATCGAGCATCGCGGTGACGGTGACCGAAGGATTGAAAAAGAAAGTGATTGTGTTCTCAGGCGACATTGGGCCGCACAAAGTGCCGATATTGCGCGACCCAGTTTCATTTACCCATGCCGACCTGGTTTTTCTGGAATCTACGTACGGCGATCGCGACCATCGGGCAATGAAGGATACTTTGATCGAATTGAGAGATATCATTCGTGAAGCCGTAGTCGGCGGCGGCAAGATGCTCGTGCCGGCATTTGCAGTCGGCCGCACTCAGCAGATTCTGTATCACCTGACTGTCTTGTTTGATCGCCATGAGATTCCCACATTTCCGGTATTCGTTGACGGGCCCATGTCGATTGAGGCGACGCGCATATATGCATCGCATCCGGAACTCTACGACGAAGAAGCAGCCGAGTTGGCGCGCGACGGTCTGTTGACGGAGAAACTGCCCGGCGTCACAGTGTGCGAAACGCCTGAGGAATCCAAAGCGTTGAACAGTCATGTCGGCCCGTGCATGATCATCGCCGGCGCGGGAATGTGCAACGCAGGCCGCATTGTCCATCACCTGCGACACAACTTGGGACGAACCGGCACGCACGTTGTCATCGTCGGGTATCAGGCGGAAGGCACAATGGGAAGACAACTGGTCGACGGCGCACGACAGCTGCAAATCTTCGGAGATTCCATCGATGTTCGCGCCAAGATTCATACGCTCAACGGCTTCAGCGCTCATGCGGGACAGAGCGACCTCTTGAAGTGGTACGAGCGGCTTTCAGGCAGCAAGCCGCCGGTGGTGTTGACTCACGGTGAAGATCGTGGCCGCAATGGCTTGCGTGACGCGCTGAAAAAACGGTTCGGCGTTGACTCGCGTTTGCCCCTTCAGGGCGACACCATCGAGATTTAGTTCGCCGAACGATTGCACATGCGTTACATTCGTGCCCAAGGCATTCATCCTGCGGCATCAGATTCCAATAGCGGAGTGTCACATGATACGACGAATCGGCGTTCTTGCACTGTTTTTGATCAGCGCCTGCGGCGTCGTTTGGGGCGATGAACCGAATCTGAAGCATGATCGCGACGTTATCTATGGCCGCAAGTTCGGCACCTGCCTGTCGATGGATGTGATCTCACCGAAATCGAATAGCAACCATCGAGGCCTGATATTTGTTGTCAGCGGCGGCTGGACGTCGAACCATGAGACCATTGAAGGCTTCGGCGTCAAATTGGGCGCAGGGTTTGTTCAACGCGGTTACACGATCTTTGCCGTCGTACACGGAAGCCAGCCGAAATTCACCATTCCCGAGGCGATTGAGGACATGCACCGTGCCGTCCGTTACATTCGGGCCAACGCGAAACGGTTTGACATCGACGCCGACCACATTGGCATCTTCGGGGCGTCCGCCGGTTGCCACCTTTCGCTGATGCAGGGAGTCGGAGGCAAGCCCGGCAACCCGAAGGCCGCTGATCTCGTCGATCGGCAATCGAGCGCCGTGCAAGCCGTATCGGGTTTCTTCCCGCCGACGGATTTCTTCAATTACGGCAAAGAGGGCGCGAGCGCCGAAGAAGTGATCAAGCTCATACCAGCGCCATTTGATTTTCGAAACTACGACGTGAAGAAGAGGGCGTTCGTCACGGTTAGTCCGGAAGAGCGCAAGGAAATCCTTCGCGCCATCTCGCCGGTCTATCACGTGACCGACAAGACACCGCCGACACTTTTGGTGCATGGAGACAAAGACAAGTTAGTGCCGTTGCAACAATCCGAGGTGATGATTGCCAAATTGAATGAGCACAAGGTTCCTTGCAAGTTGATCGTAAAGGAAGGCGCCGATCACGGCGGTCCGCCTTTCGAAAAGGAACTGCCGACCCTTATTGATTGGTTTGACAAGTATTTGAAGTAGCTCCGCCGGATCTCAGTCTACCGCGAATTCCAAAGTGCCTATGAGTTCGAACATCACTTCCCGCGGCCGGTATGCGGCGCTCATCGCTGCCATCCTTGGTTGGCTTTTCGACGGCTTTGAGATGGGGCTGTTTCCTGTCATCTCCCGGCCGGCGCTGATGGACCTGCTCGATATCGTCGGCACTCCCACCAAGGCACAGAACGACCTTATCGCCATGTGGAACGGCCTCGCCATTGCGGGCTTCCTCATCGGCGCTGCCACCGGTGGAGTGCTCTTCGGCTGGCTCGGCGACAAACTGGGCCGTGTCCGAGCCATGTCGTTGAGCATTTTGACATATGCGCTCTGCAGCGGCCTCGGCGCATTTACCACGCATCCTTGGCAAATGGTCGTCGTTCGGTTCATAGCTGCACTCGGCATGGGTGGGGAATGGTCGTTGGGCGTTGCCCTTGTTATGGAACTTTGGGGGGGCAAATCGCGGGCACTTCTGGCCGGCTTGATTGGCTCCGCCGCGAACCTGGGATTTGCACTCGTAGCGCTTTTAAGCTTCGCCATCACCAAGATCAAAGTGACAGGACAGTTTGCCGAATGGGCAGGCCGCGACGCCTGGCGTTTGCTCATGATCGCCGGCATGGCGCCTGCCGTCATTACGTTCTTCATTCGGCTGTTCGTGCCGGAGTCCGAACGATGGCAGCAGGAAAAAAAGTCCGGCAGTACCTCGTCCTGGGCGACACGTGACATGATCGGCGTGCTCGTCGGTGCGTTCGGTGCGATGTTTGTCCTCATGCTTTGGACGCCGTTATTCGTGGTCGCTTTGCCCGTGCGTCTGGTCGGCACGGTCGTCGCACTCATCGTTGTCACCGGTGGATTTCTCTACCCGATCCAAAGTTACCTGCGCCGATCCAATGCCGCTCCTGAGTATTCGAAAAAGACGCTGTACTGTTTGGCGATCGGCGCCGGCCTCAGCGGAATTGCGTTGTTGGGAACCTGGGGCTCGATTCAATGGGCGACGACGTGGGTCGCCGAACTTCCCGGTGCCCCGGGAACTGCCAAGCAGTGGACTCAGTTCTTCTCGGCGATGGGCGCTGTTTGCAGTGCACTGGTGGCGCCCTTCGTCTGCGAGTTACTGGGGCGACGTGTCACCTACGTCGTGTTGTGCCTGGCAGCGCTGGGTTTCACCTTCCTCTTCTATCAGGGCGGAACTTCCTACGGAATCTGGTTCCTCGCGAGAGTGTTCCTAGCCGGGGCGTTCACCGCGACGTTTTATGGTTGGCTGCCGATGTATCTGCCGGAACTTTTTCCGACGCGTGTGCGTGCCACAGGGCAGGGTTTCAGTTACAATTTTGGCCGCGTGATTGCAGCCATTGGAGCTTTGCAGACCGGCGTGTTGACCGGCTATTTCAAAGAGGTTGAAGTCGCGCCCTGGCTCGAAAAGGGCATACCCACTGCGTGCTGCATCCTAAGCCTCGTCTATCTTGTCGGCGTCGGCCTCATTTGGCTGGCCCCCGAAACCAAAGGCAAGCCGTTACCTGAGTGACCGGCTTCGTGAAAGGTGATTCGATGAAACGCACAAAGCAGTCACTTGAATCAACCTGGCGCTCTCGGTTTCTGCGTCTCTTAACCGCAGCTCTCACCGCGATCGCGATCATTGGCTTGTTTGAGTTTCAGGGCTCGCTGTTTGCTCAGGATGAAATTGCTCTTCCCGAGGAGGGGCTGATCTTTCCCGGCTCAGGCGGTCGTGGCGCTCGCACGGCACTGACCGTGGACCCGATCCAGGCACAACGTCTCGATGGAAAACCGATCGATGTAAAGGCAGGCGATACGGTTCCGTCTGCCGGCAAACGCAAATGGGAATCGATCAAACGATCAGGCAAGAACAACTGGAAGCACAATCAACTGGCGGGCGGCTACCTGCGGCTTTCCATTCCCAGCGAAAAAGACCAGGTCGCGATTCTCGAAGTGGCCGGCCACCTGCACACACTGATCAATGGCGAGCCCCGTGCGGGAGATCCGTACGGCAACGGCATTGTTAAGCTGCCGATTCTGCTTCGATCCGGGACGAATGAACTGCTCGTGCAATCGCGTAATCGCGAGATCAACGTTTCACTGAGGCGGCCTTCGCAAGGATTTCTGTTCAATTCTGCTGATCCGACGCTTCCCGATTTGATCGAGGGTGAGGCTACGGACACTTGGGCGGCTGTGCCTGTCATCAATGCGACTACTATTCCCGCGTCCCGGCTGACTATCGTTGCAACCGTCGACGGCGGCAACCCTACCACGACATCAATCCCGACTCTTGGACCTTTGAGTACTTACAAGGTGCCGTTTCTACTTTCAGGAGGTGCTGTCAGGGCGGAGAAGGCACAACTGAAATTGCAGTTGCAAATGGATGGCCCCGAAGGAAATCGCGTCGTTGGAAACACACAGTTGACGCTACGTGTTCGCAAGCCGGAGCAAGAGCACATGAAGACGTTTTTGAGCTCGATCGACACGAGCGTGCAATACTACTCGGTGGTTCGCGCGAAGCCCGAAAAGGGCGATCCGACACCCGGGCTGACGCTGACGTTGCATGGCGCCGGAGTCGAGGGTCGCGGGCAAGCAGCATGTTACGCACCAAAGTCGTGGACGCACGTTGTCGCTGCGACTAACCGCAGGCCCTTCGGTTTCGATTGGGAGGACTGGGGCCGGCTCGACGCGTTGGAGGTTTTGGCCACGGCCGAAAGAGCATTGAAATCCGACCCGACGCGCCGTTTTCTCACCGGCCACTCGATGGGCGGGCACGGAACCTGGCATGTCGGCGTCGCGTTTCCCGATAAATTCGCCGCGATTGGGCCGAGTGCCGGCTGGATCAGCATGTACTCGTACGCCGGCATGCGTCGAACTGAAAATCCCGACGCCATCGCGGCCATCATGCAACGGGCGTCGCTGGCCAGCGACACGCTTTCACTTGTGCACAACATCAAGTCGCAAGGCGTGTACGTGTTGCACGGCGACAAGGATGACAACGTCCCCGTCGGTCTGGCGCGAACCATGAAGGGAGTGTTGGAGAAGTTTCATACCAACATGGCCTATCACGAGCAGAAAGACGCCGGGCATTGGTGGGGCAATGATTGCGTCGACTGGCCGCCGATGTTCGAGTTCTTCCGCAAGCATACGTTGCCCGAACGCAAGACTGTGACGAAGGTGGAATTCACCACGGCGAGCCCCGGCGTATCAGCGGAGTGTCATTGGGCGCGGATTGAATCGCAAATCAAGTTCTTTGAACTGAGCAAGATCGCTATCGAAACGGATGCGAAGCAGCAGCGATTTCATGGCACAACGACCAACGTCGCTCGATTGTCGCTGGATCCTAGTCATTTGGTGGAAGGCAGCACCATCCACGTTGAATTGGATGGCCAGAAACTGTCGGTGCCTTGGTCCGCCGCACGTCTTTGGTTTGCGCGCGATGGCGACCGTTGGACGGTGTCAAAGAGGCCGTCCGCAAACCAGAAGGCGCCCCATCGATATGGTCCATTCAAGGACGCGTTCCGCAATGGGATGATATTCGTGTACGGTACTCAGGGCACGCCGGATGAAAATGCGGCAACGTATGCAAAAGCTCGATTTGACGCCGAGACTTTCTGGTATCGCGGCAACGGCGCCGTCAAGGTTGTTGCCGATACGCAATTCAAGTCAGCCGCGACGAATGATCCGAACATTATTCTGTACGGCAATGCGGACACAAACTCCGCCTGGGCCGTGCTTTTGAAAGGCAGTCCAGTGCAAGTTCGCCGCGAGGGAGTGACGGTCGGCAGGCGCGAAATCAAAGGCGACGACCTGGTGTGCCTGTTTGTGGGCCCAAATGCGAACAGCGAAACTGCCTGTGTAGCGGCGGTTTCCGCAACGAGCGCTCGCGGAATGAGGGCCGCCAATCGATTACCCGTGTTTGTGTCCGGCATCGGCTACCCGGATCTGTTCTTGTATTCGGCTTCTGCCTTGACCGAAGGCGCGTCGCGCATTCGTGCAGCGGGATTCTTTGGCGGCGATTGGAGTGTTGAAGCAGGAGACTTCGCCTGGCGCGATTGACGGCTGGGTAACGAATACAGGGGCGATGGGTGCTCGTGGACCGCCGCGAAGGCGTCATTTTTCCCTGCACTTCCCTTGACACTTTTTTGATAAGCCCGTACCTATATTTGTTCCTGACTGAGAACGGCGAATTGTGCCTGGCTGCATGAACTGGAGATTACCTTGGCGGGGCAGCAAAAAGAACGAATTCGCATCCGAATGGAAGGGTACGACCACCAGATGCTGGATCGTGTCGCGAAAGAGATCGTCGACACGGCGGAACGAACAGCCGCAAAAGTACATGGTCCGATACCCTTGCCAACGCGGATTGAGCGGTACACGGTGTTGCGCAGCCCGCACATCGATCGCAAGTCGCGCGAACAGTTCGAAATCCGCACCCACAAACGGTTGATCGACATCCTGGAGCCAAACCCGAGGACGATTGAGGCGCTGAACAAGGGCCTGACGTTGCCGCCGGGAGTGGACATCAAGATTCGCGTATTTGGCACCGGCGGTTAGTTTCACCGGTTACGTATCCGAGTATTGCCAGTCGGGGAGATTCATCTGGCTCCCGTTTTGCGGGAATCAGGTGAATCTCCCTTCCCTGTTGTAGGGGTGCATCTGGCGCGGGAAGGCGTGGGAACGAAACATGGCAGATTCAAGTCGAACCACGAATGTCGCCGGACCGCTCGAGGTCCCGGTATTCGATCGCAACGGCGTGCAGACCGGCACCGTCTCGGTCGATCCGGCGGATTTCGGCGGAAAGATCAACAAGCAGCTCATGCATGACGTCGTTCTCATGTATCAGGCCAACCAGCGTGCCGGCACGCACTCGACGCTTCGCCGCGGCGAGGTCGCCGGCAGCACCAAGAAACTGTTCCGCCAGAAGGGTACGGGCAATGCCCGCGTCGGTCCCCGTCGATCTCCAAAGAGACGTGGCGGCGGCACTGCGAAAGGCCCGAAGCCGCGTGACTACGAATACCATTTGCCAAAGAAAGCGGTTCGCGCTGCGACTCGCATGGCAATACTAAGCAAGTTCCAAGACCAGGAAGCGGCAATTGTCGAAGACTTTCCGGTTGCAGGCGCTCCCAAGACCAAGGATGTCGTTGGAGTATTGAAGGCGCTTGCGAAGGCGCTCAAGCTCGACGAAGTTAAGGTTGCCGTGATTCCTGGGGCAGCCGAGCCAAGCGCCGATGAGCTGCGCACGAAGCAGAAGAAACAACTCAAGCGGGTGACTTGGTTGATCGGCACGGCCGGGTTGGACCCAAGCGGCCAGACTCGTATTTACCGATCGGCCCGCAACATTCGCGGCGTCGAACTGCTGCCAGTGAATGAACTGAATACTTATGCGATCTTAAAGCAGAAGCGACTGCTGCTGACCAAAGCGGCATTTGATGCGCTGCGGAAGCCGGCGACGGTGTGAGATAGCGCGGAGGAGTCATGAGAGCGAGACCACGACCGAAACGATATGTGCGTAAGCTTGCGGCCCGCGCGCAGAAGCGAGCGGAGTTCACGCAGCCTGTTGGGCCGGCGTTGCGGCCCTACCAGGTGGTGTTGCGGCCGCTGGTGACTGAAAAATCAACACACTCCAGTACGCGCAGCGAGCGACGCGGCGACGATGAACGCCCGCGTCGTGATGCATATACGTTCAAAGTTGCCTTGCACAGCACCAAGTTGCAGATCAAGAAGGCGGTTGAAGAATTGTTTGGGGTGCGAGTCGTCAAGGTGCGAACGCAACTGCACATGGGAAAGAAGCGCCGCTATAAGTTCCGCATGGGCCAGATGCCGAACTGGAAAAAGGCGATCGTGACATTGCACGAAGAGGATCGGATCGAGTTCTTCTAAAGCCGGGGATCAGGAGTCAGGAATCAGGCGTCAGAAACGACTCCTCTCCTGACTCTTGGCTCCTGACTCCTGAGGTCAGTCATGGGTATTCGACAGTATAAACCGACATCGGCGGGACGCCGCGGCGGCTCGGTTAGCGACTTCTCGGAATGCACGAATCCGAAAGTCAATAAGCCGGTCAAAGGTCTCGTAGTACCGAAAAGAAAGACCGGTGGCCGCAATCATCATGGCATTGTCACTTCGCGTTTTCGCGGGGGTGGGCACAAGCAGATGTATCGCTTGGTCGACTTCAAGCGGAAGAAGCTAAACGTGGCCGCAACGGTCCAAGCGATTGAGTACGATCCGAATCGGTCGTGCCGCATCGCTTTGATCAAGTATTCCGATGGCGACATGAGCTACATATTGGCGCCGGAAGGCCTCAAAGCCGGCGACCAGGTGGTGAGCGGCGACGACGTCGAACCGCGGACCGGCAACTGCATGCCGTTGCGAAAAGTTCCGTTGGGCATGTCGATTCACTGCGTTGAGATGCAGCCCGGTCGCGGCGGCCAGCTCTGCCGAAGTGCCGGTGTTGGCGCAGTGCTCTCGGCTCGTGAAGGCGATTGGGCGCAGATCACGTTGCCGTCCGGTGAAGTTCGCCGCATTGATTCGAAATGCCGGGCGACGATTGGTGTAATCGGAAATGCTGATCACATGAACATCAGCTTGGGCAAGGCCGGACGCAAGCGTTGGATGGGACGAAAGCCGCACAATCGCGGCACGGCTCAGAACCCTGTCTCTCACCCGATGGGTGGCGGCGAAGGCCGAACCGCGGGTGGCCGGCATCCTTGCGGTCCGACCGGCGTGCTCTCGAAAGGTGGAAAGACCCGCGGCAAGCGCAAGCCATCAAACAAGGCCATCGTGAGGCGCCGACATGCCGGCCCACGTTATGCGAAGGGCGGTTGGTGAGCTGGTTGAGGTGTTTGTGCATCGCGAATACGGTCGGAATGCTCTGGTCAAGTACCGTGCTTCCGCTACAAATATGAGTTGCCGCTGCATTGGAAATAGAGCGAGTTTTGGGAAGGAAAAATGAGCCGATCGCTTCGAAAAGGACCGTATGTCGACCTGAGGCTGTTGGCCAAGGTCGAGAAACAGCAGCGGGGCACCGATCGTAGGCCGATCTGCACCTGGTCGCGTGATTGCACGATTGTCCCGGAGTTTGTTGCGCAGACTTTTGAAGTTCACAACGGTCGCGTGTTCGTGAAGCTGTATGTAACGGAAGACATGGTTGGGCACAAGCTCGGCGAGTTTGCCCCGACGCGGATTTTCAAAGGCCACAGCGGCGGCAAGAAGTCGGCGGCGGCAGCCGCCGCGGCGGCGGCAGGAGCTGCTCCGCCTGCGAAGTAATCGATCCCGGGGTGGAGCAGGGGTAGCTCGCCAGGCTCATAACCTGGAGGTCGCAGGTTCAAATCCTGCCCCCGGAACTGACAGATGGTCTTGTGGGAATGCGACAGAATCGCAGACTGCGGACCGCAGACTATTACGGTTGCCATGGAATATCAAGCCAAACAGCGATACGCGGACATGTCCGCCCGAAAGGTGCGGCCGTTCGCAGCCATGATTCGCGGCAAGACCGCCGACGAAGCCATGCAGATGTTGCGGTTCCTGCCGAACAAGAGCGCCCGGCTGCTCGAACGCGTGTTGAAAAGCGCGCTTGGCAACGCCGAGGATCGCGGCGCTCGCGATATCGAAGAATTAGTGGTCAGCGAGTCGCGTGTTGACGACGCTCCGATGATGAAGCGAATCATGCCGCGAGCCCGCGGCACGGCCTATCCCATCAAACGGCGGATGTCGCACATTATCATCACGCTGTCCGAGGAAGACGCGGATTCGTCTGCGGAAGAATAGAGTATCGGGGATTTGAGTGAGGTGGCAGGGGCCGAGTAAGGCCGCAACCTGCCGCCTCACGGTGCTTCAGGGGTTTGCGAAACACGGTTTTGACGAAGAGGGAAGAACATGGGTCAAAAAGTCCGGCCCACCGGGTTTCGTACCGGTATCATGGTGGACTGGCTCAGCCAGTGGTATGCCAGCAAGGGAGACTTCTCCGACTTGCTTGTCGAAGATTTCAAGATTCGAAAGTTCGTCAGGAAGCGGCACCCTGGTAAAGGCGTCGCCCGGATCAAGATTGAGCGAACCCGCGAAAAAGTTGTGATCTACATCTACTCGTCGCAAGTTGGTGCTGTGATTGGAAAGAAGGGCGAGAAGATCGACAAGCTGACCAAGGAACTTGAAACGCTGACGCATCGGCATGTTGAGATCAAGACGATTGAAGTGAATCGGCCGGAGACGGACCCGCAACTGGTCGCACAGGACATTGCCGAGCAGTTGGAGAAGCGTGTTAGCTTCCGCCGCACGATCAAGCAGGCGATTCAGAAGGCGATGGAAAACGGGGCTCGCGGCATTAAGGTGCAGTTGTCAGGCCGGTTGGGCGGCTCTGAAATGGCGCGATGCGAAAAGGCGATGGAAGGTTCGATTCCATTGTCGACATTGCGAGCAAAGGTCGAGTACGGTTTTGCCGAAGCATCGACCGCTCAAGGAAACATTGGAATCAAGATTTGGATCAATAACGGCGATTACCTGGCGCCGGAGGAGGCGAACGATGCCGCTAATGCCCAAACGGGTAAAGTTCAGAAAAAGCCAGCGCGGAGTGGTAAAAGGTAACGCGCAGCGCGGCAATTACGTCGCGCTGGGCGAATTCGGCCTGCAGACCCTCGAAGGCGGCTGGTTAAGTGCGGAAGCGATTGAATCGGGCCGTATCACGGCTGCGAACTTCATCCGCGGCGAAGGTCGATTGTACATTCGCGTGTTTCCGCACAAGTCGGTGACGTCCATTCCGCTCGAAACCCGTATGGGAAAGGGCAAGGGCGAGCCGGAGTATTGGGCATCGGTCATCAAACCGGGCATGATTCTGTTTGAAGTGGCGGGCATCCCGGAAGCGGCGGCCCGTGATTGTTTGGCAAGAGTCGCGTACAAGATGCCGTTCAAATGCCGGTTCGTGACGCGCCGGCCGAACGTGTAATACGAAGGTGGACGATGAAGCGCAAAGAGAAACTTGCGGAATACCGAGGTGCAAGCGAAGAGCAGCTCAAGCTCTCGCTTCAGGAACTGGAAAAGAACCTGTTCCACTTGCGGTTTCAGTCGGCCACTGATCGCCTCGAAACACCAAGTGAGATCCGCAAGGCGAAGCGAGACATCGCCAGGATCATGACCGTACAGTCGGCTCGGCGTCGTCAGGCCGCCGCTGCAAAGGAGAAACCGAATGGCTGAGCAGACCAAGAAGCCGGCCCGCGGCAACCGACGAGTGACGATCGGCGTCGTGACCCGTGACCGTATGGACAAGACGCGACGCGTTGAGATTCAGCGTCTCGTCAAGCATGCTCGCTATAGCAAGTACATCAAGCGCCGAACCGTTTGCTATGTGCATGATGAAAAGAACGAAACGCGCGTCGGCGACACCGTTGAAATCGTTGAAACGAGGCCGTTGTCCAAGCTCAAGAACTGGCGGCTTGTTCGTGTGATCACCAGGGCTCCTCAACAAGCTGCTCCGGCCCAAGCCGGCGCTGCGACAGCCAAGTAGCTGTGTTTGCCCTGATCCGTTCCGAGTATTTTGGTTGTTTGCGCGAGTGAGGCTTCGCGATGATTCAGATGTATACATACTTGGATGTGGCCGACAACACCGGCGCCAAAGAGTGCATGTGCATCAAGGTGCTCGGAGGCAGCCGCAAACGCTATGCGGTCATCGGCGACGTCATCATCGCCAGCGTCAAGAAGGCGATTCCAGGCGCCGAGGTGAAGCCAGGCGATGTGGTTCGCGGCGTCATCGTCCGGACTCGAACCGCGTCACGGCGGACCGACGGCAGTTACGTCCGGTTTGATCGGAACGCAATGGTGTTGATCGACCCGGAGAAGAACCCGCGAGGCACCCGCATCTTCGGCGCGGTCGCACGTGAACTGCGCGAATGTGGATTTGTCAAGATTACGAACCTGGCTTCGGAAGTTGTTTGAATATCTGCTCCGGCCTCCGGAGTGTGACGGGATCATTGTCATGCACATACACAAGGGCGATGTTGTCGAAGTGATTACCGGCGACGATTCCGGCAACAATGCGTCCCCAACTACGGGTCGAGTCCTGCGCATCTTGTCCGACAAGAATAAGATTGTCGTCGAAGGCATCAACAAAGTGTGGAAGCACATGAAGCCGAATCGACGCAGTCCGCAGGGCGGCCGACTGTCGAAGGAAATGCCGATCTCGGTGTCCAACGTGCTTTTGTATTGTGCCACCTGCCGTCGCGGCGTTCGCATCGGCAAGCGCTACAAAGACGACGGCGCCAAGGAACGGTTTTGCAAGAAATGCGGCTCGGGGTTGGGCCTGATCTCGAAAGCTCGCGCCCGCTACGCCAAGAAATAGATAGCGTGTAGCTACACGCATTGATTACGGAGCTCTTTGATCATGGCACGCTTGCAGGAGTTTTACCAGAAGACGGTTGTTCCGCAGCTGACAACGAAACTCAATCGAACCAATCGAATGAGTCTGCCTCGGTTGCAGAAAATCGTTTTGAACATGGGTGTCGGCAAGGCGCTTCAGGACAAGGGCCGGCTCGAACAGGCTGTTGAGCAGTTGACGATGATTGCCGGTCAAAAGGCGGTCGTCACCAAGGCTCGCATCGCGGTCAGCGGCTTTCGTTTGCGCCAGGGGTATGAGATTGGTTGTCGCGTCACGTTGCGCGGCAAGCGGATGTTCGAGTTCCTCGATCGGTTGATTAACGTCGCCTTGCCTCGTATTCGCGACTTTCGAGGAGTGAATCCGAAGAGCTTTGACGGCAACGGCAACTACTCAATGGGTCTGGCCGAGCAGTTGGTGTTTCCGGAAATTGACGCCGACAAAGTGAATTTCACTCAGGGCATGGACATAACCTTCGTGACCAGCACTCGAAATGATGATGACGCCAGGGAACTATTGCGGGCATTCGGCATGCCCTTCCGAGAGAACTAGGCGATAGCCGTTGGGTTTGGAGATTGTTTCATGTCGACGAATTCGAAAGAAGCTCGGTTCCGCAAACAGCTGGCGGCTGTTGACGCTGCCAAACGTGATCCGTCGAAGAAGAAATTGGCCCCACGGCAGATGATTCGCATTCGACTGCGGTGCAAACTTTGCGGCCGCCCTCGCGCCGTGTTTCGCAAGTTCGGCATCTGTCGAATCTGCTTCCGCAATTTGGCCAGTGATGGAATGATCCCCGGTGTTCGAAAGGCGAGTTGGTAAACCGCGGCGGTTGACGCCGACAGTTGTATTCGGAATCTACGCCATGATGACAGACCCGTTGGCAGACATGTTGACGCGAATCCGCAATGCGAACGCTATCGAGCGGCCTGCAGCGGAAATGCCGGCGACGCACCTGAAAAAGGGTGTTGCTCGCGTTTTGAAAGAAGAGGGATTCATCCTGGACTTTCAGACCGGCAGCTATGTGAAGAACAGCGAAGGCCATCAGGTATTCGAGGCGTCGGAAGACTTGTCACGGCCGAAGATGGTGTTGCGGGTGTTTTTGAAATACGGTCCGGACGGCGAGCGTGTGATTCGCCACATCCGACGCGTCAGCCGGCCTGGCTGCCGCATTTATCGTCGATCAACGCAATTGCCGCGAGTGCTCGATGGCCTCGGAATTTCCATTGTCAGTACGAATCGCGGCGTCATGAGTGATCGTCAAGCTCGCGCTGCCAAACTCGGCGGTGAGTTGTTAGCCAATGTGTGGTAAGCGGTCTGTCGCCGCTAGTGGAGATTGGTGTTATGTCCCGTATCGGCAAACAACCTGTGGTCCTTCCTGCCGGCGTCAAAGTGAAGCTCGACGGCGGAAAAATCTTCGTCGAAGGTCCCAAAGGCGCCAAGCTCGAAATGTCCTGGCACCCCAGCATGAAAGTCACGCTGGACGACAAGACGAAAACAGTTTGCATCGAGCGTCCCAATGACGATCGCTTTAGCCGCGCTTTGCACGGACTGACTCGCAGTCTGATCAACAACATGGTCGTCGGCGTGACCAAAGGTTACGAAAAGCGGCTGAAGATCGAGGGAATTGGTTATCAGGCACGCAAAGACGGCACTGCGGTCGTTTTGACGGTCGGGTATGCAAATGCCATCAAGCATACGCCTCCTGATGGCGTCAGCGTTGACTTGCCTGATCCGACGACGATCGTTGTAAAGGGAGCCGACAAACAAAAGGTCGGCCAGTTTGCCGCGGAAGTGCGTGCGTCACGCAAACCGGAACCTTATAAGGGCAAGGGCGTACGTTACGAAGGCGAGACCGTCCGACGCAAGGAAGGCAAGTCCTTCACTAGCGGCGGTTGATTTTTTCTTGAACTTGTTCTCTTGGCTGGGCCGTTGGCAATGGCTCGGCGAGGCAGAGAGCGAGGGGGACTATGGGGCAGTTGGAAACGATTCAGGTGCGCCGTGTTCGTCGCAAACACCGTGTGCGAAAGTCCATTCGCGGAACGTCAGCGCGCCCACGGCTAAGCGTCTTTCGCAGTTCGAAACATATTTACGCGCAATTGATCGATGACTTTGCGGGTAAGACGCTGATCTCAGTTGGTTCTTCCGGCAAATCTGCGCAAGCGGAAACGAAGTACGGCGGCAATACGAAGGCTGCGAAGACCATCGGCAAGAAGCTGGCTGAACTGGCCAAGGCCAAGGGCATTTCGAAAGTTGCTTTTGATCGTGGATACTATCGGTATCATGGCCGAATCAAAGCGTTGGCGGATGGCGCTCGTGAAGGCGGACTGGAGTTTTAGGCGAGGTGTCGCGGTTGTTCGCTGCACCAGGTTGCGAACACAGATTTACTCATTAGCGGATTGGTTCCTATGGCTCGCGATCGTGATCGTTCAGATGTGACGCAAACCGGCATCAAAGACTTTGTCGTCAAGATTCGTCGTTGCGCCGCTGTTGTGAAGGGCGGACGCCGATTCAGCTTCAATGCAATGGTGGTCGTTGGCGACGAGAATGGCAAGGTTGCGTGGGGCTACGGGAAAGCGAACGAAGTTCCGCCCGCCGTCGAAAAGGCGCTCAAAGACGGCCAAGAGTCGCTCAAGCGAAGCCGCAAGATAATGATGCGAGGTGAAACGATTCCGCATCGCGTTGTTGGTCGCTACGGCGCCAGCAGGGTGATACTGGTGCCTGCCGGCCCTGGAACCGGCGTGAAGGCAGGCCCCGGCGTCCGCGAGGTGCTGCAAGCGTGCGGCATCCACAACATTCTCACCAAGACTCACGGTTCAACGAACCCGATCAATCTGGTCAAAGCGACCATTCAGGGGCTGATGCAGCTTCGCACCAAAGCAGAGGTCGAGCGGCTGCGAGGAGTGAAACTGTAATGGATCTCAATAGCGTTCATCAGGGTATAGCCAAACGAAAAGGCAAGAAGCGCGTCGCTCGCGGCATTGGCAGCGGGCATGGCAAGACCGGCGGCCGCGGCAGCAAAGGGCAGTACGCGAGCGCCGGCGCCAAATTGTTTAGTTCCCTCTTCGAAGGCGGCCAGATGCCGTTGTTCCGGCGCTCGCCGAAACGTGGTTTCAGCCAAGGAACCTGGGGCAAGAGCTACCTTGTTGTCAACGTAGGTGATATTGACGCCGCATTTTCAGCCGGAGATAAAGTGGATTTGGCGGCACTAAAGTCAAAAGGCCTGGCGAAAGGGCCGACAGATGGTGTCCGTATTCTCGGTACCGGCGAGGTCACCAAGAAACTGGACGTCACGGCCAACCACTTCTCCAAGTCGGCGTTGGAGAAGATTCAGTCCAAGGGCGGATCGGCGAACGTGATCGCTCCGCCGAAGAAGCCGGTGCGAAACAAAATGACCCCGCGTCCCGCCAAGGAAGGTTAAGCTCCCCGACGGGCGGCTCGGGTACCGAGGGGCTCCGGAGCTTGAGGCTTGATGCAGGAAGGCGGAAATGAACAAACTCATTTCGATTTTCAAGATTCCCGAACTGACCCGGAAGATCGTCGTCACTTTGGTACTGCTTTCGGTCTATCGCATCGGTTACTACATACCGGTGCCCTTCGTCAATCAAGCCGAAATGCAGAAGAAGATGGAGAATCAGCAACAAGGCGCTTTGGGCCAGGTTCTAGGCTTTGTCTCCATGTTCTCCGGCGGAAATCTGACCCAGGCAAGCATCATTGCTTTGGGCATCATGCCCTACATTTCGTCCTCGATTATCTTCCAACTGCTGGCCAGCTTCTATCCGCCCCTCGAAAAACTTCAAAAGGAAGGCGAGAGCGGAAGAAAGAAAATCAACGAATATACACGTTATGCAACCGTGCCTATTTGCATGGTGCAGGCGGTGTTTGTCGTTCGAAACCTGGTGCAATCCAGTTCCGGCGATGGTATGGGCCTGGCAATGCCAGGCTTTACGGAAGGATGGGTGTACTACTTCTACGCCGCGTCCGCCGTTTTGACCATGACCGCCGGCACCATGTTCCTGATGTGGCTCGGCGAACAGATCGATGAGTACGGCATTGGCAACGGCATCAGTCTGATCATCATGGCCGGCATCGTCGGCCGGATCCCTGCGGCCACGCGGACTCTGCTGCTCGACGGCAAGGGATCGCTCAAGGAGTCGTTGTTCACGCTCGGCGGTGGATCGAGCGCTGCCGACATTGGCTTTGAGAAACTGCTAGTGCTCTTCTTCCTGTTCATCGGCGTCGTCATTGCCGTCATTGCAATGACCAAAGCGCAGCGACGCATACCAATGCAGTCGGCCAAACACGTTCGTGGCCGTCGCGTTTACGGCGGCACTCGCAACTATCTGCCGATCAAGCTGAATCAAGCCAACGTCATGCCGGTGATTTTCGCCAGCAGCTTGCTGATGCTGCCGACGATTTTGTTCCAGTTATTGCGAAATGCCGGAATCAGCTGGGCTTCGACCGCGCTTGACATTTTCAATCGTCAGGGGTGGTTCTACCTGGTCTTGTACATCGGGATGATCTACTTCTTCTGCTATTTCTGGGTGGCTATTACATTCAACCCCAAAGAAATGGCCAACAACTTGAAGGACCACGGATCTTTCATTCCTGGTTATCGCCCGGGCAAGAGCACTGCAGATTACCTCGAGAAGGTGATGATGCGCGTCACCTATGTCGGTGCTGCGTTCCTTGCGGTAGTTGCGATTATTCCGAACCTGGTCTCTACCGAAATGAACGTGGACTTCACTGTTGCGAGTTTTTACGGCGGCACCGGGTTGCTCATCGTGATTAGCGTGGCTCTCGACCTCGTTCAAAAAATCAACAGCCATCTGGTCATGCGAAATTATCCGGGGCTGACGGAAGATTGATTCCTACCCTGGTCCCTGATTCGCAGGATCGCCAGAATAAACGTCAGGGAATGACATCGGGGCGCATCAGCGCCCGGATCTCTTTTTTTGCTATCGGGCGCGTCATGCGTGTTGTGTTTATCGGTCCCCCAGGCAGTGGCAAAGGGACCCAGGCGAGGCTTTTGCACGAGCGCCTGGGCATTGTCTATGTCGGCACCGGCGACATGCTACGCGAAGAAGTCCGGCAAGGCACTGAACTCGGCAAACGCGTCGAACCGTTCTTGACACAGGGCCGGCTGGTTCCCGACAATCTGGTGAATGATATCGTCGCTGAGCGGCTTCGTCGTCCTGACCTGCCGGAACGATTCGTAATGGACGGCTATCCGCGAACTGTCGCGCAAGCGCATTCCTTCAACGAAATCTTGAAACAGCGCCGGCTTGAACTGACTGCCGTGATTCATTTCTTGATTGAAGAGGACGTTGTTATTCGTCGTCTCAGCGGGCGTCAAAGAGCAGATGACGCCGAGGCGACGGTGCGACATCGATTGCAGGAATTCCGCGACACCTCACGAGAGCTGTTGGAGCATTACCGCCAACAGCGGCTACTGCACGAGGTCACAGCCGCGAATTCCGTCGAAAACCTTTACCAGACGATTGTGGAAATCCTCAAGGCCGCCGGGAACTAATCTGTGCTTCGTAATTTCTTTTCAAAATCGCCCGAATTGAAATCGCCTCGTGAGATCGCTCTGATGCGAGAGGCGGGCAAGGTTGTTTCCGAAGCGCTGCGGCTATGTCGCGAGATGGTCCGCCCCGGCATCAAAACAATCGATGTGGATCGGGCGGTCGAAGATTTGTACTTGCGCCGAGGGGCGCAACCACTTTTCAAAGGCTATGCGCCGCAACACGTGCCGTTTCCCGCCGTCATTTGCATATCGCTTAATGAACAAGTCGTTCATGGGGTGCCCGGGCAGCGAGTGATTCGCGAAGGCGACTTGGTCAAGATTGACACGGCTTGCAAATTGAATGGTTGGTGCGCCGATGCGGCGATCACGATTCCTGTCGGCGCCGTGAGGCCGGAATGGAGCAGGCTTGTGAAGGTCGCATGGGAAGTGCTGGAAATCGCACGAGTCGAATTGGGCCGTCGGCGATGGTGGACTGAAGTCGCCGAACGCATGCAACGCCACGCCGAAGAGGCAAGATTCAGCGTGGTGACGCAATACGTCGGCCACGGCATCGGCCGAGTGATGCACGAAAACCCTCAGGTGCCGAATTTTGTCAACAAAGAGGTTCGCAAACACAACTTCCGATTGGAAGAAGGTGTTGTCTTGGCAGTGGAGCCGATGGTAAATATGGGGCGAGCTGAAACGGATGTGCTGCGGGACCACTGGACAGTTGTTACCCGGGATGGGCTGCCGAGCGTTCACGTCGAACATACGTTTGCACTCACGAAGACAGGTGTTCAGGTGTTGACAGCTGACGAAGACGTATCGGCGCCTGTGACGCCATCGAACCCGGCAGCAAACCCCTTGCCGGGCTAGGCGATATTTCTACACCAATAGTTTCCGCTCAAGGTGCGGTGGTTCGAGTTTGCGCGGCTGGGGAGTATTGGTCATGAAGGTTCGGTCAAGCGTCAAACGCATTTGCGAGAAATGTAAGCTCGTGCGCCGCGGCGGCAAAGTGTTCGTGATTTGCGAGAATCCCCGCCACAAGCAACGGCAAGGGTAGGAGAGCGACGATGCCCCGTATTATGGGTGTGGACATTCCGCCGGATAAGCCAACGCATATTTCGTTGCGCTATCTGGTCGGCATTGGGCCGACTACCGCGAGGCAGTTGTGCGAACAGGCGAAGGTGGACCCGCATCGCCGGGCTCGCGAAATGTCCGACGAGGATATTGCCCGGCTCGCCGGCATCCTCGATAAGGACTTCGTTGTTGAAGGCCCGCTTCGCCGGCAAGTGCAACAGAATATCAACCGTTTGAAGGACATCGGTTGCTATCGCGGCGTTCGGCATCGCAAGAGCCTGCCGGTCCGCGGCCAGCGAACAAAAACTAACGCCCGGACTCGCAAGGGGCCGCGAAAGACAGTCGCCGGTAAGAAGGGCGTCAAGGAAATGCGCGGTTGATCCGGTCGTGAATATTTGAATGTTCGAGCGGTGTGGAGCAGCAATGGCCAAGAGCAAGAAACGCAAAACGAGGCGAAATGTGACGCGTGGCATCGCGCACATTCTTTCGACGTTCAACAACACGATCGTCACCATTACCGATACGAACGGCGACACGCTTTGTTACGCGTCGGCCGGCACCGTCGGGTTCAAAGGCAGCCGCAAGAGCACGCCGTTTGCTGCACAACGAGCGGCCGAAGAAGCTGCGTCGCGGGCCACGAAATTTGGCTTGCGCGAAATCGACGTCAAGATTAAGGGCCCCGGTTCGGGACGTGAATCGGCCGTGACGGCGCTGACGGCAGCCGGCCTGAACGTCAAGGCGATTGAAGATGTTACTCCGTTGCCGCACAACGGCTGTCGCCCGCCCAAAAAGCGGCGCGTATAGAATCATCAACCACTGCGGATCAAACGAACGACAATGGCACGAAATACGGATCCTGTTTGCAAACGTTGCCGACGCGAAGGCATCAAACTGTACTTGAAAGGCGCTCGTTGCTTCAGCAACAAGTGCCCGATCGACAAGGACCATCCGCCGCCCGGCATGCACGGCACCCGGCGGTCGAAGGCCAGCGAGTACGGCATTCGCTTGCGTGAGAAGCAAAGGCTCAAGCGATTTTATGGCGTGTTCGAGCGCCAGTTCCAGCGCTTTTTCGCGCTGGCGACTCGTGCCCCGGAAAACACCGGTGAGCAATTGCTCAGCCTGATGGAACGCCGGCTTGACAATGTCATTCATCGTCTGGGTTGGGCGCCGTCGCGCAATGCGTCTCGGCAAATGGTCGCACACGGACATGTGATGGTTAACGGCCTTGCCTGCGACATTCCGAGCCTGTTGCTCAAAGTCGGCGATGTAATCAAGGTGAAGACTCGCAATCGCAGTCTGACGCTCGTGAAAGTGAACCTGCAGGACACGCAGCCGCAGATTCCGGACTATATGGAAGTGATCGGCGCCGAGCCGCCCGAAGCGCGAGTGGCCCGATTGCCGTCCCGTTCGGACGTTGATCCGCGAATTGCGGAAATCCGCGAGCAGTTGATCATTGAAGTAGCGACGCGCTAAACAGAATTCACAGTAGCAAGTTCCAGGTTCCGAAACTGCCGCGTTCGGGACATGGAACTTGCGGCTTGTCACGGGAGGGTTTCCATGCGTATTCGTTGGCGCGGACTTGAATTGCCCAACCGCGTCGTCACCGACCGGGGGACGCTGACCGACACTCACGGACGATTTTATGCCGAACCATTCGAAAGAGGTTTCGGCATGACGATCGGCAACAGTCTGCGCCGCCTGCTGCTCTCCAGCTTGGAAGGCAGTGCAGTGACTCGCGTCAAGATCCAAGGCGTTCAGCACGAGATCACCACGATTCCCGGCGTTGTTGAGGACGTGACGGACATTATCCTCAACGTCAAGAGCCTGGTCGTAAAGAACTTGAGCGATCAACCGCAGACGATTCGCATCGATCGGCATGAACACGGCGTCGTCAAAGGCAAAGACATTATCACCGACGCCAACGTACAAATCTTCAATCCTGAGCACGTGATCGCCACACTCAATGCCGACGTTCCCTTTGTCATGGACATGACGGTTGAGAACGGCCGCGGCTATCGCACGGCTGATGAAAACTTCGGCAAAGAGCGAGAGATCGGAGTGATTCCGGTCGACGCAAGTTTCTCTCCGGTGATTCGTGTCAAGCACGAGATCGAAGAGACTCGTGTCGGTCAGAAGACCAACTACGACCGGCTCGTCTTGGAACTTTGGACAAACGGCACGATCACTCCGCAGTTGGCGCTCGTCGAAGGCGCGAAGATCCTTCGCAAGCACCTGAATCCATTTATCCAATATGCCGAGCCGGGGCCCGAGCTGCCTTTGGATGATCGCCTCGACCCGGCTGCGGCCGCCGGCGACTCGGTCGATTTGGATCTCGAACGCAAGTTGAATATGAGCTTGGCCGAGTTGGAACTTTCGGTTCGCGCCACCAACTGCCTCGAATCCGAAGGCATTGCGACGGTCCGCGATCTGGTGATTCGCACGGACGAGGAACTGCTCGAAGTGCGTAATTTCGGAGAAACCACCCTCAAGGAAGTAAAGATCAAGCTCCAGGAACGTGGTTTGAACCTGGGTATGAAATACCCTGTGCGCCGCTAATGTAACTGGCGCTGAGTGACTTAACGACAACGGACGATTTGCCATGCGACACTTGAAATCCGGCCGCATCTTAGGCCGCAACGCCAGCCACCGATTGGCGATGTTCCGCAACATGACCAAGGCGCTATTTGAGCACGGCAGGATCGTCACGACCTTGCCCAAGGCCAAAGAAGCGCGCGGCTTTGTCGAACGGCTCATTACGATTGCCAAGCGAGGCCTAAAAGCCGATGCTCCGGTCAAAACGCTTCATGCCCGCCGACTGGCGCTGCAAGTTTTGCCCGACAAGGCCGTCGTCAAGAAACTCTTCAATGAAATCGCACCACGATATCTTGAGCGTGCCGGCGGCTATACCCGCGTAATCAAACGGCATGAACGGCGCTTGGGCGACGCCGGCTATACTGCATATCTCGAGCTGCTCAAAGAGGGCGAAACCAAGGTTATCGCCAAGAAACCGACGGCGCCGCCGGCCCCCGCGCCGGAGCCGGCCCCGGAATCGACGCCGGCCGCCGAGAGCACGGCATCGAGTTGATGCTTTCGCCTGATACGTCATTCAAGTTCCTTGATTAGCTTCCGTCGGACTACGTGCGGCCGGGCCTCGGTATTGCCGGCCGCATCGGTTGCATGAGCCGACCATTCGTACTCTGATGGCCTTCCTTTCAACACAATCTCCCACTCAGCAAAGTTCCCTCGAAGCGACTTCGCTTCCCGGCCGTTCACCAGTACTTTCGAAACCGTGCCATTGTCAGAGGTTGTGCCGCGAACGCGAATTGCCTGACTCCCAACCGTGCCAATGTGCGAGATCACCGTGATCGGCGGCAGGTCATCAACTGGCTCCAGCAGCGTGGGAAATGGTTTGTCATGAATTTCACGTGCTCGTGACTCGTCGCCGGTGAGCGGCGCTTCAGTGCGGTAATCGCTTTCGTGCCCGCGAAACTCGCCCGATCGCGTGCTGACCACCATCGCATGCCGGCCCGGTCCGAACCAGTCGTGGAAATAGATCGGCACGCCGTGTTCCGTCTTCGGCTTCGGTCGTGGGCCTCCGCCCAGATTGGCCAGCGATTTGGACCGGCTGTTGTCGTTCCATTCTTGCAGTCGCACGTTGCGGAAATGCGACTCGGCCTTGCCCGTCGGGTTGTCATCGGAAATTTGTATCAGCGGCATGCCGCCGGAACGGCAACGCTCGAAAGTAATTCCATCAACGGTAAGCATGCCATATTGCACGCTCAGGTCGTCGTGCCCGCGATTGAACGGCTCGGTGTTCGTCTGGCTGATCGTTACATTGCGATACACATGATTGTCGTAATTCGGGTGATACACTCCGTATGCCGCTCGATGAATGTGCAGGTTCTCGACCAACAAGTTCGGCACCTGCGGCCGGAACCCGTAATGCACGTCCCAGATCTTGAGATTGCGCACAATGAACGGGTGTTTGGCGTCGGGGCCGACGCGGTTGACGCCTTCGCCGAGGTTGCAGCCGTACAGGCCCTTCTCACTGTGAACTTCATTGTCTTCGAATCGCACGAAAGGCAGCGTGCGAATATCGACAGGCTTCTTGCTCCCGTCCGGCTGTTGTACGTTCATCGTCAGTTTGAGCGCGCTCGTCTGTGTTGCTTCAAAGCGGTATCCATACTGGCCATTCTCAACGGCGACGTTTCGTGTGAACGAATTCAAACTGTTGGCCCACCAAAATGCAGCGCCGTCGTTCTGGTCAAACGGCAGCACTTGTTTCGGCAGTTTCTTGCCCCGCCTCGCTTGCACGCCAAGATTACGGTCGAGTACGTTGAACACTTCGGTGCCGTCTTCGAGAAAGTAGCCGTGCCCGATTGACTTGTAACCGACGCAATCGCGGACGACGAGGTAGTTCGTTCCGTGAATCGTCAGCCAGCGATTGGCGCTATCCCATATCGACGCCCCGATCACATAGCTGCCGCGCATCGTGTCGCCGACCAGATGATAGTGCAAGCTGTACCGGCCAAGCACGCCTTCTTTGCCCAGATGCCGGAACTCCGCATAGCTGATCGCGCCTTCGGAAAAGCGATGGTACATCGTATGGCCGCGTACGCCCGCTGGGTCCGCCGATTCGACGATGACATTACGGCTCAAGTTTGCCGCTTCGCCGCGATAGAGTCCGTCGCCCAGGTGTTCGAATTCGAGCGGCTTGTCGAAGACGACGCTCTCCCCGTTGCATGACTCAATCGTTCGCTCTTCCGTGAGATACTGCTTTCGGACGTCCGACGTGCGCGTAGCGTTGGCCGCAGTGATAATCACCCGATCGCCTTTTCGCCAGCCTTCGACTGCTTCGGCAAGCATCACCGATTCGGCCCCGGCCTTGGCGGTTGTACCGAGTTTGACCCATGTGCGATTCAAGGGTGTTCCGTGGAAATCCATGCGGCCGCCGCAACAGACGATCGCCGGGCACGACTGTTTGTCCATGCCTTCGACATACGTGAGGCGGATTAGTGCCTTGTGGTTGGCGGCGACGGGTAGATCTGAGCTGCCGACTTCGAGTGCAGGCCGAATCTTGTTCGGCGCCACCGTCATCATGTGTGCGTCACAGTCGAAACCGTCTTCACTGAATTCTTCGCCGACATGAATCTTGATGAGGCCGACGTCGAGCCGGGTGTCCTTGTCGACGGCGAATGTCAGCACGCCGGCGATGTTAATCGTTCGGATGACCTTGTCGGATGCCACGTCGTATTCGACCCGATGGCCTTCTCGAATCAGCACACGTGCTCCCGCGTCAGGCACCTTGCCTCCCTGCCAGGTCGCGGCGGCCGACCATTTGCCGCTGCCGGCGGATCGGATCACAGCCGGCTCAGCGGCCTGGCTTTGAATCGTCAGCAAACAAGCGCCGATCACAACGGCAAGTTCTCGAAGGTGCTTCATCGCGTCGGTCCTCAGGCGGGAATGGTGCTTGGCATGTTGCGCCACTGTATCCGATGGAATCGCCTTATGCCACTCAATGGAATCGATTGCAGGTTTTCTCGCCGACCCCCTTTCCGGGATAGATGCCGCAAACCCGAAACTTGTGACATTTGTGACAAATTGCGACATTTTGTGACACCGTTTCCTCATTTTGCGCGCACCGCGAACGACAACGCGCAAGCGCGCCCTTGCAATCCACCGAACCAACGTTACGATCCGGTTGGTGAATGTCAAAGAGAACCGCGAGCCTGCGGCACGGATTTCCGATTCAAGATTGGAACACTAGACCCGCAGATATTTGTCAGATTCAAAAGAAACTCGGAAAAGCCAACGCCAGACTCAACCGTTCGGAAGGCACGGTGCAGGATAGTCGCGTATTACGTCATCCACGGTGAGAATGGTTAGATAATGCTGTAAGACCTGTGCGACTATGATGCGGTCGAATGGATCGTGATGCAGGGGCGGAAGTTTGGCGAGGTGGATCAAGGCCGCCTCAGTTAGTGGCATGTCTGCGATTTGATGCGCTGCCCGTTGACGTGGCAGATACTCTGCCGGAGGCTCCGGCAACGGTATCTTGCCGACGGCGTACTTGATCACTACCTCCCAAACGGAAGCCACGCTCTAATGCACGGCATTGGTAGGATCACGAATCACATCACGTAAACAACGGGCAAACGAGCGTGAGCACTGATATACCAAAGAAATACCTGAGTATCGAGTAGGAGCCTCATGGGCCCTCAAACTCTCTGAGGATGTCGTCGGGAAGAGGCGCGTCGAAGTAGTCGGGCACGGAGAAACGGCCGGCGCATAGACCAAACGGGCGGGGTTGGCCGCCAAGAACCCCAATCGGCCGCACTTCTGCAAGAGCATGCCCGCCACGAACGACAACGAAAGCTTCGCCCGCTTCAACCCGGCCTAAGAATGACTTGGGGTCGCTCTGGATTTCCTGTACGCTGATGGTGCTCATGGTGCCATTGCAACCGCGGCAACCGGGCTAAATCAGCGACGACGCCGATTGCCGAATTCAGATTCTCATTTGGCAAGACTTTGAGGATAGCTCATGTCGCGCAAGCGAAGGAGCACCCCTGGGCCGCACCTGTTGCACATGGAGTTGCTTCGCGAACGCATCTCCGACCCTGACCAGTTCCCCTACAACCTGCCAGCGGTTCGGGGCTTGACAACGCTCCGATTCCACCCGAAAGTCACCTTCCTGGTCGGCGAAAACGGTTCCGGCAAATCGACGCTGCTGGAAGCGATCGCCGTTGGGTGCGGACTGAACCCAGAAGGCGGGAGCCGAAACTTCGACTTTGCCACCCGCGCTTCGCACTCCCCACTCGACGAGTGCGTCCGTCTGGCGAGAGCTCCGTCCCGTCCCGGCGACAGCTATTTTTTGCGGGCCGAAAGTTTCTACAACGTGGCAACCGAGATCGAGCGGCTGGACGAGGGTAGTGGGGAGATCATCAACGCGTATGGCGGCATTTCTCTCCATGAACAATCGCACGGAGAGTCGTTCTTCGCCTTGTTCAAAAACCGATTTCGTGATAACGGGTTGTACTTAATGGACGAGCCGGAAGCTGCTCTTTCGCCAAAGCGGCAGCTTCAGTTCCTCGCGTTGCTACACGACTACATCCGGCGCGGCGGGCAATTTGTAATCGCCACTCACTCGCCGATTATCATGGCTTACCCCGACGCCCTCATCTACGTATTGGATGGCGACGGTGTCCGCGAGGTTGCGTACACAGATACTGAACATTACCTCGTCACTCGGGGATTTCTGAGCAGCCCGCAGAAGTCGTTGTCGGTGCTGCTCGCGGATGAGTAGAAGACTGATAATTCGTTCAGCCCTCGTTGAGGGCTACAACTCGGTCCAAACTGAAATTGCATAATGGATTGCTGTGTTATGCTGTGTTTCTTGGCGTGCGGCGCGCCACAAGGAAGACCGGTTCATCGGGGTACGGCAGCCTTTTCCACGCTTTGTTCGGCCATTGCCACGCCTACAATGTCGGCATGATCTACCTCGACAATGCTGCGACGAGTTTTCCGAAGCCCGAGTCCGTCTATTTGGCGCTCGATCACACGGCACGGCACGCACTGGCAAATCCCGGCCGGACCAGTCATCGCATGGCGCTCGCGGCCGAGCACCTGATCAAGGAGTGCCGCCATCGGCTCAATCAGTTGTTCCACGGCGCTGATGCCGACCGTGTCGTTCTTACCTTGAACTGCACCGATGCATTGAACATCGCGTTCAAGGGTGTTCTCAACTCGGGCGACCATGTCATCACGACCGACCTGGAACACAACAGCGTCAGCCGGCCGCTCAGGGCGCTGGAACTTGCCGGGGACATCACGTTGACTCGAATCTCAGCCGACAGCGGCGGCACGATCGATCCTGCTGCGGTCCGGAAGGCGATCACGCCAAAGACGCGGCTCTTGGCCGTCACCCATGCCAGCAATGTCCTGGGGACCGTGCAGCCGGTCGGCGATTTCGGCGCGTTGGCGAGAAGCAACGGAGCAATGTTGCTGGTCGATGCAGCACAAACAGCCGGTGTCGTTCCGATCGACGTTCAGGCTATGGGCATCGACCTGTTGGCCGTGCCCGGTCACAAAGGCCTATTGGGACCGACGGGAACCGGCGCGCTCTATGTCCGGCCCGGCATCGACATTCGGCCCTGGCGAGAGGGCGGCACCGGCGGCGATTCCACCAGCGAAACTCAGCCGCGCGAATGGCCGTTCTATCTCGAAGGGGGTACGCCGAACGTGCTGGGAATCGCGGGGCTGCTCGCGGGATTGCAATATTTGCACGAACGCGGACCCGATGCCATCCGCTCGCATGAGACGGCGCTCGTCGAAAGGCTCTGGAATCGGCTCGAACAATTGCCGGCCGTGACGATCTATGGTCATCGAGACTTCGCAAATCGCGTCGGTACGCTCAGTTTCAACGTCGAGGGCATGGCGTCGACCGACGTCGGCAATATCCTCGATACAACTTTCGACATTGCGATTCGTCCCGGAATGCACTGTGCGCCGTTCATTCACAAGGCATTGGGAACATCGCCCGAGGGAGCCGTTCGCGTCAGCCCCGGGCCGTTCAGCAGCGAGGGGCACATCGATCAACTGGCCGACGCGTTGACGGAAATCACGAGTTGACCAAGTTCGCCTTCGGTGGAATCGGAGCTTCGTACGAGTCGGGGGCGATCTACGATCACTTCTCGCTGTGACGGCACAATCACAAAGTCGATCTCGTTGTGCAAAGTTTGCCGAGGGGTTTGTTCAATCTCGATAGCAAGATAGCGGCGGCGGCGGTGGACGTCGGCGGCCCACGCCTGCCAGTCGCTCCAATGGTTGCCAGCGCCGGCTGGGATAATCCAGCCCAGGCACGACGGCAACGAAGTCGCAGGCAGAAAGGCTGGGTTTGGTTCAAAGGTCCGGCCGATAATGGCGAGGCCGAGGCGAGATGCCGCGAGCCAGAGGCTCTCGACGTAGCCCGGCACAACGAGAGCGCTAATTCCATTTTTGTGCAGTTGTTGCAGGCCCGCTTCGGACTCGTCCGTGCAATGGACCGCCCTCAACGATTGCCGCACTCCGTTCCAGTAAAGACCGCGATGCGAGATCGCGGCCGAGCGAATGCCGTGCGTAACTTGCACACGCTCGCACAACTCGCCGTTTTGCCAAAGCTCGATCGGTCCTTGATATAGAAACGGCGTCACCGGGTCCCACAGGCTGGGCTCCGGGACAATCACACGCCGCGTCAGGGGCGACAGCGCCGGCGAGGATTTTGGGAATCTCTTTAGCGGATAGGCGACTTCGACTGTGTCTGCGTAAGGGCAGGTCGGGCCGATAAGCCGACCGCGGACCTCCGTGTGTGCATCGACATAATCCGATTCGACAAAGACCCAAAGCTCCACTTCCGTCGGGCTCTGAAGGCGGTCGTGAATCTCGATCTTGCGAATGCGGTTGGACATATCTACATTCTACTCGATCAACATCGCGTCGCCGTAACTGAAGAAGCGGTAACGTGCAGCAATCGCCTCTTCGTAAGCTCTGCGGATCAGCTCATCACCGGCAAACGCACCGACCAAGAGCAGCAGCGAACTTCGCGGCAAATGAAAGTTCGTTATCAGCGCGTCGACGCACTGAAACCGGTAGGGCGGGTAAATGTACAGATTCGTCTGGCCGCTCCAGGCCCGGATCTGTCCATCAGACGCTGCCGTTTCGAGCACGCGCACCGACGTGGTTCCGACGGCAACGATTCGGCCTTTGCGGTTTCGGCATGCCGCGATTGCTGCTGCGGTTTCAGACGGCAGCGACCCGAATTCCGAGTGCATCTTGTGCAAACGAAAATCATCGACTCGGATCGGTGAGAATGTCCCGACGCCGACGTGCAGTGTGACAAAAGCCCGATTGATGCCGCGCGCTGCAAGTTGCGTCAGCAGCTCCGGCGTGAAGTGCAGGCCGGCGGTCGGCGCTGCGATGGCGCCAGGCTGTGTCGCATAGATGGTCTGGTAACGGTCGGCATCGCTTGGCGCTGCCATTCCTTTGCGAATGTAACGAGGCAACGGCATCTTTCCGTAGGTCGAAAGCAGTTCGACGGCAGAGCCGGATTGAGTCGGACGCACTCGCCACAATCCTTCGTCTGTGATACCAGCGAGTTCGAGAACCAAGTCGCCGCCGTCGATTCGGATTCGGCTCCCCGGTTTTGGGCGTCGGCGAGTCTGGCACATCATTTCCCAGATATTTCCAGGGAGTTCGGCCAGGAACAGCCCTTCCCATTTGCCGCCGCTGCCTTCGCGTTGGCCTGTCAGTCGGGCAGGCAATACCCGGGTGTCGTTCAGTATCAATAAATCGCCCGGTCGAAGGAGTTCCGGCAAGTCGCGGAAATGGCGGTGGAACACGGATTGCGTGTGACGATTGCAGTGTATGAGGCGGGATTCGTCGCGCCTCTCGGCAGGTGACTGGGCGATCAAATTCGTCGGCAGGTCGTAATCGAAGAATTCCATGAATGTTCTTTCTACATCACTTCAGTGTTCGCCGCCATTGACGTGAGCGGTTCGAACGGTACATCAAACAATCAGTTCGACAGGTTCGCACGGCATGGGCTGTGCGACGAAGAGGGAAGACGGTGCAAATCCGTCGCGGGGCCGCCGCTGTAATCGGCCAGGCCGCCGAACGAAAGCCACTGCGAAAGCGGGAAGGCGTTCGGCAGCCGCTAAGAGCCGTAAGCCAGAAGACCTGCCTGTTGAGAAACGCAACCGATGCTTCGGCCGCGAGCATCCGTGCAGGCAGGCGCATCGAGACGCGTCCGCCGCCGGGTGGCCGAAGCGGTTTTCAGACCGCCCGACCCGGCGGAAAGGATTGCCGATGCTTTCGAAACAGCGCGTTCGCGCACGTGGTTTCACTCTCATTGAATTGTTGGTCGTGATCGCAATTATTGCGATTCTCATTGGACTGCTGCTGCCGGCCGTTCAAAAGACGCGTGAGGCAGCCGCTCGCGCCAAGTGCCAGAACAACTTGAAGCAGCTGGGTCTTGCATTGCACAACTACGCCAGCGCATTCAGCGAAGTCCTGGCGCCGGCGCGGACGATTGAGAACGGCAAAGACCGTTGGTGGTTCGGCGAAACGACCGGAACTTCAGTCGACGCGAGGCGAGGCCACTTGATGCCGTTCCTCGAAAACAGCCGCCAGACGCTCAAGTGCCCAATGATGGACGAAACGAAACTGCTGTTTCGTTACCAGGGCGGGACCGGCGGGTACGGTTACAATTACAAATACTTGGCCCCGCTTTCGTATTCGCCGCCGACCTGGCAACCGGTCTGGACGCCGATTCGGCTCAATACGGTACGCTCCACGTCTGCCACTGTTGCTTTCGCTGACTCGGCAGGCACCTGGATAGACCCCTGGCCGAGCGGCAATCCCGTGCTCATCGAAGTGCCGTTGCTGGAGCCGCCGTCAGGCCAATACGCCGGCGTGCACTATCGCCATGCGGGTATCGCAAACGTCTTGTTCCTCGATGGACATGTCGAAACCAATTCGCCAGGCACTCGCAATGCACCGCCGTCGTGGGAGCCTGCGTCGGCAACGGTCCTGCGGGACCGCGAACGATTGATGGACCTCGGCTCAACTGACGAGCTTTGGGATCGAGAGTAATCGCAGGTGCAAGAATGGAACCGGCCGGTCGCGTGCCAAGCATTCGACCAGCCGGAAGCGATTTCAAATTGGCAATGTCACTTGGCCGGTTTCACGGGTTTGGCCGGTTCTGAGGGCTTCTTTGCTGGGTCCGCAGTTTTGGCGCCGGTCGCCGGAGCATAACCCCATTGGAAGCTTGGGCCGGATGCAGGCGCGCCCGGCGCCATAAAGAACTGCGCGGCGCCGTAGCCTGGCGACTTGCCTTGCATCAGCGCCACCATGCCGGCGATGGCATGTTGCACATCGGGCGTTGTGGTGACGGTGATCTTGTCGCCCTCAACTTTGGTTTCCAGAACTTTCGCCTTACAGTTGCTGCCAAGGAAGTCATTGAGCGCTTTAGCGCCGGCGGCCGTAAGTTGATACGTGGAACGGGTCAATGAGACGCTGTCTCCGCTGCCACCGGCGTGTAGCGTCGCCATTCTGAACTGCCCTTGCCCCGGCACGGTTCCGACAGCGGCCTTGTCGAGGACGATGACGCGCTTCTCTTCCGTCGGCTTCGTCTTGCCGTCTTCGACTTGTGCGACGATGACCCTCTTTTCCTCGACCGCCTTTGTGCCGTCGGGATTGACGCGGACAACGACGTTTTTCTGGCCGGTCTTGGGATCGACTGTCACGATTACATTCTTCTCTTCGACAATCTTCCCTTCAGGAACAACTTTGACAATCACGTCCTTCTTTTCCGCGGCAGGGGCGCCTTTGATCGCCATCACCTTTGGCGTCAAATCGCTCTTGATGGCCGGGGCAGCGCCGCTCTTGCCGCTGCGAAGAACATGAATCTCCTTGAGGAGCATCTGCAGCTTTTGCTCAAGTTCTTCGAGTTTCTTGTCGGCGCCGTCGCCCTTCACTTCGAACTTCAGTTCGATCCTCTTGTCGGTCGGCTTCGCCTCGGACTTGGTCTCAGACTTGCTTTGAGCAAACATGAGCCCGGTGAGGGCAAGTGCGCCGGCCATCGTGCAAAGTACCTTCATAACTTTTCCACCTCGCCTTAAGAAAGAGTTCCCCACCTGTGACGGTGGACTACTGGGTTACTTCTCCATCGGCCCCTTGTGAAGAGGCTTTGGTCCAATTTTTTGTCCCGATTCCTGCATCAGCGACACGAACGATTCGATCACACGCTGCATCTCCGGAGTCGTCGTGACGGTCAAGCTGCCTCCGTCGACGGCAATCGTCAGAGGAGTTGATTTGACGTTTTCTTTCATGAATTTCGCCAGTGCTTCTGCCTTTGCTGCCGGCAGAGTGTACGTTGCCCGGCTCATCATGACCGTTTCCATCTTCTGGCCCATTCGGGCCAATTCCCGTAACGCCGTCGCGCTTCGCAGATTGGCATTCGCCAGCACCAAGTTCTGCAATGTGGATGCCGCGCCGGCAGGGTCGCGGTACACCCAGTGTTTCTTCCAGTCAACCGAATCTTGAGCGGCCGGTTTGGCGGCTCTCTCTCTTCGAAGCGCCTGCAACTCTTTGATCATTGCTTGAATCTTCTCTTCGAGCGCCGCCAACTTCTGATCGCGGCCATCGTCCGATTCTTCAATCTCAACTAGTTCACCCAATACGAGCATCTCAATCGTCACGTCATCTTGTTCGGTGTCCGTCTTGACGGATGCCGGCGGCGGCGACTCGGGCTGCGAATGCGACAGGCCGGGAATCGCGATAAGCGCCAGCAGCACGATGGCCAACATTGTTCGCCGCGGCAATCGGCACGCAACCTTTTCGCGCATGATCATGGTCAATCTCTTTTCGAAATTGCTCCGGTCATCGCCGTCCACGCCGAGCGCCGGTAAGGGCTGCACCTTTGCCACACGGGAACACACTTCAACCAATGCCTCGGCATACGCGCGCCTTGCCTGAGGCAGCACCGACAACACCCAGGCGTCGCAGGCCTCTTCCGCATATCGACGGATGCGCGAGCGCACGACGCGATACACGGGATTCCACCACCAGATACAGCCGGCTATCGTCTCCACCAGCCGCACCCAGTGGTCGCGACGACAGAGATGGGCCAATTCATGCACCAGCACGGCACGAGTCCCCGCCTCCGGCAAACGCTCGTCCAACCCCGCCGGCCACAACAACATCGGCCTCCAGAATCCGCCGACGAGCGGAGAAGCCAGGCCTGGCACTACCTTTACGGTCGGCGGCCGAATCCGCATCGTCGTCGCCAGTTCGTTCAAGTACCGCTGCAATCGCGGCGAGGCAGGGACGCCGGCACGCGCTACCCGATACAGCCTGACGTGTGCGACGATCGAGCGAATTGCCGACATGAAGCCGCCAATGATCCAGATCAGAAGAGCACCGCGCAACAGCCAAACCGAGAGCGACGCATCAGCAGCGGCCGCTGCAGTTTCTGGGCGGCGGACGGGCTCGACCGATGTTGCAACGATTGGCTCATTCGTTGAGGCAACGGTCGGGACCTCAGCCAGGAAGTATTCTTCACCTGGCAACTTCGAAATCGGGGATACTGAGGCGATGGCCGAAGCTTGTGTGGGTTCGAACCAATCGGTGGGAAGCTGCCAGGGCCAATCGACGAGCCCCGGCGGCGCCGCGAGACGCAACAACACGAGCAGCCAGAACGCATGCAACAGCGCGGGCGAACAACGCCGCAGTCGGCACAGCAGCAGCAGGGCGCCTGCCAAAGCTGCAGCGAACAGGGTGTTGTGAACGATCCAGAGGAACATGACGGTCGCCTCGCGTCACTTCTTCGAAGAGGGATTGCTGCCATCCTGGTCCAATTGATCCAAGAGCTTGCGAAACTGTTCGATTTCCTTGGGCGTGAATCGCACGCCTTCCACCAGCGCCAACACCAGCGGCGAAGCCTCGCCTTCACACAGGTCAGTCGACAGAGCGTTGAGCCGTTGCTGCAGCAGCTGATCGCGAGACATCGCCGCACGAAATACGTGAGCCGTGCCCGAGCGGTCGCTGCGGACGTAGCCCTTTTCAAGCAAACGGTGCAACAGCGTTTGAATCGTCGTATAGGCCCAACGCCGGCCCAAAGGTCCCAGCGCTGCCTGAATCTCCCGCACCGTGCCTTCAGGGATTTCCCAAAGGGCTTTGAGGATTTCGAGTTCCGTCTCGCTGATCGGTGGCCGCCGCGCTGCCAAAGCAATGTCTCCTGCAATGTGCTCCGACAATCTGTCGTAGCTATGTGGGATATCCTACTACACAATGTCGGAGCGAGTCAAGAGGAAGCGAAGGCGGGTTGTTACAATTCGCGACCCTTATCACAGCTTTCGTTTCTTCGCGTGCTCCGTCATGGCGCAGCGGCCGGAGTTGATCAGTGCCTGCAAGCGGTCGATGGCTGCCGGCGTCGGCGACATCTCCATCGGCGGATGGCCCATGCACGGGATGTGGCAGATGTATTCTTCGAACCGACCGATCGAGCTGTACTGCCACGCGCTCATCGTGTCCATCAGGCGATTCATTCGTTCAAACAGTTTCAGCTTCAAACCTTCGTCGTGCGGTACATCGCCCGGAATCGGCAAACCGCCGTTCAACAACAGGGCCACGCATTTGTTAGGCGTCTTGGCCGGCGGACCCATGACGCGCTGCACGTCCTCGTCGTGCTGATCGACCATGTAGCGGATCGGCAGGTTCGCCAGCACGCCGCCGTCTACAATGGCGTGTCCCGTGATGTCCTGATCCAGGTAGTTTCCCCAACCACGTTGCCACTGGACCTCGGGCCAGATGAACGGAACGCACATCGACATGAGAATCGCCGACGACACGGGGCACATGGGCGCTGTTCGATGGTTCAACACGAGCGGCTTGGACGTTGTCGTGTCGGTGACAACGACGGACAGTTCGCGACCGACGCCTTTGGTCATGGCGTGAAATTCGCCGATCGTGGTGTTGCGCGTGAAGTTGCGGAGCCTCGGGCGCATTCGCTCGGTCATCCAGGTGTAGAAAGGTTCGGGGTCAAAGATGCCGCCGAATTCCAGGAGCGAGAATACAGCCGCGCGGTATTTGTGCGGGTTGTTTGGGTTATTGTCGCGGGCGGCGAGCCGATCCAGAAACCCTTCGAATGCGGCATCGTACAACGCATCTTTCTGCGGACCGAGAAGGCCCTTGATGAGTTCCGTGATGCGAGGCCGGCGTTCACCGAGCTTTTCCATCAGCTTTTCGGTGGCGCCGTCGAACGAATGCCGCAACAGCTTGCGCGTCTCGCTGTCTTTTTGCCGAACGGCTTCGCGAACCGTCTCGGCCGAAGGCGGGCCGAAGAACGACGAGAATACGAACGGATCGCCGGGCTGCATCGGCACCAGCTTGAGATAGTCGCGCGTGAAGAAACCGGCGGAACCAAAGACTGCTGCAATCGCGCCGGCCGACGTGCCAATGATGCGGCGAATAATCGGCAATCGCTTTTCGAGCACTTCCATAGCGCCGCTGATGGCGACGCCGCGAGTGCCGCCGCCGCTGAATACCAGATCGAAAGGCATAAGGCTCCTTGGCTAATTCGGCACTTTTTCACCGGCTCCATGATTCATCGCGCTCTTGCGGGCCGCCTCGATGAACCCCACGATTTCCACAGTAACCGATGGGTCTAACGGCGACTTTCCAGTGCTGAACATCTCAACGATCTTTTTCAAAAGCTCACGGTAAATGAACGCCGTGCCGATCGGCACCGGTTGCACTCCCTGCTCGGTAAACGCCAGTGCTCCATAGCTGCTCTTCCCGCTGCGAATGCCGCGAATCGACGCAATGCGGCCGTCGCTCCAATGCCCTGTCGTCATTTCGACATTCTTGTCGTACGTGCACGTGACGCGCTCGCAGCCGGGGCCCATGAGTGTGTACAGGATCTCGACGGCATGAATGCCGTAATGATACAGGCCTGGGTTCCGCTCGTGCTCCGAAGCGGGTCCATATGCCAGGGCGCCGAGGATCTTCATGTGCTTTTCATCGGCAACGTACTGAACCAGTTCCGGCGCGTATCGAAGCGACGAAGACGAGAACACCGGGACCTTTTTCTTCGCGGCAAGATCGACGATTTTGCGAGCGTGATCGACGCCGCAAGTGAACGGCTTATCGACAAAACACGGGATACCCGCTTCCAAAAACGGGCGAGCGCGATCCCAATGAACGGTTCCTTCTTGCGATTCGATCAACATGCCGTCGACTTTGCCGATCATTTCTTCCGGCTTGTCCACGAGCGGCACGTTCATCTTCTTCAACTCGGCGACGTAGCCGGGGATGCGTTCAGGCATGATCTTCGATTCGCCGGGGCAGCCGATGACCACTTTAGCGCCTTCGACCCACTGCGATTCCGCGATGCCGACGTGATTGAGCCGGCGTGTAAACTCCACGACGTGCGAGGTGTCGAAATCAAGAATGCCGAGTTTTAGCATTAGAGAAGTCCGTGGTCAGTAGTCAGTAGTTCCAAGTGAATCGTCTAAGACACATATTCTACCGACCGAATGTCCGTAATACTACAAACTAACGTCCACGGACAATTGACTACTGACTACCGACGTTTCCGATGACCACTTTTCGCCGCACTCTGGTCCTGCTTGCCCTGATGTTCTGGCTTGGGGGGTTCATGTTCTACGGCGCCGTCGTTGTGCCGATCGTTCGCGCCAAGTTGGAAGGCATGCCCGAACGAAGCACGATCACGCAGCGAGTGACCGGTTGGATCAATCTGTCAGGCACGTTGGCGGTATTGGTGATGTTCGTCGATGCATATGCCAGCACGGTGCGGCGAAATCGCGCCCGATGGATCGCATGGGTCTGCATGACGCTGCCGCTGCCGGTTCTAGTTTGGTTGCACAGCCGACTATCGCAGCAGATGGCCGATCCGCTGTTTTACACCAAGAGCCTGGCGACGTTTCAACCTTGGCATCAAGCCTATTTGATCCTGAACTCGCTTCAGTGGTTGGCGGCCGTCATCTTCACGGTGTTGACCGTGCGGGCTTGGCGGCTTGAGGATCGAACATCGTCGCAGGATCTGGCGAAATAGTCGACGCGGTGTCGATGTTCCGCCGCCGGCGCCGCAATGCCGCCAACGCATCGACCGAGTAAATCGCGAGCGCCATCCAAACGAATACGAAACCGACCAACTTGAACGTGTTCAAAGTCTCGCCGAATAACCAGAGCGCCAAGAGGAACTGCCCCGTCGGCGACAAGTATTGCAGAAATCCGATGGTCGTCAGTCGCAATTGCCGGGCCGCTTGAGCGAAACAATACAGCGGCGCAACCGTAACGACGCTGCCGGCGATCAGCAGCAGATCGGTCTGGCGGTCGACGTGTCCGAACTGTGCGGAACCGTTTGCGCTGAGCCAAATCACATAGCCGAGGGCGAACGGAAAGAGAAAGAACGATTCGATCGTCAGTCCGGTCATGGCGTCGGCGGCGACGGTTTTTCGCAAAAGGCCATAGAGGCTGAACGAAGCGGCAATCGCCAGCGCCAGCCAAGGAACTTCACCTGCCAGAAAACTGAGGATCAGCACGCCGGTAATCGCCAGACAAAGTGCGATGACCTGACCGGTGCGAAGGCGCTCGCGGAGCACCACGACACCCAAAGCCGTGCTCGCGAGAGGAGCAATGAAGTAGCCGAGACTGGTTTGTATGACGCGCTGCGTTGAAACACCGTAGATGTACACGAACCAATTGGTCGCGATGAGGAGTGTAGTGAGGATCAGGGTATTGCGAGTGCGAGTGTCCTTGAGGCATTTCCAGACAGCGCCCCAACTGCGCCGAACGAGCATGATGAATACGACGAGCACGGCAGCCCAGACGATTCGCTGTGCGAGCAATTCCAGTGCTGAAACGTGCATCAGTGCTTTGAAGTACGCCGGCACCGCGCCCCACATACCGTATGCTGCGATGCCGTAAAGCAACCCTGCCTTGCTCTCCCCCCGTTCGTCGTTCACTCCGCATCTCCCTGAGTTTGGACGCAGCAGCAATTGGGACAAGCTGAGCCGACGACGGGTTCACGTCAGTCCAGCGTCGCCACATCAAAGCCTTCTCGTGTGCTCAGTGCTCGCAAGGTTTGGAACGGCACACTGTTGCTGAGGAAGCGGACAGAGCCGTCGGCAAAGGCGAAGTTTGCGCCGCCGGTGTGCCCGCTGCCGTAGGCCATGAGCCGGTTGATGTAATACTGCTCGAAGCCCGGCCAGGGGACGGGAGGGGGAGGAGGCGGTGGAGCAGGCGGTGGCGGCGGGGGGGGCGGGATGTAGCGTGTTGGATGGCCGTAGTTGATTGACATGCTGCCGCCCAGTGTGATCTCGGCGATCGCGTGCGGACCGACCGGCGCCCAGATGCCGTACGCCGTCATCGGCAATAGCGCCGGATTGGGCGCTGGGTTGAACGGCGCGGTAAGCCAGGTGTCCCAGTTGCCGTCCTGATGGTAACGCTCGCCGAACATGATGGTATTGCTGGCGCCGTCGCGGATTTCTTCGAAGCGGGTGCGCTTGCTGCCGTTGACGGTCTCGTGAAAGAGACCGTCACGCGGCGCGTTTGCGGGCAGAAGCGTGACAGTGCCGCCGTTGCCGCCGTAACTAGTCATGGCCGCGAACATGCCGAACCCGCGATCTCGAGGGTTCCGGTCGATTTGATCCATAGGACAAACGTAGATCGGAATGATCGTGGCCGCGCGAGACGACGAACCGGTTAAGTGGTTATTCGCCGGGTCGCTGAAGTCCCACGTTCGATACAGGTTCTCTTGCTCGATGAACGGCAGCAACTCGACGAAGAGCGACGTCCAGCGGCCGCCCGGCGCCGACGGCCGGTCATACCCCGGCGGCAGCATTCGATGCGAATTCTCGTAGTTCGTCGCACCCAGCGCTAACTGCTTCAAGTGATTCTGGCATTTTGCACGAGCGGCAGCGGCCCGCACTTTCTGCACGGCAGGAATAGTCAGCCCAATCAGAATGGCGATGATCGCGATGACCACCAGCAATTCGATCAAGGTAAATGCGGACGGAGCGCGACGCGGCATGAATTCACCTGCACAGGGCAAGGAGGGGTATGGTGAAATCTAGCCGAGAATACGCTCCAGGGCAAGGAAATGGGCCAATCAGCGTTGGCAGCACGAGAAGCCGGATGCACTGAATGGATCGTTCATTTTCCACGACCCGATCTGATTCCCGATTTTTTGGCCGTTCATCGGTTCGGAAAGCAATCCCAACGGAGTCAAACTCGGATCCGTCATTCAAAAGGAGCACTTCATGGCATTTTTCAAATCGGTAGTCGATGTGTTATGTTCGATACGGTTGCTTGCACTGCTTGCGGCCATCGTCGGCTTTGTCTTCGCCGTAAATCAGGCAAATGCGCAGTCTCGTCCAATACCCGATGGACCCCCGGCATTGCTTGGACCATCCACGCCAGGTTCGCTCCAAACCACGATCCGGCCTGATTTCTTCAGTTCCAACATGTTCAATTACAACAAGCTAACGGGTGTGGGGTACCTCGTAGTAGGGGTGCAACGAGACATCCACAATACGCCGGCAAAGGTCCAAATTCGAAAACTGACCTATCGAGGCGAGCAAGTCATCAATGGCCAGAAATCGTACCTGGTCGAGTTGGGTCCGGAATCCAACACCTGGTACGATGTCGACTCGTTGGACGAAATCCGGAATGTCAAGAACCAAATGGCGGCTCTTGAGCAGCAATACAAAGAGATCTGGAAGCGCGTCGCGCAGTCCTTCATTGACAGCGGGCGTGAGGAGGACATGATGTTTAATCTGACCATCGATATCGCGCGTGAAACCCACCGGCAAGGACGGGACGTCGCCGCAAGCTACCACGCTTGGCAAAAAGCTCGGCTCGACAGACTGCGTCAGATTCAGTGACACGTAATAAGATTCAGGAACTGTTGGCAGGCAGCGGTTCCTGAATCCACGATTGCCCGTGACTCACGGCTTTGCAAACGTATCGTCATCCAGCTTGTCGACGAGGTTCGTCTCAGTGAACTCGACGTCGATCACCTTCATGCCGTCGCGGACGACATTGACCTTGGCGGGCCGCTTCTGGCCCGCGACCGTTTGATAGGCGGTGATCGTCCGCTCCTCGGCGACTTCGCCGCCGGACATCAAGTCGAACGTCATGCTCTCGATCTTCACTAGAAGACCGGATTCTTTGTCAAAGTACAAGTTGACATCCTTGTAATCCTTCTTAGATACTCGGATGCCGACGGCCGGCTTGCCCTCGACGGTCGTTTCACCATTTGGCGACAGTCCGATGCCTTTTTCTTGCAAGTACAGGAGTCCCGCGGCGCGTACGGCATGATGCTGTTGCTCGATTGCCGCAAGTTCTTCCTTAGAGGAAAAGGACTTTTCAACTTTGCCGTTTCGAGCCGTCCACATCTCCTTGCCGTCGAAGCAGACGATCTGATTGATTTCCATTCCCATGATGGTCAACTGCATCACTTGTTTGGTCTTGCCGCCGGCTGAAAACAACTCGATGGTCGCGTCGGTGTTGAAGTGATGAATGTGTCCTTTCGCCTTTTGCGTCACGGCCTTGTTCTTGTTCTTGGCCAATACTTCAGCCCCGCCGTGTGCGGCAATCGCCTTTTTCAGGATCTTTTCCGCTTCCTCATCGGCAAGGCCAGCGCCTGCCAATCCAAGGAACGTCCCGAGCACCCCAACCAATGTGAGATATCGCATTGATTCACTCCCTGCAGAAGGAACTTCGCGCAACTTCGCCGACCTGCACAATCAAAGTGTCGCGAATGACCTGGGCGCTTTCATGAAAACTCACGCCAATTGCCGCAGTACCAACTGCGACCATGTCTCGAACTCGCCGAGCTGCGTTTGCAGTTCTGCGAACGGCGCGAAGCCGGCGTCGGCAAGGCCTGCCTCACGCGGCATGGCCATTGGCTTATCCAAATGCAAGAGGTGCACAACGCCCAAGTGTACGGCGCCGACGGGCGTCGAGTCGTCGTTGATCAGCCCAAACATCGTTTCGGAATAGTTCGATCGAACATCGACTTCCTCGTGAAGTTCGCGTTCCATGCCGGCGCGATATGGATCGGCTGAGTCGGCATCGTGGGCCTGCGAGATGTGCCCGCCGATGCCAACGGACCTTAACGACCGTAGTCTCGCCTCGTTCGTGCTGCCGCCGCGACGATAATGAAACACCTGATCGCGGCAACGCAGCACAACATATGGAATCAACTGTTTGAACTCAGGGTCCTGTTCCGCCGGACCACGCGGCCGGTACTCCAGGTGATCGCGGTCGAGCATGTAGTCAAATAGATCCTTGTCGAACGGTCGAAAGCCTTGGAACAGCCCGGCAGCCCGAAGTCGCGCCGTCGGAATTCCGAGGATCATTTCCTGATGATGGTCGCTCATTTTGGTTGTAATAGCCCCATGGCGACGGCCAACACAATGGCGCCGACCAGAATGAAGATCGCCAGTCGCAAGGTCTGTCGTCCGGTCCGCCGTCTGAGCAGACGTTGAATCTCGCGCTCGTCGTTGTGTTCGATGGCGCACTGCAGCGCCAGTTCGTACCGGCCGTGCGGATAGTCAAGCGCCTGTTCTTCCGTCAGCAGCCGGTCCAGTGAGATGCCTGTCATCGAGGGAACAACGCGCACGTGGAATTCAAGGTCGCCGCTGAAGGCGAATGTCGCGGGCCAAAGTTCCGCCTGTGATGCGTACGGCAAGAGTTGCCAGAAATCGCGCACGAGTTGCGTCGCCGGTGCTGCCCGTGTGAAGATCAAACGGCCGCCGTCGAGCAGAGCCTGCACTCCGCCCAGAAGCGTCGGGCTGCCGCCGGTCTCCAGCACTTGCTGCAGTGTAAGAGCGGTGCGAGGCGGCGGCGGTTCATTCGCCCACGTCAATGAGTCGCTGCATGAATTTGCGTGCCATTGCGTCGGCAGCCGGTCGATGACCAGAAACGGATCGGCGATGAAGTTCGTGTACAGCGCCTTCGGCACGATCAAGAAGCGGAACTGCAGCGTCGCATCCAGGCCTCGAAACTTCACAACTGCGACATGCGTTTTCCCAAACGGCTGAGCAAACATCGCATCGTCGAAGACAATCGGCGACGCCGGTTGACCGATGGCGCGAACAAGCCGCTCAATTTCGGCAGGCCATTCGTCGGCGAACCCCGGCGACTGTGCGACAACACGAACGGTGTCGCCCGACCGTTCGACCAGCGCCTGTTCAATGATGTTCGACGTGTCGCTCACGCCAGGAATTCCTTCACCGTGGTGACGCGATGCTCCCGAGCGCCGGCTCGAACCGCGGCACACAACGCGATCGTCTCCAGGTTGTCTCTCCCGCTGATCTCAGGTTCTGTGTCGTCTTCGAGTGCGCAAAGCAGTTGCGCCATGGTGCCGACGAATGCATCGGGAAACCAAACTTCGGGCCAGCGCGGTTGGAACCAGTAACCGGGAAAGCGCTTGCAGGTAAAATCGAGCGTGCTCGGAGTTTTTGCCGGGTAGCTCGGCCAACCGATCGTGCCGCGCGCCAGTCCGTCGGTTCCTTCGACGCGCCAGCGGATGCCGATGTCTCCTAGCGAGCCCTCGCGAACTGGACCGGTCCATACGTCATCCCAGGACGAAGCGCGAGCGCCGTTTTCGTATTCCAGGATGTAGAGATTGATGCCGTCGTCATGAGCGAATTGCGTGCGCGGATCGGGCCGCGTGCTGGCGAGCACTCGTTCCGGCGTGCCCAGCCAATAGCGAAACGTATCGAGGTGATGGATGCTCATGATAAAGGTGGACAACGACGTTTGCCCCTCGGCCCACGGCATCCAGTGCGGGATCGCGCGCATGTCGATGGTGGCGAGCACCGGGTCGCCGAGCCAGCCACGAGTGATGAGATCCTTGAGGGCTCGCACCGATTGATCGTAGCGCATGTTTTGATTGACGGCGAGCTTGATGCCGGCCTGGGCACAGGCGTCGACGCAAGTTCGTGCCTCGGCCACCGTCATCGCCAGCGGCTTCTGAGCCAAGATGCCCTTAATCGTTTTTGATCGTGCCGCACGCCGGATGATGCCCGGCTGTACATCCGGCGGCACGGCCACGTCGAGCACCTCAATGTCGGAATCACCCAACAGTCCGTCGATGGTCGTATGCACCGAAGCGATGCGGTGACGGTCGGCGACTCGCTGCGCCGTCGCCGGATTGCGGGAGGCGATGGCGACGGGGTTGAATCCTGCCTGCCGATACGCAACGAGGTGGCAATCGGCCATAATGAAGCCGGCGCCGACGCAGCCGATGCGGAAATCCAGCCGCTTGGGCAGCCGCGGCTGATATTGCAGGTCGAGTAACGTGGTCATGCTGGCAGACCTCATGGATCAACGAAACAACGCATCGGGTTGAATCATGGTTTTGCGGCTGCGATCAAATCCTCAATGGTGTGTCTTTCACCGTAGTTCTTTCCGCGTAGGATGGAACGAACTCGGCCATTAGGGCCGATGACAAAAGTGCTCGGCTGGGGAATGCCGGCGGATCGGCCTTCTTTTTCATTGAGGTCCAACACGCCATACGCCTTGATCGTCTTGCTGCCCGGATCGGAAAGGAGCGGGTAGCCAATATTTCGTCGTTGCGAGAATTCGGCGATGATTTCCACTTTGTCATAGCTGATTGCAAGGACTTCGAGTCCTGCCCCCCGGATTCGTTTAAGTTCATCTTGCAGTTGCACCAACTGCTTTTGACAAAACGGTCACCATTCCGCAGAACGATAGAACACGACGGCGACGGAGCCATTTCCAAGAAACTCCTTGAGCGATCTCTGTTTGCCGTGCTGGTCGGTGAGGCGGAACTCGGGCGCAGCGTCGCCCACGTTTAAGCTCACGTTCACCGGCGCGGGATCGCCCGTGCAGCCGACGGTCAGAACCAATAAGACCGCTGCCGCAATGCTCTTCGCGAACCGTAGTGCACTCACGAGTCTCTCTCCAGCATGAACTCGGCGAAATCGAATCGGCCAAACGGACTACAGCCGGTTCTGCGGAGTATGTTATTGGCAATCGAGTTGCGTCGGCAGGCAAAGTTGCCTGTTCGTGCAGCGTCGCGGGCCGTAGAATTTCGATGCGAAATCCGGAGAGATGCCAGAGTGGTTGATTGGGCCGGTCTCGAAAACCGGTGTAGCAGCAATGCTACCGAGGGTTCGAATCCCTCTCTCTCCGCTGACGAATGTGCAGTCTTTCCTCCAACCGTTTTTCACAGCCACTGAAATCGAGGGCAGGCCATGCGGCCCATTTGCGCGATCATCGCTTTGTCGATTGCACTGCCGCTTGTCGCACAGCCGCCGGAAAAGAAGCTGCTTGTGACGCCGGCTGACACATGGCCCGGCATCGGTCCAATCCCGGCTGCGCAACTTCAATTCTCTGAAAAGGAAGGCACGTTGACCGTCAAGCTCACGATCGAGGGACCGGCTTCGCGCCAGATCGTCCTCACCGACGCTCGCATCGACGACGGCACTCCGGCATGGGACGAACCGCCGATCGGCGTGGCGAAGCCGCGACGTGGACCTCCGCAGGTGTATCTGCGTTATCTGGTGCTGGTCAACCACGACCTGCCCGGTTTCCAGGACAAGGGCTTGATGACGCTGCCGACGCCGCCTGAAATACGCAAGGCCGGCCGGCAGGATGTGGTCTGGAATTTTCCCAATTATCGTCATTGGGGCTTCAAGAAGGATGACGCGAAGTTCCACGTCTCGGGCGTGCAATTCGAAGCCGGGTCGGAACAACTCAAGGCGGCGATGGCGACTATGCAGAAGACGATCAGCGAAGCCGCGAGGAATCGCACGAACGCGCCGGCGCCGTAATCTGCGTTTCGTCAAACAACCGAACCAGCGCTACGATCCGGATTGAGAATGTCCAAGTTCTTTTCTCATTGCGTGATATGCCCGATTGTCGATTTCAGAAAGCCGATCTCGGATTTCAGATTGACAGTCGGGCGCTATGAAATGAAACGCGCTTTAGCGAATTGAAGGTCGGGCCGACCCACTGACTGTTGACTTGCTTGCCAAGCCAGCCAAACAACTTCGAGTACACTGCTGTCCTCTGCAATCGAAAATGCCGGCGCTCGACTTTGGATCTCAAATGCCCAACAGAGTTTGAGCCGTCCAAGTAATCCTCGAAAAAACATTCATTTCTTTTGGGGGAGTCCGGTTAGCGTGGTCGAAAAGGATCGGGCCGTGCGCCAGATTGCACCGAAACCGTCAGCGTCGTGAAGTCGCTGGTCCATGGTTCGCCCGGCTTAGCCGGCGGACGAAGGTCGGTGCCGAAGAGCAGGCAGCGGCCCGATGCGGCGAAGCGCACGGTGACGATGCCGTCGCGATCCGATTCGACAAATTTGTCTCGCTTGCCTTTCTCATCTTGAACGCCGACGCGAAAGCCTGCAAATGGTTTGCCGGATTTGAGCACGCGGAGTTTCAACGTGCCGCCTGCGACAAGGTTGGTGGGATCATCGAGCGGCACGAGTTCCAGTCCCAAGCCGGCCGGTTCGGCCCAGCCGCGATCCAAAGGACCAACGCGAATGATCGATTTCGCGTGCTTGGTGTATGATTCGCGAAACTGTCGCGGCTTCGGCGTGTCGGCCCAGATTTTGCGGATCTCAGCACTTGCGTCGATTTCCTCGAAGTAGTGCGGCAACTGTTTTTCGGTCAGTTCGATCGACCGCGGCTTGAGCGTCACCGCGATGACTGCGACGCCCTCACTCTTCGCGCTCCATGTCCAATTCGACGATTTGTTTCCCGCCTCCAACAGCGGCAGGTCAATCGACTTGCCCCCGATGCGCACGTTAGCGCGTTGGATGCGATCGGGCTTGATCGGGCTCTCCGCCTCTGGAAACGTCATCCCGCTCGTGATTATCAACTCCACGGCTGTTCCTGCCGGGGCGATGAAGCGGCTTGGCAATAGCCAGGTTTCATGGGCATCGGTGCGCACTGCAGCGCCTGCAACGACTGCTGCGACAAGTAAGAAACGAAGCACGGTCATGGTTTCTCGACTTTCTCAAAGCGTACCAGGTAGTTCTCTTTAAGGAATTTCTTCTCATCGACCTGTTTGAAGCCTGCCTGTTTGATTTCGCCGCAAAACACTTCTTGTCCTGCCCGAACGTGGTTGACAATCCACTCACGGCTCTTGCCTTCGATGCGGATGAAGTCAATGACAACCAGTTGCCCGCCCGGCTTGAGCGCCTTATGGATCGAAGCCAATGTTCGCTGCGGAAACTCGAAGTGGTGATACGTATCGCAAACAAATGCCACGTCGATCGAATTGGCGGGCAACTCGGCCGATGTCGGCGTACAGACGATTCCGACGACGTTTTCGAGTTGCTCCTTCTTGCTCGTTTCGAGCACGTGGTCGATGAACTTCTTGGCGATATCGACGGCAAAAACGTTGCCTTTCGGGCCGACTTCCTTGGCGAAGAGTCGCGTGAACAGACCGGTGCCGGCGCCGATGTCGGCGACGGTCATGCCGGGCTTCAAGTTGCACGCAGCCAGAATCTCCTTCCGCTGAACGAAGATCTCGCGGCTCTCGCCTTCGAATGTCGCCAGATACTTCTTCAAATCCGGGTCTTTGAACGGATCGTTGATTCCCGGTTTGACGCTCTTCTCTTGAGCGGCAACGACGGCGGCGAAGATCAGTGAGAACGCCAAGGTGATGTATCGCTTCCCCATAAGTCACTCCAAGATGCAAGTCCGCTCATCAGTCGAATCGATATCAGGGCACCTTGCTTACTGCATTACTTCGGCAAGCGCTGTCCAGTGATTCGAATGGCTGCCACCACAGCGGCATCGATCGCTTGGAGGTCAGGGGCCGCTGCCGGAAAGGCGTCAGAATCTCGTCGCGCCACCACAGGTAGTAAAAGCCCAAGAACGCACGGACCATGCCCGCATCGACCGTGCCGCGCTCGAGGCAGCCGTTGACGATGACGAAGAAATCCAGCACTCGCGAAACGCGCTGGTAGAGTTCGTCCTGTTCAGGCGGAATCTTGCGAGCGGTCTCCGGTTCGGTCAGGTAGCGAAGATACGCATCGAGTCGCGCGTTGCGATCGGGTTCCGCCAGTTCCCGGCCTTCCGTTACAAAATGGTTCCACGCTTCGTTGCGGGCACGCCGCATGTCTTCGCCATGGTAAGCGGAAAATAGATCGACTGCCGCCTTCTGTTGATTTTGCAACAGCGGTATCAAGTAGAAGAACAACGTCGGTACGCAGATGGCGACAATGGGCCCGACGAGCGGAACAATGACGTCTCGAACGAAGTCATAGTAGGTCTTGCCGTGAGCGGTCAATGCTGCCACCAACACCAGCAGCAGTACCACCACTGCAGAGGCCGCTGCAAACGCTCGCAAAGGCAGCGGCAATTGTTGAACGAGACGCACGTGATTCACTCGTCCTTCGGGTACTTCGCGTCGCCGCGCTGCGCAAACCACAGGATGCGGTTCAGCGTGTCTTCGTCGGCTTGGTCTTCTTTGGAAAAATCCAACTCCATGGACTTTCTAGCGAATTCGAGCGCCTTACCTTTCAACTCCTTCATCGGTTTGTTCATTTCGTCGATTGGGATGCGGTTCGGCACATGTTGATATGGCGTCAGGTCTGCCTTGTCGGTGAAACAATTCACAAGTGGCGACGCGCTCAAGTCCATCTGATTCATCGGCGGCAGTCGCAGCATCAACTCAATTGTCTTCACCACACCCGTCTGGTTGTAACAGGTAGAATCGACATATCGCCGTTTTGTGTATGGCGAAATCACCAGACACGGCGAGCGGTGGCCGTCCACGTGATCGAATCCGTTCTGCGGGTCATCTTCAATCACGATGATGCACATCTTCGGCCAGAACTTGCTGCGAGTCAGCGCATCGATGACGCGGCCCAACGCCAAGTCGTTGTCCGCTACCATGGCCCGGGGCGTCGGCATGCCGGGATTGGTTCCCGACGTGTGGTTGTTCGGCAGAAATATGTACGTCAGATTCGGGAACTTGCCCTGTTTTTCATACTCGTCGAGATCGGCCAGGAACAATTTGGCTCGAACCACGTCCGGCGTCGTTAGCGGGAATCCAGGGTAGTTTCCGTGAGAGTATTCTTTCAGCAATTTGACATTGGGCTCAATCGCAATCTTTACCCTCGACGTGCCGTTCTTGTAGTCGGCATAGACATCGCTCCATTTGGCGTTCTTCGGTTCGTACGTCGTCTTCACATGCTCGCCATAGTTGCGAAAAGTCCGCTTGTTCAGAAGCGCATTGTCCCAGAGAGCGCCGGAAGTGGGAAACGCCAGCGCGTCAGAGCCTTCGTACGGGTAACTGCGCGTGAAGCCGCCGAAGGACTTCTCCAGGTAATCGGTGACATACGCCTCGTTGACCCAGGAATGGCCGTCGGCGCTGAGCACGCCGGAGCAATAGTAATTGTCGAACAGCGTGAACTCCCGCGCGAGCTTGTGCTGATTGGGCGTCACTTCTTCACCGAAGATGCACAGTTTCGGGTTTCCGTTGCCTTCCTTGACATCGCCGAAAACCTGGTCGTACGTGCGATTCTCCTTGATCACGTAGACGACGTGCTCGAACAGCGACGGCTCGCCATGGCGTGCCGGCACGACGGCCGGTTTCGCATCTTCTCGCGGTTTCTCCATGCCGACGATGCTGTAAGCATGGCGATTATTCTTGCGAACCGTCTCGGAGTAAATTCGCAACGCCGCCTCATCCGGCACGTCGATGATCGACACGCTGCCCAGGTGATCATGCGAATTGAAGCCTTTGTCCTCGGTTCGTCGCGTTCGGTCGAGGGCACCGTGTCCTTTGACGTTGGCGACGAAAAGCTTCTTGCCGTCGGAACTGCCGGCGACGGCGCCGGGATACCAGCCGGTAGGGATGAAGCCGGCGATGCGTGATGGGAATGCTTCGCCAGCAGGAAATGGACCACTTGCCAGCGACCCCAACTGAATCACTCCTACACAGTTGTTGGTTCCGTTTGCAACAAAAAGCGTTTGCTCGTCTTTGCTCAATGTGACCGCGTTGGCGCCGCTGCCAAAGGGCAATCGAGCATCGGGCTTGCAGCCGATCGTTTCGACGACTTTGCCCTTCGTCGTGTCGATTACGCTGATCGTGTCGGAGTTCGCATTTGCGACGTACAAGAACTGGCCGGAGCGATTCAACGTCATGCCGCTGGAATGCCCGCCTACTTCAATGGTGCGACTCTGCTTCCATTTGCTGTCGTCGCCGAGCGCCAAGACGGAAACGCTGCCGTGATTGGCGATGTGCGTACGGGGGTCGATGCGCACCGGAGTGCCCGATGACGGGGCCTGCGGATCGCCAGGCTTCGGCGGGTCGCCGCCCCAATTGCTAACATAGGCGGTCTTTGCGTCTTTCACGACCACGGTGTAAGGTGCGACGCCGACCGGAATCACTTGCTCAACTTTCTTGGTTTTGAGATTAACCAGTTGCACGCAACTGCCGCGCGTCGTCGTCACGAAGACTTGTTCATCATTCAGGAATGCGAGTCCAGTGGGATGCGCATGTCCGCCGACTGCCGGTCTCTCCAATGGGATAGAGTCGGACCATTCGAGTTTGCCTGCATCGGTGAACGCGGCGACCTGCAGCAGGTTCTGCGAGTCGGTGACGAACACGTTTGGCCCGCGAACCACGAGCCCCGTGGCGCAGAAGCCGGCGGATTTTGTCTTCGCCGTCGCACTGGTTAACCGTTGCTTGATCGTGCCGGTGGCTACATCAATGACCAAAAGTTCGCGCATGCTCTTGACAACGAGCGATTTGCCGTCGCCTGTGAGGGTCAGATCGACGGGGCGGCCGGGAAACGTCACCTGCTTGCCGGCCGGTTGCAGAATCTGATTCGTCGGCACGACGATGCGGCCATCAGGCTGCAAACCTACCTTCATGCGATCGCGCTCGTCGGCAACGAGCGACAACGGCAACAAGAACAGGGCGATGGCGAGCAGACGCATCAGTCGTACCTCAAAAAACCTCACGCAGAGGCGCAGAGAATCCTCTGCGCCTCTGCGTGAGGTTCGATTTCGGTTCTACTTCTTCACTTTCACGTGGAAGCCGTCGGCTTCAAGAGCCTTGACCAGCTCCGCGGCATCAAAGTCGCCGGTGACTTCAAACGACTCGGCCTTCGGCTTGGCCGTGTCGCCGGTGACACCGTTGACTTTCTTGACGCACGCCTTGATGGCTTTGCAACAGGCGCCGCAGCAGTTGTGAGCGCCGGTCACGGTCAGACTCTTCACTTTGCCGGTCACATCGTCCGCAGAACTCTTGATTTTGACCTTGTCGTTGCCGCTGTCGCCGTGGAACCCGGCGGCTGACAGTGCGTCAAGCGCTTTCTGGGCGGCCGCATCGTCCTTTGCGGTGATGGTGACCGTGCCGGCGTCCTGATCGCATTTAGCAGTGACGCCTTCAACGGCTTTGAGTGTCTTGCCGACGATGCCGACGCATTGCCCGCAGCACAGGTGGACGTTCTTGAGTTCAATTTTCGTGTCTGCACGAGCATCGCTGGTCAGAAACAGGACGCCCAATCCGATGGCCAGAGCAGTGATAATCGACTTCATGGGAGAAATCCTCAGGGAAAGGAAACAGTACGTTTGGACTAATACTATAGACGACTGACGCGGCGATTTCATTCAAGAAATCGGCGCAGTACGTTTGCCGTGATTCGCGATACGCCGTCGTCCACGGGTAGCGAGCTCGGCCAGCAGATGGAACCGACGGAAAATACGCGGCCTCCGGACGGAGTGTCGAACAGCACCATGTCGGCGCCGCCGTCGTCGGGATTGGTCCCTTTCGCCAGAATTTGCACGTTCTTTGGCGAGCTTGCGGAGACCTTGTCGGTCTCGTGGCCGGAAGCGCCGCCAGGGCAGCGCATGTGCAGCGACTTTGCGCCGAAGTGATCGCCATCCTTGAGGCCGGTGCCGGCGAATGCCCAATGATCGGCCATGAGCGTGCGATAGGGCGCACCGGTCATGATGCCGGCTGGGTTGAAAACCACGCCCAACAGATTCGCCTCGGACTCGACGCGTTTGTCGAACCGGCTCTCAGCGCCGATGCCGTCGGGCCAAAGGTTTTTTGAGCGTACCGTTGTAAACAATCATTGTGTCGTCGGGCCGCAATTCCACTTCGCAGTTGAGTCCGTTGCCGCCGAGGTACATGAGTTTGCCGCGTTCGTGAAACACCCATTGCTTCACGCGTTCGTACATTTTCCGGGTCCAATACTCCGGATGCGTGCTCAGGATCAGCACGCGGTACTTGGACAGATCGCACAGCCCCGTGTCTAATTGAGTCTCGGCATACAAATCGTAGGCGATTCCTTCACGTTCAAGCCATCCTAGCAGCCGCCATTCCGCTGGGGCGATGTGACATGCGGCCCGGCCTTCGATCGGGTCGGTGATTTTCTCTTGCAGATCGATGTGATTGATCGGTTCGGGCCGTTCAAACGCCAGCGGCGAATATGACGCACCGCCCCAGGTCATGTGATCGGGATCGATGTAGCGTTTCAGTTCATGGCGAGAGTTGACGGTCGGCGTCGGCGGAAAATTGTCGGCATGAATGTAGTTGCTGCGGCCGCCGAAACTGTTGTAGGCGTTCCACGTGATGTTCGACGCTAGCACCGCCACGGCCGCGTAGGGTTTCGCCGGCGCTACGACCCAAGGGAAAGAAAACTCCGACCCGCTTTTGGTCGACGCATGAAAATAGTACAGCCCCGATCGTTCGGGCGCGGTAACCGTCTGCTTGTGTGCTGGGCTGGTGTAGCCGACGCGGTTCCAGGCGACGCCGGTTTGCGTGTAGTCGCCATCGGGAGTAATCTGCATTGTGGCTCGAGGGCCGTGTTCGTCATGCCAGCCGAGTCCGCGGATGAACTCTTTGTCCCAACCGTAGCGCCACAGTTCGAGCTTGTATTGTTCGATCGAATGGACGCGGAACTCGCCGAGTTCGCCGGAGCGTACACACTTGGGCCAAATGTAGCCGAGCAAGCCGTCGGCAAGCAGGCGAAACTGATACGGCGCTTCGAGCGGCACGCGGATGCGAGTTCGCTTCGAACCGAATCCCGACTTTTGCAGCGTGACGGTGTAGTCGCCCGGCGGCAGATCACACCAGACCGACCCGCTGGCCCGCGATCGCGCCTCCCACGACTGGCCGCGAAAATCGACGAACTCCAGCGCGACATCGGCCAACGCGACATAGCGCTCGTCACTGACGTAACCGATGAGCATGACAAGTTCCTTCGAAGTCGGAAGTGGGAAGTTGGAAGGGGAAAGTCAGAAGTTATGTGAACTTCGGACTTAGTCGAAGACTCGCGATGGTTTCACCACCCTTCTTGAGCCCCACGTAGTAATACTGTCCGCCGGACCACGCGCCGAGTTGATCGTTGTAATGCGGGCTGCCCGGCTGGCCCGAAGCGCTCGCCGATTCGACCGACCAGTAGCCGAATTGCGGATCGCTCAGGTCGGCGACCATGCGATAGCCGGCGCCGAGCCAGGCGGCGAAGTTGGCGTCAGGGGTGCCGCTGTTGACCGTGACGCCGTCGCCATGTGCCGGCGTTCCGCTAAGATCGAATAGCTTCCCGAGGTCGCCGCGAGTCGACAGGAAGTGCGGCTGTTTGAGCATGTGCAGCCGTCCCCAGGACCATGAGGCGATATCTTTCCCAAGCCGGCTCGCGATGTCGTGAATCGCGCTGGTGAAACTGCTCCGAATCGCCGCCGATCGATCTTGCTTGTGAAACCAACCGTGCGCATCGCCGGCGAGCAACCGAAGCGCGATGCCGCCGGCAAGCCCCGAGCAAATGCCCGCGTTCGTGGCGCCGAGTCGCTCTTCGCAAACGGTCTTGCACCAATGCGTGAAAAATACGTTGAAGATCGCGGCGCCGGCAGACGCTGCATCGATGCGGCAATCCCACGATTTCAGCGCAGCAACTGCTGCGACTTCCAAAGCGTCGGCGCTTGATGCGAGATGTCGAATGAGGTGCGGCATTGCCGTCTGAGCCCGAAGCGACAACACATCGAGTTGAAAGTCGCGCGACGCGCCCGCATCGCTTGAAGGCGTCGATTCCAACCAGGACCGAATGCGCTTGGCCCGCCAACCTGCAGACCAAACACCGGCAAGATCGTACGGGAAGTCCGGCGGCGCCGTGCGGTTGTTTGCCGAGATGATGAAGCCACGTGCCGGATTGAGCAGGCTAGGCATTTGGTCGAACGGGATCGCTCCTTGCCATTGGTGTGCCGATTCCCAGCCGGGTCTGACGCCGCGTTCCGGGATAATGCGAATTGGGATGCGGCCGACGCACTGATGGCCGATGCCGCCTTCCACGTCGGCAAACACGAGGTTGAACGTCGGGCAGACCCACGGCCGAGTCGCCTCTCGAAACTCCTTCACGTTGCGCGCTCGATTCGTATCGAGAAGCGCCGTCACCCAGCCGCAAGGTTCGGCGCCGATCCATCGCAATGAAATCGGTCCGAGATGGCGAGCCGGTTCCGGAATCAGGTCGGTGACAATCGGACCGTTGTGCGACGAGCGAATGGTTTTGACGACATCCGCCTGTCCGCGAACGCGAATTGTCTCACGGCGCTCGATGTCCGGCTTCCAGACGCCGTCATCAAGGAAGCAGCCGGGATGTTCCGGCGAAGTCTTCTCGACGTACAATTCTCGCTGCGAGCACAAGTTGTTGGTGATGCCCCAGGCAACGCGTTCGTTGCGGCCGATCATGACGCCAGGCACGCCGGAAAGTGCGACGCCTGCCACGTGAAATGACCCGCCGCGCAAGTGCACTTCGTGCCAGATCGACACGGCATAAAACGGGATGTGCGGATCGCTGGCGACGAGCGGCTTGCCGCTGACTGCGCGCGAACCTGCAAGCACCCAGTTATTGCTGCCTCCGCCTTCGTCGCCTCCAACTTGTCCGACGTTCTGCGGTGTTCCAACCGGATACTCGCCGCGATGCAAAACACTTTCCTCGTCCGCCTCGCCGATGATGAAGTCGCGATAGAGCGGTCCATCGCCAAGTGTCTGTTTGACCAATTCCGGGATGAGCAACACCGGGAAACGAATCGTCAAATATGCTCGAAATTCACCGAGAATCGCGAGGCTATCGACAGGCCGCCAGGCACGAGGACGATAATCCAACAGGTCGAACTCGATCGGCAGACAATCCTCACAGGCGTCCATGAATGCGTTGATGCCGGTCGTGTAGGCAGTCAATAGTTCCCGCGATTCATCCGGCAACGCGCGCCATTCCGCTTCGGCAATCCGCGACAAACCAATCGTTCGATTCAGGACATCGGTATCGATCGCTTCCGGCCCAATTACCTCGGCGAGGCACCCCTGGGCCTTTCGCCGAAGGTAATCGAGTTGAAACAACCGATCCTGTGCGACGGCGTAGCCATAAGCGACAAACAGATCTGTATCGTTTTCGGCAACGACGTGCGGCAAACCACGTTGGTCGCGCTCAATGGAGGCCGGCTCGCGAAGCTGCGGCACACGCAATTCCCCGACTGTCGGCGACACTCGGCGTTCGCACTCCGCCAGCCACCACGAGTCGAACTCCGCCCGCGACCAACCGGCCGCAGTGCAGACGTCGGCGACCTTCTCACCCCGGCCGAGTCTTTGAAGCGTTTCTTTCGAAGTCAGCGGCATAATTCACCGTTTCAGTTCCGAACGCAGCCGATCAATCAGTTGGGCAGTGCGTTCGTCGGTCAGGTGCAACGGGTTGATAATCAACTTGCCCTCAGATAACGCCGAGTGATTGACCTGTACCGAAGGCTTGCCTTGGCGAAGCCGACGGCAAACCTCGAACGCTGAACCAGTCTGAGCCTCATGCAGTTGAAGGTCCAGCAACGGCAGGCTCTCACCATCGACCGGTTCGCGCACGGTGCAAGTCACCGCATACCCGTTAAGCGATTTTGCAATCAAGTCAAGCTGTCGGCGTTGTGCAGGGCGATCGTCAATGTACGCACCAGCTTGAAACCGCTCCAATGCAATCAAGAATGCGGCAATCTGCTCTTTCGACACTTTCAGCGCCCGGCCGATGCCGTGGCGCGGCAGTCCAGGGACTTTCGTTTTGTCGATGAATGCCGCGGGAGGTTCCCACAACTCGAAATGATCATCCATGTCGAGCATCTGCAGCGCGGCGCTGGCGATCAGGTCGCGCCGGCCGCAGAGGATGCCGGTTGCCTGCGGACCCCGAATCGCTTTCCCCCCGCTAAACGCAACGAGATCGGCGCCGGTGGCGACAATCGCCTGCAGATTGGAGCGTGGCGGCAATTCGCCGGCGGCATCGACCAGCACCGGCAGGCCACGGGCATGTGCCGCCCGCACCAACTCGGTGAGAGGTGGACGAGCCTGTGCATCGTAGGTGTAGAGCACGCCTGCCGTCTGTGGGCCGAAAGCTGCGACGAACTCCCAGGTCTCGGCCCGACGAACGCCGGCCCCGGCTACCATCTCGTGCATGCCGACATCGACGAACTTCGCCCCGGCCGCCCGCACCGCATGGTCATAGCCGTTGCGCTGCTCGCACGCAACGACGAACTCGCAAGGCCAATCGCAGTGCGGCAGTTTCTCCATCCGGCCCAGATCGTAACGAGCCAGGATAGCCGCCGCTCCGAGCATCAGCGCTGCTGACGCGCCGGCCGTGACGAGGCCGGCCTCGGCGCCAGTCGCCGCCGCGATCCGCCGCGATGCTGCAGCCTGCAATTGGTCGAGGGGTACGCAATCGCGAGAAGCAGCGCAAAACGCTTCGAGCACGGCGTCCGGCATCGGCGCCCCGCCGAGCCGCGTCACCGCGCCGCTGGCGTAGATGATCGGGGAAAGTCCATATTGTTCGTAGATCGACACGCCACGCCCTCAGTGTGCACTGCGGTGCATTGCACGAGAAGTGGAGGGTGGAGTCAAGCGGTTGAATCCTCTGAAAGATGACAGGAATATCGAAACCGTCAATGATCCGCCAACGTAAATGCAATTGTAAACGACTCCATCTTGGACCACCGCGATTGTGTTTTTTTGCGATTAAGTACAATCATGTCAGTGATGATGATAATGGGTTACACTCTCTGGCAACGTCATTAGGGGAAAACAGTTTAATTCCGACCGACTCCCGCAAACCGGCCTGGTTTGCGGCCACCTCGTTGAACACAAGTTGGAACATTGCCAGAAATGAGTCGGGATGCGACGTGTAGGATCACTGGGAAACGGCCTGAACGCGCAGAGTGCGCCTTGGCCCGAACATTCTCGTGACGCCCACTTCACCTCCTCCCGCCGCAGCACTTCTTGAATTTCTTGCCGCAGCCGCACGGACAGGGATCGTTGCGGCCGACACGCTCACCGCGCGTGACCGGCTGGGGGTTTCGAGAATACAAGTCTGATCGCAGCTTGAATGCCTTGGCTGGGGCCAAACGCGGGAATTTCGAAGAGTATGTTTGCTCTGCTGCAGAGCGTTTCGTATCTTCGTGCGAATGGCCCATGAAACGGAAATCCAGAAGCCGTCGCGCGCCCGATTATTTGTTCTCGCGTTTCTATGTGCGATGGCGTTCATCCTGTACCTCGACCGCATTTGCATGTCGAAGGCGGTGCCGAAGATTCAGGATGAATTCCCAAGCATCACCGACACGCGCATGAGTTACATTCTCATGGCGTTCACCTTGGCGTATGGCTTGTTCGAGGTGCCGACGGGCCGTTGGGGCGATCGATTCGGCTCGCGTAAAGTACTGGTCCGCATTGTCGTTTGGTGGTCTGCCTTCACGGCACTTACCGGCGTGTGCTGGAGTTTCTGGTCGTTTGTCGTCGTGCGGTTTCTTTTCGGGGCCGGAGAGGCCGGGGCATATCCCAATGCAGTGCGTGTTACAACGCGATGGTTCCCAATGCGGGAACGCGGTCGAGTGCTGGGCCTCATCCAAGCATTCGCACTCGTCGGCGGGCTCGTGTCGCCCATCATTGCCGCGTACATCATTCAGCACCTTGGCTGGCGAATCGCATTTGTGATTTTCGGCGCAGTTGGAATTGCATGGGCCGTCGGATTCTACTTGTGGTTTCGCGATGATCCGAAGGAACACAATAACGTCAACGAAACCGAACGGAAGATCATCGAATCTGATGGAACGACCGATGTGCCGCACCACGAGCCAATTCCGTGGGCGGCAGTGTTTCGCTGCCCGACGATCTGGATTTTGGGCGTAATCATCAGTTGCAGTTCATTCAATTCCTACTTGTACTTTTCGTGGTATCCGAAGTACTTGGAAAAAGGCCGGGGAGTTGACGCGATCGACTCCGGCTGGCTTGCGGGAATGGTGCTCGGCGCCGGCGCTCTGGGCACGGCGACCGGCGGCCTCGTCGCCGACTGGCTGCGTCGTCGCGTCATCGACTTGCGCGCCGGCAGACGGAATTTCGCGATCGGGGTTTATTTGCTCGCGGCTGTTTCCGTGATTGCGAGCCGCTATTGCGACGACGCCCGCTGGTCGGCCGTTTGCGCTGCCTTGTCGTGTTTCTTCATGATGAACCAACAAGCCATCTGGTGGAATGCGGCAACAGAGGTCAGCGGCAAACATGTCGGCTCACTCTTCGGTCTGATGAACAGTCTCGGCGTCATCGGCGCCATGGCGTCGCAGTTCTTTTTCGGCTGGTTCTCCGATTATCGCAAGGCATTGGGATTCACGGGCCGCGATCAGTTTGACCCGGCTTTTTCGATATACGGTTCGCTTCTGGTATTGGCGGCGTTTCTGTGGTTCTTTGTCAACCCGGCGAAGTCGGTGGAGCGTTCGTGATATTTGGCAATTGGCCGTGATGCCCACAGTTCGCAAAGCCTCACCGTGGACTACGCATCCGTCGCCCTTCCAGGGCTCGTGCAACTGAGGCCAGGAGGGCCGACCCATCCGAAGCCCCGGCCGAGCATCGCGAGGCCGGGGAGCCAGGCGAACGCATTCGCTCACTTCCCCGTCCACACGCCCGGCAGGTCCAGTTTCTTAGCGTCTGCGTTGTAACTGGCAATGTCTCCGGTCAGCAGTTTCTGCCAGGCGGCGTCGTGCTGCTTCAGCTCGGTAGCCAGTTCCTCGTACAGTTCCTTCATGCCCTGCGTCGGTGCGCCATCGCCTTCCTTGGCAAATTCGAACAACGATGCCAGCTGGGAGTACAATTTCGCACCGCCACGTTGCGCCAGGATGTCGTAGACGATCTTCGCCTTGGGGTTGTGCAGCTTCTCTTCAAGTGCGTCCAGTTTCGCAATCAACTTCTTGCCGTCGCCGACCAACGATTTTGCCTTCGGCTCATCGGCGAGAATCGTGCCGCGCTCCGTCAGTTGCTTGCGAATCAGGCGAATGCGTTTGACGATGCCCACAAGCCGGGTGATATCGTCGCGAATCTGCAGTGCAAACCCCGACTGTTCCGCCAATGTCTTACCCGGGTCGGCGAGTCGCGGATCGGGAGCGACGACTATGTTTTCCGTCTGTGTCTTGCCGTCGACGTTCAGCTTCGCCGTGTACGTGCCGGGCAACGCCATGGGTCCGGCCGTCGGGTTGCCCATGTCCACTTTGGCGCCGGGGATCACGTCAGCGCCGTCCCACGTCAAATCCCAAACGACGCGATTGAGCCCGATTTCGACTGGCAGCGGCCTTTTCTTCTTCTCCAGGTTGGCGCCGTCGGGCATCGACTCATCTTCTTTCTTGTCCTCAACTCTACTTTCAAATGAGGCCACGAGTTTGCCGGTTGCGTCGAGAATCTCCAGCGTCGCCGGTTTGGAGGGCTTGCCTGTCAGGTGATAGAACATCGCTGCTCCTCGCGGCGGGTTGTCAGCTTCGCTGCGGTCGTGCGGCACGCTGATCGCACCAGAGTAACGCCAGCGAATCGCCGCTTTTGGCGCATAGAACGCTCCGCTTTTTGCTTGCCGTAACGGCGTAAGGTCATCGAGAATCCAGATGCCGCGGCCCATCGTGCCGATCACAAGATCGTCGCCCTTGACGACCATGTCATGAACAGGGACCGAGGCGGGCAGGTTCAGTTTCAGCCGCTGCCAGGAGTTGCCGCCGTTGCGGGAAAAATACACGCCGCGTTCACTGCCGAGGTACAGCATCCCGCGTTGCTTCGGGTCTTCGCGGACAACGTGCAGATAATCGTCGGCCGGCAGGGAAGTCGTAATGCGTTGCCAGGACTTGCCATAATTTGCGGTCTTCCAAAGATGGGGACTGAAGTCGGCCATACGGTGATTGTCGACGACGACCCACGCTGTTCCCGCATCGAATCGCGACGGCTCGATGCACTGCACCGTACCCCAGTCTGGCAGGTCGGGAATCGCAGCGGAAACGTTGCTCCAAGTCTTGCCATCATCCGTGGAAACGTACACGAGGCCGTCGTCGCTGCCGGTCCAAAGGACGCCTTTCTTCACTGGCGATTCGGCAATAGCGAAGATCGTGCAATAAAATTCGACGCCGGTGTTGTCGCCGGTGATCGGTCCGCCGGACCATTGCTGTTTGTTGCGATCGTTTCTGGTCAAATCCCCTGACAGCTTCTGCCAGGTCTGTCCGCCGTCGTTGGAGCGAAATAGCACATTGGCTGCATGGTACAGTGAGCTATCGTGTTGCGATACCATGATCGGCGCCGTCCACTGAAAACGATACTTGAGGGCGGAAGCACCGAAACCGGAAGGATCGTAGGGGTATCGACTCACGGGCCGCGACTGGCGTGTTCGGTGGTCGTAGCGCGAAATGTAGCCGCCGTATTCACCGGCATAGACGATGTTCGAGTCTTTGGCATCAAACGCGACGTGCCCGGCCTCGCCGCCGCCGACAGAATGCCAGTGACTCAACAAAATGTTGCGGCTCAGACTATTGCTGGGTCCGCAGGCGCTGCCGATGTCTTGAATGCAACCGGCCACGCGATACGGCACGGAGTTGTCGCACGCGATGCGGTAGAACTGTGCGATTGGCAATGGCGGCGCGAACCACGACTCGCCGCCGTTGGTGCTGATGTCCACACCGCCGTCGTTGGCATCGATCATGCGTTTCGGGTTTCTTGGATCGATCCAAATGTCGTGATGATCGCTGTGATGTGGTCCCGGGATGCGAGTGAATGATTTGCCGCCGTCGATGCTCTTGAGCAACGGCACTTGCGGAGCCCAGACTACGTCGGCATTAGTGGGGTCGATCGTCAACGTTGAGAAATACCAGGCGCGTTGCCGCAACGTGCGGTCGTCCGTCGCGAGTCTCCAGGTTGTGCCGCCGTCGTCCGAGCGGAACAAGCCGCCCTTCTCGGCCTCGATCATCGCGTAGACTCGCCGGCTGTCGGAGGGGGCGACCGCGACACAGACTTTGCCCCAGATGCCGGGCGGCAGGCCGGTCTTCTTCGTCTCGTCGTCGTCTGCCTTGCCAGGTCCAAGTTGCTTCCAGGTGTCGCCGCCGTCGCGCGATATGTAGAGTCCGCTGCCTTGCCCGCCGCTGGTCATCTCCCAAGGTCGGCGTCGTGTATGCCAGAGGCCGGCGAATAACACGCGCGGATTATTCGGATCAAAGCAGACATCGCCGGCGCCAGTATTCTCGTCCTTGAAGAGCACGCGAATCCACGTGAGGCCGCCGTCTTTGGTACGATAGACGCCGCGTTCGGTGTTCGGCCCGAAGGCGTTGCCGAGTACGGCGGCATACGCGATGTCGGGGTTGGTCGGGTGAACAATAATCGTGCCGATTTGACCGACGCTCTTCCAGACGTGTTTCCACGACTTGCCGGCGTCGCTGGATTTGTAGATGCCGTTGCCTGGGGCGACGTTGCCGCGGATGTTGGCCTCGCCGGAACCGACATAGATCACGTTCGGATCGCCGTTGCACAAAGCGATGGAGCCTATCGAAGCGACGGGCATGTCATCCATAATCGGCTTCCAGGTGAAGCCGCCGTCGGACGAGTTCCAGACGCCGCTGCCTGCGGTTGCGGCATAGTACGTTGACGGGTCGCCAGGGATGCCGCAAACTCGACTCACTCGCCCGCCGATGGCGGGGCCGATGTTGCGAAAAGAAAGTGCCTTGAATTCCGGCGGCGGCTTGTCCTTATCGTCAGCGAAAACTGTAGCGACGCACATCGCCGCCAGCGCAATCACAAACGAAAATCGGTACATGATTTTTCACGAGAATCACACTAGGCTGCCGGTGCTGAGGGAAGGCAACCCATGAAACAGGGTTCCTGTAGTGTAACGGGCACAGGCAGATTTGGGGAGTCAGTGAGATATGAATTTCCTGGTAATCGATTTGATTTGCAGCGAGACGCGAGCGTCCCGCTGCATTCAAAACCGACTACATGATGCCGGCGCCGAAACTGCCCGATTCTTCTTTCTTCTTGGCGGGTACGTCGTCCGGCCGCAGGTGGGTGCCGCGCGGGGCCGTGTGCGACGGATGCTGGCGATACGTTGTCTTTGCCCCTCCCATTTCGCCGACCATCGACGCATAGCTACAGGCTTCATCAAACTCGGCGTCGTAATCGTCGTAGGCACACACATAGCCGGGCTGCTTCGAGCGAACCTTCTCTTCCTGATACGCCTTTATCACCGCAGACTGGATCATTTCGCGGCAAGCCGAGTTGATCGGATGAGCGATGTCGGCGTGGAGTTTGGCTCGGCCTTCGGGATCACGCATCGCACGGTGTTCATCTAACTTGCCGCCGCAGGAATTGCAGTATCGCGCCCGCAAGTGGTTCTTGCAGCCGCACGACGTGCATCGATCCGTGAGTTTCCGGCTCGGCATGGCGACGAAGGAGCCCTTGGTCCCTTCGATGATCTTTAGATCGCGAATGACGAAGTTATGACCGAACGTAATCGAGCAGAAGGCTTGCAAACGCTCGTTGTTTTCTTCGACGAGTTTGATTCGTACTTCCGTGATGACCACAGCGGTCTCCTTCGATTGTGTGGGTTCCAGTTGTCAGTCCGCTCCCCGTATGACCGCCGGGGAGTCGGCCGCTGTGCACAAGCGCAGCGGAACAGTGGGGATTTCGGCACCCAGTTTCGCCGCGACTCGGATCGCTTCATCGCGATCCCGGCACAGCGAAAAAACCGTCGAGCCGCTGCCCGTCATCAGACTGCACGGCGCTCCCGCGGCGAGAAGCGCATGCCGCACATGCCCGATTTCCGGACATAGTGCCTCCGCCGGCGCCTGCAGTCGATTGTGCAAGTGCCGGCAGATTCCATCGAAGTCGCCTCGTTCCAAAGCCAGGCGGATCGCCTTGCCGTGCACCGGCTGATTCGCCGAACGCACGTTCCGAAAAACGTCTGCAGTCGCCAGTCCTTGCATCGGACAGGCCAGTACCAAGTGCAGCGACATGCCCATCGGCGTTGGCTCGACCATTTCTCCGCGGCCGGTGCACCACGCGGCCGGCGCGTCGAAAAAGAAATTGACGTCGCTGCCGATTGTTGCTCCGATTTCCTTTAAGTCCGCCGTGGACAAACCGGCATTCCAAAGCCGATTCAGCCCGATCAGTGCGGCAGCGGCGTCGCTTGATCCACCGGCCATTCCCGATTGCATGGGGATGCGCTTCCTCAGGTGCATCCGTGCGCCAAGCCTGATTCCGCTATGGCGCCGCAGTGTTTCAGCTGCCTTGGCCACCAGGTTGTCCGAACCGCACGACAGGCCGGGTTGATCGCACGTTAGCGCCAGTTGCCCGGAATCGTCGTGCGCGAGTTCCAACGAGTCCGCCAAATCGACCGCGAGCATGAGCGATGCCAACTCGTGGTAGCCGTCGGGCCGTTTCCCAAGCACTTCCAGGAACAGGTTCACTTTGGCCGGCGTCTGCAGAATCAGATCAGCAGATAAGCGTTCACGCGACATGATCGAGGCGGCCTTGCGGCGACCAACTGCCGCAGTCGGATGAGCGAATCCGGAAGGCACACCGGGTCGGGAGCGGGAGAAGCGCCCGTCCATGGGTTCGGTGATACGCAGGTTGCATGCCCGGAACCGTCCTGGTTGCAGGGCGCGGCAACAACCGTCTTGCCGCAGACCCAAGGGTGCAGAACTCAATGTTGCGCCTCGACCGTACCCGAAACCGGTAACCGCGTCAAGGGGGAGAACCGGGAAATAGACAAACGCGTCAGGAGTACAATTTGCAACACTCTCAACCTTCTGTTGAGCGGGTGCAGAACCGCGATAACCAGACTATCAGTCGATGAAGGCAGCGGCCGGCATGTTGGTATGTCAGTAGGTAGAATGAAGCGGGATTCGTGGATCGAGGAAGTGCCATGATGAATGTCGCGATTCGGCGCGGTCCGCAGTTGCGTCGTCGCTACGATGCACTGCCGGGCAATGTTCTTTTGCCGCTGATCTATCGGCTTGCACCAGAGCAATCGGTCGTTCATGGCGAAGGCGCTCGTGACAAGTCCTTGGCAATGGTCGAAGCCGCGCTCTTTGCCGCCGACGAACCGCTATCGCCGCGAAAACTTGCTCTGGCAGCCGAACTGACGGAAGCGGCCGACGCCCGCCGATACGTGCATCGATTGAAAGAACTCTACGATGCCGACGGCACCGCATTCCAAATCGAGGAGATTGCCGGTGGTTGGCAACTGCGTACACGCCCCGAGTTTCATCCCTGGCTGGTGCGACTGAGGCAGGCCACGCCGACTCCGCGACTTTCGAATGCCGCGCTCGAGACGCTCGCCATCATCGCCTACAAGCAGCCTCTCACTCGCGCCGACGTCGAAAAGATCCGCGGCGTCAAAGTCGACGAACTGTTGCGACACCTGATGGAAAAGGGGCTATTGCGAATTACAGGCCGGCACGACTCCTTGGGTCGTCCGGTTCTTTACGGCACGACAAAGACATTTCTGCAGGTGTTCGGTCTCAATTCACTCAAGGACCTGCCGGAAGTCGAGCAACTCCGCCCGCCGGGCTGAACAAGCCGCTTGCGGCATTGCGCACTCCAGTAATCGGCTACAATCATGAGTCGAGGAGAATGCACATGAACACAGCCATGATCCCCACGCCGATGCAGCCGCCGGTCATCCCGCCATGCCCGATCTTTCGAATCAGCGTGAAGCGATACCACGACATGATTCAAAAAGGCGCGTTGACCGAGGACGACGCGGTCGAATTGCTGGAAAGATGGATCGTACAAGAAATGTCCAAGAACCCGCCCCATGCGGGTATTGTTCAACGATCAAACCGCAGGATCACCGCGCTATTGCCGACTGGAATGGAGACTCGCGAGCAATCGGCAGTGACGCTCAAAGACAGTGAGCCTGAACCGGACATCGCGTTCGTCGATTCGTCGCCGCTTGATTACACAGATCATCATCCGTATCCTGCGGACATTTCGGCATTGGTCGAAGTCAGCGGCTCCACTTTCGGCACCGACCGCATCGACAAGGCGCGCATCTACGCTCGTGCAAAGATCCCCGTGTATTGGGTCAACAATCTCATTGATCGGCAAATCGAGGTGTTCAGCGACCCCGACGCAGCCGCGACTCCTCCGGCGTAGCGCAAAACGCAAGTCTTCAAGTCTGGACAATCAATCCCGCTCGTGCTGAAGGGCGCCGTCGTCGGCCAAATCGCAGTTCAAGACTTGCTGCCTTGATGGGGCGAGCACTTGCTAACTGTTGTCATTGATTGCGTTATCATCTCGCAACCTACGGAAAAAACGGAAACAGCTTGCGCATCTCCTCCGGGCTCGGCATGCGGCCGTATTCGCAAATCTCAAACGCCTCGGCGTACTTGACCTTCTTCGCGCCTTCCACGCCGTACCATTGAGCCAGTTGCAGGTTGAAGCGCTTGGCCGTGTTCGCAAATCGCGATTCAAACGAATCATGCACCTGTTTGCGGCGAGCAGCGACCGCGTCGGGGCTCTTCGTATCGGGCACGAGTTTCGGCCCGCCGTTGCAGCCGCCTTCGTAGAACTGCGATTCGAGCGCTGCCACGGCTGACAATTTCTTTTCGATGACATCGTCGATCGACACCACCACATCGCCGGCGAATCGCGTCGGCTTCGTAAAGCGGTCCTCGTAGTAAATGAAAACGGGATTCGATTCGAGATAGGGCACGTCGGGGCAGAAGTAGGGCACCGTAACCATGTAGGCCGCGTCCTGCACGAGCACGCCGACGTTGCGGTGATCGGGATGATAATCATTGGGCCGATGACTGAGCACGATGTCGGCATGCCATTCGCGGATCAACTTGGTGATCCACTTGCGATTCTCAAGCGTCGGCAACAGTTCGCCGTCGTGAATGTCGAGCACCTCAGTCGTTATGCCGAGAATCTTGGCGCACTTCTTCACTTCTTCGGTTCGTCGTTGGGCGAGCGGGCCGCCGGCCATGCCCCAGTGGCCGATGTCGCCGTTCGTGACCGACACGAATTTGACGTGATGACCTAGCGCCGCCCACTTGGCTGCGGTGCCGGCAACGCGAAGTTCGCAGTCGTCCGGGTGGGCGCCGAACGCGATGATGCGCAGTTTACCGTCGGCCGGCTTCACCGCAGGTTGCGGCCGCCAATGCGACTCGGGTGGAACAGTTTTGCGATCTTGCGAATGAAGCCGCGGCACGGTCAACAAGGCGACCGCGACGAGCGGCACTGCTGCACCGGCAAAAAACCAGCGTAGTTTGGACCAAGGGAGCCGATTCATTTGAGACCCTCGATGGAGATCTGAATCCGCAGCAATTGTAACTGAGCAAAAAGGAGGTTGAACGCAACGACTGAGATGGTACTGCGTTGTTTCAGTATGCCACAACAAAACGAACCAGTTTTGGGAGCTAAGTGATGCATATTCGAACTCTGACAGTGTGTTTGATCGCAAGTTGGGCCGTTTCCGCCATGGCTCAGCCGCCTGCTCCAAGTGTGCCGATGTCGTCGCCGAATGTCGTTGAAGTGTCCAATGTCAACGCCGCCGACGGAGTAGTGGCATTCGAAGTCACGGTCATGATCGCAGTGCCGAAGACCGTAACGGTGCAGCGAATCGTCAACGTCAACGGGCAACAACAAACGGTCGTCGAAAACCGCGTCGTTACAACTTTCGAGAGAGTCGTAAAAATGGTGCCATGGGCCCTGAAAGGCAACAGCGCCTTCGACGGCAGCGACAAGAAGATCGCCGACGCCGACCTTTGGAAGAGAATCAAGAAGGGCGACTCTGTCATAATGGCTCAAGGCACAACCCTCGATGAACGTTGGACCAAAGTGCTGAAGCCAGAGACAATCATCCTGCTTACGACGCCGGCCGCACCATCGACGAAGTAGGACTGACTCGATGATTCGAGTCACTCAAACACCACCGTGCCGAATCCGCGATAGTCGTGGAAACTCTTGCCGACGGGGGCCCAGTGCCAGCCCGTCGGTTTGTCGTTGTCATAGTCCATTCGGTAGAAATTGCCGCGCCAGCGGTCGCCGGACTTAGGCGGCTGTGTGACCAGCGGTTGCAGCAGTGCATACGGCAGAAACACCTCGGCGGTCCAGCTTGTGATGGTCGCGCCAGACTTGAGGTCGCCACCGGCCACGGTCGTTTTGCGCTGGGTTTGCCTCATCGTGCCCTCTTCGAACACCCATGGTAGGTGCCGCAACAGCTTGCCGCCGGAATGGGCAACCTGGAGTGCGAGCTCCGCTCCCAGCGGCGAAATCTCGTATTCGAAATACACCGGCTTCGACTCGTCCGGCTGCAAGAACACTTCGAACACGTCTTCGGTCCACAGGTGTTTGCCGTCTTCGGTAAACGTGGCCGACAATTTTTGATCCCGGCCGTGGAAGAGCACGTACAGACCGGTTTTCGAATACAGCATCTTCGCGCTGGCCGAGTACGGCAGGCCGTCCTTGTTGCGGCGAGTGAGCGTTTGCCATTCGATGTTGTCCCATGCCTTGTGGGTTCCAGCGCCGGTGACGGCGAAGTCGTCCGTCGGCCGCACATACATCGTCGGCGGCGTCGCGACAGTCTTGACCGTCTGAATGCCCAGTACGCGCTCCGCATTTTTGTAATAGATCTTCTCCAGCACTTCACGCGGCAGATACAGACCGTAGATATTCCAAAATCCTTGCCGATGATGACTTGCGGAACAGTCGAAGTACTCGTCGTCGGTCTCCAGAAAACGGTAATAGATGCGGAACGCCTCTTTACGCGGCGTGGTGTCGGTGCCGAACATGATCCGATCCTGATACTTCAAGAAGAAGCGGCGGGCCGTGTAAGGCTGTCGGCCAAGTTCCGAGATGCGGGCGTCGAAGTCGACGAACATGTTCGGCAATTCGTCGAGCTTCTTGGCGACGGCGCCAAGGTCCTCCGCATTGTTGCCGAAGTGTGTGTTGACGAACGTCGTCTTCGGGTGCTTGGCAATCACGCGATGCAGGGCGTCGAGAATCTCCTGACGTTTCGGAAATTGCGGGCCGAAGAACAGCCAGCCGGGATTGGCATTCAGTTCGTGCCAGCGTTCATTGAAGCGGTCGAGCGGCGTGAAGAACGCGGCCGGGTCGGACACGTGGATCACCACCGGTTTCTTGTGCTTGGCGCACATGGCCCAGACCGGATCGAGCTTCGGATCGTCCGGCATCATCAACTTGCCGTCTTTGAAACGATATCGCAGGCCAAGCGTCTTGTGAAACTTCAACCCGCGTGCGCCGGCCTTGAAGCCCTCTTCAAGCCGTTTCGCCTCGCGCTCGCCCCAGTCGGCGTCGTCAATTCCCTCGAAATTGACCAATGCGAACGTATGGAACCGCCCCGGATGCGCCTGATCGAGCGCGGCAATGGTTTCCTTGAGCCGGTCGCCCCAGCCTCCGTCGAGGTTGACGACCGTGCGAATGCCGGCCGCGTCCATCTCCGCGAGGTAGCGATTCACTCGCTCGGGCGTGAGCGTTTGCTTGCCGCCGCCTAAATGGTTGTGAATGTCGATGACCGGGAACATCGGCTTCTCGAGGACGGTGGTTTTCGTGACCATCATCGACTTCGGTTCCCATTCCTTGAGCTTGAGTTCGCGAATGTCGGAGGCCGGTGGCTGAGCGACAGCGACGGCGGACAGAATCAGCATCAGGAATGCGCAACGAACGCGAAAGGTAAACGGCGGCATAGTGGTGTTCTCTCGAAGGATTGCTTCTACTCTCCGACTATCAGAAATATGACCAAGACTCAACCGGCGTGAAGCGGTTTCGCTTTTGACCATTTTGGACGCGGGTGCCGATCTTGACGCATTCCATCCAGTTCCGGCCCGATTGACTATCCCGGCGCTATCTTGATTGAAGCGAGACCATATCAGATCCAAGCGCGTGAATTGGCGATGAATCGAGGGCAGGCGTCGGATTTCGTTCGGACATTTCAAGTTCCGCTTTTGGAAAAGCCTCGAAAGCAAACAGATGGCTTTAACAGTATTGATAGCGCGATATGGGTCGGATAGCGTTGGGTCAGCGCTTGATCGAAATGCTGTCGACTGGACTGCATGGCGAACTCCTTTGAACTGTTGAATAGCGAATCAAGAAATTCAGGTCCTAATGCAGCCAAGATGTAATCAAGAGACTCGCCGCCAAGGCACAAAGTGCACAAAGAAGAATCACAAGGACAAGAGCTTGATTCTTTGTGTCCTTCGTGCCTTTGTGGTGATTTCTTGTCTTCGCCTTGGCCTTGCCTTGGCTCTTGCCAGGCCCGGTTTCCCGAAAAACACCGCCAAGCATGTCATTTTGTGTCATTTTGTGACATTTTGTGACACCTGTTACTCGAATTGCGCGCACCGCGTACGTAAACGCGATTCCGCGCTTCGTCAATCAACCGAACCAACGCTACGATCCGGTTTGGGAATGTCAAATGACGAATTGAGCCCGCCACGCCAGCAAGGGCTGTAGGAGATTTTCGATTGAAGAATGACGGCACGAAATCGCTTGAATCGTGTCACCGACAACGGTTACATTACACATCCAGAAGCAACCGCGTCCGATTGAAAACCCATAGCCGCCGGTTGTCGGTGACGCGGTCCAGTCCAACATAAGGCTATCTGCCCGCTCCGCCTGCGCGAGTCGAGGCAAGTTCGGCCAGTCGTTGCACGCGAGGCCGCAGAAAGCTGTTCGGCGGCGGAGTGCGTTGAAGCCACGAACCAGTTGCACTCGTGCGGTGACCTTCCCATCTGATCGACCAAAGGATTCTTCGGCCGGAAGTCAGGGCACGGATCATGAACCTCGACTATGTACCCCTGCTGCGAGTCATGCGGGACATCCAGAGCATTCCACGCGGCCAACCTCCCGGCTTCAATGGCATGAAGCGATTCAAGGCATATCTCCGCGCGATCTTCGAGTATGATCGGAACGGGCAAGCGAAAGTCTGCAAGTTGCCGACGCTGCTCGCCATGAACCCGATGGGCAAGGACCACGTTACGGCTCTGTTGAATGGCTACCTGGCCATCGACGGCGACAGTGTCGGCGCCGAAACCGCCCGAGAAGCGGCGGCCCAACTGGCCGACGTTCCGGGGGATTTCAAAGTCGGCCTCCTGCTGTGCGACGATCTCCTGGGCGGCGGGACCAACCGGTACGATTACGAGTTCGCCTTCCGCTTCGGGGCCGACGTTTCGCACGCTGGCGACGGCCCGCCGCCTTCACGTTGGGTGAAGGACTACTGGCTCACGGGCGTGCTCTGGAGCAGCGAGGCCCCCTCGGAGCAAGCCGTGCGGGAGGCGATTCTCACGGCCGCTCACCGCATGGCATACATGAAGCGGCACGGCTACGCCCGCACGCTGCGGGATAGGCTCGCCCAGGAAGGCCAGGTCTTGGCGCGGTCAGGCTGCAGTAGGCCCACCCTCGACGCGGAGGACATCGCCTACACGCGAGAGGTACTGGTCCCTTACCTCGACGCGGACGATATGCGGACTTGCATCGGGTGCCTGTTCGGCGATGCGGCGGCGGGAACGCTCGGGTTCACGCCAACGGGGCTGAGCCCCTGGGCGGGCCTCGCGCTGGCGCTGCACGACGCCCGGTCGAACGAGCCGTTGGAGCCGAGCGGGCGAGACACTCCAGACGCTGACCCCATTTATGGCCGAGGTAGTCAAAAGGACGCACCGCGACCCTGACTGAGTCCTTTTCAGTTTTTCATCTCGGCGCGCCGGGACTTGACTGCTCGACTAACGGCTTTGTCCGGGAGCAGGAGAATTTCAGATTTCCGATTTGCGATTGGAAGTCAACATTCGAAGCACACTTGGCTGCGGTTCAGCCTTTCCTGCGTCAGGGACTTTGCTTTGTCCAGGTTAACACTCGCTCAGATTCACTGCGATCTGCAATGCCAAACCGCCTTCGGAAGTCTCTTTGTACTTCGTGTTCATGTCGAGAGCGGTCTGCCACATCGTTTTGATCACGGCATCCAATGAAACGCGGGCGTTCGCGGGATCGCCGGCCAGCGCCAGGTTCGCCGCGGTGATCGCCTTGATTGCACCCATGGTGTTCCGTTCGATGCATGGAATCTGAACGAGCCCACCGACCGGATCGCAGGTAAGACCCAGATGATGCTCCATGGCAATTTCCGCGGCCATCAAAACTTGATCTACCGACCCGCCCAAGCATTGAGTCAGGCCGCCGGCTGCCATGGCGCTGGATACGCCGATCTCCGCCTGGCAGCCGCCCTGTGCCGCCGATAACGTTGCACCCTTCTTGAAAATGCTGCCGAGCTCGCCGGCAGTGAGCAAAAACGTTTCAATGCCCACGCCGTCGCCGCCGCCAAAGCAATAGTAATAGGCGAGAACGGCGGGGATGACGCCGGCCGCGCCGTTAGTAGGTGCCGTCACCACTCGGCCAAAACTCGCATTCTGCTCGTTGACCGCGAGTGCAAAACAACTGACCCATTTGAGAGTATCGCCGAAGCTCAACGTGCGGCCTTTCAACGACTCCGGCCAACTGTGCCCAGTATCGTGCGGCGCAGCGCCGTGCAGCTTTCGGAAAATCGAGGCGGCACGCCGCACGACATTAAGGCCTCCGGGAAGCACGCCGTCAGTCGTGCAGCCAAGATGGATGCACTGTTTCATCGTGTTCCAAATGTTCTGCAGATCGGATGAGATTTGATCGTCGCTGCGCCACGCTCGCTCGTTTCGCCGAACGACCTCTGGAATCGTCCAGTCGTTCGAGATGCAATACTGTTTGAGTTGCGCTGCCGATTCAATCGGATAGGGCAGCAAGGATCGTGCGCCGGTCGCGGATGACTGATTCTCCTGCACCACAAACCCACCGCCGACGGAGTAATATGTTTCCGACAATCGCCGTGAATCGGACGCCGTTGCATGAAACGTCAAGCCGTTCGGGTGAAACGGCAAAGTCCGATCGCCATGAAACCGAATGTCCGCATCGGGATCGAACGCGATCGGCGTTTCGCCGCCGAGGAGCATTGTCCGACACTTGTGCAATGTTGCGATGCCTTGAAAAATACCGGCCGTGTCGCACGTCACCGGATCTTCGTTCATCAATCCGAGCATCACGGCGATGTCGGTGCCGTGGCCTCGGCCTGTCTTTGCAAGCGACCCGAACAGATCGACTTGAACGGCGGAGATTAATTGGAGCGGGCCTTCTTCTTTGCATCGGGCAACGAATCTTTGGGCGGCACGCCACGGCCCCATCGTATGCGAGCTCGACGGGCCGACGCCGATCTTGAAAATGTCGAAGACGCTGATGGCTTCCATGAATCGATCCCATTCTCGTGCCGTTCTACTCGACGGTCACGGATTTCGCCAGATTGCGGGGCCGATCGACGTCGCATCCTCGCAATTGTGCGACGTGATACGCGAACAATTGCAGCGGTGCCGAGGCCAATAACGGCTGGATGTATTCCGGCGCATTGGGAATCCAGATGATGTCGTCGGCGCAGCTTTGCAGTCGTTCGACGATTTCGTCGTTGCCTTCGCAGGCGACCGCAATGACAGGACCGCCCCTGGCCCGCACTTCCTCGACGTTGCTCAACACTTTCTCGACCGTCGGGCCGTTCGAAATCAGAAAGATCGAAGGCGTATTCTCGTCGACAAGCGCGATCGGGCCATGTTTCATCTCAGCCGCCGGGTAGCCTTCCGCGTGAATGTAACTGATCTCCTTCAGTTTCAAAGCGCCTTCGAGCGCCACCGGAAACAGATACTGCCGCCCCATATAGAGCATGTTCGCGGCGTCGCCGTAGCGGTTGGCGAGAGTGCGAACTTGCTCGTGGCAACGCAGTGTCCGCCGCAGCAACTCAGGGACCGCCCGTAGCTCATTGATGAGTTTCTCGCCCTGAGCGGCCGAGAGATGCCGGAGGCGGCCAAAGTACAACGCGAGGAGCGTCAGCACGGCGACCTGCGCCGTAAAGGCCTTGGTGCTGGCCACGCCGATTTCCGGACCGGCATGCAAATAAACGCCGCCGTCCGCCTCTCGCGCAATGGTCGAACCGACCGAGTTGCAGATCGCGAGCGTCGAATGTCCCTTGCGTTTTGCTTCCCGCATTGCGGCAAGGGTATCGGCCGTCTCGCCGGATTGCGACAGCGCCAGAACGATCGTGTTGCGTTCGATCGGCGGGTTGCGATAGCGAAACTCGCTCGCGTACTCCACTTCGACCGGAATTCGAGCAAGTTCCTCGAACAAGTATTCGCCGACTAGCGCGGCGTGGTAGCTCGTGCCGCACGCGGTCATGATGATGCGATCCACCTGCCGCAGCCGTTTCGGCGAGAGATTCAGGCCGCCGAAGTGCGATGTCGCGTTTGCGTCGTCGATTCGGCCGCGCATTGCGTTTTCCAGCGCCTCTGGTTGCTCGAAAATCTCCTTGAGCATGAAGTGCTCGAAGTCGCCTTTGTCGTCAGTCGTAGAGCCGAAATCAAGTGTTTCGACGGCGGCATCGATCGGGGATTGATCGAAGTCAAGCACGCGAAACTCGTCCCGCGACAGCACGCACAATTGTCGATCCTGAAGGTAGACAACTCGGTCGGCGCGTCCCGCAAGGGCGTTGGCGTCGCTCGCCAGAAAGTGCTCTCCGGCGCCGATGCCGATAACGAGAGGGCTGCCGAGCCTCGCTCCGACAATGCAATCAGGCTGTTGTGCACAGATTGCGGCAATGCCGTAGGTCCCGTTCAATAGCGGCAGAACCTGCCTCATTGCATCGGCCAGATCACCGTGCATATGCCTCGCCAGCAAGTGGGCAATCACTTCGGAATCGGTGGCGCTCTGGAAAACCGCGCCAGCAGCCGCAAGCGATCGCCGGAGCGCAGCGTGATTTTCAATAATGCCGTTGTGGACGATGGCGACTTCGAACTCGCCGAATCGAGCAACGTGAGGGTGCGAATTGCGATCGTTGGCCGGCCCGTGCGTCGCCCAGCGAGTATGTGCGATGCCGAGTGTGCCCGGCGCCGAGTCCGCGCCAAGGCGTGCCGCGAGCATGGCTACTCGCCCGGCGCACTTCTGCACGTGAATACCGTGATCGTTTGCCGTTGCGACACCGGCGCTGTCGTAGCCGCGATACTCCAGACGCCGTAGTCCGTCAACGAGCAAAGGAACGGCGTTTCGATTTCCCGCGAAGCCGATAATCCCGCACATGGGTTCGCATCCTTTCGAACCGAAGAAGGGCACGAGAGTATGCGCAGAATTGGCTTTGAACGAAAATGCATCTTTTCATCGGGGCAGTTGCGGCAATTTGGGCAGTCTAACCATCGCGGGTCAAGTTTCCCAAATCTGACAGTTGCAACAGATTTCCGCATTTGTTCGTTCAACTTTCTTTATGGATGTTGCCGATATTCCGATCATACCGAACGTGCGCAAATTCCCGGTGTAGGAGTCGCACATGGCGCGACGGATGTGGTTGATGATTGTTGGCATCGTTCTACTCGCCGCCAGCAGCGGATGGGCCGAGGATGTCGAACCGGCATGTTTCAAGTTATTCCCATGGCGACGCAGCGCCCCGCGGCAATACGAACCGTTTGCACCGATGCCTTCCGACCCGTCGCAGCCGCCGCAAGACCCGTCGCAGCCGCCGTCGAGCAATATGCCGTTGCAGGATTCTTTCGCCTCAGCCGGCCAGGGCGGCAGCGGTTCGCCCGCCAGCTACGCACCTGCGATGTTCGGCGACCTGTTGGGTGGGTGCGTCGCCTCGACAATTCATATTCGAGGCGCTACAAGTCAACAGATTCTCTGCATGCCCAGCCCGGAGCAAGCGGCGGCGTTCAAAATCGCCGAAAGTGAGAGTCCCAGGCCACAGAACCGGTTCTATTACAACTACAACTATCTGGGCAACATCAACGTCAATCCTCCAGGCGCCGTTGGCGCGCCCGTCGCCCAACTGCACCGACACGTTTTGGGCTTCGAGAAAACGCTGCTCGATGGCAACGCCTCGATCGGCTTGCGTTTGCCGTTCCTGAAAATCGGAGGCAACTTCGGCTACGAGGCCAACGTGATCGGCGACATGTCGATTTCCGCGAAATACGCCTTGGTCAACAATGGCGACACTGGGAATCTGCTCTCCGGCGGCCTGGTCATGCGTGTACCCACCGGCGAGTATGCCGTTTTTCGAAACGCCAACGGCGCGCGCAACCTGGTGCAGCAACGCTTCAACGATGTCTACTTTCAGCCGTGGGGCGGCTATATCTACAACCTGTTTCCAAACTTGTTCGTCCATGGGTTCCATTCATTTTCGATTCCCACGTCCGGCGCTGACGTGTTGTTTATGAGCAATGATGTCGGCATCGGCTATTGGCTCATGCGAAACCCAGGCGGCTCGTTGCAGGGCATCGTGCCGACGGTCGAAATTCACATCAATACGCCGTTTCGAAATCGAGGGTTGCCGAGCGCCGTGATCATGCCGGATCAGATCAGCATCACGTCCGGCGCGTATTTCCTGTTCGCGAGAGGCACGCTTGGCGGCGCCGTCGGCGTACCGCTCGCCGGCCTTCACACCATCGAGGCTTTGGCGTCGTACACGATGCGGTGGTAACGAGAGTGCTGCCGAGTTACTCGGCAGCGCGTTGAATCTGCAAGTCGCGCCAGTCTAAGAGCGCAACATCTTCATCGCCAAAGTAGAACACTTTGGCGCCGACGCCGCGAACGGGGCCCTGCTCCGGATCGCTCCAATCGGTTGATCGACCCAATTGCAATGCCTCGTCTGAACGTTCATGCGACATTGGATAGAGTGTCGGTAGAAACACATCGCCGGCGGCGTCGTCGATCAACGTCAAATGGGCCGGCATCCACAAAAGATCACGCGGTGTGCCTGGCGGCTTCAGTTGAACGGCCGCGACTTGCTCCAACGGCACCCAGTAATACTTCCCTTTGCTGAACACTTCCAGCACCGTGCCGAACAGGTCGTCGCCGTCGCGGGCGCCGGCAAACGCCTGGCCGTTGAGCGTACCTGCGGGCGCGGGCATTTCCGAATTCGCTTGTTCAATCAACGTAGTCGCTGCCGGCCGATCGTTATGACGAATCGACGCCAATGCCTTTACTCGAAGCTGCACATGCGCCGGCGGCTCCAACAGAAACTCGGGCGTCTTCGCGCCGCTGCACGCTTCGCGACGCAGTTTTTCGGAGTCCAACGCAAAGTGATACAGCGTCACCGCCTGCTGCAAATCCGGAGTGTCGTACACCAACAGTTCAAGTTGCTTGCGGGCACGATCGAGATCGCCGGAGAATGCAGCCAGTTCGAACAGGAACAATCGTTGGTTGCGGTCGCCGGGGTTGGCTTTGACGGCTTGCAATTGGGCTGCGAGGGCATCCTGGAGCTTTCCGGCCTTGAACAAGTCGCTGGCATTCACGACGACGCCCTCAAAATGGAAAAACCGTCTGCGGCCAATGCGAGTTGCACCGGCCGCAGACGGCACTGGCCGAAACTAGACTTTCTTGTTGGCCTTCACATCGTAGCCGGCCTTGACCGCGGCGCCGAGCGTGCCGTCTTCCTTCTGCGGCTTGTACTCGAACTCGATCTTGGCGAAGTTCAAGCTCAACTGATCGGTCGGGACCACGTCGCCGTGGCTGCTGCCGCCGGTCTGGAAGGAAGAAACCAACAGGTCGCTCAAGGTGACCTGGTAGTACTCTTGCTGATCCTTACCGGCCTTACGAGCGGTCAGTACTGCCTTCTTGATGTGTTCGCCGGTGGCGCACATCAGGAAAAGTTTCGGCGACGCTTTGTTCGCCTTCATGACGAAGTGCAGGTCTTGGAAGCTGGCCTTGCCGGCTCCGCCGCCGCCGCCGGCGCCGTGAGCGCCCATCTGGCTGACGCCGAAGCTGAATGATTCAAGCTGAATTTCGCCCTTGTGTTTTGCATCCGCTGATTCGCCTTCGACACCTTCCAATTTCAAGAAATAGTCAGACGCCATCTTCGTTCTCCTCGGTAGTTCAGGGAAACTTCACCTGATCTTCGCTCGGCTCGCGGTCACTCGGGCGACCTTCACCCGTGTTTTTCTTTCCGCTCGTCCGTTGCGTCATCCCTCTGCAAGAACATGAACTTTCGATGCGCCGAGCGGACAAGCAAAACCGTTTTCCCGGATCCGCTCGGCCATTGCCCATTTTCACACTCGGTCAACCAACCAAAGATCACTTCGCCGGCGGCGGCAAATCCGCTACTAAGCGCATCGACGTATCCAATGCTTCAAGCTGGAAGTGCGGCCGCAAATACGCCACGGCTCGATAGTGTCCCGGCTTGCCTTTGACTTCCTTGACATCGACGCGAGCAGCTGCAAGCGGCGCCTTCGCCTTGCCTTCGTCGTCCAAGTCCTCCGGATTGGCGACGACGTAGTTCATGATCCAGCGATTGAGCCAGGCCTCGCACTCGCCGCGTTCCATGAACGAGCCGATACGGTCGCGTGCCATCACCTTCAGGTAATGCGCAAATCGCGAAACGCACATGATGTAGTTGAACTTCGCCGACAGTTCTGCATTCGCGTTGGCGTCGTCGCGATCGTACTTCTCCGGCTTCTGCGCCGACTGCGCTCCCATGAACGCCGCGTAGTCGCGGTTTTTGCAATGAATCAACGGCAGGAATCCGAGATTCGACAGTTCGAATTCACGTCGTTCCGTGATTGACACTTCCGTCGGACACTTCATAGCCACGTCGCCATCGTCGGTCGGGAACGTGTGCACCGGCAGGCCTTCGACCTTGCCGCCGCCTTCGACGCCGCGAGACCGGGCGAACCAGCCGTACTTGGCAAACGTGTCTGTCATACGCGTTGCATACGTCCAGGCGGCGCTCATCCACAGATACTTGTCGTGGTTGGTGCCGTCGACGTTTTCTTCGAAGTTGAACTCGTCGATCTTCTTGAAGTTCTCGCCGTACGGCAGCCGCGACAACACGCGCGGCATGGTGAGCGCCACGTATCGCGCGTCGGGAGATTCGCGGAACGACTTCCACGGCGCATAGTCCACGCTGGAGAAAATCTTGGCCAGATCGCGAGGATTGGGCAGTTCCGTGAATCGTTCGAGATTGAACATCTTCGGACTGGTGCCGGCGACGAAAGGAGCGTGCGCCGCAGCGGCGATGTTCGACATCTTCGAGAGCATGCCAATGTCGGATGCAGACTTGCCGAAGTCGTAGTCGCCGACCAGCATGCCGTACGGATGGCCGCCAAGCGTGCCGTACTCTTCTTCGTAAACTTTTTTGAACGTCGTGCTTTGGTCGAATTCAACCGCGTTTTCCAGGTCCTTTTCAAGCTCGCGCTTGGCGACGTTCATGACACGGATCTTGAGGCTCTCGCCGGTCTCCGAATTCATAACGAGGTAGTTAAGCCCTCGCCACGTGCCTTCGAGCTTCTGAAAGCCGGGGTCGTGGAGAATTTCGTTGAGTTGCGACGACAGCTTCTTATCAACCTGAGCGATCCAGAATTTGATGTTGGCTTCAACATCTTTCGAGACCACCTGGCCCGGCTTGACGATCTGCGCCAGGAATTGCGAGAGCGCGTCCTTGCCTCGGCTGGCCGCCTGGGCGTCTTCCCGGTCCACTCGCGCCGTATCCAGCGCCTTGTCCAGCCAACTGGCGGCATCGACGGTCGTTGCAGCGCCGGCTGCAGCTTGTCCTTGTGTCGGACTGCTCATGGATTACCCCCCTGCGATGACGGAGCGGATTCATCAGCCACGCCTAGTTGCTTGGCCAGTTCCTTCGCCTTGTCCATGTTATTGAGCGCCTCGGCAAGCATCTGTTCGAGCTTATCGTTGCCTTCCATTTTGCTCATCAACTCGACGAGCTTCTGCCGCATCACCAGCAATTCGTTCAGCGCCGGCACTTGGGCCGCAACCTTGGCAGGGTCGAAATCGCTCAAATGCTTGAAGTTCAACTCGACCGCCAACTTGCTGTCCGGCTCACCCGTTAACTTGTTGGCGACCTTCATGGCCAGCCGCGGCTTCGCCCGCGCCAGCACGTCGTTGAAGTTGTCGCGATCAATCGGCACAAACTTGCGATCGCGCATCGCCGGCAGCGCGTCCTTCGGCTGGCCCGACAAATCCGCCAGCACGCCTACGACGAAAGGCAACTCCACGGCCTTCATCGCTCCGCCGGTCTCGACGTCGTACGTGATCTGAACGCGGGGCCTGCGCACCCGGTCCAATTTTTTCTGGGTACTCTCTGCCATATTCAACCTCGCTGATCAGACGAAAACTCGAACAGATATGAACCCCGGCTCGACGGGCCGGTTCACCTAGCGAATCTTTGACGATTCTAGAAAGCGGCGAGCGTTTCCGCAAGCAGAAGCCCCAGTCAACGCTTTTTCTGCTGCGGGGTCAATTATGAGCCATGTGCGGCCGCGGCAGCTGCCGCCCGCTGTGCCCTCGCCTGGATCAACTGATAAACCAAGCCGATCAACAGCACGTCCGACGCAGGCAGGTCCGACAGATTTTGCAGCAACCAGCCACGTTCACACATACCAAGTCGGTCGATGGTCGCAAGCTTCGTCGTGCCTTGAATGACGTCCCACGCGCTTTTCCAGAAGCCCGCTTTCTTGAACTGTGCTTCGCCGACGCTCAAATTCAGGTTCCAGGCGCTGGAGAAAAACCCCGCCGGTTTGGCGTCGGCCAGGACGACCTCCGATTCGGCGTCCTTCATTTGAAAGTGGCTGCTCAACCAGTTCTTGTTCTCGAATTTGAATCGGCGTTGGCCCGTCAGCGCCACATCGAGTCCCTCGCTAAACCAACGGCCTTCCAGCTTCCCAACCGCCTGGCCGTTGATCTTCAACACAAAAGTGTGCGAGCAGCAATCCTCATTCCTGGCTTCGAGGTTCATGTTTACCCTTTACCTGCCAACAGTGTGTCAAATCAGTCATTCCACCAGTGAACAAGATGATGCACCGAAACGCTGTTGTCAACGGTTCGACCTGGTTGCCGGCGAAAATCCTAGGCCAGCTTCTCTTGCCGCGAAGCTGCATTTCCGGCTAACATTCGGGCCGTTGGCCGACTGTCCATTCGATCCGAGGTGCAAGGATGCGCCGACTCACGATTTTTTTTCTGGCATTAGCGCTAGCGCTATTCGCCGCTCGTACGGTCAATCCGCCGAATGCTGCGCCGCCGGTTGACGCGAAACTTGAAACGATTCGCTACGCTGACCTGGCCAAGTTGGTCAAAAACCTCAAAGGCCGGGTTGTGCTTGTCGATTTTTGGGCAAGCTATTGCGCACCTTGCAAACAGGAGTTGCCCAAGCTGGTTGCGTTGCACCGAAAGCACTCCAAGGATGGCCTCACTTTGATCACGGTGGCGCTGGATGATCCGGCCGATTCGGACGCGACGCAACAAGTGCGATCATTTCTGCAAATGCAACGTGCGGACTGCCTAAACTATCAACTAACTGACTCTCCTGAGACGTGGACGCAGAAGCTGAAGATCAACGGCCCGCCGTGCATCTTCGTTTTCGACGCGCAAGGTCGGTTGCAGGATGTGTATCGCGGCGCGGTCGGCGCGGAAGAGATCGAAGCGTCGGTGGCGCAAGCGATGCAGACGCTGCCCAAGCCATGATTGAGAAAGCCCCCAGCGGTGAGGTGAATGTGATTGGAGAACCCGACATCGCAGCCGCGCTTGGCCGCATCCCCAGCGGGCTATTCATCGTGACTTGCGGCGACACCGCGATGTTGGCCAGTTGGGTTCAACAGTGTTCGTTTGACCCGCCGCAGATTACGCTCGCCGTCAAAGACGGCCGCGACATGAGCGGATTGCTGCAACCCGGCGCCGCACTGGCCGTCAGCATCCTCGCCGAAGGGCAGAACGCCATTGTCGCTCACTTTGCGCAGGGCAAGCCGCTCGCGGATTTGCCGGCCAACGAAAGCTCGATCGAACGCGTGTCGGGCATGGCGCCTTCGCTCGGCGCTGCACACGCAGTGCTGCACGCCCGCGTCTCGGCAACGATCCCTGCCGGCGATCATCGTCTGATCGTCGCGGAAATCATAGGCGGAAAATCGCAGAGTGATGCGAAACCATGGGTGCACGTGCGGAAGAGCGGGCTGAAGTATTGATGCCATATCGCAGTCAGGACTAACGCCTATTTCTTCTGCACGCGGCTCATCAGATACGCGAACAAATCGCGCACCTGGTTGTCGTTCAAGCCTTTGAGCACATCTTCGGGCATCAGCGACACCGTCAGCGCCGCGAGGTCGTCAATCTGCTCGCGCGCGAGGCGCACCTGTTGGCCGTCGTTGAGTTTGAGCGTGATAGTCGCCTTGTCCTGCGCGGCGATGATGCCGTTGAGCGAGCGGCCATCCACCGTGTCCACGCGAAACGTGACGTACTCGTCGCGGATGACGGCGCTCGGGTCGGCGATGTTCTCGATCCAGTAACGGGGGTTGTCGCGCTCATAGCCGGTCAGGTCGGGGCCGACGGCGGCGCCCTCGCCGAATAACTTGTGGCACTTCGCACAAGTGTTGGTGAAAACGATCTTGCCGGCTTTTTCGTCGCCCTTGGCGGCGTCGTTGCCGATCAGCTTTGCCAGCCGCGTCATCTCGGCGACCTTTTCGGCCGGCGTCGTCGGCTTGACCTTGCCCCAGTGCTTCTCGACCAACTTGACGATTGCATCGTCCTTGTAGGATTGCATCTGACGCACGATCTCCAGCGGCAGCGAGCGTGCTGGAATCTTGCCGGTGTCAATCGCCTGCAGCAGCGTTCGCGTCCAAACTGCCCGGCTGGCGAGCATCGTCTGCGCCGCTGCAACTAGCGACTCTTCCTTGAGCCGATCACCATACCAGGAAACGACCGTCTCACCGACCTTCGGGTCGTCATAGCGAGAAAGCGACGTCAGCGCCTCACGGCGCACGGCCAGGTTCTTGCTTTCGCCGAGCACTTGCAACAACGCCGCTACACTGCCAGGCTGCGGCACTTCGCCCAAAAGGCGTATGTATTCGACGCGCTGATCAGTCTTCGCCTTCTCATCGGCGACCAGCTTCAGCGAGGCATTCAACGCACCGGGATGCCCGACGCGAACGCCCAAGGCGCGGTGATGGCCTTCCTTGTCGGCGTCCAGCGCGCGAGCAATCGCTTCCTTCAACTCCGGCGGAAAGTTCGAAGCGACCCGGCCAGCAAATGCCTTTTCCAATCCGCTCAGCACGATCTGAACCGAGTCAGCCGTCGGTGCTGAGTGCAATAACCTCGCACATGTCTGCAGGTTCTCGGTCCCGCCCGCCATCGCAAATCGCTGGACGACGCGCTCGGCGACAAAGCGTTGCACCATCGGGGTACGCCAGTTTGCACCATCTGCGAAGAAATCCAGAATCAATGTTCGACCTGCGGGCAACTCGGCCTTCGCCTCGATCGCCCACCAGGTCAAAAGCGGAATGTGAACGTCACTGGCGTCTTCTGCACTCCTCAAAGTCTCAAATGCAATCGGCAGGCCTTGGCCCGGCGGCAGGCGCTTCGCGCTTGAGGCAAGCTGGCTGCGAACCTGCGGATCATTTTCCAGCCGCGCCATTCGATGGAGAACCTCGGCTAGTTTCGGCGTGACCACGTTCGCATCCGCGAGCAACCGCACTGCCCAGCGTCGCACGTCCGGCGACGAATGTCCAAGTCCTGCCAGCGCCATGGTCTCATCGAAGCCTTTACAGGCATGCAGCGCCCAGAGAGTCTCTAGCGCCTCCTGTCCCTTTGCAGACGACAGTCGTTGTTGCAACAATTCCGCGACGGACATTTCCTTGCGGTCGTACAAAAGCCGCAGCGCCGTCTGCCGATGCCACTTGTTCGGGTGTTTCAGCAATTCGACCAGCTCGGCCGACGACAACTTCGCCAGATCAATAGCCGCTTGCGGCTTCGCGTCATTCGCGCTGATTCGATACACGCGTCCCGTCTGCCGATCCCAGTTGTCGCGCGGATCGACGTGGCTGATCCGGTTCTCGTACAGGTCGGCGACGTATAGCGCCCCATCGGGCCCCGCCTTCAAATCGACGGGCCGGAACCAATAGTCTTTGCTGGTGACGAGGAATGGCTCCTCGACCGTGCGATAGCTCGAACCGAGCGCCTCGCGCTTCGTGACGTGAATGCGCCGCTGCAGCGGACTTGGACCGATGATCTTGCCATGAAAGCGCTCGGGCAGCGTGTCGCCGCCATAGACGATGTAAGTGTGCGTCAGGCGATCCGCGTTGCCTTCGTGCGGCATGTGCTCAAAGAAGCCAAGCGCGTACGGATTCGTCAGCGGGCCGTGTTTGCCCCAGCCTTTGACGTAGTAGCCGCCTTGAACGTAATGCAGTCCGCGATACTTGCCCCAATTGGTCCCGGAATAGATGCGGCCTTGATCATCGAACTCGACGCCGAACGTGTTGCCGCCGCCCTCGGCGAAGATCTCGAAAATGTGCTTCTCCGGGTGATAGCGCCAGATCGCTTGGCCGAGAAAGTCGGTCGTCTTCGTCTCCTTCGTGATCTCGACTTTCACCTTTGCGGTGCAGGTGCTTCCCTGGCAGCCGTAGATCCGGCCATCGGGTCCCCAGGTCAAGTTACTTGCCGCCGCGTGTGTGTCTTCGAGGCCGAAGCCGGAGAGATGCACAACCGGATCGCCGTCCGGCACGTCGTCGCGGTCTTTGTCGGGATAGAAGAGAAGGTACGGCGGGTTCATGATCCAGACGCCGCCGCGACCGTGCAATACCGACGTGGCGATATTCAATCCTTCGACGAATGTTTTCACTTTCTTGAATGTGCCGGTGCCGTCGTCCTCGTGAATCGTGATGTAGTCGGCGCCCTTGAAATGATTGGGCGGCGGCGGCGGCACTTTGTCGAACTTCGCCCGAATGTACCGGTCGTATTCAACGATTTTCAGCCCGGCAGGGAATGGATACTGAGCATAATTCACAACCCACATCCGACCGCGTTCGTCGAACGAGATGTGCAATGGCTGCCGCACGATCGGCTCGCTGGCGAGCAGGTCGATCCGCAGGTCCGGCTGCGTTTTGAGCAGCTTGAGCGACTCCGCCGCGGGCAACGGATCGCCGCCGGCAAGCGGCGCTCGCAAGTTGCGAAGGGCATCCTCAAGCCCCTTGGTCTGGCCCGGCGCCGCGGCTCCGGTTTTGGGCGGCTCATCGGCGAAGGCGGCATTTAGGCAGATCAGCGAGACCAACGCGAAGCAGCAGCGAGACATGGAAACACCTCATCAGGCGGGATGAGGTGATGGTAACGAGTTTACAGTAGCGATTCAACGTGTTGGCATTGTGCAAGCGCAATCGCGAATGTCATCAGCGAGGATTCGTCGTCAATTCGCCGATTTGCTTCTTGTCTTTGACGTTCCAGACGCGGATTTTGCCGGTGAAGTCGCCGACGAAGGCGCGTTCGCCGTCGTGAGTCAGGATCGCGCCGGACGGAATGTCGGTGAAGCCATCGAATCGCACGCCCGGGTTGCCGTCGGGCCGCCAGACGCGGGCGGTGTTATCGCGGCCGCAGGTGATGAATTGTCCGTTGCAGGCGTACTGCACGGCCAAGACGCCGGGCATGCGCGGGCCGCGAGCAGGGTTGCCTCGGCCGGCGTTTGGGTTGTCGGCGTGGGCGTTGATGCTGCGCGTGGGGAAACCGTCCTCGGCATACCAGAGAATGACGCGGCCGTCTTCGCTGGAAGTGGCGAGCATCTGCGAGTCGGATCGCCAACTCATGCCGGTGATGCCGTCGCGATGATCGCCCAAAGTAAAGACGATGCCGCTGGTGGCCGCTTCCCAAACGTAGACGCCTCCGTTGCGGTCGCCGGTCGCGAGCATTTCGCCGTTGGGGCTGAATTCCATCGACGTAACCCAATCGGTGTGCTTCTTGATCTTGTGTTTGAGTTCGCCGGTCGCGGTATCGTAGATTTTGATCAGTTTGCTGGGGCCGCCGAGTGCCACGAGTTTGTGATCGGGGCTGAGGTCGGCCGCGAGGATAATGTCGGTCTCGTCGCCGATCTCGGTGACGCGTTTGCCGGTGGTCACATCCCAAATCACGACCTTGCCGGAGGAAGCGCCGCGGCCGCCGGCAGCGAGAAGCCATTTGCCGTTGCGGCTGAACTTGAGCACATGCGGAATGCGCTCGGGGAATGGCAGCGTGCCGAGCAACTTCAACGTGTCGGTGTGATACACCAAAACGCGTTCATGGCCCGCCACTGCAAGCAGCGGCGACCACGGGCTGATCGCCATCGCCGTCACCGGATGCGGCCGCTCGGTTGCTGGCAGGTTCGTCGTACTCCAATTCGCCGGCATCGACGGTGCCCCGGCCGGACGTTGGGTGGACACTGACACTGGGTCGATGTCCAACTTTCGCGATGCTGCCTTAGCGGCGCCGACGGCCGTCTCCGGCGCTCCCGACTCGATCCATTTCTTGATCACGGCAAGGTCCGCGTCCGGCAGTTTCGGCTGCTTGGGCGGCATGAACGGCTGCGACTGATGCGACACGAGCTTGTAAAGAAGGCTTTGCTCCGACGAGCCGGGCTTCACCGCTTCGCCGCTGGAACCGCCGGTCATCAACGTTGCAAAAGTGCTGACATCCAAATCCGACTTGGCCGTGTCGGGGTCATGACAACTCAGGCAGTGCTTGCGAAAGATCGGCAGCACGTGGTCCTTGAATGTCACCACTTCCTTCGGTTGCGCCAAAGCAACACATGGTGCAACGACCGCGATTAGCAATGCTATGATGCTTCTTTTCATAATGCTCATTCCCGGCTCGAACCCAAACCAAAGATCAATGGTTGAATGAAAACTCGGTCGAGTTCAACAGGCCCCAGAGGATGTCGCCGTACACCATCGACTTCGCGGCACGTTCAGCTGACCCACGGGTCTGCGACAACTGCTGTTCGATGTTGCGAATCTGACGTTCCAATTGTGCCGCTTGGTTGCCGCCCTTCGGCAGCCCCTTCAAATCTTCCTTCATTTTCGCGACTCGCTCCTCGACGCGGCGAAGGTTCGGATCCTGCGCACCCTGTAACTTGGCGAGCGCCTCGATGCGCGCCGGGTCAGTCGATTCACGTTTAACGATTTCCGTCAGTTTCTTCGTCTCGGCCGCCGTCGGCTTCCGGCAAAGCGCTCGCACATACAGTTCCTCGATCACCTGCTCCGGAGACTTGTTCTCGCTGATGAGCGTCGCCAACATGCGGCTCTGGGCGATCTTTTGAGAGATCGTGTCGCCATTGACCAGGTGCAATGCCTGCGAAAGGTTCGCCTCGCGATTGACTTCGCAGGAACAGGCGGTTTCGCGCGGAGCTCGGCCGAAGGTCGTCAAAAAGTAATTGGACACTTCGCCGGTGTGAATCTGCACGGCGCGGGTGCCGGGCGGGGACAGCGGGAAGCGGTCTTCCGTGTCGGTGACGCGAGTGATCGTGTCGAGCAACACCTCGGCTCGCAATCGGCGAACGTAGCCGTGCGAGAAGTAGATCTCGTCGAGTTCATTCGTTGAGTTCGTGGCGGAAGATAGCTGATACGTCCTCGAGTTGCAGATGTCGCGGACCAGTTTCTTCTTGTCGAACCCGTACAAGGCCAGTTTCTTGCCCAGTTCCTCAAGCAGTTCTTTGTTCGCCGGCGGGTTGCTGATGCGCACGTCGTCCACCGGCTCGGCGATGCCGCGGCCGAACAGCTGCGACCAGATGATGTTGGCCATCGTTTGTGAAAACGCCGCATTCGACGGCGAGGTCATCCACTCGGCAAGCGCCTTGCGTGGGCCCTTGCCTTCGACGTCCGGCGCGTCGCCGCCCAAGAATCGCGGCTTCATCGCTCGTGAATCCACGGGGTGAGGCACGGTGTTCGAATTGTTGTTATTGATGACCAGCACTTCGCGCCCTTCGGTGCCGCGCCGCAGGTTCACGCCGGCGAAGAACGCGGCGAAGCCGTAGTAATCGTCGAGCGTCCAGCGATCGAACGGGTGATTGTGACATTGAGCGCATTGGATACGCGTCCCGAGAAACACCTGCGCGATGTCCTCGGCGGTCTTCTGCGGCGTGAGGCGTTCGGCGGCGGTGTACAGGTTCGCGGGCGGCGACTTGAAGTTGCTGCCTGAACCGACGACCAACTCGGCGACCATCTCGTTGAGCGGCCGGTTCAGCACCATCTGTTCTCGCACCCACGCGGCGTAGGAGAACATCGCCTTTGCGTCGCGCCCGTACTGCGGCACCTGGTTGTACGCACGGATTCGCAGTAGTTCGCCCCATTTCATCGTCCACATGTCGACAAACTCAGGCCGCTCGATCAATTCATCGATCAACTTTGCCCGCTTCTGCGTGTTCTTGTCCGCGACGAATTTGGTCCGTTCTTCCGGCGACGGCGGCAGGCCGATCAGGTCAAAATACACTCTTCGCAAGAAGGCTTCGTCGCTCGCCAGGTCCGAAGGATTCATTCGCAGTTTCTTCAGTTTGTCGAACACCAGCGAGTCGATGTAATTGGCTTCCGCCGGCTGAGCCCATTGGAACTTGTCGTCGGTTGGCAGCACAATCACTTCGGAGCCGACGGTGAACTTGGAAAAGCGAGCGAATACAAACGCGCCGCCGCGGATGCCGCCGCGAACGATGCCGTCTTTGCCGATGGTGGCGACAGCTTCGTTGTTGCCCATGTACAGCGCCAACTTGGTTACGTCGCGGACCGAGCCGTCGGAGTATTTCGCCATGACGACGGTCTTCTGCGACGGCGTGTTGCCAGTGAAGACGATCTTCGGCGGCAATAACTCGATTCTGACCGGCACCGGCGTGTTAGCGCCGTCGTCGGGAGCGCCCGCCTTTAACCATCGAAAAATGGCTTGATAATCGTCGTGCTTCGAGTCGAAGAGTTTGCCGCCGGTGTGCGGCACCATGCCCGTCGTCTTTTCCAGCATCAAGCTCTTCTCGGGTACGGCAAGGTCGATGCGCCGGCCGACGATCTGCCGCGTCAGGCGGAAGTAGTCGCCGGCCGGGTCGTAGCCGAAGAGCGAGAGCATGAAGCCGTCTTTGCCGCGAGCAGCGCCATGGCAACTGCCGTTGTTGCAGCCGTGCTTCATGAACACGGGCATCACGTCCCGGCGAAAGCTGATGTCGCTCGACTGCGATGCATTCTTCACGACAAGCGGCACATCGGCCGTCAGGCCGCCGTGTTCGATGATCAGTCGCGTACTTCCGTCCTTCAACGGAGCAATTCCTTTGTCGCCGATGGCCGCGAGCTTCGCGTCGGCGATGCGCATCTTGACTTCGGCGGTGACATCTTTGGTGACGCCCTGGCTATCGACAAGCTGCACGACGACGCTCTGGCGATCGTCCTTGCCTTGCAGGTCGATGCGGGCGGGAAAGACGCGTAGTCCGGCCGGCGAATCGGCCCAAGCCACGAACGGCGCGACGGCCAGGAGCAACAGCGAAAGCGAACGAGTATTCATGATGCGTTCTGTCCCAAGATTGCATTACTGTGGATTCTTTTTGACGCCGCGTTCCGAATCTACCCGCAGGATGCCGTAGCCGGTCAGTTGCCGCACCGGTTGGCCATGATCGTCGACGGTCACATCGAGGACGATGCCCTGGTAGTTCCCGACGAGGGCCTCTGTTGTCGCTCGTAGCGTGAACTGCACTTCCTTATCGGCGGCAGTGATTTCCTTGACGCCTTCGACAAGCTCAATGCCTCGCGGCAACCGCGCCATAGTGACATTCGCCTTGCCTTGAATCGCCTGCAGGTGATTAAGCCGGCATACAAGCGTTGCCGTCTTGCCGCGCTCGATGGACGTGCGGGCGATTCGCGCTTCAATGTGCGGTTCTGAGATTGCCAATTGGAACGGCTGCGACGAAACGTACGTGCGGTTCGCGCCGTCGTTGTAGCCGACGCGGCCGCCGCCGCTCATGGCCGTCAGTGTGATCTGATGTTTGCCTGCGGCAGCGTTGCGTGCCGCGCCCAACAGATACGTTCCTTCGGTCTCGTCGGCAGCCACTGTAACAGGTGTTGCCGTATTGATGCCCGCCGGCCGCCAATCCATCTGTACGGTGACTGGGCCGTCGAAGCCCTTGTCGCGGATCACTTTGAACTTAACGGCCATCTCGCCGTTTTGCACCAAAGCCGACTTCGGCTCCTCAACCTCGACGTGGAACGGCGCCATGTCGGTGACTGCCACCGCCAGCTTTGTAATCGTCGTGTGCAGGTAGTAATCGTTGTTTGCATAAGAATTCATCAGAATGACCTGCCGGTATCCGCTGACGAGCGGCTCCTTGCCGCTCCTCGGCCGCACGATCAAATCGACAAGAGCCGCTTGCGGCTTTGCGTCACCACTCGCCTCAAACACCACCGGCACTCGTGTCATCCCCGGCTTGAGCACAGGAGCATGCAGCGTCACACCCTTAGGCAGATTGACGCCGACCAACTCCAGATCACCGCTATATGCGCGATTCGTGTTGAACGTCGCCACCTGTACGGTGCAGCGATTACCGGCTGCGACGGCGATTGATTGCCGAAGCTGCGGTTGGAACTGATTCTCAGGCTCCGGCGCGATGTAAGTGAAAACGGCGTTCTCTTCGGGCCGCACCTCGATGCGATAGACGTAGTCGCTGCCGCCTTCGCCGCGTTCGTCTTCGATGCCGAGAATGTACTCGCCGTCGGCGGGAGCCGTGAAGTCCATGATTGGGTCGTTGCTTTCACGATTGAGACCGCCGGCCGGCGGAATGCCCAATTGATTCGGGCGCGAATCGGAAGCGCGAATCGGCGCCGCATTCGTCCGGCCGTTCGTGCCGCGAATCCAGATGACCGGATCGAGCGGCGAACCCAAGGCATTGGCGAGCGCGTGAATCTTGAACTGTTCGCCTTTGCGAGCGCGGAAGCGGAAGCAATCGACGTCGCCGGGCTTATTGATGATGCCGTTGAACGCGACCGGCAGATCGGCGACATCGGCCGCCGACACCGAGTCGGGTTTGTCGTTCGGTTCCGTTTCGAGCACGTTCGGGAAAGGCGAAACGCGAAGCAGATTCGGCGATGGCGCCGTCACGTTGTCCTTCGGATCAATCGCGACGAACGACAGGTCGCCTGCGGTCGAAGGCAGGCGCACGTTTTGCGACCAGCCGCCGTTCGGATCGCCCAAAATCTGCACATTGAGGCCGTGACCGGCGGGGCCGCCGGCAGGGTAAATCGCAGTCGGTCGGGCAAACGTGCCGACGTGGAGACGGTACGTGTCGTTCGCACTGTTGTACATGCAATGCCGCACTTCGACGAAGTAAGCGCCGTCGCGCTCGGCACGAATCGAAAGAATCGGGTCTTGAACAAATAATGCGGAATCGTCGGCAGCCGCGAGTTTCTTGCCGTCGGCATCGAAGATTGCCAGATGCAAATCGGGGATGCCGCGATCGACGCCGAGCCGGGCCGCCTCAATCTCAGCCGATACTCGTTGGCCGCGTTTCACTTCGATGCGATACAGGTCGACGTCAGCGGGATCGTTGAGCCTGCCGTTCACCGTCGTGTTGCCGGAAATTGGCACCGCCGTTTCACGGCGGTCATTTCGCTGCCGCTGCGGAATCTCGTTTTCGTCAATCGTCGGATAAGCGCCTACGAAGAACCGCTGATATTCCGTCAGTCCAGTGCTGGTGCGTAGTCGCAGGCCGTGTGCGCCAAGCGGGCAATCGCTCGAGAGTTTCAGTTTCAAGCGAATGCGAGTTCCGGAATCGACAGGAACCTCTCGGCCGTTTGGCGCCATGGCCGTTTTAACCGGGGTCATCGACTCGACGGTAATTCCCGATTCGTAGAACAGGACCTCTCGCACGGCATCGAGATACCGGCCGACGCACTCGACTTCCACCGTCGTGCCGCGCTGCCCGCCGGCTGGCGACAGACGCTGCAGCCTCGGCGTGCCTGCGAGTGCCGACGATCCGATTAGCGCCAGACCGAAGAGTGCGGCGCAAATGTGCTTGCGAAGGATCACGGTGAAACTCCTGACTGAGAAACGACACGGGCGCATCGTCCGCGATTGGACGATGCGCCGGCATTATGTGGCTGGTAAATCGGCTCGAAGACCGACTATCCCAAGAGGCCCTTGACCACTTCGCCGCCGTCGATGATCTCGATCGGTCGGCCGCCCGGAGCCATCAATTCCTTGTCGGCGTTGATGCCCAACTGATGGTAGACCGTCGTCAGCACGTCTTCGACGCGAACGGGGTCTTCTTCCGGTTCGCTCGCGGTCGCATTCGACGAACCGTACACGAGCCCTTGCTTGAACCCGCCGCCGGCCACAGCCAGTGAGAATACGCGCGGATAGTGATCGCGGCCGGCCGATGCGTTGATCTTTGGCGTTCGGCCGAACTCGCTGGTGACGAGCACAATCGTCGATTGCAATAAGCCGCGGTCGCTCAGATCGCGGATCAGGCCGGCGAGCGCCGAATCGAGCCCAGGCGCCTGTCGCCGCATTGAGTTCTCGATACCCGCGTGCATGTCCCAGCCGCCGTAGCTGACCGTGACAAAACGCACGCCTGCTTCCACAAGCCGGCGGGCCAAGAGGAATCGCGGACCGGCCTCGGACGGACCGTACTTCGATCGAGTCGCCGAAGATTCTTTATTAATGTCGAATGCGTCGCGAGCGGCCGGCGAGCTGATCATCGCATAAGCGCGTTGGTAGAAGGAATCCATCGCGCCGAGCGCTTCGGCCTTGTCGGCTTGCTTTCGGAAGTGATCATCGACGACGTCGCGGATTTCGCGACGCGTGCTGAAGCGGCGGTCATCGACGCCGGGCGGAAGCATCAGGTCGCGGACCTGATAGTTGCCGCGGCCCGGATCGCTGCCGATGCCGAAAGGACCGTACTGCGAGCCGAGGTAGCCGGTGCCGCCGTATTCGGTGGCGTTCGGCACGGCGACATAAGGCGGCATCTCTTTTCGCGGGCCGAATTCATGCGACACAACCGCGCCGAGGCTGGGGTGCTCAATCGCCGGGCTCTTGCGATAGCCGGTGTACATCGTGTAAGTCGCACGGCCGTGATCGGCTTCTTTGCCGGCGATCGATCGGATGATCGTCATTTTGTCGGCTACTTGAGCGACTGCTCGGAAGTTCTCGTTCAATACGACGCCGGCCATCTTGGTCTTGGCTACGGCGAACGGTCCGCGATACTCGAGCGGAGCGTCCGGCTTCGGGTCCCACGACTCCTGATGAGCCATGCCGCCGGGTAGCACGATCTGAATGACGCTTTTGGCAGGCCCTTCTTTGCTGACATAGTTCTTGATGTCGGCACGAGCTCGCATCGCCAGAAAATCACCCAACGTCAGGCCCAAGGCGCCGACGACACCGACTTTGATGAAGTCGCGGCGGCCGGGCTTCGCAAAATGAGCCGGATCTTCGTGCCACGTGACCGAGTCTTTTCGAAGGGACATGCGGGAAACCTTTCAGCGAAAACGACTTATGGAGTGTACTGTCAATGCTTCTGGCGTGAGGCAGGCACATTAGGCTTATCATATTAGGCAACAAGAGCCAATATTAGGTAAGGCAAATCCTGGGGAAGTGCTGGTGATGGAGTATTCCAACTTCCGGCTGAATGTTTGCGGCAACGACAATTGACGCGTCGAATTGATTCGGCTAAGTTGCAGGTGTAGTATCCCGCCTGAATTTACCGATTGATTTGAACATGTCGCAAATGCTACGCACCTGCCCTGGACCGGTTTCCCGCCGCGACTTCTTGCGCTTCGGCGCGTTGGCGCTCGGTGGAGTCGGCGCTGCCGGCGTCGTGCCATGGAAACTGTCCGCAGCACCGGGCACGCCGACAAACGACGCATCGGTGATCTTCATCTGGTTGCCGGGCGGTCCGCCGCACATGGAGACGTACGACCTGAAGCCTGACGCTCCGGCCGAGTACCGCGGCGACTTCAAGCCGATCCGCACGAACGTCCCAGGCATTGATGTGTGCGAGCATCTGCCGTTGCATTCCAAAGTCGCCCATCGCTTCAATCTGATTCGTTCCATCGCCCATAACTTCAGCGATCACGGCGGCGGCCACAAGCGATTCCTCACCGGCCGCGATCCGATGTCTCCCGTCGGCTTCGTCAACGACTTCCCGATGGTCGGCTCGATGGTCTACAAGGCTAAGGGGCAGAAGCCCGGCGGCATCCCCAGTTACATTTGCGGCACGGACGGCGGCCGCGACCATATCGACGTATTCAGCTTCGGCTCCGCGTACCTTGGCCCCTCCGTGCATCCGTTTACTTTCGCCGGCGATCCCTCCGAGGCGAAGTTTGAAGTCCGCAATCTGCGTCTTTCGCAGTCCACAGACACCGTACAGCAGCGACTCGATCTGCTGGCGAGGTTTGATTCAATCCCGGGGACGCGCGATCATACCGGTCAGATGGATGCGCTAGGGACCAACCGCGGCCGTGCGCTAAACGTGCTTACCAACGATGCAACCCGGCGGGCTTTCGACCTGTCGTTGGAATCGACGCGAACTCGCGAGAAATACGGCAACCATCGCTACGGTCAACGCTGTCTGCTGGCACGCCGACTCGTTGAAGCCGGCGCCACATTTGTGACCATGGTGCTGGAGAACCCGTCGCCGCCCGGTGGTTCCTTCCCCAAAGACGTGACGTACAATTGGGACTCGCATGCGGTCAATTGCCACATTTTCACCGACAGTAAGTACCGCTTCCCGATGTACGACAATGCCGTGACGGCGTTGATCGAAGACTTGTACGATCGCGGCCTCGACAAACGGACGCTGTTGATCGTGACCGGCGAGTTCGGCCGGACTCCGAAGATCACCTACGACAACGGCAGACCTGGCCGCGATCACTGGCCGCAGGCGATGTCGGTGCTGGTTTCAGGCGCCGGCATGCGAACAGGGCAGATCATCGGCTCGACGAACTCTCGCGGCGAACACCCGAAAGATCGCGCGATGACGCCCAACGACCTGTGGGCGACGATGTTCCAGCACCTGGGCATCGATCACGAGCACACTTCGTTTATCGACCACTCCGGCCGGCCGATGCCGATTCTGCCTTACGGTGAACCGATCCGCGAGTTGCTGTGACGCCGAATTGGGCTGTCCCGGAAAAACCAAGAGACCACGGAATACACCGGAAAGTCACGGAAGCAGGAACAGTGATTTGCAACAGCGTGGCCGATTTGGCGATGCGATTAGGCCGCTGCTTGTTCTTGTCAATTGTTTGATCCCGTGTTTTACGTCGCTTCCGTGGTATGAATTCGGGCTATGGCTTGATGACGGCTACGGTTCCATCCGGCTGCAGTTGCTGCACGTATTTCCGAAACTCTTCTTCAATCACCGTTAGCTTTTGACCGACGAACTCCTCGAAAGCCTCGGCCTCGCTGCGACCATTCTTCAACTGTGAAACGTAACGATCAAGCGATTCAGAGCCCAGCAGACGCTTTTCAAACGTAAGATAGAACGCCCATGCCCACGAAGAAACGTAATGCGCGTCAGCCGATGCACGGTCGGCGAGATGCGCCAACACGAACTGCTTCGAACCGCTGCGAATCAGTTCCGCAATCGACACGACGGTATTTTTTCGAACCAGATCCTTCGCCTGCGTCAGTCTCGCCGAATCGGCATGGCCCACTCTCAATTCGCCGGCCTCAACCAATGCCGTTTCGAATATTTGAGCGAGACCCTCGTTGAGCCAGCGCGGCAACTCGCCGGCTGACTTCGGATGAACAAATCCATCGACGTAGGCGTGAAACGCCTCGTGATACAGCATGGCGAAGAGTTGCCGCGTTTCCTTGTCGAACAGCGCTTCGTTGAGCCGGTCGGCATTGGCGATGCGGATGCGTGTCTGCTCGATCGGCTCCAGCACACGCTTGAGTTCCTTGCCGGTGTACAGCTTGGAAAGTTCTGAAGCCTGCTTGTCCAATTCCTTGCGCAATGCGCTGTGTTTGAGCCGCACTTGGGAGAGTTCCAGGCCCAGTCGGCGCACGTCGCTGGCACAGACGATGCGATTTGTTGAAGGGTCAAAGAACGCAGGATTGACGAACGGTTGCTTGAGCTCCCCGACGATGCGTTCATATTCCTTCATGTCGATGATCAACTGCACGCTGGTTGGCTTGCCGCCGGCGTGTCGCGGAGGCAGGTAGCGGATATAAGCCGCGTAAATTTGTTCCAGCCGCACGGCCGCTCGTCGGATGATTTCTTCGGGAGCGTTCGAAGTAAGGATGAAGTGATCCGAAGTGTACCGCCGGCCGGCGTCCGGAATCTCTCCCCAAGCGATTACTTCGAGTGTCAGGCTCTCCATCCGTTCGCGCTCGGCCTGCGGCGTGTTTTTTTCAAGGTCTAGGATTCGCTGCTGCAGTGTTTTGCGGTCCAGGTCGCTGAGTCTTTCGACTCTAGTGCATTCGGTCGGTCGAATCGTGGTGGCGATTACGACGGTCGGCCGGCCCGGCCGACGCCGCACGTTGTGAAACCGAATGAGCGATTGGGTTTCTTCAACGATCATGCCCTTGAGAACGGCGCCGTTCTTGAGGTGAATCTGGTCAAACTTCCAGTCACTCGACGATGCAGGCAAGTCAGCGGCAACGGCGCAAGAACCGATCAGCACGATCAGGCACACGTACACACCATGGCGATAGCGGTCCGTCATCGGTGCAATCCGTCCTTCACGGGCCAGACAGTCCGTTCATCATAACTCAAAAGGCCTGCGACGCCACTATTTGGGCGAAGTTGCGGAAATCGCCGCCAGCAAAACGCCGACCAGAAGGAACGCAGCGCCGACAGGCACCAGCAAGACGCCGACTCCGGGATCGCCCTCGCCAGGGTTGATTCCGCCCAGGAAAAAGCCGAGGGGCAATAGCACCAATGCATCGATCAAGCAAAAGGACGTGAGTTTCAGACGTTTTTCAGACATCTTCGCCAGGTGCGGAATACTGACGGCGAGAGCGATCTGCATCAGCGCGAGCAACGTGCCGTGGGCGTGGGAAAGCGTCCAGAGGAGTCGCCGCATCTTGTTTGCCGGATCGAGGTAAAGGCCCAGTTTGAATCCGTGCAATGTCTCGAGGATGATGCCCAGTGAAAGAAACAACAGCAGGCCCCACCAGCCCACGAGCAGATGGCGGCGCAAAATGCGCTCGCGAAAGTCGGCAGTCGAATCACTCATTGATGGTTACGTCCGGGTCATGGCGCTTTTGCAGCATCTGTTGTATGACGGCTCCGTCGAGGCGGTGCTGCGGCGTCAACGGCAAATACGGATACGAACGACCCGCCGGGATTGGCGCTGCAAACACGTCACGCCGCAACTGTTCCAGTTGTTGCTTTCGAGTCGGCGGACCGGCCAAGTAGTCGTATCCGCGAACGGCTTCGTCACCATACGCGGCTCTCATGCCGCGATGTGCCAAGTACCTGACGGCTGGATAACGTTCATGCTCCAATACCGTTGCGAGGAATTCGCCGGTCCATTCGGCTCCTGAAGCCTGCAGAGCCGACTGTTGCGCAAATGCGCCGGCGACGATGGCGCGAGTGCGGGCGTCGCTCGTCATCAGGTGAAGGACAGCCGAGGACCACTTCGCTTCTTCTTCGGTGAGCGTCATCGCCTGCGTGCGGCCGCCTGACCACGCCACTAGCTCTTTCTGCGTCCAGCCAAGCGACTTGTCCAAGTGGCACAGATTACACGCGTGCGGCTTGCCGGTGCCTCGGCTATCGGCCACACTCAGCCGCTGAATGCGATGCGAACGATGTGTGGCCAGCAGCGAAAACACCTGATGCGGCATGTGGCAGTTGTAACAGAGGCTTCCCGACGAATCGGCAGGATGGTGCGTGTGCTCGGTCAGTTTCGCCCGATATTCCTGATGGCACTGATAACAGGCCTCGTTCGACTGCATTCCCGGCTTAAGCATGAAGTTCGGATCATGTGGATGGCCTTGATGGCAGCTCAAGCAGCTTAGTTTCCCGCGCCCGTTTTCGTAACAGGCCGACATCGCCATACCGTTGTATTCGAGTGCCGTGGTCAGCGGCGTGCCGTCGCCCCAGAAGCGGCCGTCATTCGACGCCGGTTTGATCGGCTTCGGCCCCTCTGGCTTGTTGGCAAGGAGATAATCGCGCTCCGCTTCGGAGTGAAATAGTGTGTTGAATCTCGACAATTCCTGCCCAGCGATGAATGGGTCATTCACGCGCACTCGATCCCATGCCTCGGGCCTTGGGACGGTCGCGCCGTGGCATCGCGCACATATCTCGTCGCGTCGCGCAGGCGGCAGTCTCGCCGGGTGCACGATGCTCGGATCGCCGCGTTCCGTTAGCCGGATCGAGTAGCGCCGAGCCGGGTCTTGATTCAGCCGCACATGGTCGCCGCCGGGCCCGTGGCACGCTTCACAAGAGATTCCCAGTTCGTTGACGCTGCTCTCGTAGCTGATCGTCCGGCCACGTGCGTCGCGCTGCGGGTTCTTGACGGGCCGCGTGTTGTGACAAAAGAGACACGTTTCGTTCCACACGACCCCTCGACACTTTGCCCAGAAGTCCGGGCTCTCGGGCGCGAGGAACGCCCCGTGATTGTGTATCCAGCGTTTCTCAGCGATGTGATACAGTACCGGCAGACGGTGATACGCGCCGACTCCATCCTGATACAGGCACTCTTGCATCCAGTGAGAACCGACAAGACGTTTGACTTGATAGCGTCGCACGCCGGGCGGCGGCATCGGCCGTTGTGGTTCCTTCGCCCGCATGAGCGCCCAGTTCGGGTCCATCGTGTCCATCTGGAATTCGCCGTCGCGGCGGAACATCGACGTTCGAAATCCGAGATGGTCGTATTTCGCATCCTCAAAATCGCCTTTGACGTACTCCGGCGTGGCGTCGCGCGTCATCGTGCGATGATAGGTTCGCCGCCAACTCTGGTAATGGTCGTCGTGGCACTTCGCGCATGTTTCCGACGGGACCGGATCGACGGCAGACCAATCGGCAGGTGTGCCGCTGTCGGGAGCATGCGCCCGGCACCATACCCACCAGCCGCCGCCGATCACGCCGGTCAGCGTCAGTGCCAGGAGGGTGCCGCGAGCCTTGCCGACGATTCGGGGCAACTGCCAAAGCAACAGCCCGGCCGGCACGATCAACAACAACGCAAACCAGAGTTCCGGCGACATCAGCGTTTGACCGCCTGCGAAGACATTTTGATAAGAGGCAAGTCTAACAAGTCGGCGGCGGGACGCAAATCGAAGATCGGCCGGACAATGCAATGCGTCAAGGGACTGAATAACCGGCGCTAGCGGTCACTTCGATTGCAGTTGTTTCAACAAGGCGCCAAAATCTTCCCGCGCGCGAATCGACTTGAGCGCCGGATCGCTTTTCAAACGTGTCGCATCGCTGAAACCGTTTGCAACAGCCAGTTTTAGCAGGGCCATGGCCTGATCGGCGTATTGTTGCGACTGTATCTTGCGGTCTGCTTCGTTCAACTTCGAGTTTTGCCCGGCCATGTCCGCGCAGGCCACCATGAGCATGGCCGCGTGATAGGCATTTGCCGCCGGCAACCAGCCCAGTTTCGGGATCTGATCCGCTGCCGCGATCGCCGCCGCAGGATCGCCGGCTTCTGCATTTACAAGCACCAACAACGTCTGATTGTTCAGATAGTACTGCCTATATCCCGGATGATCCGGTTTGCTCGTCAGCGCCGATAAATGGAACGGCTGCGCCTCTTCCAGCCATTTCCGAGCCTGCTCGTAATCCTTGCGATTCCGAGCGAGCGACGCTCTATTGACGTAGGTGCCTGCAAGATCATGATGCGCATCCGGCACATCGGGAAAATCGGTGACGAGTTTCTTTTGCACGGCGGCGCATTCTTCGTAGGCGTCGTCTGCTTCCTTGGGTTTGCCCGATTTGCCAAGCACCAACCCCAATAAGTTGAGGCTCAACCCAAGTTCTTGCCGCATCTCAAAGTGAACGGGAAACTCGGCAACGAGTTTCTTGCGGATCGTCGCCGCCTCGCGACACGGTGAGAGTGCCGGTTCCAATCTTCCGTTGCTCATATGAAGCATTGCCCCCATATGGTAACTGCCGGCAAGGTCGCGCTGAAACTCGTGCCGAGCCGGGAACTGCTCGGTCAACTCCTTTTTCAGTGCGAGCGCCTTTGCGCAAGCCGACTCCGCTTCCTTCGACTTCCCGAGCGTACTTAAGATGTCTGTAAGGTTGTAATAGTTCAGCGCCAACTGCTGACGGAATTCCGGGCGATTCGCGGATCCGGGCATCGCTCGTTGTTGAATTTCGATCGCGGTCAAGAAAGACTTTTCTGATTCCTCGAGCCGGCCAAGCTCAAAATACATGATGCCGAGGTTTCCAAATGTGCTGGCCAAATCAAATTGTGCTTCGGTGTCATCTGCTGATTTTGCTGCGAGATGTCTCTTCTCCGACAATGCGTCCAACAGCATCGTCTCGGCGAGTTGGATTCGACCGGTCGTCCGATAAAGCAAGCCGAGGTTGTGCTTGGCCCGTGCTTGGCTCGTCCGAAAACCGTTGTGATCGGGAAACTCTGACACCAGTTCGCCGTACTGCTCAATGGCTTTCTTGAATCCGGACTCAGCGGCGGTGAATTGTCCAAGTGCGTTCGAAATGGTGGCGACCCGATACTGCCCCTCCGCACGGATTGTCCGTTGCTCGACACTTTCGCCTGAGAGCGCCGCAAACTCCTCGTATTGCGCCAAGATTTCACGCAAGAATCGCTTGTCGTCGTCCGTCAATCCGCCGACTCGCCGCGACATTTGCTTCTCAACTACTTCGTCGGTCAATTTCCGAAGCGTGTTCATGGTGAGATTGCGCGCCCTGATTTCCGTTTCCAGGGCAATGTCCTTTTGGTCGCGTTCCTTTGCTGTCTTCCCGCGTTCCCGATTTACAGCCCACAGGCCGATGCCAAGACCAATCACCAACGCGACCAAGAGCCCCAGGGCCGTCGCAGCTGCAGGCCGGCGCTTCGCCCATTTGATGCCGCGTTCCACTGCCGATACGGGCCGAGCCACGATTGGCTTGCCGTCCAGGTAACGGCGCAGGTCGTCCGCAAGTTCCTTAGCGCTTGCGTATCGCCGGGTCGGGTCCTTCTGCAGACACTTCAAACAAATCGTTTCCAAATCATGCGGTATCGTTCGTATCAAATTCCGCGGCGCGATCGGCTCCGCATCGGTCACCTGCTGGATCGTCTCCAGTGCCGTCGCGCCCAAGAACGGCGGCCGACCCGTCAGCACTCGGTACAGGATCGCCCCGAGCGCCCAGATATCCGTGGCTGGACCAATCGTCTTCTCACCACGGGCTTGCTCCGGCGACATGTACTGCGGCGTGCCCACGATCGCGCCCGTGCGCGTCAGCGATTCATCAGACTTTTCAGGTTGCGCAGCATCCGTGCGCTTCGCCAGACCAAAGTCCGCGATTTTGGGCGTGCCGTCTGCCGCCATCAGTACGTTGCCCGGCTTGAGATCCCGATGAATGATATTGCGGGCATGCGCTGCGGCGACGCCCAACGCCAGGCCCTCGATTAGCGTAGCGGCCTCCGCAGCGGAGAGCGGCGCTTCCTTCACGCGGTCGGCCAGCGATCCTCCCGGCACATATTCCAATGTGAAGTACGGCAGACCCTCATGTGTGCCGAATTCGTACAGTTGCACGATGTGACGATGCGACAGCCCGGCGACGGCCGCCGCCTCGCCGCGAAACCGCGTCAGTTCCTCTTCGGAAGCGATGGCGCCCGTAAGGACCATCTTCAACGCCACTTCGCGATTGATGCTCGTTTGCCGTGCCAGGTAGACGACGCCCATGCCGCCGCGGCCCAACTCCCGGATCAATTCAAAACCTGGGATGCTAGGCTGGCCCGGTTCGGCTGGGCTGACTCTCGGCGCCTCGATCAGCGTCTCTTCCGCGAGTTTTCGAATGCTCTCGGCCGAGTCTTGCAATTCCGGAAAATTCGACAGATATCGGCTCGCATCGACCGAAAGATTCCTGCTCTTTCGCCGAGCAACGTCGATGCGCACGAGTTCCTTGACAAAGGCGAGGTCCGGAGTCGGGGGACAATACGCCCGCAGGTCGACGGGTTCACCGGAGTTCCACGCGTCCTCGAAGCGAAGGAGCAGGGCTTCCTGTTCATCGGAAAATCGCACCAGCGACTCAGGCGCCCTCATGTATATTCTCCGAGGAGTTCGGTTGATATTAACCGACCGCCGTTTGTGTCACCAAGGGAAACCTCCGTCGTTTTCAAGGTTTTCGGGTCAATCCGAGCGCCGAACGTCGCTTTTTCAGTTTTCTCCCAAAACGTGTCAGGAATTCCTCGTGGAGCGCCATTTCCTCTTTGAAGCAAGAACCCTTGAAACTGGAGAAGAAAAAATGGCCCGCTCGAACAACGTCCGCCTCGGAATGGAACGCCTGGAAACCCGCGAAGTGCCCGCTGCTCTGGGCTTCGCACCAAGGATGCGAATTATCGCTCCGGCGTTGCAGCCAGCAATTGTCGCACCTACCACACCGGCTGCGGAGTCTAAAATTGCTGCCCGGCGCTCCGCGAGTCACGTACACCAGCAGCGAGATCGAATATGACTACGGCCCTCAGTCGATTCACTTGATCTTCAGCAAGATCGGCGACCCTCGCATCGTGTATCGTCAGAACACTCAATCGTGCGAGAAAGCGAAGGAGCTCGCCGGCAAGATCACGACGGGCGCGAAGAATCTGGTGCAACGAACCGATTTGCCGCTCGCCTGGGATCGCTCGAAGGAACTCACGAAGAACGTCGTGACCAACGGTGTGGATCGAACCAATGACTTCGTCCGCTCGTCGATCATCCCGATTCAAAACGCGATTCGGTCGCTGCCCGGAGTCGCAGCGCTGACCGCCGATCCGGAAGATCGCGCCAAGCGCGCCCGTGACACGCAGATTCGACGGGCCACCGAAAAAATGGAAGGCCTGAATCTGTCGATCCCGACGAATCGATGACGGACCAACGATGAAGATCGTTTGCGATATACGCGGCCTGTCTCTCTGGGGCAGAATCAATTAGCCCGATGTCAATGACGGCGGGTTAAGATGGTGTTGTAGTTGACGGCGAGTTAATACAGCAGCCGCTGCAGCTTGGCTCTCGACTCGTCGGCGAGGTCGGAGCGCACGCCGATGATGTGAAACACTTTTACCATCCATTCCTTGACTTTCGTGCGAGCCAGATCGCGGTCGATCTCGGCGGCCGACAGGAATGCGCGCAGCGATTCTTCGAAGCGATCGTGGACCGCAAGCGTGCAGCCCAATTGAAAGTGCGCCTCGGTGTCTTCGTTGTTTGCGGCGATGCGTGCGCGAAGGGTGCCTTCTTCCAGCGCCGTCGACGCGAACTTGCGAAGGTCGCGCCGCGCTCGAATGCGATCCGCCTCGGCGCCAGGTTCGCCGCCGGGCGGTATGGGCTCGAGCACGCTCTCGATTTCGTCGAACCGGCCGGCATTCAGGCGGATTCGCGCCAAACCCAGACGCGCGTCGGTATTGTCAGGCGCCGTCTCCAAGAGCTTCAGATACTCGGCTTCCGCATTGGTCGGATCGGCTTGTTCGAGTTTGGCCGCATGCGATTGAGCCGCCTTCTCCTTCGGGTCGGGGCTGAGCCGGTTGAGAAATTCCTCGATCTGCTCCGGCGGCAACACGCCTTCGAACTGCAGCACGAGTTGGCCTTTGTGAATCGCCTTGACGGCAGGGATGCCTTCAATCTGAAAGTAACTGGCGAGTTCCGGATTCTCGTCGGTGTTCACTTTCGCCAGCAACACGTCGCCGTTTCGAGCGGTCACGGCTTTTTCCAGAATCGGGGTCAGCGCTCGACATGGCCCGCACCACGGCGCCCAGAAATCGACGATCACCGGCTTTTGGTGCGAGGCATCGACGACCTGTGCCTGAAAACTTTCCGTATCGACGTTGAAAATGAATGAAGAAGGAGCCATGGTTGTTCCAGGGATTCGAATGAAACAGCGGGCAGGTCCAACGAAGTTATGATATGCCGCTTCGCAGCGTTTGGGCCAGCAACTGATGGAAGTGATACGCCGCGTTTTCGCGTTTCACGCTGAAGCGGCCGGTTGTAAACGCACCGCTGGCCAGGCCGCGCTGCACCTCCTCGCAAATGCCGGCGTCTTCCATTTGAATCTCGTTGGCCGTTGCAATGCTGCGATCGCGAAAAGCGATTTCAGCAGGGACGCCTTCGTCGGCGAAGAAGAAATCGAAAATCACCCGGCAGCGATTCGGCGACAGGGGCAGCACAAGGTTCACGTCGGCGACGCCGTCATAAATGTTGAGCATCAGATTTGGAAAGACATACCAATATTGTGCGGTCTTGCCGGGCCGGGCGCTGCCGTCGTTTCCCTGCAACGGGCTCGATTGCAAGCTGGTCCACTCATAGGTTTCGGTGCGATACTGCGAATAGTCCAAGAGCCCGGCCAATCCCGGGTGCACCGTGTTGACGTGATAGCCTCCATCGAGGTAGTTGTCGACGAATACCTTCCAGTTGCAGGCGAGTTCGTATTTGCGGCGCATTGCAAATGTCAGTCGATCCAACCCGCCGCCGACACGTTCGGGAATCGGCGCTAGTTGTTGAGCAAAGTCTCTGGACGGCGACTGCACGGACACCGCGACCAGCGGTCCCCAAACAGCGACGGCGATCTCGGCCAGGCCGTTGTCTTCCTTGCAGAAGTTCGCCACGCCGTCGAACTCCGGCGTGCCGCGCAGTTTGCCGGCAAGGTCATACGTCCAACCGTGGTAGCGACAACGCAGCTTCGTTACTCGGCCGCATGGTTCATTCAGAATCGGCGCTGCTCGGTGCCGGCACACGTTCAGAAACGCACGCAGCACGCCGTCGGTTCCGCGAACAACGAGCAACGGCCGGCCAGCGACTTCAGCGGTTACGTAATCGCCAGGCGTTGCCAGCTGTTCGGCTCGGCCGATGACGATCCAGTTTCGGCCGAAGACGCTATCACGTTCCGCGTCGGCCACGGCAGGTGAGACGTACCACTCGGCCGGGATCGTGCAGGCCTGTGTGAGCGGTAATGAACCATCAAATGCATCGAGTACGGATCGCAGCGACATGAATCGACCTAGCCAGAATTATTCGCCACAGAGTCACAGAGGACACCAAGAAGACCAATGCCGAAAACAACGATCGTCGAGAATCATATCGCGTCGAAACTACAGTGTAATCCACACACCGCACCCTGCAAATGAGTTGTTCGTCTGTCGATCTGTACTCATTGTGCACTTTGTGCCTTCGTTGTGATACTTGCCTGAATGATTCGCCCTAATCGCTCTGTTTCTTTCGTGGCCGGGCCAGCTGCATGAAGTCCAGGCCATCGGCACCGATCCGATCGTCGAGCAGATCGACCTGCCCGTTGGCTTTGAGTGCGAGCAATAGTTTCCCAAGCTCCGACCACCAGATGGAAGTAAGGATTTCCGGATTGCTCGAACGCAGTCGCTGGTACTGTTCCAGGCGCGTTAGAAATGCGCTGGCGTCGGCCTGTGCCAGCCGTTTGCGGCCTTGTGCGTAGGCATCGGCTTTTTGCATTACGTCGTTCTCATCGGCTTGCGCCTGTTGCATCAAGTTGGCGGCATATTGCCGGGCCTCGTTCTCCCTTGTCCGAATGCCGGCCTGGGCAACCATCACGCGCTCGAAGTCATTTTTCACTTCGTCCGGCGCTGACAAAAGCGTAACGCTGGTGGAAAGCACTTGAATTCCAAGGCCGTAAGGCGCGATCCGTTCTTGAATCCGCTCCGGCAGCCAGTGCCGCAGCGCCACTTTTCCCGTGAGCAGTACGTCATCGACGCTGTGGCTGCTGACCCAATCGGCGAGCACCGCCTCAGCGACGCGTGAAAGAGCCGCTTCGATGCGATCTTTGTGCAAGACATACTGCACGACCGCATCGCCGTCGCCGACGCTGTAATCGACTTTGACTGCGATATTGACAAGATTCTGATCGCCGGAGAGCATCTGGCCGGTCGGTGCCGTCGTGAGTTCATCGGCATCGGGATTGTAGCCGACGGCGACCTGGCGCACGAAACTCACAGGCACGCGGTCGATTCGGTCGATGCCGTACGGCAAACCGATCCAAAGACCGGGCCCGGGTTGGGCGACGACTTCGCCGAAACGCCGCACGACGGCTCGTTCACCGGGCCGCACTTGTGCAACGCCGGTGAGCAAATAGCCGAGTACGACAAGCAGTGCTATCGCGATCAGAGCTTTCTTCATGTTCTCGTCAGTTCGTCGAGCCGTCGTTACTTGTTCTTTTCTTTACCGTTGCCGTTGCCGTTCTTCGTCTTGGTCGATGGATCCTGCGGCGGGTTGAGCATCAGGTCGAACAGCGGATGCTTGCTCGACAACAACAGTGTGTCGTTCGACTTGCTGAGCATCTGCCGATACGCTTCGAGCTTCTGCAGGAAGGCATAGAACTCGCGATCCTGGGCGAAGGCCTCGGAGCGAATGCGATCCGCTTCGGCATCGGACTGTTTCTGCAATAGCTCCGCCTTGGCCTTGGCGGTCGAGCGCATGATTTCCGCATCGCGGTCGGCAGCGGAGCGAATCTCGCGGGCCTTGCGGTCGCCGTCGCTTTCGTAGTCGGCTGCTTTGCGTTTTCGCTCGCTGCGAATGCGCTCGAAAATGGCCGGCTTCACGCTCTCAGGATAGTTGAATCGTCGAACGCGAACGTCGACCAAATGGATTCCGTATTCCGAGCGCATCTGTTGCCTGAGGCTGTCGGGCCCGGCGCCGAAAATGCGTTCTTGCAGCCGGTCCATACGCCCATCGACCGCTGCTGCTGCCCACATCGACGAAGGCGCTATGACAGCCGAACCGCCGCCCGTGATGCCGAACGCTTGCGGTCCCGGAACGTGAATGAGTTCATCGAGCGCCATGCGGCTGATGATGGCGCCGAGTCGAGCGCCGATTCGCGGCCCCAAAATAGCCTTCGCTCGCTCCGACGTGCCGACCGTACGAATGAACTGATCAGCGCCTTCGGCGTTTTCGATGCGCCAACACGCAAACCCGTCGACCGTCAACATTTTGTCAATGGTCTGTCCTTGCGGGTCGTACGTCGGAAGCTCCGCCGTCGGCAGGTCGAACATCTGAAGCCGGCGGTCGATCCGCTGCACCGACTGCACCGGCCACGGCCACTTCACATGCAGCCCTGCATCGGTCGCGCCGTCCAACGTGGCTACAGGTTTGCCAAACTGCGTGACGTATGCGAATTCGGCGCGATCCACCGCATACAGCGAAGACCATGCCGCATACAGCACTGCGACGACGACGAATATTATCAACAGGACGCGCTTCATGAGCGCCGGCCTTTCCAGGATTCGACGGCCCATGCGCTGGAGACGCCGCCGTCAGCATTCTTTGTAATGCCAACTGGCCGGCACGCAATGGAAAATCCGCCTCTCGCTGCGCAACGGCCTTGGTCGTAATCTAACATCCAGGCGATCAACATTCTTCGAGGCCTGAATTCGACCATGCAACAGACTCTGATACTTTTGAAACCCGACTGCGTTCAGCGTAGGCTCATCGGCTCCATCACGCAGCGATTCGAGCAGAAGGGCCTGCGGCTCGCGGGCCTGAAACTCGTCCAGGCTAGCCGCGAATTGGCGGAGAAACACTATGCCGTTCACAAGGGCAAACCGTTCTATGAATCGCTGCTTCAGTTCCTGACCTCCGGCCCAACCGTCGCCATGGTGTGGGAAGGTCGCGAAGCGGTTGTCGTCGCGCGAACTCTTATGGGCGCGACCGATGGCACCAAAGCGCCGCCTGCGACGATTCGCGGCGACTATGCCCTGAGCGTGCAGAATAACCTCGTGCACGGCAGCGACAGCGCCGAGAACGCGGCCATCGAAATCGCCCTGTGGTTCAAGAAGGATGAACTCGTGTCGTTCGCGCACGCCGATTCCGCGTGGGTGGGATAGGTGGTGAATCGCAGTTTGGATTTTCAGTAGCCGAATTCGTCAGAATTCCGGATTCCGCTCGAATTCGGCTACGGCGCGACGCGCCATTTGAGGTTTGACAAGGCAACAAGTGGAGCGTGACATGCGTTTGCTGCGGACGGCGATTATCAGTGGACTCGCACTCTTCCTTGCAGCCGGTCCGATTGGCGCCGCCGATTATCATGGCCCTTGGAAAATCGCCGATCTTCAGAAACCGCCGAAAGTGGAATGGGTCGATGCCGCCGGCTCGGTTCGCCAGTTGTATTACTCCGGCGAGCCCTACCGAGGGAAACCAACGCGCGTCTACGCCTGGTATGCTCAGCCGGAGAACTTGACTGGCAAACGGCCGGCAATTGTGCTCGTACACGGCGGCGGCGGAACGGCGTTCAAGGAATGGGCCGAACTTTGGGCGAAGCGCGGCTACGTGGCATTAGCCATGGATCTCGCGGGCTGCGGGCCCAATCGCAAACGCTTGGAGGACGGCGGACCGGAGCAAGGCGACGCCGCCAAGTTCCCGCGTGAGCGCACGGCACTCACCGACATGTGGTCGTACCATGCCGTCGCTTCGGTCATTCGCGGCGTGAGCTTGTTGCAGTCGCTGCCGAACTTGGACGGCGACAAGATCGCCATCACCGGCATCAGTTGGGGCGGATACCTGACCTGCATCGTCGCGGGCCTGGATGATCGTCTGAAAGCCGCTGTACCCGTTTATGGCTGCGGCTTCCTCTACCACAACAGCGTCTGGGTGCCGGCGTTCGAGAAACTGCCATCCGAATTGCGCAAGGAATGGGTGCAGAACTTCGACCCGTCGAAGTACGTCGGTCAGGCGAAAATGCCGATGTTGTTCGTCAACGGCACGAACGACTTTGCGTATCCGCTCGACAGCTACCAGAAGACCTATCGCACCGTGAAGAATCGAGCACTGTGCGTGACAGTGAACATGCCGCACGGGCATCAACAAGGCTGGGCGCCGACGGAGATCGGCCTATTCGTCGATCAGCATCTGATAGGCGGCAAGCCGTTGGCAATACTGGATCGAGCGACGGAACTGCGCGTCGAGCAGGGTAAGCGGCTGGCCGTGTTGCCCGTGTGGAACACTCAGGGAATCGAACGCGTGCAATTGCACTGGACGAAAGACGTCGCACTGCCCTGGCAGAAACGTAAGTGGGAAACGGCACAGGCCGCAGCGACAGTCGGCAACGCCACTGATTTCTATCAGGCGGAACTGCCCGCTACCGGGCCGCTCGTCTGGTTTTTCACCGCGACCGACAGCCGAAAGGCGACGGTCAGCAGCGAGCACCAGATACTCGACAAATAAGCGGAATGAAAGCGTACGAACATGGACCCGAAAGCTGAGCCGCGAAATCCGTTCTACGTGCTGTTGGTCGTGGTGAGCCTGCTCTTTGTCGTCACCGCGCTCGCTTATGCGCTCGTGCCGGCGTTGGAACAGAAAGCTGCCGATGCAGGTTCGCCGCCGCCGCCGTCGCCGATTCGCGACTCGCTCCGGAGCGACGGCTGGCTCTGGCTCTTGTGTGAAGGCGCGGCCATCGTCGTGCTCGCGCTTTTGAGCATGGGGCTTGATCGTTGGCGGCGCTGGCGCTGCCCGCCGGAGCCGGAACACGTTGCCGCTCCCGCGTCGCCGGCGGATGGTCCGCCGCCGACTGTCTCTTCCTCGACATGACTCACGATGCGCCCGCTCCGCGTACTTTTCACGATTCAGGGCGACGGCCGCGGTCATATGACTCAGGCCCTTGCCGTGCAATCGATGCTGCTGGACGCGGGTCATCAGGTGTGCGGCATTCTGGTTGGCCGGCAACCGACGCAGCCGCCGCCGGAGTTCTTCGTGCGAAAGGCCGCTGCACCGATCACTTATTACCAGACGTTCGCCTTCGCCACCGATCCGCAAAACAAAGCGATTAGCCCCAGTGCGACACTACTGCGGAATTTGAAGGATGCTCGTGCGCTCATTCGCAGCATCTTCGACATTCGCGATGAGATTCACCGGCACAAGCCCGACGTCGTGCTCAATTTCTTCGAGCCGCTCGTCGGCATTTGTTATGCACTCTCGCGCCCGCAGCCTCCTCTCGTTTGTCTCGCGAACCAGTATCTGCTCTTGCACCCGGACTATCCGTTTCCGCCGGGCCGTTGGATCGAGCGATTGGCGACGCAATTCTGGGCTGGCGTCACGAGCGTCGGCGCCAAACGCAAGCTGGCGTTGTCGCTGAAACCGCGAGCGAACGTCCCAGCCGGCACAGTCGTGATCCCGCCGCTATTGCGGCCGGAAATCCTGGCGCGAACCGATGACAGCAACGGCCGTTTCCTGCTCATCTACTTGCTCAAGGCAGGACTTCGGGACGAGATCATCGCCTGGCACAAGAGTCATCCGGATTTTGAAATTCACTGTTTCACTGACCTGGCGGCCAGCGAAGGTGATGAAGTACGATTTGACGATACGTTGACTTTTCATCGCGTCCACGAAACGAAGTTCCTGGACCTGATGGTGAAAAGCGGCGGCATGGTTGCGACAGCGGGTTATCAGACGCTGAGCGAGGCGCTCTATTTCGGCAAGCCGCTGCTGACAGTGCCTGTCGCGAATCATTTCGAGCAGGCATGCAATGCGCACGAAGCGCCGCTCGTCGGCGCCGGCATCGCCGCTACGACATTCGACCTGGATCGATTTCTGGCTTACTTGCCGACGCACCGCACGGATCGCAGTGCTTTCCGCCGCTGGGTTGCGCAAGCGCCGCAGCGAATCGTATCGACGCTCGAAGAAGTCGCCGGCCGAACAAATTGAGGCTTGCAGAGGATTTCAACATGGCCTCCGTCGAGAACCGTATCGCGGAACTCCGCCGTCAGATCGATCACCACAACTACCAGTATTACGTCGCCGCGAAACCGGAGATCTCGGACCGCGAGTTCGACCGCATGTTGGTCGAGCTGCGCAAGTTGGAAGAAGCCCATCCAAATCTAATTACTCCCGATAGTCCCACTCAGCGTGTCGGCGGCCAACCGATCGAAGGTTTCGAAACGGTCGTACACCGCATGCCGATGCTTTCGATCGACAACAGCTACTCGGCCGACGACCTGCGTGAATTCGACCGGCGCGTGCGCACTGGGCTCAGAGGGGAAACGCCGGCATATGTCGTCGAACTGAAAATCGACGGCGTCGCCATGTCGCTGACCTACGAAAATGGGCTGCTTGTCACCGGCGCGACTCGAGGCGACGGGGAACGCGGAGACGACGTCACGCACAATCTGAAGACGATCCCAGAAGTGCCGCTGCGGCTGCGGTGCGATTTGCCCCCCGCTATCTTCGAGGCCCGCGGCGAAGTATACATGACGCGTGCCGAACTGGTACGCATCAATCGCATCCGGACGGAACAAGGGCTGGAGCCATTTGCCAATCCGCGCAATTTGTCCGCCGGCACGCTCAAACTGCTCGACCCGAAGCTATGTGCCGAGCGAAAGCTTCGGCTCTTTGCCTATGCGCTTGGCGCCGTCGAAGGCCTGACCGTGCGCACGCACATGGAAGGACTGGACCTGCTGCGCCAATTCGGATTTCCAGTCAATCCGCACATTCAGCGATTTGAATCGATCGACGCAGTGATCGATTATTGCAACAGCTGGTCCGAAAAACGCCATGACCTGCCTTATGAGACCGACGGCATGGTGATCAAGGTCGATGACATGGAACAGCGCAGCCGCCTGGGAATGACGAGCAAGTTTCCACGTTGGGTGCAGGCTTACAAGTTCGCGGCGGAGCAAGCGATCACCCGGCTTGCGAGAATCGAACTGTCGCTGGGCAAGTACGGCGAGCTCACTCCGGTCGCGAACTTCGATCCGCCCGTGCAATTGGCAGGAACGACGGTGAGCAGGGCGTCGCTGCATAACGCTGCCGAGCTCGAACGCAAAGACATTCGTTTGGGCGACATGGTCGTCGTCGAAAAAGCCGGCGAGATCATCCCGCAGGTCGTGCGGTCGATCCCCGAATCAAGGACCGGCGGCGAGACGGTGTTCGCGTTTCCAAAGTCTTGCCCGGTGTGCGCGTCGCCGGTGATCCGCGAGGAAGGCGACGCCAGCTTCAATTTTCGTTGCACGGGCGGCGCTGCATGTCCGGCGCAGGTCGCCGGCCAGATCGAGGCGTTCGCCAAACGCGAACGCATGGACATCGAAGGACTGGGCGAGTCGCTCGTGAAACAACTCGTCGAAAGCGGTTTGGTTGAGAACGTGGCAGATTTGTACCGATTGTGCGAAGACGAACTAATCGCTTTGGAACGCATGGGTAAGAAGTCGGCCCAGAACCTGTTGAAGGGCATCGCCGCCAGCAAAGATCGTGGCCTGGCGCGACTGTTGTCGGGGCTCAGCATCTACGGCGTCGGAGAGAGCATGTCGGAACTGATCGCGCAGCAGTTCGGCAGCATGGATGCGCTGCTTGCGGCAACGGAAGAAAGCCTTGCTCAGGTCAAAGGCTTCGGCGCCGTCCGCGCCAAAAGCGTGCACGACTTTCTTCATGGTCCGGTAGGAAGCAAGCTGGTCGGCGACCTCACGGCGCTTGGCCTGAAAATGACCGAGGATCGCAAGGCGGCGCCGGCCGCGTCGCCGCTCACCGGCAAGACGCTCGTCGTCACCGGCACGTTGCAACACTACAAACGGAACGAAATCGAGGACCTGATCAAGCAGCTCGGCGGCAAGGCGGCCGGCAGCGTGTCGAAGAAGACCGACTTCGTCGTCGCCGGCGCTGAGGCGGGCAGCAAACTCGACAAAGCGAAGGAACTTGGCGTGCGGGTCCTGACGGAAGAGGAGTTCCGATCGATGGTCGGAGCAGGGAGCTAGCACCGAAACCGAATCGATATTGTCGGTGTTTCATCGATAAACCATTGGAGTCTGCAATGTTTCGGGCTTGTTGGATTTGCGTCGCGATGCTTATGGCGACCAGCGTAATCGCCGCCGAGCCGGCGCTGGTGTTTGACCTGGTTGGCGCTGACGGCCGTCCACACACCCAAGCCGAATGGCGCGGCAAAAAGGCAGTCGTATTGCTATTCCTTGCGACGGAATGCCCGGTCAGCAATTTCTACGCGCCCGAGTATGTCGCACTAGCTCAACGATTCGCCAAAGAGAATGTCGCTGTGTACGGCGTGCATTGCGATCGGGATTTGACTGCTGTGCAAGCGAAGAAGCATGCCGACGAGTACAAGCTCGTCTTTCCGATTCTGCTGGATCCGAAACAGGTGCTGGCGTCTGCGACCAAGGTTCGCGTCACGCCGGAGGCTGTGGTGCTGTCGGCCGACGGCGTCGTGCAGTATCGCGGCAGGATTGATGACCGATACGCCGAGAATGGCCGCCGCCGCGACGAGGCACAAACATACGATTTGCGTGAAGCGATTGAAGCGGTCGTTGCCGGCAAGTCGCCGAAAGTGCGTGAGACAAAGGCGTTCGGTTGCCTGTTGCCGAAGCGCTGAGTCACTTCGCGATGAACATGTACCAGATCGACGCCACAATCGCGGCGCCGATGAGCGTGGAGAGTGTGACGCCGCCCCACCGCCGCCAGCGACTGACCTGACTAGGCAAGTCGTCTGCTGCGAAACCCTTCGCGGCCGAAACGGAGTCCGAACACTCCGGCGATGTCGGTGAGGGGCACGCGACGGCATTCGACTCAGGCGAGCATTCCGGGAACAGATTGGCAACGGGAGGCGGCGTCCAAATGACGGGCAACGCCTTGTCTTCATTCAAACCGATTTCCCAGGCCGGCGTGGTGATGCCGTCGCCGCAAGGGGTGCATACCGGCATCTGGGCGGCTGCCGGTAGCACGAATTCCCGAGAACCGGAGCGCACCCAGGGGGCCAGCGCCTCGGCAATTTCTTGAGCGGATTGATAGCGATCCGCCGCTTTTTTCGCAAGCATCTTGTTGAGAATGTTGGCGAGCGCTTCAGGCACTTCGGGCCGCAACACGCGTATCGACGTCAAGGGCTTGGTTTCGTGCGCTTGCCGTTTGTCCGAGAACTGCTCGGCGGGAAACGGCGGCCGGCCCGCCAACAAGTAATAGAACGTCGCACCTAGGCCATAAAGATCAGCCCGCAAATCGATCGTCTGGCTGTCACGGAACTGCTCCGGCGCCGCGTAATCTGCAGAGCCGAGAAACGCGTCCTTGCAATAGTGAACGGTAATGAGATCGCTGCGGTCCGATGGCAACCGGCTCAAACTGAAATCGATCAACTTCACTCGGCCATCTTCGTTCAACAAGATGTTGCCCGGCTTCACGTCGCGGTGCAGCAGGCCTCGTTCGTGAACGTGGTGTAGGCCTAGCGCCGCCTGGTACATGCAACGAACGGCTTCGGAGATTGACATCGAACCCTGTTCTTTGACCAGGTCTCGAAGGTTCTCGCCGGCGAAGTGTTCCATGACCAGGAAGTGCTCGTCGCCGACATGCTCGATGTCAAAAATGCGAATCAGGTTGGGATGATCCAACCGAGCGAGCAGCCTTGCCTCACGATAAAGCCTGGCGAGACAGGCCTCATCGGTGGCCTCATCGGGGCGAATGACTTTTAGAGCGACTTGTTTTCGAATGAATCGGTGCTCTGCCAGGTAGACGGTGCTGAGGCCGCCGCTGCCGAGTTTGCCAAGCACCTTGAATTTGCCGCGAACGAGGCCTCGCCACTTTCCTGCGAGAAGTCGATCGCATTGATACTGAGTCAAAATCCCTTCAGCAACCAACGCCTGCGCCAGTTCATACCCGGAACCATGCTGTTCGACGTGCTTGCGAACATCGTCAGCGGAGAGCAAGTTGCTCTTACGCAGCGATTTAATGAAGTCAGCAGAGATCGTCGCGGCAGCCATGGCAATTCCGATACCGGGAAAGTCCTGGGAAGGCATGCTAAGTTATCCTAGCACACCTTCCCAAGTCGAGGAACCAACACCATCAAGTCTTAGCAAACCTTGTGACCGCCGTGGTGACCGCCATGGTGACCACCGTGGTGACCGCCGTGGTGACCGCCGTGGTGACCACCGTGGTGACTGCCATGGTGCCCGCCGTGGTGACCACCGTGGTGACTGCCGTGTTTGCTGCCGCCCTTGCCGTGGCCGCTCGATCCGCCCTTGCCGTGGCCAGACGATCCGCCTTTGTCATCACACTTCGGCGGTTGGGGCTTTGGTGGGCACGGGGCCGGCGGCACCGGCTTATCATCACACTTGACGCCATGACCGCTTGAATCTCCCTTGCCGTGGCCGGACGAACCACCCTTGCCATGACCGCTTGTTCCGCCCTTACCGTGACCAGACGAGCCTTTCTTTCCGTGACCGCTTGTTCCGCCCTTGTCATCACAAACCGGCGGCTTCGGTTTCGGCGGCGGGCACGGAGGCGGTGGCGGTGGCGGACAATCATTCTTCAATTCGCCGAAGTTGTAACCACGAGCGCCAGGCTTGCCGGCGCCGACATCGCCCAATCCGATGACGATTTTCATTTCGTCGTTGGCCGTCTTAGTTCCGCCGAGATTGCCGAGAGTCTCTTCGCCGTCATCGAAACCGGCCGGTTGCGATTCTTTGATGACATACCTGCCGGGCTTGACGCCGTTAAACGAGTAGTCGCCATTGGACCACGACACCGCCGATGCCGCTGTCGTTGCCGTCGAAAACGCCGTTGCTGTTCTTGTCGTGATAGACTTTGCCGGCGACCACAGTGTCGAGACAGCCTGGGTCACATGGGCCGGGCGGCGGCGGCGGCGGTGGCGGCGGGCACGGACGAGGACGCGGCAGCCAGCCGTAACTCGGCTGATCACGGCGTTCGAGCCGTTCGATCGTCAGGTTCTTTCGATTCACTTTCGTGAGTGAGCGGGTGTCGCGGAAAGCGTCCCGTAGCCGGCTCGGAAGCCAGCGGTTGATTTTGGCAGACATTTTGTTCCTCGAGTAAGAGACGGGGATAACTCCAAAAACAAATACACTGGTTGCTGCGAGGGGGACGCAGCGCCACAGAACACGGCTCGTTGGGCGAGAGGGTTGACGGAGAATGCTGGGCGAACTTGCTTTTCCGCGTCAACTGAGCGAATGTGACGCAGCTAAACACGATACTCGCTACTCTCCAGATTGCCAATGATGAGAGTCTGTGACGATTGGTCAAGAAAAAAAGGACGAAAAATAGAATTAACCGCAGACTTTTGAGCTCAAAAACCTTTTCGGCGGTGTTCTAATGAACACTTCCGCCGCTTTTCTCACTCCCAGAATTGCAACATTTTGCGATAGCGTTCCAGCCGTTCGTCGATCTCGGTCCGCTCGGTTCGTTTGAGCCGGTTCGGGCCAAAATCCTCGACGCACAGACTTGCGAGCACGGTGCCGAACGCCATCGCACGCCGCAGCCGGCCTTCGCGCGGTCCATCGGGATGGGCAACGAGATGGCCCATGATCGCACCTGCGAAACTGTCGCCGGCACCAGTCGGATCGATGACATGTTCGGTTGGGTACGCGGGTATGGCGTAGACGCCGTCGCCGCTGATCAGCATCGCCCCATGCTCGCCGCGCTTGATCACGACAAACTTCGGACCCATTTGCAGGATCTTTCGGCCGGCCCGCACCATGTGCGATTCGCCCGTAAGCAGGTTCGCTTCGCTGTCGTTGAGCAGCAAACCGTCGATTCGCTTCAACAGCCTTAACAAATCATCGTGCGTTGACGAAATCCAAAAGTCCATCGTGTCGGCCAGCACCAACAGCGGCTTGTGAACCTGATCGAGCACCTTCATCTGCACTTCGGGACTGCTGTTGGCCAGGAATACATGCGTCGAGTCGCGGTAGCTTGCAGGCAGGACCGGATTGAACGTGGCCAGTACATTCAAATGCACTTCCATGGTATCGCGGGAGTTCATGTCGGCATGGTAGCGGCCTTTCCAATAGAAGGTTTTTCCGCCCCGTTCCGTCTGAAGGCCGTCGAGGCATATGCCGCGGTCGCGCATGATCTGGCGGTTGTGATCGGGAAAATCTTCGCCGACCACGCCGACCAGCCTCGGCTTGGTGAAGAAACTGGCGGCCATAGACGAAAACATGGCTGATCCGCCAAGGATGCGATCCACGGAACCATGCGGGGTCTCGAGAGAGTCGAACGCGACGGTGCCAACAACAAGCATGGACATTGCAGATGAACCTTCAATACTGTTTGGGCGGGCGAACGCGAAACATAAACCCTGCGACAGCCTAGCCGGCTAATTTGAGCCCTAGATCGATTCTTCGCAACGTCTCTTCCCGGCCCAGGATTGCCAGCGCGTCGAACAGCCCGATGCCGACTTCGACGCCGGTCGTCGCCACTCGCAAGGGATGCACGAGTTCGCCGACTTTCAGCCCTCTCTCGGCGCAGAAGTCGTGCAACGCTTTGTCGAGCGTCGGTGCGTCGAAAGGCTCGGCTGACTCCAACCGTGAGCGAAACTCTCGCAGTAGATCTGCAGCGCCGGGTTTCTTGAGCCGCTTCTCGACGGATTTGGCGTCGTATGCCGGTTCGCTGCGGAAGAACGTGCCTCCATACGTCAGCACGTCGCTAAACAGCTTGATGCGCTCGCCGCTGGCCGCGACGACACGCTCCAATTTCAGCAACTCCGCCGGCGAAGGGGGATCAGACAGTAGTTTCGCCCGTTGCAAATAGGGAACGCAGCCGGCTGCTTTCTCCGCCGGCGGCAACAGTTTCATGTATTCACCGGCGAGCCAATACAGCTTGTCCGGGTCGAATCTCGCCGGCGAATCGTTGACGCGATCCAAACCGAAATTCGCAATCATCTGCTCCAGCGGGATGTACTCGCTTTTGTCATCCAGCGACCATCCGAGCCGGCCCAGGTAATTCACGACGCCGGCCGGCAGGTAACCAAGCTCGCGATAGAACGCCACCGTCACCGGATTGAGATCGTCCCGGTTCTCAATCTGTTCGTCGGAATATCCGATCGCGTGCAACTTCGCGCGCACCTCCGGCGTCAAAAACTTCTTCATGTCGCGCTTGCTGAGCTTCTTATTCGAGTTCGGCTCATTGATCACCGGCACGTGCCCGAACTGCGGCATCGCTCCTCCCAATGCCGCAAAGATCAACACCTGCACGTACGTGTTCGAAAGATGCTCGCGCGCTCGAATCACGTGTGTGATTTGCATATCGACGTCATCGACCGTCGAAGCGAAGTTGTACAAAGCTCGGCCGTCGGCCCGCAGGATCACCGGGTCGCCGATCAAGTCGGTCTTCTGCTCGCAATGGCCGCAAATTAGGTCCTCGACGACGGCTGCTGAGCCCGCCGGAACCTTGAACCGCAAGGTCGTCGGTTTTTCCCGATACAGCCGGACGCATTCGGCAGCCGGTGTGTCTCGGTGCGGGCCGCGATGCACGTACGGCTTCTTGGCCGCCTCGCACGCTTTTCGTTCCGCGTCGAGTTGTTCCTTGGTCATGTAGTCGGGATAGGCGTGGCCGGTTTCGAGCAGCTTCATTGCCGCCGCGACATACTTGTCCTGCCGCTGCGACTGAAAGTACGGCGCAAATGGTCCGCCGACCTCAGGGCCTTCGTTCCACTGCAGGCCAAGCCAGCGAAAGCCGTCAAGGATCGGCTGCAGCGCCTCAGCCTTGTTGCGCTCGGCATCGGTGTCATCGATGCGCAAGATGAACTTGCCGCCTTGCCGATGCGTCAGCAGCCAGTTGAACAGTGCCGTCCGAACCCCGCCGATGTGCAAATAACCGGTAGGGCTGGGAGCGAAACGAGTGCGAATAGTCATGGATTCGAAAACCAGAGGTCAGAAGTCAGAGATCAGAGTTCAGTGTATGTATTTGATGGAGCGCTAGTTTTTGCCGGCCGGTCTGGCCTCGACAAGAGTGACGAGTACGCCCTCCTGGACGACCTTGCCGTCCTGATTGACGATCGTACGTTGCCAGACGATCTCGCCACGGCGGCCTCGTCCACGAAGGTTCTTTTCGAGTACTTTGCTGACCATGCGGATCGTGTCGCCGGCAAACACCGGAGCTCGGAAATGCCACTCGCGGACGGTGGTGAACGCCTGCGTGCGGATCATCGGGCACTGCACCGACAAGCCGGAGCCGATCGAGAAAACCAAGAGCCCGTGCGCGATCGGTTTGCGGTAGGGCGTCGTAGCTGCGAACTGGTGATCGACGTGGATGGGGTTGTAATCGCCGCTGACGCCGGCAAAGTTGACGACGTCGGTTTCGGTGATCGTCCGACCGAGCGTCGTCCATTCCTGGCCGACCGCAACGTCGTCGAAGTAGAGGTGAGCGGGAGTGAAGGACATCTTAATCTCAATTCGGATTTCGGATTGCGGAACGAAAAACACGGCATTTCCAATCTGCAATCTGCGATCAGCAATCCGAAATTACAACAATGGTGTTGGATTTCGTTCCGGCGACGCGTCGACGCCGACGTAGACGATCTCCGCTTCGGTCACGTGCAGAATCTCCATGCCCCGTTCCGCCTCGACCTGCACGTTCATGGTGATCGACGTTCGGCCAATGCGAACCAGGCGCGACTGAAACCGCACGACGTCGCCGACCAAAACCGGGTGCTTGAACTCGACGCGATTGATGGCGACGGTGACGAGTTGCGGCAACTTGCCGCCGGCGCGCACGACCTCGTGCCGTGCGCCGATGGCGCCGGCCTGGTCGATGTAACTGAGAATCACGCCGCCGAAGATCGTGCCGTGCGGATTGGTGTCTCGCGGCATCATGACGACCTGAATGGCGGTGTACGGCTCGCCCATCACTGTTCAACTCCCTAATTCGGCGCGCACTAATTTCACGCCCGCGACCATGTTGGCCAGTTTCTGACAGGCGATGTGCCGGGCCGTCTGTGAAAACCCGCAGTCCGGCGTTATGGCGACTCGCTCCGGTTCGATGTACTTCAAAACTTGACGCAATCGCTCAGCGACAAGTTCGGGCGGTTCGACCCAGGTGTTCTTGACGTCAATGAGACCGACCGCCAGTTGCATCGGCGCCGGGACATCACGGGCCAGGTCGATCTCGGCCATCTCTCGGCTGGCAAATTCGAGCGCCAACTGCTGCACCTTCGCGCGGCCCAGGTGCGGGAACAATGGTCGATAGCTGCGATGCCCAACAGCGCGAGCACGGTAGTTGCCAAAACACATGTGCATGCTGATGTGGGCACGTACTCCTGCCACCGTCCGAGTAATCACGTCGAGAAAAAGGTCCTGCTGCTTCGGGTGGCACGCGAAACTCGGCTCATCCAACTGAATGAACTCGACGCCGGCTGCCGCCAGTTCGAGCATCTCGCGATTGACGATGGGCAACAGAGCCTCAGCAACCTCTTGGCGGTCGCGATAAACATCGCCGCCGGCGATGCAGCCTGCGAGCGTGTAAGGGCCGGGAACTGCAGCCTTGACCGGCGCATTCGTCATCGTCCGCAGTTGGCGATACTCGACGACACAGCCTAAACCATTCGGCGCGGCCAGCGGTGCAACAGCGACATACTTGCTTCGTTGGTCATGGGCAGGCGCGCCCCAAAGCCTCGCGACAGGCAGAGCTTTGAGACCGGTGAAATGATCGTAGAAGCCAAGGTTAAAATCGACGCGCTGCATTTCTCCGTCGGTGATTAGATCAGCGCCGGCATGCAGTTGATCATCGACGGCGATCCGCGTCGCGTCCCGCACCGCCTCCGATCGATCGTCAATTCCGAATCGGTCGGGCGACTTAGCAGCCTGTTCGCAGAAGTGCGCATACCAGCCGGGGAACGCCCAACTGCCGATCACAGTTGCGGGGATTAGTGGAAGCGTCGTCATGAAGAAAGTGTATGAAGCCGCCTACGGCTCAGCGCCTACCGAAACCCCCACGACGCACCGACGGAGAATCCAGGTCTGGGGTGATAGTGCCTCGGACCCACCGGAACGACCACAGGAACGCGCTCATACACGACCGGGGGCGGACCGTACACGTCGCGTTCGACATAGACGGAACGCGGCTCACGGCGAGCGGTCGCCTGCATTTCTCGCACGACTGCTGGCGCGACGCGATGATCCTGCAGCCAGAGGATGGTGTCCGGGTTCAAGTTGTAGCGCGTGCCGCTTGTGCGAATCTGGTTGATGATGATCTGGTCTTCGACGCCGCGTTCGGTGAGCCGGACGATTTCTTCAAGGCTCAATGGGCCGACGACCGGTTGCGACGCTTCGAGTTGCGCCTGGCGGATGCGGGCTTCGTCACGGTCGGCGGCGTCGCCAGCGAGGGCACCGATGGTGGTGCCGATCAGGCCGCCCACGGCAGCGCCAGTTCCCGGTCGGCCGTTCTGAGCGCCGGCCATTGCGCCGATCGTAGCTCCGGCCGTGCCGCCGACGAGTGCGCCTTCTTGTGTACGCGACATCGTACGGCAGCCCAGTGTGCCAACGGCGAATACCAATAAGAACAATGCGCGTTTGTGCATGCAGATGCTCCGGGTGCCGCTTGCGGCTTTGCGAATGCGAAAGGCAAGCGGCTGAGGGAAATAAACCAACTCGCTTGCCACGTCAAGGGCGGGGTTGACGAGTCCTGCTTGCACTTACAGGATAACCACTCGGTCGGATCCATGAACTTCGGACCATTCGCCCCGGAAACACTCCCATGAGAGTCTTGAACGTCTTTCGCGCCGCTTTCGGCGTTATCAGTTGCCTGTTTTTCTCGCTGACGCTGTTTGCCCAAACTCCGCCGCCGAAGAAAATCACCGCGATCGAAGGCATCACAGAATATCGTCTCGACAACGGGTTGCGCGTTCTTCTTTTTCCGGACTCCTCCAAGCCGCTTGTGACCGTCAACTTGACGGTGTTCGTCGGTTCCCGGCACGAGGGTTATGGCGAGACCGGCATGGCGCATCTGTTGGAGCACATGTTGTTCAAAGGCACGCCGACTTTTCCTAACGTGCCGAAGTCGCTGCAGGACCACGGCGCCAAGTTATTCAACGGCACTACCTGGGTAGATCGCACCAATTACTATGAGACGATGCCTTCAAGCGATGAGAATCTCGAGTTCGCGATTCAATTGGAGGCGGATCGCATGATCAACAGCTACGTCAAGCGCGAAGACTTGATCACCGAAATGACCGTGGTGCGCAACGAATTCGAGGCCGGCGAGAACGACCCGCAGGCGATTCTCAGCCAACGAATGGCGGCGGTTGCGTTCGAATGGCACAACTACGGCAAGTCCACCATCGGCAATCGCTCCGACATCGAACGTGTGCCCATCGAAAACCTGCAGCAGTTTTACCGTAAGCATTATCAGCCCGACAACGCGATGCTGGTCATTGCCGGCAAGTTTGACGATTCCAAGGCTCTGACTTTTGTTCAAAAGTACTTTGGCTCGCTGAAGAAGCCGCAGCGGCGACTTGAATCGACCTATACCGAAGAACCGGTGCAAGACGGCGAGCGGCTGGTCACGCTTCGTCGCGTCGGTTCCGTGGGCGTCGTCGGCGCGCTTTACCACATTCCCGCCGGCGCACATCCGGATTATCCGGCCGTCGAGATTCTGGAAAACGCGCTGACCATGGAGTCGGCCGGCCGTTTGTACAAGGCGCTGATCGAGTCCAAGAAAGCCAACAAGCTCATGGGCTCCGCGTTCGGTTGGCACGACCCCGGCATGCTCGAAGTCATGGCGACTTGCGAACCCGCGAAGCTCGATGACGTGCGCGACACTCTGATCGAGACTCTGGAAAACGTCGCCAAGAACCCCATTACCGACGAAGAGGTCAATCGTTCTCGGCTGCAGTTGCTGCGTCAGCGAGAGGACCTCAACAGCGACAGCGCTCGACTCGCCGTGCGCCTCAGTGAATGGGCGGCGTGCGGCGACTGGCGGTTGTTTTTCCTCCATCGCGACCGGCTTGAAAAAGTCACGGCAGCCGACGTCAATCGCGTCGCTCAGAATTACTTGATTCGCGCCAATCGCACCGTCGGCGTATTCTTACCGACAGACAAGCCCGTTCGAGTCGTTTCGGCGGCCACTCCCGACATCGCCAAACTCGTCGAGAATTATCAGGGCCGCACCGCCATCAAGGCCGGCGAGGCGTTCGATCCCACGCCGGCTAACCTCGACGCCCGGCTGCAACGTTCCAAGATCGGTACGATCAAGGTCGGTTTGCTTCCCAAGCAGACGCGGGGCGAGAAAGTGACATTACAGTTTGTCTTGCGATTCGGCAGCGTCGAGTCGCTCAAGGGGCAACGCGCCGTCGTTGACTTCATGGCCGACTTGCTCGATCGCGGCACGGACACCAAGAGCCGTCAGCAGATCAAGGATCAGTTCGATAAGTTGAAGTCCAGCTTCAAGGCTAACGCCGAACCGGGCGAACTCACGATCACGCTCCAAACCGAGCGAGCCCACCTCGCGGCGGCCATGGACCTGTTGATCGACGTATTGCGCCATCCAGCGTTCCCGGCCTCCGAACTCGACATTCTCAAACGCGAAGTCATCGACGGCATTAAGAAAGGCGACACCGATCCCATCCAGAAAACGGTCCGTGAAATGCGTCGCCGGCTCGCTCCGTACGAAAAGGACCATCCGCTGTACATTCCGACGGCGGCTGACGAGTTGGCTCAAACAGAAGCCGTGACTCGTGAGCAAATCGCGAAGTTGTATTCCGCGATGATCCCTTCGCCGGTCGGCGAAATCGCTGTCATCGGCGATTTCGACTCTGCGGTCGCGCTCCAAAAACTCGGTGAATTGTTCAAAGACTGGAACGGCTCGGTCAAGTACGAGCGCATCGAGCGACCGGCGTTCACCAAAGTGCCCGGCGCGCGTGAGACCATCAACACGCCCGACAAAGCGAATGCGTTCTATCTCGCAGCGCTTTCAGCAGCCGTCGGCGACACGGATGCTGATTACCCGGCGCTCGAAATCGGCAACTACATCTTCGGCGGCGGCGCCCTGTCGTCACGGCTCGGAACGCGTGTTCGGCAAAAAGAGGGCTTGTCCTACGCCGTCAATTCGCACTTCCAATCATCGGCTCGCGATAAGTCGGCCGCCTTCATGATGTACGCCATTTGCAATCCGAAGAACATGGAAAAGGTCGACAAGGCGATTGCTGAGGAGATGTCCAAGTACCTGGAGAACGGCCCGTCGCTTGCCGAAATGGCCGACGCCCAGAAGGCATGGACGGAAGGCCGCAAAGTCGGCCGCACGAACGACGCCCAGCTGTCGATGGAGATCGTCAATCATCTGAACCTCGATCGATCGTTTCAGTTCGACGCCGACATCGAAAAGAAGGTGGGCGAGGTCGGTCCCAGCGATGTAAAGGATGCCTTCCGCAAGCACTTGGACCCGAAGCGATTGATCATCATCCAGGCCGGCGACTTCAATAAGAAGAACTAGCCCGGCTCTCCATGATTCGCTATCAACCGAGAAGGGGCCGCCGCTACTGTTTTTGGATCGCTCGATGCCGCGACGCATATTGATTACGGGTGCAACAGGATTTGTCGGAGGTCATATTGCCGAGGCTTGTGCCGCCCGAGGCGACGTCGTCTCTACCATCGCCCGGGCCAACAGCGACACGACGCTGCTCGACAAGCTGGGCGTTGCCGTTATTCGCGGCGACTTGACGGATCATGAGACCGTTCGCAAGGCTGTCGAAGGCGTCGATGCCGTCGTCCATTCGGCGGCAAAGGTCGGCGACTGGGGACCGGTCGAAGATTATCGCGCCGTTAACGTCGAGTCGCTGCGAAATCTACTCGAAGCGTGTCGCGGCGACCGCTTACAACGGTTCGTGCACATTTCCAGCCTTGGCGTGTACGAAGCGCGGCACCATCACGGCACCGACGAATCGGAACCGCTGCCCGTTCGCCACATGGACGGCTACACGCAAACCAAAGTCGAAGCCGAGCACCTGGCGCTCGACGCACACCGGCTGCAAGGTCTGCCGCTGGTCGTCTTGCGGCCCGGTTTTGTTTATGGTCCGCGCGACCGCACCGTGCTGCCTCGACTTGTCGAGCGTTTGAAGAACGGATTTGTGCAGTACCTGGGCGACGGCAAGCAGGCCATGAACACGATCTACGTCGGCAACCTCGTTGATGCGATTCTCATCGCACTCGAAAAAGCAGAAGCCGTCGGCCAGATCTACAACCTGACCGACGGCGAATATGTTTCGAAACGACGGTTCTTCGAGACGATTGCCGACGGACTTGGCTTGCCGAAGCCGACGAAGAGCAAGCCGTTGTGGGTGGCGAAACTCGCCGCACGCTTCTTGGAGTGGCGCGCTCGACGGCGCAAGGCAACGCAAGCGCCGCGCATCACACGCGCTACTGTAAAATTCGTCGGGCTCAACCTCGACTTCAGCATTGAAAAAGCAAAGCGCGATCTCGGCTACAATCCGCGTGTCGGCTTCGAAGAAGGCATGAAACGTACCTTTGAATGGCATCGGTCCGCTGCTGCGTCGAACGCCTAGCCGCATCAAGGAGTATCCCATGAGCGAGTTGCAGGGAAAACGAGCTGCGATTCTGGTCGAACAGCAATATCAGGAGCTTGAAATTTGGTATCCGCTCTACCGGCTGCGCGAGGCCGGCTGTCAGGCGATTTTGGTTGGTCCTGAAAAAGGCAAATCGTATCCGAGCAAGCTCGGATATCCGGCTGTCTGCGAGCAGTCGGTCCATCAGGTATCCGCGAGCGACTTTGACGCCGTCGTGATCCCAGGCGGATTCGCGCCGGACTTTCTGCGCCGGACTCCGGAGATCATTCAGTTCGTCGCCGACATGCACACGCGCGGCAAAGTGCTCGCCGCCATCTGCCATGGTCCCTGGGTACTTTGTTCCACGAAGGCGCTTCGCGGCAAGCGAGCCACCTGCTTTTTCGCGATCAAGGACGACGTCATCAATGCGGGCGCTGACTACGTCGATGCGGAGGTCATTCGCGACGGCAACCTGATCACCAGCCGCAAGCCCGACGATCTGCCAGCGTTCATGAAAGCGTTGATCGCCGCCATGCAAGGCAAGTAACTTCTGGGCCCGCTACATGTGAGTCCGCAGCGCAAGCAAGGAACACGGATTACTTGCTTGCGCTGCGTGCTCACATGACCGTCACACCGCCATTTCCTCGACGGTCTCTCACAGGTCGATGCCGGTGAAGAACGATGGCGACATTTCCTGTCGAACGGGCGCAGAGCAGAACGCACAGCCGCAACCGGGCGTGTCCGTCGACTGCCGTGCTTGCATTCCGGAAAAGATCCAGGCCGCCGGTTCGTCCAGCTTGTCGTCCTGACGCGTTTCCATGGTTACGCTGCGGTCGGTGTTGACAGTGACGCCGCCGAGATCGTTGAGCACGTTGACCTGATCGCGGGCGTCGCCGCGGGTGTAGACGCGGATTTCGTCGAGGCCGTTGCCCAGATCATAGAAGCGGCCGTTGGCCAGGCGCTGAATGTCGATTCGGTCTGCGAGGCTGCCCGCCGTGACCGCAAGTACGCCTTCGCTACTGGTATCGACAGTAACGATGGTCGTCGACGCTGCCGTCGGGGCGCCGACGTTGCGGCGCATCGACTGAAAACTGTTTTGTGGTCCAGGTCCATGACGAAAGCCGTTCTGATCGGTGAACTCGATGAAAGTGCGGTCGAGGAAGCCGGTGTTTTGCACCCATGCGCTTTCCGGATTGTTATAGCGCAGCCCCATTGATTCGGTGGCAGAGCCGGAGCTGACATGCCACAGGCCGTAGGTGTGGCCGGCCTCGTGCAATACCACGTCAGCCATCGCCAGTGCCGTGCTTTCGACTGAACCCCAATACTCGTCGCCGACGAAGGCGATGTCGGTCTTGTTGTCGTTGCCGTCAAGATCGACGTCACAGGCGACATGGACGTTGCCGTTGGACAATGTCGAACGGCCCAGGAAAATCGTTGTCGCACGCTGATTCTCGATCACCGCGCCGGTGTGCCGCCGGACCGTAATGCCGAACGGGCTGAGGTCCTGCTGCACCAGTTGGATCATCCGCGAGATAATCTGTTCACGGTCGGCACGGCCGTCGAGAAATCTGGCGACGTTGATGCCGTTGCCGTCGGCATCGAGATTGCTTATGTTTGCGGCCCAATCGCTGCCGGCCCAGCGGACCAAATCGGCACGACTGATCGTCGCCCCGTCGAATTTCAGATAGAGCGTCTTGTTCAATGCGCTGCGGACTGCGGAAGCGCTGACCGTCAACGAATAGCTGGGGTTGGTGGCGCCGCGATAGCCGTAAGCCTGAACGAAGTAGGTGCCGCCCGCCATGCCTTCGAGGGAAATTCGTTCGACGTTGGTGATGCCGTCAGAGACGCGGACCATGTTGCCGGCGTTGTCGTACAGGCGTAGGTCCATGTCGCCCTTCGAGTGCTCAAAGGCGATCGAAACGAAGGCGTTCGCATCGCCGGTGCCGGTGAAGGAGAAGCGGAACCAGTCGGCAGCATCGGCCATGATCAGGCCATTGACGGTTCGGGTCGTCACCGCTCCGAGGTTGTAGGCCTGACTCAGTGAGTCGTTTTCTTCGAAGGCGTCGTCACGTCCCGGCGTCGTGACCTGCCAGCGATAGCTGCCGCCCGGAGTACCGGTGTAATTGGTAATGCCGAAGCAGTAGCGATTGCCCGCGGTCAAGTTGACCATCAGCCCGCTATCGGTGTTGGTGTTGGTGAGGTCGTCGTTGTAGGCCAGCCGCTGGCCGCCGGCGCTGAAAACCCCAAGCACCGGATCGAGATTGCTCAGTGGCGTGGCAGCCTCTATGCGATAGCCGCCCGAAGTCGGTGCAATAAACGAAAAAAAGTCGATCTCATTCGAGGAGATGGCAGCGGCGCCGGAGACGACGGTACTACTGTTCGTCAGTGCCACATTAACCGCATTGATCGGCGGCGTGATGAATGACGGCGGCACTCCCGCCCAGGACATAACGGTACGGTCTTCGAGCGCTTCAAACGACAGGTTTTGCCCGCGAACGGTCATAATTGAACACTCCAAAAGAGATGTCAGTACAGAAACACAGTGACCCCGTTCTCCATACCTGATTGGGCGCTGCGTGTGACAGCCAATGTGCATAAAACAAGCGTTATGAGCGTGACTCAGCCCCAAGATGCGCGGCGAACCGTGGTTTTGTGCGACTCGACCGGCAAACCGTTGGGCAGCGCCGATGCGCTTTCGGCGCATACCGGCGAAGGTCAACTGCACCTCGCGTTTTCCGTCTACGTTTTCAGTCCCGATCGGCGTCAGCTTTTGATCCAGCAGCGCAGCAGTGAAAAAATGCTCTGGCCGTTAGTGTGGGCCAATACTTGTTGCAGCCATCCGCGCGTGAACGAGCCGTCCATCGAGGCCGGCCGGCGACGCCTGCTGGAAGAAATGGGCTTCATCTGCGACCTGAAAACTGGCCCGTCGTTCGTTTATCGCGCCGAGGATCCCGATGGCCGCGGCGTCGAGCATGAATATGACATTTGCCTGATTGGAACCTGGTCCGGCGAACCGGCGCCGAATGCGGGAGAAGTCAACGCATGGAAGTGGATTGACGTGAAACAACTGATCGGCGAAATGGAGTCGTCGCCCGGTCGGTTCGCTCCGTGGCTTCATCGGGGACTGCCGCTGGTGGTCGTTGATTCGACATATCGGATTCTGACAAGGACATAGATCGGCGTACCTACACCGGCACCAATATCGCGCCTTCGCCGTTGCGCAAGCGGATGCTCGTGATCGCGGCGCCGAGGGTGCCGTCGGCCTGCAGCGGCCGATACGCTCTGCCAAGTTGGTGAACGGTCGCCGTGCGATCGTCGGTCGTTCCGGCAATTCCCAGACTGTACGAGAGAGGCTTGAACAACACGAGCGCATTGTCGTAACGGCGTTGGTAGACTTTGTACGTTTTGGCGACATCTGCCGGATCGTGTCCCGATGCCAAAAGCGACCATTGCCCATTTGGTTGGCCGACGTTGAACTCGACGGCAGCCGACCAGTGCCGGGTCCACGTGGAATTCGGCTCGTTGCCGCCGTTGAACATGAGCATCGTCTGCGTCGGATCAGCGAGCAGGTAGCAATACGCGAGCGTGCCGATCTGAACGCGGGGGTCTGCCATGGAGCCGTTGGGGGCGAGGCTGTCGAGCACAGCATAGCTCTTGCCGCCCGATAGGCTCAATCGCCGCGCGAGATTCGCGGCGACGTCCTCGAACTGCGAGTAGCTGGCCGAAATCGGTCGGATCAAGAACTCGTCGAGGTACGAGATTCCGCGTTGGGCGAGTGCGTCGACGGCCGTGCCGCCGCCAGCGATGTTGACGAGCACCCACTTGGGCGCGATTCGCTGATTGATGCCGCTGAGCAGTTGTGCATAGTTCTGGGCGTAATTGGAGAGTGATTCCGCGATTGTCTTCGGATCGAGTGTGATCTTGCTTAATGAGTTGTCCATGAACAGACCATTAGCCAGCGGATTCTCCTGCAAGAATCGGTACGAGAAATCAGCGGCCCATTCCTGGAAACGCGGGTCAGCCACGTTGGTGGCATACCGATGCTGACCATAAGCGGGATAGAACGCGCGGCTTTCGTAATAGAAGCGTGCGTTCTTTCCAGCGGCGCGACGGGCGTACTCGGCGTCGTTCAAGTAGCCGTCGCCGTCGAGATCGGCAGCCTTGTCAAACACCGGGATGATTCCATTCGGCTTGCCGGCGGCGTTGACGTAGTCGCGGCCCAAGAGCGTCGTCGCCACGGGCGCCGTGCCCGCAGCCGAAGTGCGCAATCGCACGTAGTACATGTGCTCGCTTCCATTGATGCTCGCGGGAATCCAATCGCGTGGCGGGTCGAAACTCATCTGCCCGGATCGAGTAAGGCCGGCGGTGGCATCGGACGTAAGAGCCAACGGTTTCCAGACGACTGGATTGCCCGCCGCGTCGACAGCGGCGACATACTCGAGCTTCGCAGCCCAACCATCGCGTGCACCGGAAGCCAAGGCCGCATTAATCTCGCGGAACGGTTCGAGATAGCCGAGTGCGACCGATTGCCCGAAGCCTGCAAACGTCACATTCCCTTGAGAAGAATGAGCCGCATTCGTTCGATCCGACCAGCCGGCATTGTCGCCGACCTGCACGCTCCAAAAGCGATTCACGGGCACCGACGAAGCGCTGTCGCCGGTGAATTCGGTAGGTTGTGTGACGTGGTAGAAGGCTGTCTCCCGGTCGTAGCCATTGCGATCGGCAAACGTCAGCCAATCGGTGAGCAGTTCCCGGTAAATGTTTGAAGCGTTAGAGTAAATTAACTGCGGAGTGTTGGGCGCGATGCCATTGACCTTTTCGAGATATCCGGTGTTCGGTACGACGAGATCGACGCTATTTCGCAATAGATCTTGCTCGAACGTCCCAAGCGGCGTGCCATGGTAGGCCAACTGTGCGATGCGAATATGTGAATAGTGACGGTCCACCGACGGCAGATTGTAGTTCACCGGCGCCGGTGCGCTGGGAAGAGGTTCCTCTGCGACCGGCGACGACGCCGGCGAGTCCGTCTGCTCTTCCGTTTCGTCAGCGGCGATTATCTCGAAGGCGAAGTCATCGAAATAGATCGGGCCGCTATAACTCGCCTGCCTGCCCAAACCGACGACACCATCGCCCGCTATCGCTGTGTCGTTGACGACCATCGCCGCCGCCGGATCGTCCTGCCAGTCTCCGTCTTCGTTGAGGTATTCACCGGTCTCCGAACGTCGTATCTGCACCTGCAGTGTCGATCCCTGAGCTTGGAACTGCACATGCACCCAGCGACCGCTGTCCCATGTATTCGATGCGACAGTGCTCAGAGTCATGCTTCGACCATCGACCACGCGAGTGAGTTGAGCGACTAATCCGCGCTGCAGCGTCACGGCGTAAAAGGTCGGCGACGAAGTTCCGAGGCTCTTGCCGCGAAGGATCACTTGAGCGGGGACAAGACTGTCGAGGTAAATCGACGCACCGACGCTGATGTCGGCTGCCTGGGATTCGTCGATCCAGGCACGTGCCTCAAGATCGCTGCTTCCGTGACTGACGATGCTGCTCGGCGGCGTTTGCGCATTCGCTGTCGTTTCTGCGAACGCGGCCGTTCCAGTGTTGCTCCATTGGGTCCATTCATCGGGCAATTGCGGCGTCGATTCGAGCGGATGGGCCGCGGCCTGCGAAGTCACAGCGAAACTGTCAAATGTGATTGTACCAGCAGCGCCGCCCGCACGGCCCAATCCTGCCAGGCCGGCGCCTGTGATTGCAGAATCTCGTGACTCAATCGCCCAGGCCGGCAAATCCTGCCAGACGCCGGCAGAATTGAGATATTGCGAGGTGTCGCCGCGATAAACTAATATGCGAATAGCGTCGCCATGGAGCGACAGGGTTGCATGAATCCACTTGTTGCTGATCCACGCCTGTGAATCGAGAGTAGCGAGAACCGTGCGCTGGCCTTCCACAACTCTAACGAGCTGAACTTCCAGTCCGCGAGTAATCGTTGCGGCATAATACGCTGGCAAGGCAGTATTCAGGTTTTGCCCGCGGGCAATGATCTCTGCCGGCACCAGACTATTGAGATAAACGGCCGCAGTGACCTCGCCGTCGGCGGGCAGCGCCGAGTCATACCAGGCGCGAACCGGCGCCGTAGTCGGCGACGTGATGCTCAATCCGGCGCTTCCCGTGAGTACGCGAGCCGTCGAAACGCGAAACGTCGCCGTGCTGCCGCTCCATTGCGCCCAGTCTGCAGGCAGCCCGCCTGCAACAGGACGAGCGAACGACTCGTCGACGAAGACTTGTTGCCCTGAATCGGCCATCGCCGGCGCAATCTGGAAATTGTCGAATTGCACAGCGCCTGCGTACTTCGCCGAACGGCCAATTCCAGCAAATCCGCCGCCGGTGATTGCTCCGTCAGTGCGATGAACGGCATCGACTGCGGCCGACTGCCAGCGGCCTTGATTATCCATGTACTGTGCCGTGTCAGTTCGGAATACTCGCACTCGAATTTGATCGCCGACAGTTGTCAGCGAGACACGAACCCATTTGTTGCTCAGCCATTCCTTGGATTGCAACGTTGCCAGGACCGCGACGTGACCGTTTTCGACGCGAGACAGCTGCAGCGTCATACCGCGAACGACGGAGGCAACGTAATAAGTGGGAGCGTCGGATTCGAGATTGCGTCCGCGTGCAATGACCTGTGCGGGAATTAGCCGATCCAAGAAGATGCTGACGCTGACGGTGACGTCGGCCGGCGTGGGTGCATGATGCCATACGCGCTGCACGGCGGCGCTGCCGCCGGTGCTGCGGAGATTTCTAGTCGAGCCCGGCACAGTGCTGTTGGCGACGGCGAATCCATCGCGCCCTGCCGCTCCATACTGCTGCAGGTCAGGCGGAAGCACTCCCAACACTGATTGTTCAAAGGTCTCAAACGTCCATGGCGACGTGGCCGGAACTTCGCGCACTTCGAGGCGCTCCAACGCCAACCAGGCGCGGCGCCCATTTGAATGTGTGGCCATCGAATTCTTTTGGGTTAGGCGGTCCCGGCAACAGGTTGCCTCGGACTCGCGGCTTCTCCCAGATGACCCAATCCGCCATTCTCCTCCAGAGCCCGTCGGCCCCGGCATAGCGGCTTCGCCACCATCGATTCCGTTCGAGTGCGATGGCGCGCAGCGGTCGATTGATAATCACTATCGGCATATTTTCAAGCGAGGCTGCTGGCCGAGTTGACACATCCGGCTGATTAGTCCGCAAAACTGACCCAGATTTAGAACGCCCCGGCGAGACAGGGCAAATGCAACCAATAGAAAACGTACCAATCGGGAACTCGACGTCGAAGACCGATTGCCCTCGACGTCGAGCAGCCCGTTAATACTCGCCGCTTGGAATCAAAGCGTCGGCTCGACCATGAATAAGTTGATAGTCGCGCTGGCTGATGTTGTTGCTGACGAAGCGAACGCTGCCGTCGGCGAAACAGACGTGCACGCCGACCGTGTGCATGCTTTTCGCCGTCACTTGCCAGCTTCCGCATCCGGGACAGCAGCCCATGCCCCGCTTTGGGTCGTCCTGGCAATTGTCAATGTCGTCATAGTGATGATGGCTGATGTTCGGGCCCGGGCTGTCGCCGCGGCCACTGGCGGAGATGATGCTGGCGCCGACAAGACCCATCGCCCATGTGCCACGAATGTCGTTGGCGTTCCACCCGACGCGGATCTCGTCGATCAAGGCGGTGTTGGATGCGCCGTCAACAATATGCTCGACGGCCACGCTTGAATTCGCCGACATGACGCCCATGCCGGGCACGCCGGGAGGTCCGACAGCGTAGTTATACCCGACAATGTTGTTGGTGGATTCGACAATCAGTCCACTCGCATCGCGAATCAGTGCATGCTCGCCGGAAGAACCCGATCCCAACCAAAACATGCCGTTGCCTGCGTTGGCGGCGTAGTTGCCTCGCGCCCAATTGCCGCCGGCCATTGCATTGCGAACGTCGCCGAATGAGTCGGACGGTCAGCGCAGCAGCTTGAGTTCCGTGCCGCGAATTGAGCGCCAGCCGTTGTTGCCGTTGGTCATGTATTGGTCGATGCTGCCGGAGACAGATCGGTGCAGCGGCTCCTGTTCGATGTACGGCAGAATCAATACGACCCAATTCGGGCCGAAGTTCTGACTGAGCCGGGCCGGATCGGCTACGCTGCGATGCAGCTGCACCGCGTGCGGCATGCGTTTGAAAACGTCCTGATAATTGTGACAAGCCAATCCAAGCTGCTTGAGATTGTTGCGGCACTGCGTTCGTGCTGCCGCTTCGCGGATCTTCTGCACGGCAGGCAAAAGCAAGCCGATCAGAATCGCGATGATAGCGATGACGACCAACAGTTCGATGAGCGTGAACGCGCTTCGATGTCGGCGTGACATAAGGAACTCCATGGCGATTAGGAATAGATAAGAGAATCCTCATCAATCCTAATCGCGGGTCGTTCGAGGTGCAAGCAGAAAAAAGCTGTTTACCCCCACGTCACCAGGCATGGCTCGAAGAAGTGCGGCAGGCTGGAGTGTTTTGGAAGCACTCGCACCGCATAGCCGTATTGGCCGCTCGATTGGCAAGGAATGCGCCCTTGGTAGTTCCAAACCGGCTGGCCGTTGGCATTTGCTTCCTGGTGCAATGCATCGAGCGCCACCGCTTGGGCGTCGGGAATGTCGCGAAGTGAATCGACGAGCCCGTGGTACAGTTGTACCTCGACGTCAGCAGGCGTGAGCGTGCCGAGTGCGACGAGAGCGGTGACTTGAATCGTGTCGCCAACGTGCAAAACATCGACTTCACGCTTTTGAACTGACTCGATGCGGACTTGATGCCAGTGGTGATTCAGGTTCCGCCGCCATACTGCCAGTTCACGTGCCCTGGCAAAATCATCGTCGGCGAGTTTCTTGTGACGGCGATTGGACGGCAAATAACTGGTGCGGACATATTCCTCGACCATACGATTGGTGTTAAAGACCGGGGTGAGGCTGCTGATCGACCGTTTCATCAGCTTCAGCCAGCCGCGAGGAATACCGTCGTTGGTGCGCGCGTAATAGAGCGGGACGATCTCCTTTTCGAGCAGGTCGTACAATGCTCTGCCCTCGACGTCGTCATGATAAGCCGTGTCGGAGTATTCCTCGCCGGCGCCGATGGAGAAGCCGTTGTCACCGTGGTAGCCTTCGCACCACCAACCGTCGAGTACGCTGAGGTTGATGCCGCCGTTGCCGCAGATTTTCATGCCGCTGGTGCCGGACGCTTCCATGGGCCGCCGCGGGTTATTCAGCCAGATATCGACGCCTTGCACCATGATGTTTGCGATGTGCATGTCGTAATCTTCAATGAAGACGACCCGACGGCGCATTTCAGGCAGGCGGGCGAATTTCTGAATTTGCGCTATGAGTTCCTTGCCTGCCGTGTCCTTCGGGTGCGCTTTGCCCGCGAAGATGAACTGGACCGGCCGATCCTTGGAATTGACAAGAGCCGCAAGTCGTTCGAGATCCCGGAAGATCAATGCGCCGCGCTTGTAGGTCGCAAATCGCCGGGCAAAACCGATCGTCAGCGCTTCGGGATCAAGCACTTCGTCGGCCTGGGCGATTTCGGCAGGCGTGACGCCAAGCCGCTTCAGTTGAATGCGCAAACGTGAGCGAGCGAATGCGACGAGTCGCTCGCGGCGGCGTTCATGAGTTCGCCACAGTTCCTCATCTGGGATGCGCTTCACGCCTTTCCAGATATCGTGATTGGCCGGCTGTTCTTCCCAATGCACGCCGAGATAGCGATCGTAGAGCTGCACCATTTCGGGCGCTAACCAGCTTTGCGTGTGGACGCCGTTGGTGATTGGCACGATGGGGACTTCATTTTCGGGTAGGCCCGGCCAGATGCGTTGCCACATTTTGCGCGAGACACTGGCGTGCAGCTTGCTGACGCCGTTCGAGACGTTGGCAAGTTTGATGGCAAGCACCGTCATGCCGAACGGCTCACCGTCGTCTCGCGGGTTTTGCCTGCCCAAGGCCAGAAACTCGTGCCGATCCAGGTGCAACGACTGCATGTAGTGGCCGAGGTAATGCTCAACGAGCGACGGGGGAAACACATCGTTGCCCGCCGGCACGGGCGTGTGCGTGGTGAAACAAGTCCCTGCCTTGACTACTTCCGTAGCCGTCGCGAAATCGAGATTCCGTTCTTCCATCAACATGCGGATGCGTTCGAGCCCGCAAAACGCGGAATGGCCCTCGTTCATGTGGCAGACGGTCGGTTCCTTGCCGAGCGCACGCAACGCACGAATTCCGCCGATGCCTAAGAGCTTCTCCTGCCGAATGCGCATATCCTGATCGCCGCCGTACAGCTGGGCGGTGGTGTTGCGATCGTCGGCCGAGTTTTGCGGAATGTTGGCATCGAGAAGGTACAGCGGCACGCGGCCGACCTGAACGCGCCAGATGCGACAGTACACATCGCGCCCGGGGAACGGCACGGAAATGAGCAGAGGAGCGCCGTCGGCATCGGTCTCGGGTATCAATGGCAGATTGAAGAAATCATTCTCCGGATAACGCTCCTGTTGCCAGCCGTCGACATTCAAGTATTGTCGAAAATATCCTTGACGGAACATCAGAGTGACGCCGACGAGAGGCACGCCAAGGTCGCTGGCGGACTTGAGGTGATCGCCGGCCAAGACTCCGAGGCCGCCGGAATAGACCGGGATGCTCTCATGGATGCCGAACTCCATGGAGAAGTACGCGATCAGAGGCGGAGTCGATTTCGGGTCGGTCGATTCCGGAAATGCATCCTGAAACCACGTCGGCGATTCAAGGTACTCGTGCAATTTCGCCGCCACGCTGTCGAGATGCGAAACAAACCCGTCATCTTCGGCCAGTTGCTCATAACGTGCCTGCGGAGTGACGCTGAGCATCTTGACCGGGCTATTATCGACGGCTTCAAAGAGATCGGGATCGATGCGTCGGAACAGCGCGATGGCGGAATGCTGCCAACACCACCACAAGTTGTATGCCAGGTCGCGGAGCGCCCGCAGACGTTCCGGCAGGCTCGGCAAGACTGTAAACGTACGAATGTAGCGTCCCGGCATGATCCCCCGTGCACATCGTGCAATGACAGGAAGGGCGAGTTCATCTGATGGGAAATAGCGTACTTCAAATCGTCGAGATTGCAAGTGCAACTGCATAAAAGGTGCCAGGAACCTTTTGTTTATAAAGGTTCCTGGCACCTTTTATGCATTCTACTCTTCAAACGATTTCTTACCGGTGGCCGCGATCGCACGCCACATCACCTTGGCAGGCTCTTCAGGTTCCATCGTTTCCGGCTGGTCCGCTCGTGACTTCGCCGGCGATTGCGGCGGTTCCAGATTCAGCGCCTTCAGATAGGCATCAATTGCCGCTGCCGTCTTGCCGCTCTTCGCCAGTGCATTGCCGGTCGCCAAATGAGCATCGGCCGCCATGTGGGAATCGGCCGCCGGCATCACGCGCCACAGTGTGTCCACAGCTTCGCTGGTGTTGCCTGGCGCCGTTTTCAAAAGGCTCAATGTCCGCAGCGCTTGCTCATTGTCCGGCGATTTCTCGAGAGCCTTTCGCAGCCACTTCTCCGCTTCCGACGAGCGCCCACCGGTATGATGAAACTCGCCGATTTCGAGGAGCAGCGCCACGTCATTAGGGTGATCCATGATTGCCGTTTCATAAGCGTGGCTAGCTTGATCTGTTTTCTTGAGCTCGGCGTACAATGGCGCCGTGCGGCGGGCCGCTTTGCCGGCCAATTCCGGATCGAGTTCCACTGCCTGAGTGTATTGCTGAATCGCAAGCTCATACAGCCGGCACTCTGCCAATTCTTCGGCGGACTCCCAACAGGACTTTGCAGTCGTTGCTGAGGCAGATTTCGATTCAGCGACGTTTGCAATCGTCTTTGGCGTCTTCGGCCGCCAAATTGGAGGCTGCTTTGCCTGCAAAGCTGCAGACCGGACCGGCATCGGACGGTCGATCATCGGCTTCGGTGGGTCCGTACGCTTCTGCAAAGCGGCCGCGATTGGTGAAAACGGCCTCATCTCAGTCGGACCGGATACTAGTGACGCGGAAGACCAGGGCGAGCGGTTCTGCAACATTGGCGCGATCGGCGAGCTTCCCGGCCGATCTGCCTGCACATATCGAGGCGTCCGCAGCGCTTCGACAGCGCCGCGAAGCGCCGGAGCAACGGGGGCGTTGCGGGCGTATTCGGCGCCGCTTGTGTCTCGCAGCGTCTGGCAACCGCAAACTGCTCCCACTGCGAGTAGTCCTAGCGACAGATGAAACCAGCGCATGGCGTGCGTCCTCCTTGACGCTGCCTCAGGGCGAATGCGCGACCGCCAAGGCGGGCATGTCGCGTCTACCGATGGTAGTCGGAATGCGCAATGAAGGGACTTTGACCAAGACAGGAATCTTGCGGAGTCTGGCGGATTCGCGGCCGGAATGATCGCGAAGCCTTGCCTATTCTGCCGCAACGAACTGCAAACGATCGGCACATTTCGGTTGGCGCTGACATGTGCTTCGGCTCGTGCTAATGTCGCCCCGCTTTGTTGGCAGTCGATTTCCTTCGAAACTGTGAATAGGGAGGCTCCCCTTGAAATATTGGCGAACGATCCTGTGTGCATCGGCATTGGGTCTGGGCGGCCTGGCAGTTTGGGCTGCAGACTCTTGGAAAAACAACACAACCCGCCGCGGCGCGGCGAATGCACTTCCGCTCGAAGCGGTCGCTTCGCCGGCTTGTACTGAGCCGCCTCCGACGCTCCAGCAGCCCACGATCTCTGGGCCGGGCGAATACGTGCAGCGCACTCAGGAACCAACCGTAGTTCTCGAACTACCTGCGCCTCCGGTCATTGGCGAGCCGCCGATGGTGGTAAAGCTGCCTGGTGGGCCGGTCACACTGGAACCGCTGCCGAAACCGCGGCTTAGCGACGAGCCAATTGTGCCCCATAGCGTGAATGTGAATATCGAAGCCAAAGTAGTTGAATCGCCGGCCGAACCGCCGAAGCCCGAGTTGACGCCGCCGATGAATCTGCCGGAGCCGCCGTTGCCGTCGGCGCCGCCGAAGAACGAAATTCCGAGGCCGATGCTGCCGTCGCTGCCAGTGCCTGAAATGCCCGCCGCCGCCGACCTGCCGATACCGCCGACTACGGTGGTTACCGGTAGTTCGACTGTAAAGCAGCCGAAGCCCATGGACAGCGTGCGGTTGCCATTGCCCGACAACTCGTGGACGCTGCCAGTGCCAAGCACTCATTCACCGGAGACCTTGAAGCCGTTCCCGGTGGTCAAGACATCGTCCCATCCATTGAAACTAAGCGTTCGCGCGGGCGGAACGGGCGCACCACGATTCGAGGTTCGCGACGGCGACATTCTTTTGCTCAAAGTTTCATGCGACAACGTCGAGATGCAGACGGCGCAGGACAAGGGCGCTGCTAATCCAGGGGTCATTGCAACCGGCAACGTCCGGCTGCATGGTTCCGGCCTCGACGGCACTTGCGACTCTCTCTCTGTCGTCACCGCGAACGGCGAGGTCATGCTGAAGGGCAATATCAAGCTAACGTGCTATCGGGCCGGCTCATCGTCCGAGGTGATGGCTGACCAGATGCGCTTCAGCCTGCTTAGAGGCGACGCCGCCGCGAAGCCGAGGGCGCTATCGACCGTCAAACCGGCGAGCCATACAGATCGCTGAGAACTATTCGACCTTCGATCGGGCTGCTCACAGATTGGGCAGCCCGATTTTTTTGTTACGATCGATAAAGCCCCTTGTCCTGGATGTATGCCAGGACGCCGTTGGGAAGCATGTAACGCACGCTCATTCCGCTGGCGATGCGTCGGCGAATATCACGACTAGCAAAGTCCACTTGCGGCACGTTCACTACCTGCATTCGAATCGGCGCGTCGGCCGGCAGTTTGAGCGCGTCACGCAATTGTTCGGTAGTCCACATCGGCCAGTCGGGGCGGGTTGCGACCAATAGCGTCGCTTGTGCAATGATTCGCTGCGGTTGATACCACGTCGGCAAGTCCGGCAGGCAATCCGATCCGATCAGCCAAAACAACTCCGAATGCGGATGTCGTTCATGCAGCACTGACAATGTGTCGGCTGTGTAACTTGGGCCTTCTCGTTCCAACTCGATACGCTCCAGCCGAAAAGTTCGGTTGCCGGCAATCGCCAGTTCGATCATGTCGGCGCGGCGATCGAACGGCGTCAACGGCTGGCTGCGTTTGTGGGGCGGCGTCGACGACGGCAGAAACCAGACTTCATCAAGAGCCGCTTGTTCGCGCGCTTGCTCCGCGATCACCAGGTGCCCCAGGTGAATCGGGTCGAACGTGCCGCCAAAAACGCCGATGCGCATGATCGTTGCGATTACCCCGGTGAAATCTTATGCCGTTACCTAGGACGACACAATGTTGCGAAGAAAAGCAGCGGCCTGTTCCGGCGGCACCGTGTTGATGTTGCAACCCGTGCCCCACTCGAACCCCCCAATGTTGTTCAACCTGGGGATGATCTCGAGGTGCCAATGATAGTGGGGCGCGTCATCTTCCTGCAACGGCATCGTGTGAATGACGTAATTGTACGGAGGTTTGTCGAGCCCGCTGGTAAGCCGACGCAAGGTGTCGGCGACCGCCTCGCCCAGATCGCCCCACGTGTCTGCCGGCTGGCGGTCAAAATGGCTGTGATGTTGCTTGGGCAGCAGGCACATCTCGAATGGGAACCGCCCGGCATACGGCATGTAAACGAAGAACTCGTCGGTCTCAAGTACGAATCGCGGACCGTCGCGCTCCGACGCGATTGCATCGCAGAAGAAGCATCGATCGGTTTCATTCCAATAGGTCTCGCACGCCCACAACTCTGCGGCAATCTCAGGCGGCGTCAGCGGCATCAGCACCAACTGAGAGTGCACGTGTTCGAGCGATGCACCGGCAGCGGCGCCGCAGTTCTTGAACACGACTGGAAAATGCCAGCGTGAATCAGAGCGTGCCGCGCTGATCCGTTCGGCATATGCGCGAAAGATTTCGGCGATATGTTCCGGCGGCAGGTTGGCGAACTCGGTCTCATGATGGGGCGATTCGATGATGACTTCGTGGATGCCGGCGCCGGCCCCGCCGATACAGGGGCCATCCCCATCCACGACAAACGCGCCAACGTCACGCACTGCCGGGAAGAGATTCGGCACGATGCGAATGCGCCAATTACCGGTTGCATCCGGGATCGTCAGGATCGCGTCGCGGGTTCGATCCTCGTTTCCCTTGCAGAAAGGGCACGGCTCCGACGACTCCATCAGCGCAGCGGATTCGCTCAGGTCTTGGGGCCGGCCCAGGCGGTCGGTCGAAACCAGCACCCACCGCGAAACGAGCGGATCTTTGCGAAGTTCCGGTTTCGCCATCGGCTGCACGCGGAACTTCTTGCCCCAGAACTCAATCCCGTCACCCATGACGAAGCCCCGCCAGTTGGCGATACAGCCTCTCGTACTCGGCGGCGCTGCGGCTCCAGGACCAGTCGCAGGCCATGCCGGTCTGCTGAATCTGTCGCCATACGGCCGGTCGTTGCCGAAAAACGAACAACGCCTTCTCGACGGTCTCCCGCAGCGCCCATGGAGCATGAGCGGCAAAGCGAAAACCCGTCGCCGTGCGATTCGCCAGGGTTTCTTCGGTCGTATCGACGATCGTGTCCGCGAGTCCGCCGGTCGTCCTGACGATCGGCACCGTGCCATAGCGCAAACTGTAAAGTTGGTTAAGCCCGGACGGTTCGTACAGACTCGGCATCAGGAACAGGTCGGCGCCGGCTTCGATCAAGTGCGCGAGCGCCTCATCGAAGCCGATCAATGCCGCGACACGCTGAGGATAGCGATGCTGTAATTTCGAGACTTCTTGCTGCCAGTGCGGATCGCCTTCGCCGAGAACCGCCAGTTGCACATCCTGTGCGAGCAGAGCATCGGCCGCTCGGACGATCAACTCAATGCCCTTTTGCTCGACGAGTCGAGCGATGACGCCGAGCAACGGAACGCCTGGATTCGGCGCCAGGCCGGTCCGCTGTTGCAGCGCGGCCTTGCACTTGGCCTTACCTTCTGCGACCGTGGCCGAAGTGTACTTTGCGGTGATGTGCGGATCGATTGCCGGATCCCAGTGCCGATAGTCGACGCCGTTGACAATGCCGCTGAGCACATGGCGTCGTTCGATGAGGACGCCTTCGAGCCCGTTGCCGTAGTACGACGTTTGGATTTCCCGGGCGTAGGTGGGGCTGACGGTGTTGAGCCAGTCGGCAAAGACCAATCCTGCTTTGAGCATGTTGAACTGGCCTTGGCATTCGAGTTGCCGCCAGTTGAACAAGTGGTCGGGCAAATCCGTCAACGCGAAGACGTTTCGGCCGAACCAGCCTTGATAGGCGATGTTGTGAACGGTAAACAGCGTGCGCGGCGCGATCTTTCCCTGGGAGGCGGCCGCTTCCTGAAGCAACGCCGGCAACGGCCCGGTCTGCCAGTCGTTGCAATGCACTACGTCCGGCATGGCGCCGATGTGATTCAGTGTCGCGACGACCGCCTTACAGAAGAAAACGAATCGCTCACCGTTGTCCGAGTAATCAACTTTTGCACCGTGAGAATCGACGTACTGATACAGTCCGCGTTTCGCGGCCGAGTCGTCTCGGTCAAACAGGTCCGGCTGCTCCACAAGCCAAACGGGGACGTTCGAATCAGGCAATGTCGAACGCCACAGTCGGCCCGTAACCGTCTGCCAGCCCATCTTAACTTGAAGCGTAGTTTCCGTCGGCGTGACAGGCGTACGGCCAAGCCGGGCCGCACGATACAGCGGCATAATGACCGACACGTCGACGCCGCGATCGGCGAGCGAGCGCGGCAAGGAACCGGCGACATCCGCAAGCCCGCCTGTCTTGGCGAAGCCGATCACTTCCGAGGCGGCGAGCAATACTCGCGGCGCCCGTGTCGCGCCGGACTGGTTCTTCGCGATCAATTCGGCCCCCAAGCGAGCAGCTACGGCTACTCTCCGCCAACCACTTCAAACTGCACAGTCGAATCCTTGGCCTTCCGCAATTCCGTCTTCAAGGTTCCAGTTCCGGCCACCGTGCGAATGGTGATGCGATGCAGGCCCGGAGTCAGATTGACGGTCACTTTGCCCGGCTTTTCCTGCAATTCTTCATCGATCCAAAATGCAGTCGAATCCGGAGCATCGACTTGCACCTCGACGACGCCGGCTTGAACAACATTGATTTCGCCCTGCAAGTAGACGACGTTTCCGTTCGGCTTGGCGAGTTCCGCCAATGGCATGCCGCCGTCAAACAACGAAAAGGCGGACTCCCAGGCCTCTGGTCCATTGGTCAGCACGGTATCTCGGATTACGTCACGGTTCGGAATTCCCTCGCGCAAAGCTGCTGGCACCTCGCGCAATTTTTTCCATTTCTGAATCGTTGCGTTCGTACGCAGCGCATACGGGCCGGGCTTGCCGAGTTCGGAGACGAATCGAATGAGGTCGAGCAATTCCTGTTGCGTCAGAATCTTGGTGATGCCGTCGGGCATCAGGGTTCGGCCTGTGGCTTCTTCGTCGATGTCGAACGTCGGAATGCGAACGAGCTTGCCGGTGGCGTCTTTAAGCACGACGCGGTCTTTGTTGCGATCGACGACGATGCCCGTGATCGTCTTGCCTGAACCGGTGTTGATGACCCTGGTCACGTACTGTTCCTTGATGGATGAATTCGGGTCGAGGATCGACGTGATGATGTAATCGACCGGCGACGATCCGCCGACTGCGGTCAATTCCGGCCCGATGTTGCCGCCGGCTTTCTGAATCGCATGGCACTTGATGCAGCCGAGGTCGCTGCGGCGGAATACCAGTTCACCGCGAGCGGCGGCTCCCTTCGCCAGCACGTCGGCCTGAATCTTCTTCACTTCGTCCGGCGTCGGCGGCTTGGGGTCGGCCGCAAGACCTGCAAGTTTGCTGACCACTTGCGACAACTTGCCGTCGTTGCGGCCCGCCAGATACATCGCCCGCAAGACGCGCTTCGCAGTGTCCGCCGGCATCTGCACGTGCTCCAACTCGCCGGCGAGCGCATCGGCGCCGTTCTTCCGTTGCAGGAACGACTCGACCAGCGGCGCGATGTCGTCCGATTCCTTCGACGATGCCAATGCCGGTGCTGCTGCCTTTGCACCGGCAGCCAAGTCGTATTGCGCAATGCCGGAGGCCGCACGGAAACGCGTCGATGCCGGCTGACCGCTCGCGGCAAGGTCGGCCAACAGGTTGCGTGACTCCGGATCGCCGAATGCCGCGAGCCCGTCGATTGCCGCATTTCGAACATCCGGCGCCGACTCCGCAACCTTTGCCAACGCCCGCAGATCGACGGCGGCCTCGGATACTTTCCATGCCGTGACCAATCGGATCATGCTCTGAAACAGCGGCATGTTCGTCGCGGCGGACGCTCGAAGCAGCTGCAGCGTCTCCGTCGTTTTGACGTTGGGCACGGCACGGCGAGCCGTCGCGGCTTCGATCAACCAGTCGATCGCCCGCAGCCGCAGTTCCTTCGAATACGCTTCGGGCTGGCGGGCCTGCTCCCAGACATAACGGAGCTCGGCGGCGCTGCCGCGCTTGCAGATCGTTTCGACCAGGGAGCCCTGGCGCTCGGCGGGGACGCGACCCTTTTGCAATAACTGCACCAAGCTCGCGGCGATATTCTTGCGGTCGATGCGAGCGCCGGACGTTCGCCGTTCCAACGTGTTCAACGTCTCCGACAGCGTGAAGCGAATGTACTCATCGTCGGGATGCGCCAGCGATTCGAGCGCGATATTGAGCGGTTCCTCGCCGTGGAAGAAACTCAAGGCGCGAATGGCTTCCAGTCGCACCCGCGCCGACGCATCGTTGACCTTGGCTTTCAATAGGCCAAGCGGATCTTTGACGCGATCACGCCAATAGCACAGAACGCGCGTTGCCGCCGCTCGTGCACGATACTCAGGCGAGTTCAACATGCGCCGGAGCAGGTCCTCGTCGACGACGTTGTGTGACTGCTGCAGCCACAGCGCTTCGAGCATGTGATGTTCGTAGTCCGGCGAATGGGAATCGAGTGCCGCACGCCACTTCTTGGCAGCGGCGATGACGTCGCCCGTCGTCCGGCCGCCCAATTCGATTCGTGCGTGATATCGCACTCGATCTTCCGGGTGCTTGAGCAGGTTCAAAAGCGCCTCGATCGATTCTCCGCCGATTTTTTCAGGTTTGTTGAGAGCCCGGCCCTCGTAGGTGACGCGGTACACGCGGCCATGCGTCTTGTCGCGGCTCGGATCACGCAGGTTGTGCTGCATGTGGCCGATGATCGGGTTGTGCCAGTCCATGAAATAGATGGCGCCGTCAGGTCCGACCTTGATGTCGGAGGGGCGGAAGTTCGGATCGGTCGAACGGACAATCGGTTCGAGCTCTTTGCCGGCGAAACTGGAGCCATCGTCCTCGATCTTGTATCGGAGGATGCCCTGGAACTGAATGACGTCGCCGACGAGCAGGTTGCCCTGGAAATCATCGGGGAAATGCCGGCTCGACAGATACTCCATGCCGGGGCAGGGCCGAACGCGCTTCCTGTAAACGGTCGGCGGCCGTGAGTGCTTGTTCGGAAAATCGACCTGTCCCGAAAACAGCGCCGCATGATACGGGTCGGAGCCGGTGCCGTCAACGACGATGTCCTGTCCCCATCGGTCGAAAACGTGCCCGTGCGGATTGGCAAATCCGAACGATACGTACACGTCGAACTTCTGCGTTCGCGGCTCGTAGCGGAACACGCCGGCGTTCGCGCATCGCTGTGCTGGTCCGTACGGCGTCTCGACCTGCGTATGGTGAAACGTCCCTTCCTGGAAATAGACAGCGCCGCCCGGATCCATCACGAAACTGTTCGCCGTGTGGTGCGTGTCGGCTGTGTCGAGCCCGTGTAAGACGCGTTCGTAAACGTCGGCCTTGTCGTCGCCGTTAGTATCCTTGAGGAACATGAGATCGGGCGCTTGCGCGACCAGCACGCCGCCGTTGTAGAATTCAAAACCCGTTGGATTGTGCAGCTTGTCCGAGAAGGTCGTACACTTGTCGGCTTTGCCGTCGCCGTCGGTGTCTTCGAGAATCACGAGCTTGTCGTTCATCGGCTGTTTCGGCGTCCAGTGCGGATAGGTCGGCCAGGCAGCAACCCACAACCTGCCCTTGGCGTCCCAGGCCATTTGCACGGGGTTGGCGATCTCCGGGAACTCCTTTTCCGACGCGAACAGGTTGATCTTCAGACCCTTGCCGATGATCATCTTCGAGATCGCCTCTTCGCCGCTGAGGAAGCGGTGCAATCCGCCCGGCTCCGGCCCTTGCTTGTTGGAAATGACCGGAACAAACGCCGGCGTATTGTCGTCTTTCGGCTTGATCGACTTGCCGTTCGCGGCCGCCCAAACGACTTCATCGCGATTCGCCGTCATGATGTCGAGGATTTCCAACTCGCGTTGCAGCACCTCGTAGTTCGACTGACCGTTGACGAACTTCAGGAACGCCCGCTCGCCGTAGGTGGAATAGCCGTCGGTCGTGCGATAACGGTGATACCAGTAGTAGTTCTTGTCGTTGACCGCGGTCCGCAGCGCTGCCGTCTGCGAAGGGGCGAGTTTGGACGCTCCGCCGAAAAGGTCCTTCACAATGACATTGGCAACGGCGTTGTCGCCGGCATCATTCAAATGAACGCCGTTGATCGTGAGCTTTGCTGCGCCGGACTGCGCGTACAACTCCACTGTCGGTGTGAAGAGATCGACAAAGCGGACGTTGTTGGCCTTCGCCACGTCTGCCATGGCGCTGGTGTACAGTTTGAGGTTTGAGTTCGCTTCGTTGCCGTCGGGCAGGTTCGGGCTCTTGTGATCCTCGAACGCGATCGGCGAAAACAGCACGATGCGCGGGGGCGACTTGCCGTTGTATTTCTGGCCTTGCAAGTGTTTCAGATATTGGCCGAGGCTGGATTTGAACGCATCGAGCTTCGCCGGACCGCCATACGACTCGTTGTAACCAAAAAACGCAAAAACGACGTCGGCATGCGTGTTCGCGAACTGAAATCGATCGGAGCTGGCGATGTGGTTGGCAATCAGTTTCTTCGGTTGCGGAATGGGCGCCGAGCCGGCCAGCCATTGATCGGGCGAACCGAAGTCCATCGACCGCAGCCGCGTCGTGATTTCGTCGCCGGAATAGCCGAGGTTTCGGACGACGAGTTTGTGATCTGGGAAGCGGGAGTGCAGGTAGGTCTCGAACCAACCAAAGTGTTGCATGCGGTCGGGCAGCGTGTTGCCGACGACGCAGATGTGGTCGCCGGGTTTCAATTCGAATGGATCGGCAGCGCGAGCAATCAGTGCGAAAAAGAGCAGCGGCAGCACGACGTGGAGCCGTTTCATAATGGCTTCCTTTGCGTCACGGATAGGCAATCATCGGCAGGAGCGTGCAGCCAAACGCCGCACACCGTTCACAGAAAGAAATTAGTATTCGTAGCGGGTTTCGACTATGGGGTTTCGAGAGCTGCCTCAGTTCATCATTACACTTCCACACCGCAGTTCTTCTTCCAATTCGACTGGATGTGCGGCCTTGACCTGATTGATGGGTCAGGTATGATGACATCAATTGGAGGGTGACCGTGCGTCTTTTGTGGTTAACAGTGCTCACGGTCGTTACCTTTGTCGCATTTCAGGGATTCATTCCTGTCGCGGCCGCCGGTCGCGTGAAGTTCAGACCCTCTCCGATTCATCAAGACCAGGTTCCTTCCGACAATTCGCAATCGCCGATCTCTATCGAGGAATGTGAAGTCGAATGGGAAGAAACGGACGGCGACGAAATGCCGTTTGGGTTGGTTGAGGTTCTCCCTAGCGGAACCTCGAAATTGGCAACAGCTGCTAACGAAGGGTGCCTCTCCGCATTCAGCAATTCCAAAGAGTTTTTCAAGACACTTCATCGTCTGCGCATTTGATGCGTCATGACTACGGACGTGCGCTCTTCCCGCAGGTTCGTTGCAAGTTTGCGATTTCCACAGGCAACTAACCTCAGCCCCCGCTCTTGTCCCTAAAGTGCTTAAGACATTGCACTTCTCGGGATTTTCAGAAGCTCCTCACACAACGAGAATTTTGATGAAAACTTCGAAGACCTTGGTGCATAGCTTCGCGTTGCTCTCGTTATCCTTGGCGGCCTGCCAGACACACAAGGAACATGCAGTACTGGAGCATCACAAGATTGTCGCGTCCAGCCCGACCATTAGAGACGTCGTCGTCACTCAGCAATACGTCTGTCAAATCCGTTCGCACCGCCACATCAAAGTCTGCGCCTTAGAGAATGGGTATCTCGGGGAAATTCTGGTTAAGGAAGGGCAGGCAGTGAACAAGAACGACTTGATGTTTAGGATCGTGCCGACACTCCACCAGGCAAGGCTGGATGCCGAGTTGGCTGAGGCCAAGCTTGCAGAATTGGAGCTCAACAACACGAAACGATTGTTCGCCGACAAGGTGGTGTCGCAAAATGAGGTGGCAATATTTCAGGCCAAATTGGACAAGGCGAAGGCCAAAGCGAAATTAGCAGACGCCGAATTGAATTTTACCTTGATCAAGGCGCCATTCGACGGCATCGTTGACCGCTTGCAGCAGCAATTGGGCAGCCTGATTAAGGAGAGGGAAGAACTCACGACTCTATCCGATAACAGCGTGATGTGGGTTTATTTCAATGTTCCAGAAGCACGCTACCTCGAATACATGGCTGAACAAAGACAGGAAAAGGAGCGTGAGATCATCGAAATGTTGCTGGCAAACGGCAGCAAGTTCCCACATCCCGGCAAAATTGGGGCGATCGAGGCCGAGTTCAACAATGAGACCGGGAACATTTCCTTTCGAGCCGATTTTCCTAATCCGGATAGGCTGCTGCGTCACGGTCAGACCGGCAACGTGCTTATCCACCGAACTTTGAAAAACGCCGTCGTTATCCCTCAGCGGGCCACGTTTGAGATTCTCGACAAGCGATTCGTATTTGTCGTTGACGAAGATCACGTGGTGCATCAACGCGAGATCGTCATCCAGAACGAAATGGACGACATCTTTGTCATCAAGAGTGGACTGAAGGTTGGCGAGAAGATCGTGCTCGAAGGCGTACGACAAGTTCACGACGGCGAAAAGGTTGAATACGAGTATCGCAAACCGGAAGAGGCCATGGCAAACCAAAAACACCACGCTGAATAGCTGCCGCATCCCCCAATCGCCGTACTGCAGAGCAACGAGATCATTTCATGTTCACCAAAATCCTCCATCGTCCGGCCATGGCGATCGTGATTTCCATTTTGCTGCTGTTCCTCGGTGCATTGGGGATCAAGACTTTGCCGATTTCGCAATTTCCCTCCATTTCACCGCCAACCGTCGAGGTTGCAATCGCGTATCCCGGCGCCAGTGCGGACGTGCTGGTTGAATCAGTCCTGATTCCATTAGAGCAGTCGATCAATGGCGTGCAGAACATGCGCTACATTGCTTCCGACGCGACCAGCGCCGGCGAGGCGACGATCCGAATTTACTTTGAGCCAGGCACAGATCCAGATATCAACGTCGTGAACGTGCAGAACCGGGTCAACATCGTTTTGAACCGGCTCCCTCCCCTGGTTCAGCGCGAAGGTATTCTCGTCAGTCAAGTCGTACCCAGCATGCTGATGTATGTAAACGTCTATAGCACCGATCCAAACGCCAACCAGACATTCCTTTACAATTTCGCCAACGTCAATGTCATGCCCGTAATCAAACGCATTCAAGGCATGGGTCTACCCAGAAATCTCGGCAATCGGGCCTACGCGATGCGGATCTGGCTGAAGCCCGATCGCCTTCGGGCCTACAGGCTGTCTTCTGACGACGTCATGAAGGCGGTGGCGGAACAGAGCGTCATCGGTTCGCCCGGTCGACTCGGTCAAGCGACAGGCAAGACTTCGCAATCACGTGAATATGTCCTCACCTATGTGGGGCGCTTCAATAAGCCGGAACAGTATGCCAACATCATCTTAAGAGCCAATCCCGAGGGCGAGATCCTGCGACTGAAGGACGTTGCGGACGTTGAACTGGGCTCGGAATTTTTCGACATTTACTCGGACGTGGACGGGCATCCTGCTGCATCCATCGTTCTCAAACAAGCTCCCGGCTCCAATGCCGCTGCCGTCATCGAAGAAGTCAAAAAGGAACTCGAGCAGATCAAGAAGGACACTTTTCCACCCGGCATGGACTACGAAATCGCTTATGACGTCTCCAAATTCCTCGATGCCTCGATTGAAAAAGTGCTCCATACGCTGCTCGAGGCGTTCATCCTGGTGTCATTAGTGGTCTATATGTTCCTCGGGGACGTTCGCTCCACACTGATCCCGGCACTGGCGGTGCCGGTGTCGCTGTTGGGAACCTTCTTTTTCATGCAGATGTTCGGCCTTTCGATTAATCTAATCACTCTTTTTGCAATGGTGCTTTCTATCGGCATCGTAGTGGACAACGCGATCGTTGTGGTCGAAGCTGTGCACTCCAAAATGGTGGAAAGGCATTTGTCGCCGTATCGGGCGTCCGAAGAGGTGCTGCACGAAATCAGCGGGGCAATCATCGCGATCACACTCGTAATGACCGCCGTATTCGTGCCTGTGACCTTCATTCCTGGACCGGTCGGCGCCTTTTACCGCCAGTTCGGCATCACGATGGCGACGTCAATCCTACTCTCCGGCCTCGTGGCTCTGACGTTAACGCCTGTGCTTTGCGCCATGATTCTGAAGCCCCACACGAATGCGAATCAGGGCAAGAAAAAACGCGGAATCCTATCGATTCTGCTCACGGTTTTGTTCGGGGCGATTCTGCTTATTCCACTGACCTATCTGGCGTATCGATTGTGGGGACCGTTGGGACTCTTGCTGATTCTGGTGCCGCTGGTGCAACGACCGTTTAGCCGCATTGTCGATAAAGTGACGAGCGCTTATGCAGGCTTTCTGAGGTTAGTCACTACCCGTCGTATTCTGACGGGTGTTGTCGTAGTGGCGTTCACCGCCGGCATTTATGCCGTAAATCTTAGGTTGCCGACAGGTTTTATTCCTGGCGAGGATCAAGGCATCATCTATGGCATCATCCAGACTCCCCCTGGATCGACGCTCGAATACACCAACGCCAAGTCTCACGAGCTTCAAGAAATTGCCAAAGAGCTCGATGAGGTCACCTCGGTCACGTCATTGGCCGGTTATGAAGTGCTGACCGAAGGCCGTGGCTCAAACGCCGGCACTTGCATTATCAACTTGAAAAACTGGTCCGACCGAAAAAGGACGGCACGCCAACTCATTGAGGAACTCGAGGAGAAATGCAGTCGATTGACCAACGTCAAAGTCGAGTTCTTTGAGCCGCCGGCAGTTCCGGGCTTTGGTGCCGCCGGCGGGTTCTCCATGCGGCTTCTCGACAAAACGAACACGACCGATTACAAGCGGCTTGGAGAAGTGACCGACAACTTCATGGAAGCACTGAAGCAACGTAAGGAATTGAAGGGCCTGTTCACCTTTTACACGACGGATTACCCTCAATATGAACTGATCATCAACAACGACGTCGCCATGCAGAAAGGCGTTTCAATCGGAAAGGCGCTGGACAATCTAAACATCCTCATCGGCAGCACGTACGAGCAAGGCTTCATTCTTTTCGGGCAGTTCTTCAAGGTCTACGTTCAGGCCTCACCCGAATTCAGACGGTTCCCTGAAGACTTGGACAACTTGTTTGTTAAGAACGACCATGGAGAAATGGTGCCCTACTCTTCATTTATGCGCATCAAGAAGAAGCAGGGGCTAAATGAGATCACCCGGTATAACCTGTATCCATCCGCCGCAATTCAAGGCGCGCCGGCCTCTGGCTACAGCAGCGGTCAAGCGCTCCAGGCAATCCAAGAAGTCGCCAAGACTCTGCCGCATGGGTATGCCATCGGTTGGGAAGGCCTCTCTTACGACGAGTCGAAAAAAGGAAATGAAGCAGTCTACATCTTCCTCATCGTAGTTGCCTTCGTCTATCTGATATTGGTCGCACAATACGAGAGTTTCCTGCTGCCGTGGGCCGTCATTTTGTCACTGCCGGTCGGCGTCTTTGGTTCCTTTCTGCTCCTGCAAGTGACTGGGCTTGCTAACGATGTCTACGCCCAAATCGGCCTGGTCATGCTAGTAGGCCTGCTCGGAAAGAATGCGATCTTGGTTGTCGAATTCGCCGTGCAACGTCGCCGGGAGGGAATGCCGCTCAAGGACGCAGCGATCGAAGGCGGGCGACTGCGATTCCGGCCGATTCAAATGACCTCATTTGCTTTTATCGCAGGTCTACTTCCACTTGTGGTTGCGACCGGTGCCGGCGCCATCGGCAACCGAACCATCGGCTCGACAGGAGTCGGCGGAATGCTCGTGGGCACGGTGCTAGGAGTCTTGGCGATTCCCGGACTTTACTACTTGTTCGGCGCGCTCGCCGACAAACGGAAACTCCTCAAAGGCGAAGCAGATGAGCCACTCAGCGAACTTCTCGAACACGAGAAGCTCCCGCCGGAAGACACGTCTGAAGATAGTAAAGTCCAGGCTTGAATGCCTGAACATGCACCGCACCATAGGTCGGCTGGCTAATCGTAACCGCGGATCGAGCGGGGAGCCGCAAAATGTCTGTCTTCGAGGTTCCGCCACATTCAGTTCTCGACCATTGGGCGCCGCTTCTTGAGTGTTTTCGGCACAATCGCTAGAGTCCGCCCACCTTGCCTGTCGAAAGAATGATACATCGATCAAACCAACGTCCGGGGCGTCAAGCGGAGTCGGACGGGGTCGAAGACACGCTCCAAAAAGGGCGATGCAATTGGCCGGTCTTCCGTTATTTGGGACATCCGAAAACGTCCGTCACTGACGCTTGTGCGATTGATCGAACTGAAATGGACGCGCACTTGGCCATGAAAGGTGCTGAGGTGAGTATTCAAGGAAGAATAGGATGAGCCGCGCAGTGAACTCGTCGAAACTTCAGCAGGTTTATCGTGTGCTGGTGAAAGCGATTGCTTGCAGCGTGTTTCTGTTTCTTCCGTCGTGCGCAATCCCCGCGCTCCGCCCGCCGGAAATGGGGCCTGAGCTCCCAGACACCTTTCAAGGCATCGGCGGCTCGGAAAGCTCCGCACAGATAGGAATCGAACAATTCTTCAATGATCAGTTGTTGACGTCACTGATCGACCAGGCACTTGATGGCAATCAGGAGCTCAAGATCCTGAATGAGGAAGTCGAGATTGCCAGGAACGAGTTTCATGCTCGGAGAGGTGCATATCTGCCGTTTGTAACGGTAAGAACCGAAATGGGAGTCGAAAAACCGAGCCTCTTCACGCCGCTGGGGGCGGCTGAGGAACAGCTCGATTTTCGTCCCGGTAGTAAGTTTCCTGATCCATTGCCCAATTTTCTGATGGGCTTCAATCTGTTTTGGCCGTTGGATATCTGGCGGGAACTTCGGAACGCCAGAGACGCATCCGTGCTCCGTTTCTTTGCCGCCAATGAACGGCGGAACTACTTCACGACCCGCCTCGTCGCAGAGGTCGCGGAAACGTACTACCGGCTTTTGGCGCTCGACAAACGTCTTGAAACTCTGGACAAGATCATTGAGCTTCAGGAGAGCAGCCGCAAGCTGGCGGTATCCAGAAAAGAAGCGGGGCGAGACACCGAACTGCCGGTTCAACGATTCCAAGCCGAGGTTCACAAAAACCAGAGCGAAAAGCTGATCGTTCGGCAAGAGATCGTCGAGGAAGAGAATCGCATCAACTTCCTGCTCAATCGTTTGCCGCAGCATGTCGAACGCATGTTATCGGGATTCCTCGAACATGAAATTCACCCACTGGACGCGGGGGTGCCGGCGCAATTGCTCTTGAATCGCCCCGACATCCGCCAGGCCGAGAATGAACTTGTTGCCAATGGCCTCGACGTTCGAGTGGCCCGGGCTCATTTCTTTCCCAAGGTGGACATCGCCGCCGGCGTCGGCTATCAGGCTTTCAATGCGAAATACTTATTCGTTACGCCCGCAGCCCTTATCTACAACGCCGCCGGCGGATTAGTCGCACCCTTGATCAACAAAAAGGCGATCCAGGCCGAATACATGAGTGCAAACGCCAAGCAACTGCAAAGCATCTACAACTACCAGCGCGTCGTACTCAATGCCTACACAGAAGTGATAAACCGGCTGTCCATGGTAAAGAACTACAGCAAGAGCATCGCTATCAAACAGCAGCAGTTAGCTTCGCTTGAAGCCTCCGTCGAAAGCGCAACCAAGCTTTTTCAAAACGCTCGCGTCGAATATGTGGAAGTGCTGCTCGCACAGCGTGACCTCCTGGAAGCCAGAAATGTCTTGATCGAGAACAAGAAACGGCAGCTATCCGCCATCGTCAATGCCTATCAGGCACTGGGCGGTGGCGACCTGGGCAGGTTTCCCGCAAATCAACCGTTGTTTGACAATCCGCCTTCCCGGTCGGTGCCTCGCCGATTTCGCAATCGAGCGACGCCGGAAGGCGACTTGATCCCAAACATCCCCGATTCGGACCGATTACCGGAAATGGCGACCCCGCGCCGAGCAGGCGATCTGTCTCCCTCAACAGATTCGTGAGATCCTTCGCAAATCACGAACCAGCGCAGTCCAAGTTCGTCATCGTTTGGTTCGCAACATACCGATACCGATTCACGTAGCTGGGAGAGAGGCCGCTGTGGATCGAGCAGATCGTCTGGCTCTCGCTGTGGGAAGCGGCTCGCCTGACGGAAAGGAGAAATTCGAGACGGGAGAGCTGGCATTCTACATTATCGCAAGAACCAAAACGTCCACTTTTGGGTCTGGCCTAGTCTCTCTCTGGTCCGGACCATTTCGCGGTGCCGATGGCGAAGTAGAGGTTGTTCCATGGCGGCTTGGTCCGGCCGGCGTACCAGAGTCGGAAGCTGCCGTCTGATAGTCGCAGCAGCGATTGACTCGTCGTGTAATTCGATTCCCAGTCGTGGGCCGGCTCGGGGCGAAACACCGGGTTGCTGGCGTGCTTTTTCCAATTCAGGCCGTCGGTCGAGACCGCGAAGCCCAGCGCGGTGTGCTGGTTGTCGTTCCAGTAGCAGCCATAGATCATGAGATAAACGCCGTCGGCGCGGACGACCATTGGATAGACCTGATCTTTCACTTCCCATTTCTGGTCCATGACGATGCACGGCTTTTCGGTGATTTTCCAGTGAGTGCCGTCGTCGCTCTCGGCATGGTTGGTGTGCCAGGGATGCTTGTCGATCCAAGTGTACCACATGCGATACCTGCCGTTCTCTTTGATCACGCATGGTGCATAGGCGTCTGCCATCGTAAGAGTTGGCCTGGACCAGTGGATGCCGTCCGTGCTGGTGGCTTCGTAGAGTTCGTGCTTGTAGGTGCCGCCGGGGAAATCGACGGCGGCGAAGTACATGCGCAGCTTGCCGTTCTCGCGGCAGACCGAGCCGTCCGGGTTCTTGAGCAGCGCCGCCGTGACGACGGAGTGAATGTCGTCGCCGAAGCTGAAGATCGGCTCCTTTGAGTGGCGGGTGAAATGCACGCCGTCCTTACTTTTTGCCAGCCCGAGTTTGAAGAGCCGCTGGTCCGATTTTTCCGGCTGAGCCGGGTCCTTGGCCCGGCCCTTGTATGTCCCGGCATCGACACAGCGTTGCGAGCCGCAGTAGTACATCCAGAATTCGCCGTTCATCTGCACGACGTGCGGCGCAAAAATGTGCTGATCGTCAAAACAGCCTTTTTCGCCGAGCGACAAAGCCGGCTCGTGCCGATCGCGATTCCAATCATGCGGCCTGAGCCAACGCTCGAATGGATCGGCGGCAAAAGCGAAAGCCGACGACAACGCGAGGACTAGAATCGCGAGATATGTCAGCGGCGAAGATCCAATTCGTGATGCTGGAGTCATAGCGAGATTCCAACGGAAGCAGCAGCGGAATGCGTTCAGCATACGCACGGAAAAGGGGTATTCTACATCATCGCGAAACCCTGAATGCCCCCTTTATTCTTGGCTGCATCGTCGCCGCCGAATGGATTATCTATCAGGCCCATAGGTGCGCCTCCGCAAAGTCGTGTGGTGTGGTTTTGTTTTCACGAGTCCAACGTGTCGAGTGTACTTTCGAATCAGAACGGCCGCCGATGATTCTTGCAAAATGCCAGTGCCTTTCGGGCCATTGGCTCAAAAGCGCCGATGCGAGGCAGGGGCAATGCGTCGGCCAAAGGTCTCCTTTCGTGCAAGCGTACAGACGGAGACTCGACTTGGACCAAACATACCTGAATCATTGCAATTTTGGCGATATTTCATCGCCAGGTTGGTACGAGTTCAATGGCGGATCCAAATACCACGCAACGAACACAAATGTAAGTATTATCCCGATAAGCACGACAATCGGTGCGGCAATCTGAACGGCCTTCCAAGACAGTCGAATCTGCGGTTTCCATCGGTAGACGGTGACCCTTTGCTCAGACTCTGGTAGTTCAATTCTCGGCGGAGGTTGAAAGAACATGTCTTGGCTGCGCAATTGAATCGTCGCCGTCATCGGCCGGCTGCTCCGGAACAAACACCGCTCATCGCCTGTCTGCTTTCGCGATGCTCCTCCACAAGCATCTTCGCTTAATCGATCACGCCTTGCAAGCTCGTTGCTCCCGCATTTCCGCCTCAAAAAACGTCGATTCGCGCCCACCCTTGTCATCGCGGCGCAATTGGTGGTAGAATCACTTCATCACTAATGACGAGTGCTCCGAAGTTGGACCGCCAGCCATGAAATGTCAACGCTGCCCCAAGCAGGCGAACTTGCACATTACTGAAGTGCTGCCGGAAGATCGCTTTGAAGAATTGCATCTCTGCGAACAATGCGCTCACGAATATCTGTACGAACCCCAGGCGAAGAAGAACGGCAAAGCGACCGAGGGCGTTGCCGAAGAGGATGAAGAACTTGCCGCGCTCAATCAGCGCGAGTGTCCGGAGTGCGGGCTGAAGTTCGTGCAGTTTCGCAACAACGGCCGTCTGGGCTGTCCGCATGATTACGATGTGTTCACCGAGGAGTTGACGCCGCTCTTGGAGAACATCCAGGGAGACACGCGGCATTGCGGCAAGACGCCGCGGCGCTTGCCGCAAACGCGCCAAGCGCAGTCGGAACTGACGAAGTTGAGGCGGGCGCTGCAGCAGGCGGTGACGCAAGAGGCGTATGAAGACGCTGCCCGGATTCGCGATCAGATTCGAGTTTTGGAAGAAAGTTGAGCGTGGCGGTTCACCGCCGGCTGGGATGCTGCCATGAATTGCCAGTTCTGCTCCAATCCTGCGACGTTTCATTTGACCCGGATTTCGGGCCAGTCGAAGAAGGTCGTGCATCTGTGCGAGGAATGCGCCAAGCAGCATCAGGCGGTTTCCGCGAATACAGCCGAATTGAACATTCCCGCCATCGTGCAACTGTTGCTCGGACCGCACTTGAGCCCCGTGTCGGAAGAACTGGCTCGATTGACCTGCCCCAACTGCGGGATAAAGTATATGGAGTTCCGCGGCGAAGGGCGGCTCGGGTGTCCGCACGATTACGAGGTGTTCCGGCTCGGTCTGGAACCAATCCTCAAACGCGTGCATCGGGCGACAAGACATCACGGCAAGAAGCCGCCGAATCAACGCGAGAACCTGCTGCGGCAAACGGAACTCCTGGCGCTGCATCACCGCTTGCAACGTGCCATCGCTGCAGAGAACTACGAGGAAGCGGCTCGCCTACGCGACACACTGCGCAAGAAGGAAGCCGCGGATGACCATGCAGCTTGACGGCCTGGTGGAAACGACCGGCGAATGGTTGCGCGGGACCGGCCCCGAATCCGACATTGTCATTTCCACCAGAATACGGCTCGCACGAAACCTCGCCGCATTTCCATTTACCAATCGCGCTACGCACAATCAGAAGGCCGAAATCGAATCGCTGTTGCGCGAAAAAGTGACGCGGCTCGATCTTGCACATCCATTGCGTTACATCAGCGTCGCTCACCTGTCGCCGTTGGATCGGCAGTTTCTCGTCGAGCGGCAACTCATTAGCCGCGAGCTGTCGAACAGCGAAGGCCCTCGCGGCGTCGCCTTCGAACAGCGCGAATCGATCAGCCTCATGATCAACGAAGAGGATCAGATTCGTTTGCAAGTGATGCGGAGCGGGCTGTCGCTCGACGGCGCCTGGGAGGAAATCGACAAGGTCGATGACCTCATCGAAGCGCGAGTAAGCTACGCCTGGCACGAACAGTTCGGCTACTTGACTGCCTGCCCGACCAACGTCGGAACCGGCATGCGGGCCAGCGTCATGGTGCACCTGCCGGCGTTGGGCCTGACCAGGCAGATCGAAAAAGTCTTTCGTTCACTCCAAAAGATCAACCTCGTCGTTCGTGGGCTATACGGCGAGGGCAGTCGAGCTTCAGGCGACTTCTTTCAGATCTCGAATCAGATTACATTGGGCAAAAGCGAGCAACTGGCGCTGCAGGAACTCGGCGGCGTCATTCAGCAGATTCTCTATTACGAACGGCAGGCACGCTCGGCCCTCTTGCGGGAGAAACGGCAGGAACTGCACGATCGCGTGTCGCGCGCGCTTGGCACTCTGCAGCACGCCACGATGATGACGTCCGACGAAACCATGGAACTTCTTTCCAGCGTCCGCCTCGGCATCAATCTCGGCCTGCTCGAAGACGTGACCATGCACACGGTCAACGAGCTATTCATTCACACGCAGCCGGCACATCTGCAAAAACTGGTCGGCGGCAGCCTCGACGGCGAGGAACGCAACGCCGCCCGCGCCCGCTATCTGCGGACGCGGCTGCGCCAAGGTGGTACGGTTTAGTGCTCAATCAAAGAGCGGCGGCTGGGCGATGGCACGACGGGCTTTGGTGCGACGTTGTCCTTTTCGTTTCTTCTCCGACAGGGTTTTGCCGTTCCTGGTCTTAGGAGCACTCGTAGCTGGGTTCGGCGATCCACTCAAGTCGTCTCCGCAGTTGGCCGCAGCAATACGTTTGGTCGCTTTCTCTGCGTAGCTCTCCGATAGCTCAAATCCCAGCCAGTCGCGGCCAAGTTTTTTGGCAACCGCCAGTGTCGTGCCGCTGCCGGTGAACGGGTCGAGCACCAGATCGCCTTCGTTCGAACTGCAGCGAATGATTCGGCCAAGAAGCTGTTCGGGCATCTGGCAGCCGTGGAAACCTGCCCTTTCCTTAAACGTGCCGTTGACTCGCGGGAAGTACCATGTGTCCTCATCGTCGCGGAATCCTTCTGGCACATCCTGCGGCCGGAGAATCCACGTGTCGTCCGGCAATCGGCCGTCGGGATTGGCACGAACATCGGCATACACAAGCTGTCGCGCCGACGGCACTCGAATCGCCGGGTCCTTGTAGTTGAACGTGAAGCTCTTCGCGTCCTTGACAAAATGAAATAGGTGCGCGTGCGACCGAGTGAACTTTCGCGTGCAATTCACACCAAACGTGTAATACCAGATCACCCAGCTTCGGCAGGTAAACCCGGCGGCGTCTTGCGCGATCAGCTTGAGCTCGGCCGCGTACTCATCGCCGATCGCCAGCCAAAAAGTACCGTTCTGCTTCAGTGCACGATGAACGCCGGCAATCCATTCTTTGGACCACTCTAAGTAACGTTCACGCGTCTGGCGGTCGTCGTATTCATCGTAGTCGTAGCCGATGTTGAACGGCGGATCGGCAAAAGCGAGGTCCACCGAACCCGGTGTGACGGTTTCCAACAACTGAACGCAATCACCCTGGCAAATCGTGTTCCGCTGCAACTTCATCGTCCTTCCTCACTCCTTGATGCCGCGATTCTTCTGCATTGTACGTGCGGCGGCAACGCAAGCGATCATGCACGCCGCTCGGTCATACGCCGCGCCCCTTGTACAGCTGACGATTCAGTATTGGGTCGCGCTCTGTGAACAAACCGGGAGCGGCGTCCGTCGTCAAACAGCGCGTGTACATCTCCAACTTGGCGTCCAGATCGTCGGCGTGGTGAAGGATAAGTGCCTCTGGAATCAGCGGCAGTCGCGGTGAACCCCACTCCGGCAGTGTCAAATGCGTCAGCAACAGGTGTTCGAGCAGCATGAGCAATTCCGGATTCAAGCCCAGGATCTCGCGGGCCGTTTCACGAACCAGATCGCGGCCTAGCAGAATGTGTCCATCGAATCGACCGGCCACAGACTGCTGAGCCGGGATCGCATCGTCGAGTTCCCCGACTCGGCCAATGTCATGCAACACGGCGCCGGCGACGACCAGATCACGGTTGAGCGCCGGCTTCGACTCCGAGTAATGCGCCGCATAGTGGTTGACGAGCATCAGGCAGGTGCGCGTTACCTGCAGTGTGTGTTCCAGCCAGCCGCCGGTGAAAGGGTAATAGTGCCTGGCGCTGGCAGGCAGCCGTTTCAATCGATCCGAATGCCGATCCAGAATCGTCAGCACGAGTTTTCGCAATGGCTCATCGCTGACGTTGGCCTCGACGAGCTTCCAAAGTTCGACGAACAGTCCATTCGGCTCGAATCGTGAGTGGGGAAAAAACTCGGCAGGGTCAAATCCATCGCTGCGATATTCGTCTTTGACGGGGCGAATCTGCTCGATGTCGATCTGCGGGCCGTATCGTTCGCTTTCGCCGTAGGTCGCACGCAGCTTGTAACATTGGCCTTCTTTCCAGTTTTTCGAGCAGTCGTCATACTGTTTGCTGTCAGCCCAGATGGCGGTCGAAACTGTGCGACGGCCGTCTTTGAACCGGCAGTTGTAGAACGGCTTGCCGTCGCGCGTCGCGCCGGGTTTCCGCTCAGTCAACAGCGCAAAAAAGTCGGCGTTCTGACCCTGAACCAGTTCATGCAGCCGTTGGATCGACCGGGCGCGAGACATGACAATTCCCTCCCGGTCGATGATCACAGCAGAAAGGGGTGCCGAATGCAAACAATATTCGATGCACAGTTGGCAAGTGGCGGGATTCTCACTCGGTCCGGAAGATGCATACAAACCTCCCCACGAATGGCGGGCACGCTGATAAAAGTGTAAACTCGACCTTTGTTCGTTTATGCACCCTGGGAAAGTTCAGACTGCGGACGGTTCGCTAACGAAATCGGATTGCACACTTGTGGCGCATTGCGCGCGTGGAGCGTTCGTCCAGGATAAATGCGACGAAAAGCAACCAAATGTACACAGAACAGGGAAGTTATTGCACCGCTTTAATGGAGTCCCTCTTCCTCGATACAAAAACGCTAAACGAATCCTTGACCTGTCAATGCCTCAAAATGGACGCCATCCTTCTCGCTGCCGGTCTTGGTACTCGACTTCGGCCGCACACGCTCACGACGCCGAAACCGCTACTGCCGGTGCAAGGCCGGCCGATTCTCGATTGGATCATCGGCGCGTTGCCGCTCGAAATCGGCCGGCTCATCGTCGTCGTGAACTACATGGCCGAGCAGATCGAGGCGTATTTGGCCGTGCAGAAGCACATTGCACAGTGGCAAATAGTCAGGCAAGCGAAACCACGCGGCACGGGCGACGCGTTGCGGTCGTGCAGGGGACTTGTACGGACCGACCGGTTTCTCGTGTTGAACGGCGATGATCTGTACGGGTCGCAGGACCTCGCCCGTCTTGCGACCTTATCGGCCGGGATGCTCGTACACCCGGTCGACGAACCGCAACGGTTCGGCATCGCATTCGTTCGACCTGATGGCACGCTTGAAAAGCTGGTTGAAAAACCGCCGCTCACGGGCAGGCAGCTGGCCAACATCGGCGCGTACCTGTTTCCGCAGTGGGCGATCGACGTGGACCTACCGCTTTCACCTCGCGGCGAATACGAAATCACAGATGCGGTGTCGATCGTCGCAGCCAGACAACCTGTGCATACGGTGCAAGCCGGCTTCTGGCTGCCCATCGGCACGGTCGAAGCCTGGAACGCGGCTCAGACCGCTGATCTGTCGCCCGTACATCGATCATGAATCAGACACTTGAGGATACGTCTATGTTTCGTAGCGCGTCGTGGCTCGTGCTCGTTTTGCCTGCATTATTGCTTGCTCAGGCTCCTGAACCACTTCGCACGGCCGGCGACCGGCCCATCGACATCAAACATCTGCGCCTTGAGATGCTGGTCGATCTTCCCAAGAAATCCGTAGACGCCAAAGCGACACTCACATTTGCGACGCAGCGAGCGCTTAGCAGTTTTGCGCTCGACGCCGTCGACTTCGAAGTGCTTGAGGCGAAGCTGTCGCATGAAGGCAAACCGGTGGATATTCGCAGGCATCACGACGGCAAGCAACTGCTCATCGAACTTCCGGATCGCTGGCCCGCAGACAAATCCGGCGAATTGACAGTGACCTATCGCGTCCGCGAACCGAAGGAAGGCTTGCACTTTTTCGGACCCAGTGCTTCAGAGCCCAACGTGCCGCTCACTGTCTGGAGCCAAGGCGAACCCGTTTCGAATCGACATTGGATACCCTGCCTCGATCATCCGGACGAACGACAAACCACTGAGTTGATCGTCACGGTAGCCGACGGCTTCGAGGTGCTGTCCAACGGCAAGCTGCTGTCGCGAAAATCGAACGACGACAAGAGCGTCACGTTCCATTGGAAGCAGGAACAACCGCATCCGAGCTATCTCGTTACGCTGGTCGTTGGCCCGTTTGCAGTGGTCAAGGAAGACTGGCGCGGCAAGGAAGTGTCGTACTACGTGCCGCCGCACCGCAAGGACGACGTGGCTCGCACTTTCGGCAGGACGCGGGCGATGCTCGACCTCTTCAGCCGACGCTTTGGCGTCGATTATCCGTGGGAGAAATATGCTCAAGTCGTCGTCGAGCAGTTTTCGTGGGGCGGCATGGAGAACACCAGCGCTACGACGCTGCACGACTATGCCCTGCACGATGCGCGCGCGATGCTCGACGGCGACCCTGACGGACTCATCGCCCATGAACTCGGCCATCAATGGTGGGGCGATCTAATTACGGCCCGCGATTGGGCTCATCTCTGGTTGAACGAGGGTTGGGCGAGCTACTGCGAGATCATATGGTCCGAACATCACCGCAGCCGGGCCGACGCTGATTACGACCTAATCCACAAGGCTCGCGGTGCATTGGGCGGGGCAAAGGATCGGCCGGTGGTTGACCGCCGCTATCCAAACCCGATCACCATGTTCGATGCGCGAGCGTACCCAAAAGGCGCGTGGATTCTGCACATGTTGCGGCATCAACTAGGCGAGGAGATGTTCTGGAAATGTGTGCAGACGTATGCCAAGGAGCACAAGTATCGCAGCGTCGAAACCAGTGACTTTCGCCGCACGTTTGAACGCGTGGCGGGCCGCAGCCTCGAACGCTTTTTCCACGATTGGACCGAACGAGCCGGCAATCCGATCCTTGAAGTGCGATCCGAATTTCAAAGCGATTCCAAGCTCCTGAAGGTCCATGTCAAGCAGCTTCAACCGGGTGAGGCGTTTCAATTGGATGTGCCGGTTCGGTACGCCTTGTACAATCCATCGTCACCGAGCGACTGGCAGAATGACGTGCTGCCGGTGCGGGAAAAGGATCAGGTCTTGTATGTCCGTACGGGCGCCATGCCGGTCGATTTTCATATCGATCCGCAGTTGACTCTGTTGGCAGAGTGGCAGTTACATCAGCCGCGAGACTGGTGGGTCCGGCAAATGGAAGCGGAAAGCGTCGCCTTGCGGATTCGGGCAGCCGGGTATTTCGGCAAGAGCAAGTCGCCGCAGGATCGCGAAGTGCTGGTAGCAGCCTTGCGCAAGGAGAAATTCTGGGGTGTCGCCGTTGAGATCGCGGCGGCGTTGGGCGATTCGGGCGGCGACATTTGCCGAGGAGCTTTGATTGAAGGACTGAGCCGCGACGACCCGAAGATCCGCAAAGCGTGCGCCGAGCAGTTGTCGAAGTTCGGCGATGATGCAACGGTAGTTGCAGCGATCAAGTCGATCCTGCAAAAGGGCGACGCCAGTTATTTTGTCGAGGCGGCGGCACTTACCACCTACGGCAAATTGCGGCAAAAGGACGCGGTCAGCGTGCTGTTGCCCTGGTTAGCCAAGGACTCGTATCAAGAAGTGCTTCGTGGATCCGCTCTCGAAGGGTTGGGGCGATCTCAGGACATTGGTGTGCTTGATGCCTTGGTCACATGGACGCAGCGCGGCAAGCCCGCTCCCGCTCGCATCGGCGCTCTTGGCGCGTTGGCTCAACTGGCAAAAACCGCCAATCCGAACGATGCCCAGCGCAAGCAAATTGCCGATGCCATTGGCGCCTGCTTGAACGGCGAGTCGTTGCGAGTACGTCGCGCAGCAGCCGACGCAATTCGCGATCTTGGCCGCAGTGCCGCTCCGAGCGCAGACGTACTTGAAATGCTTTCCCGGCATGACAGTGACCCAGGAATCGCCGATCTGGCACGGAAGGCATTGGACAAAATTCGAGCCGATACGCCGGCTCCGGTCGAGCTCACGCGTTTACGTGAAGAGTTGGAGAAGATCAAGCGAGAAAACGCAAGTTTGAAGGAAAGATTGGAACGAGTGGAAAGGAAGTAGTTCGTTTGCCCAGGAAACGGAATCAGTATCTTGTCATACAGGCCTGGAAAGGTCAGAATGGTAGCTATTCGCGACGTGTCGCGCAACACTTGATTCGAGAAATCCAAAGTGCAAGTCAACGTCCAGTGCCCCAGCTGCAATAGCCAGTATCAGTTGAATCCCGAGATGATCGGGCAAAAGATTCGTTGCCCTAACGCTGCGTGCCGGCATGTATTCGAGGTCAAAGAAGCCCCGGTGCCGAAACCGCGAGCGCCAAAGCCGAAACCCGTCAGCGATCGCCGTGCGCCGACGTTCGAAGGCGGAGCCGAAGTTCCACATAAAGCGAAAGCCCCTGCAGAGACGGGTCCGCGCGAAGCCGATTGGTCGTCGATGCCGCCGCCGCCGGTGCGACGGCGAGAACCAGAGCCGGAACCGGAACCTGCGCCTGCCGCAGCAGCGGGCCAAATGTCGGCTGACGAAGTGTTGGCTTGGATGAATGCACCGGCGGCACCTGCGGCAGAGGTCTCCGAAAACGATGACCACTCGCTGCCGGCGGAAGCGACTTCGACCGGCGAAGACCACTCGGAAGCGCCGGCCGCCGATGAAACCGACTACGCGCATCTGTACGCACAGCCCAAACGCCGCTGGATGCGATACGCCATCATCGGCATGTTTGTCGTTGCGATACTTGGCGGCGTAGGATTCATGGTGATCAAACAGCGCGAGATCGCAGGCCGCGAAGGCCAGATGGCTCGCGATGCCGAGGCCGAGCTGGAGCAGAATCGTCTCGGCCAGGCCCAGAAGAAGTATGACGACCTCTTCAAGCAGTTCGAGAAAAGTCCGGACCGTAGCAAGTACAAGTTCCTGAGCGAATACGCCGCAGCAGTGGATAATGCGCTGAACGGTTCTGATCCGCCGGTTAAGCGCCGACGCGACTTTGATGCATTTGTGCAGAGTTCGACAGACGACTCGGCTCGCGGTCCCTGGATCGAAGTGCGAAACCCGGTCGTATGGCAAACCAATCTGAAATTGCTAAACGATCAGGTCAATGTGGCTCAAAAGGCTATGAACGATCGCGAGTTCGACACTGCTCAGAAGGCGGTTGACGACGGCTTGGCGATGGCCGCGAGCATTGATCGCCGTGGCACGTCGGACGTGAAGGCGCCGGCTAATGCGGCGAAGGAGAAGCTGCAATCATTCACCTATGCCATTGCCGAAGACCGGGCCTATACGGCCTTTGTGGCCAAGCTGAAAGAAGCGCTAAAGACGTTGACGCCGGTCGTCGTCGCCGAGTACGAAGTCCTGGCGAAACAGAACCGGTATGAGAATAGACCGGAGGTAGTGACCGAGATTCAGAAGGCCAAAGACGAACTAAAGAAACGGATCGTTTTCAAACTGGATGAAAAACCTGCGCAGCAGGCACCGAAAAGCGACCTGCCGCTTGTTGTCGTTGGAGCAGCACGAGCCAACACACCGGCCGCAACGGAACGCGTCGTGTTTGCCGTCGCTCGCGGCGTTTTGTACGCCCTGACAGAAACGACCGGGCAGATCTTGTGGGCAACGCGAGTCGGCATCGACGTAGCAACTTTGCCGGTGCGAATCCGTCGCGCACAGAACGCTCCCGAATTGGTTCTGGTTCCGACGGCCGACGGAAAAGGCCTCGTGGCCCGCGACGTACTAACGGGGAAGGCAGCGTGGCTGCAGACGCTCGAGGCACCGATGCGCGGCCAGCCGGTGTTGGTTCAAAGCAAAGCATTTGTGCCTTTGGCAGACGCCGACGGCACGATCGTGCTCGTTGAGACGTTCGACGGCAGCCGCGTCGGATCGATGAAACTCGGCCAACGCATCGGTCCTGGCGGCGCCTGGCAGACAGGCACGAGTCGCCTTTTTGTTGCCGCCGATAGTCAGAATATTTTTGTGATTGATACAAACCCAAAGCCCGACGGCAGCGGCGTCGCTCCGCACGCGGCACTAGAGGCGGTGCTCCCTACCGGACATGGCGCAGGCACGCTTCGCGGCGAGCCGGTGGTCATTGGCGGCGCAACCGACGAAAGCGGCGTTGCGGTCGGGACCAGCTACCTGATCCTGGCGCAAGCTGACGGCCTGGACGGCATGGTAATCCGCGCGTTTGAACTGGCGCTCCCTCGCGCGGACGTCGCTCAGCCTGTGGAATTCCGTCTCAAGGGCTGGTCTTGGTTCACACCCACTTGCGACCAGGAGAAACTTGCGATTGCTACCGATGCCGGCGTGTTTACCGTGTTCGGCGTAGTGCAGAAAGGCGGCGAAGACAAGGCCCTGTTCCCATTGGTGACCTCAACTCCGCCTCCGCAATTGGGAAGGCGCGGGGGCCGTAGCCAGGTCATTCACAGCGATGACCGGAACTTCTGGCATTTGACCAACGGCGAGCTTAGCATGAGCCGGCTCGGGTATGACCGCAAGGATGGCCAACGCTTGGCACCCGGCTGGAAGCAGTCGCTGCGCCTTGGGACGCCTTTGCACGCGAGTCAGGTCAGCGCGGCCAAGGATGTGTTGTTTGTCGTAACTCAAACTTCGTCGCCGCCGGGTTGTTTTGCGACCGCGGTGGATGCACAAACAGGGGCGGTTCGATGGCAGCGAGCCTTGGGCGTCAGCCTGCAGGGCGAATCGTTGAAGCTCGGCAGGCTCATTTACCAGATGGATCAGGGCGGCGGACTCTATCAGTTGGATGCCGCGCAGGTGAAGTTGGAAGTTTCGGACGAATGGACCGCTGCAGGCACGGTTTTGACGCCTCCGCGAATCGATGTCGTCGGCGAGCCGCAGTTGCTTCTTTCGTCGGATGGAAAAAGCGGCCTCTCACTGGTAGTAGTTCGAGAAAGCAAAGGCACACATCAACTGCTCATCCGCCAAATCGTCCCAGATCAGCCGGTAAAGGAACATCCCACAATCGCACTCGGGCAGGAAATGCTCGCCGGCCCGCCAGCGCTTGTGGGCGAAACTCTATTCCTGCCGCTCAGCAGTGGAAAACTTTCCCGCCTCGCCGTCGGCACCGCGAACTTGATTGGCGGTCCGGACTGGAAGACGGCAGCGTTAGGCGGCGGCGCTCAAGGCTACGTTTTGCCGCTTGCTGGTGATGAACTTCTCGTCAGCAACGGCGTCCGTGGGCTGTCCGTATTTGCCTGGCCGGCCAGCGGATTCCAATTCAAGCGGCAGGCGACAACTAACAATCGTTTGATCGCGCCGCCGATCGCTGTGCCGGTCGAAAAAGGCACGCCGCGAATCGCTATCGCTGATTCGGCGGGACAGGTGCAGTTGCTCGATGGCGATAGTCTTGCCCCGATTTTGACCTGGAATGTCCGTCAGTTGCAGCTCGGAACCGAAGTCACCGGCGGCCCGCATTTGCTCGGCCGCGGTCCCACGGCCCGAATCTTGATTATCGTCGATCGCACAAACCTTGTGTGTCTGGCAAGCGAAACGCGTTTGCCGGTTTGGAAGTATCGTGTTAAGGGCGACGGACTTGCCGAGTTACCGCAGGTGATTGACGACGCGTTGGTTCTCTCGGATCTGTCTGGCCGCTTCGAAGCAATCAATGCGGCTACCGGTGCTCCGATCGGAACGAGCTTCCCCGTCCTCGGCGCGTTGCCGGCCGCACCAACGGCCAATCCACTCGACGGCGGCGACGGCAAGCTCTACGCACCGTTGTCCGACGGCAGTTTGCTCGTGATCCCGCGAGAATCGCTGGTGCCGAAGAAGAATTAGCCGGCGTCGTGTTTTGTCGTCGGTGCAAAGGTCTGTTCCGCCAGGGCCAAGGCGCCGTGTACAACGACGGACTCACCTAACGCCGCCGGTACGATTTTGACCGTTCGAGCAAACGGTGCAAAGGCACGTTGTCGTACGAGTTTCCGCAGAGGGGTGAAGAATTGTTTTTCGCCAATCAGCGACACGCCGCCTCCAATGACGATCCGCTTCGGGCAAATGAGCGCGACTACGTGGCAGATAGCTGTCGCAAGATCGCTCAATGCTTGATCGAGGATTTCTTTTGTAAAGGCGTCTCCTTTTGACGCAGCAGTTGCCACTTGCTCCGTCGTTATTTTCTCAGGATCGGATTGAGCCAACTGCCAAAGAATCGAGTCGCGTGCAACCATCGAACGGGCATGCTGGGCGATGGCCCATCCGGACGCAACTTGTTCAAGATCGGCTTCCACGTATTCACCTGATTCCGCATTCAAGGAACTGACTCGCAGGTGTCCAATCTCCGCTGCTCCTTGCCCACACCCGCGAAAGATTCGGCCGTCAATGATCAGCCCGCCGCCGATGCCCGAACCGACGGTAATGTAGAAGACCGATGACTGGCCTTTGCCGGCGCCGAATCTGGCTTCAGCCAGCCCTGCAACGTCGGCGTCGTTGCCAAGCGCCACTGGCAGTCTTAGCGCCTTTTCCAGCCATCCTGCAAGTGGGAATCCCTCCCACCCGTCGATTTGATGCGACCTCAAAACGGACCGCGTCCGATCATCGACAGGCCCACCGAAACCAACGCCGATTCCGGACAGATCCGCCCGACTGACGCCGGCTACCGCAAGAAGTTCCGGCACACCACGGCGTATCTGTGTTCGAATTCCCGCAGCTCCGGACTTCGGTTGAACAACATTCCGCCAAAGGTGCACAATCTTTCCGTCGCCTTTTCCGAGCCCGATCTGTAGTTTCGTGCCGCCGATTTCGATGCCGAGGAACATGTCGATAAGCCTTTGAATCAATGACGCAGCCCACCGAGCGACGACTCGCCGCTTGATGGGCTTCGACTACTCAAGCCGACGGGTTATTTCCCTGACTTGGCACGTTGCAGCAACTGCTTGGCGTTGGCGTCGTTCGGGTAGTGCTTTAACGCATCTTCAAATTCCTTAACTGCGGCCGCGAATTTCTTCGCGGCCAGTGCCTTCTGGCCGTCGGCCATGCTCTGGCAGAACGCCACTTTCTTCGAAGCAGCGTCGTCGCCAGGCACCGTTCGCAGCGCCGCCTGGTAGGCGGTCAACGCCTGAGCATATTGTTGCTTCGCTTCGAGTCCGGCTCCCGCCTCCATTTGTTTCGTGTACAGAGCCGGCGGTTGCTTCGGCATCGGCGGCATTGGAGGCGCCATTTTAGCCTTGTTGATGTCCGCCTGGAGCTTAAGTGCCTCGGCATCGCCGGGGATTAGTTTCAGTGCATTTTGCACCAACTTGAGCGCCTCGTCGTATTTCTTGCCTGCAAACGCAGTCCGAGCCTGCAGCATCAGTCTGCCAAATTCGCGTTTGGCCTCCATGGCTGTGTTGGACTTGCGTGCATCCTCGATCTGTGTGCGCAGTGCCAGCGCATCTTTGTCGTTCGGCATCTGCTGTAGCGCGGCAGCAACTGACTTAAGTGCATCTTCGAATTGTTTTGCCTGCAACGCCGCACGCGCCGATGTCATCGCCGTGGCAAATGCCTGTTGACGGCGTTTCATCTCTGCTTCGCCGGCGTTCATCTCATTCTGTGCCTGTTTGAGCGCCGCCTGCGTCTTGACGACTCCCGCGTCATTCGGCGACAGCTTTGCCGCTTGCGCCAGGAATCGCTCGGCATCGACCAGCTTCTTCGCGAGGATCGCAGACTTCGCGTCCTCCACGAGCTTATTCACCTGCGCCTGCATGGCGGCTGTACTCATGGCGCTCTTCGCGTCGTCGCGCAACTTGGTTGCATGCGCCAGCAAGTCGCGGGCAGCTTTTGACGCGGGAACGAGCCGAACCGACTGTTCCGCTGTCGAGACGGCTTCGTCGTATCGCTTGGCCGTCACCAATGCTCGTACCTTGGCCAGCAACGCCGCCAACTCCTCCTCTGCTTTCTTCGCCGTCATTTCAGCGTCCTGCGCCTTGCGAAGATCGGCGAGTGCCTGGAGCACGCGTGCATCTTTGGCATTGATCGCAGCAGCAGCACGATACGCCTGAGTCGCATCATCGATCTTCCCAGCCGCCAGTGCGGCCTTCAGTCTCGCAAGCTCTGCCGCCAGACCTGTCTCCGTCTTGGCGGCAAGTGCATCCTGGGCAAACTGGGTGGCCGCTCGGTCGCCCGGAACAAGTCGGTTCGCGGCACGGAACGACGCCAATGCTTTGTCGAATTGCTTCAGCGACATGGCGCGACGCCCTTCGGCCATTAGCTTCTGATACTCGTCGGCTTTGCGTTCCATTTCGGCCTTTGCGGCAGCGTTGCTCTCGATCTTCGATCGGGCTTCGGCATAGACCGCCTTGGCATCGGGATCATTGGGATAAAGCTTCAGCGCTTCACTGAGCGAAAGCACAGCGGCTTCATACTGTGGCGGCTTGGCCGTGAGATTTGCCTTGCCGCTTGCAAGCAGTTTTTGGAACATCGCCTTCTTGCTGTTCTCGTCATCCTGCCGACGTCTTAACATAGCCTCCTGGTCGCGGGCCCTTTCCGCCTTGGTTAGGCCCACGAGCACAATCTCGTTCTTCGGGTCGATCTTGCGGGCGTCACGAAATAGCTGAATTGACTGGTCGTACCTCTTGTCAGTCAAAGCGGCCTGCGCATCGGCCAACAGTTTCTGCAACGTGGCATTCTGTTGTTTCAATCGTTCATTTTCCTGGGCAAGTGCAGCTTCGCGTTCGCGCTTCTTGCTCAGCCCCGACTGCGCCAACTTCAGGCCGGTTAATGTCGCGTCCGTCGCCTGGATGTTGCGAGCGGCGGTGTACTGTTCAATGGCGGCCTCAAACTGCTGCTGCTTGAGCAATTGCTGAGCTTGAGCAAGGAGCGACTCGTATTTCTTGCGGTTTTCCTCAGCAAGCCGTTCAGCGGCAATTCGTCGCTGTTGTTCCTGAGCCAACTGCTGTTCCAGTTCGGCCTTGGCGGCTGCACCACGTTTCTCAGCGTTGGAACGAGCGAGATCGATCAACAACTGACTTAACAAGCGTTCAACTTCCGGTGTCTGTCGAATCTTCTTCGCAGCCTGAGCCGCCGAGACCGCTTGGTCGTAGTTCTGTTTGGCTGAGTGCTGCTGAGCGAGGTCCAGGAGCTTTTCATACTCACGCTGATCACGATCCTGATGGCCGCGGCGCATTGCCAGATCGGCCGCCGCCCTGGCCTTGCGCTCCGTCTCCAATTGAAGCTGGGCCGCCGCGAGTTCTTGCTCACGCTTTTCGCGCAGAGCCTTCTCGCGTAGGGCGACTGCCGCCATGGCATTGGCGCGAGCCGCTTCTTCGTTGCGAGCCCGAGCCAGCGCGAGTTCCCGGATCGTGGGCTCATCGTTTGGCCGCAGCGCCAACGCGCTCTCAAACAACACGATGCCGTTTTGAAATTGCTGGCGTTGAACGGCACCGCGAGCCTGCAAAACGATGGTCAGGAATGCCTGCTCGCGCTGTGCGGCGATTCGACGTCGATCGGCCTCGGCGCGAGCCGCAGCCTGCCGTTCCGCCTGCAAACGGGCAAGTTCGGTGGCACGAGCAAGCGCGATTTGTCGCTCTTGCCACTGCTGGTGAGCCGCGGCGCGGCGGGCCGCCTCATCGGCACGAGCCGCCGCTAATTCCGCCAGCCGATGTTGCTGCTGCAATTGCTGCAGAATGACCAGCACTTCGACATTATTAGCGCGAATCTTCAAAGCACGCCGGCAGAGATCGATGCCCAATGCGTAGCGTGCGTTTTGTCGATGCAGCCGAATCTCGATCAGCATCTTGTCCCAGGTGAGGTTGTCTTGTTCAACTCGAAGCCTTTCGGCAGGGTCAAGCTTGGTCAGCCAAGCCAATTCAGGCAGACGGAATTTCAGCTCGGCCGGCGACCGGACATGGATTCGAGCCGTGCTGGCGAGATAGCCGAATTCGGCATCGACAAGATAAGTCGTAGTGTCGAAACTCGCCGTCTGCACGATGTGTCCGAGCAGGAAGTACCGCACATTGAGTGCGCGACCCAAATAGTGCCGAGCGACCGGGTCGAATAACACGTCGCGTGGAGTAATGCCGAGTCTGCCCATCCACCAGTAAACCTCTGCTCGACTGACAACGTCATATGGCGGAGAGAAATGGGGCACCAAGTGATCCGCAGTCCACCAACTCAAATAGCGGGGCACAAATGCCGGATCGCCGACTACCAGAAAATCGAGCACTGCCAGTCGCGGCCGGAGGATCGGAACCATCGGTGGAGCAAACACCAGCAGTCTGCACCGCTCGACGCGCTGTCGCACATGGGCATGCCACGGAACCAGATTGAGACAGAATTCGTAATGCCCCAACGCATCGCGAAAACGACGACGACGAAACAGGTTGTCGCCCATTTCCAACGATACAAAGAACGCTCGCCGTCGGAACTCGGCATCGCGAGCAGCCGGCAACACCGGCAATATTGCAATCTGGCCGATGCCCGGCGGCGCCGGAAGCTGGTCAAACTGCTCAGGCCGCAGATCGACAAACTCCGGCCGCACCGGCTGCGCCGGTATCAACGGCAAAGGCAATGGAGCATCGGCAGGCAACTCGTCCGGCGGGATCGGAATCGGATCGTCAGCGGCCGGTTTGGCGACGGTCACCGGTGCTGCGTCTTTCTGGTGTAATTCCTCAAAAGCCTGTTTTTCGTCGTCACTCATCTGAAGCAGCTTTGCCAACTGCGGCAATCGTTGAACGAGCTCATCGGCATTTGCAGCCACGACCTTCGCCGTCTGCACGATGAGTCCTGTCTCCGTGTCAATCAATCGGGCCTGCACCGTGATCCCGCTGACGGGCGTAATGCTGCCGACGACGAGATAGCGGGCTTTCACCGCTTTGCCGACTTCACGGCGTCCTAGTTCATCCTCCGTCAGTCCGACTTCCGAGAGTTTCAATTCGTCCGCGGCTTTGTCGATCTGGCTGCGGTCGACTAGGTCGTATCGCTCTTTGAACGCAGGCAGAATCTCGTCAGCTACAAACGCGCCTGCCTGTGGAATTCCCACGTCGCCACGTAGGTCGAATTCCGCGACAGCAATCCGGTCCCTACGGTTCTGCAACGCTAATTCTAAATCTGCGATTTCCTGTTGCAGGGGAATGGTGTCCCAGAGCTTTTGCGCTTCGTGCAGTTTTTCGATTGCCTCGTCGATTTGAGTTGAGTCTTTGCGCATCTCGGCGGCTTGAGCGCGCAATTCATCGAATCTGCTCAACTTGGCAGCTATTTCGTCGAGGTCTTTGCGAAGCCCGGCATCCTCTTCGACTTGAAGCCGCTGCTCGAGCGCCAAAACGGCGGCTCGAAGATTATTGTCCTTTTTGGCTGTTTCGAATTCCGATTGAAAGCGCTGTAGTTTCGTCTTCCGATCAGTGATCTCCACGGCGACGAGAGCATCCGCCTGTTTCTTCAGTCGTATCAAGGACTCAGCGCTTCGAGTTTCGCCGAACTGTTGCAACGCTTCGGCCGCGAGCTTGGCAGCCTCATCAGCCTTGCCGTCGTCGAGCACCCCTTGAATATCCGTTGCCGTCTTTTCGGCCGCAGCTTCTTGCTCCAGGAGGGCATTGGTTCGCGCCAATGCTAATTGCAGTATCTCGGTGTCTTTCATCGCCTTGGCCGATTCTAATTCTGACCGGGCATCTTCATATTTCCTTTCTGCAAGCAACTCCATCGCTTTTTGAAATGCAGCGTCGTACCGTGCCTGACGCTCGGAATCAGTTAAGCCAGCAGGGCCGGGAGGTACACCGGGGTTCGGCTGGTCAGCGCCCGTGGCAAACGTAGGTGGAGCCAGCGGCATGGTGAATGTCACCGCACCGGGCCCACGTGAGCCCGCCGATGGTTGAGCCACCGGAGGGTCATTCTTGACAACATTGACTTCAGTTGACTTTGTGCATGCACCGAACGCGAGGGCCGAAATGGGCAATGTAAGAACCAGTATCTTGCGCAACATCATGGACAGCCTCCACGCGGAATTGCTCAAAACTAAAACGTATCAATTCATGGCGCTTGCGCAAGCCCAATCGGTCATTTGGCCATTCCAATTCGCCGATGTAGATCATCCACGATCCAATGGAATGCGGTCAAGTGAATTGACTCGACCAAGCCCATGTCGTCGAGCGGCACATGCAAGTTCTTCTGGGCCAGTGACTTGAGTTTGCCGCCGCCAAACCCGGTACAACCAAAAGTCAGGACTCCGTGCCGATTTGCCCACTCGACGGCGCGTAGGATATTAGGACTGTTGCCGGAACCGCTGATGGCCACAAGCAAGTCGCCGGGGCTTGCCAGGTTCTTCAATTGCTCGGAAAAGACTCGATCGAATCCTTCGTCATTTCCCCACGCGAGAATATACGGCGTATTATCCGTCAAGCTGATGATTCGGAGCCGTTTCTTTTGGTCATTGTCAATGTCCTCGCGCCGCAGGGTTCCTTTACCGAGATCCTCGCAAAAATGCGACGCGTTCGACCCGCTTCCGCCGTTGCCAATGACGAAGACAAATCGCTGATGCAAGTAGCGCTCATAGACGGCGTCCGCCAGGGCTTGGACCTGGTTCGGATCGACGCGAAGGAGCTCCCTGCCGGCACGTTCGAGAAACGCAGTGACTCCGAGTTCAACGCCAAGCATGATGGTGTTCTCACGTCGAATAATACCAAGTCATCTTACCGAATTGCAAAAGCTGGGGAATCCATTCCGGTCAGATCCCTCTGCATTGAACTGCGCAGCGGCTTGAACGATTCGCGACGGCGCGTACAAACGTGAGTAATTGCTGACGTTTCGCAGAGGCTGGGTCATGACCGAAAGACGATTTACATTACATTCCATCCGCACGAGCAAGCAGGGGCAGCAGATCAACGTCGGGAAAGATAACAGCGAATACGAATCCATCGTCCAGACTTTGACGATGCACCCGGACGACATGCAATCGCTCAATATCGCTTCCGGCTCAGCCGTACGCATTCGCACGACTCAAGGCGAGGCAACGTTTTTGTGTCAGGGCGGCAAGGTGCCGCTCGGCATGATCTTCGTTCCCTACGGTCCGCCGACGTGCAGGCTCATGGGCGGGGAAACCGACGGCACCGGCATGCCGACCTCGAAGGGCTGGGAAGCGGAAGTCGAACCGATTTCTGTTGGGATGGCCTGAAGGAGCATTTGACGCATGGAAATCGAAAAGACACCAGCGATAGGTGCCGACCCGGAACGGAGTCCGCATTTTGTGAAAGAAGACTCTTCCGTTGCAACAGCATGGGAAGAGATTGAGCCGGGCCGCTTCATGCCGCGGCGCGTTCGCGGCAGTTATCGAGGCCGGGCACTAGGCTGAGCATTCGTGATGCCGTCCGGTTCGGACGGCCCGATTCGCCGCTAATTGAGGCTGTTCATGGAACTAACGATTACCAAGAACGCAACTTGCACTTTTTGCGGCTGCGTTTGCGACGATATCGAATTGCATTCCGACGGCGAGCGCATCACCCACAGCAAATTTGCTTGCGTGCTCGGCGCCAGCTGGTTCAAAAACCACACGGCTGAGAGGCACCATCCCGATGCGCTTGTGGACGGCAAGCCGGCGAGCGTCGACGAGGCGATTAGAGCCGCGGCGGACCACCTTTACCGCGCTCATTTGCCGCTGGTCTACGGCCTGAGCAATATCACCTGCGAGGCGCAGCGCGAAGCTGTCGCGCTGGCGGAACTGATCGGAGGCGTGGTCGATAGCCACACGTCGCTTTGACACGGTCCCACCGAGATCGCCGCCCAGTTGGGCGGCAAAGTAACTTGTACGTTGGGCGAGGTGAAGAATCGGGCTGACCTGATTGTCTATTGGGGCGGCAACCCGGCCGAATGTCATCCGCGGCATTTCACCAAGTACGCTCTGATGCCGAAAGGCAGGTTTGTGCCTAACGGCCGCAAGGATCGCACCATGGTGCTGGTCGACATTCGAGAAACGCCAAGCGCCAAGGCAGCCGATATCTTCCTTCAGGTGCGACCGGGCAAGGATTTCGAACTGATTACCGTGCTCCGCGCGATGATCAAAGATCAACCGGTCGATGCCGCTTTGGCGGCCGACACGGGTCTTTCGATGGAGCAGATTCGCGAATTCGTCGACCTCATGAAGAAGGCCCGTTTCGGAGTCTTCTTCTTTGGCATGGGTCTGTCGATGACTCGCGGCAAACATATGAACTCGGCTGCACTCTTGACGCTTGCCGCTGAATTGAACGCGTTCACCAAGTTCGTCGCGATGCCGATGCGAGGGCATGGCAACGTCACCGGCGGCGACGTGATCATGCGTTGGACCACAGGATATCCGTTCGGCGTCAACCTTGCGCGCGGCTACCCGCGGTTTAATCCAGGCGAGTTTTCCACCATCGACCTTTTGCTTCGTGGCGATGCTGATGCCGCATTGGTCTTGGGCGCGGACCCTGGCGCCACGATGCCGCAACCATGCATCGATCACATGGCGCGAATCCCGACGATCGTGTTGGACCCGAAAGTGACTCACACAAGCCGAATCGCCCGCGTGCATATCACGACAGCGGTTACGGGCATTAGTGCGCCTGGGACCGCATACCGAATGGATGAAATACCGTTGCCGCTAAGGCCGCCGTTGAAGTCTCCGTACCCGACCGACGAAGAGGTCGTTCGGCGAATCTATGAGGCGGTTCGGAAGAAACCGCCGCTGCCAGTCCACGCCATGCCGAAGCTTGCCGCCGTTTGATTCTACGAGGAACTTGAGGACTTAGCGTTGACCGGCAATTCGAAACTCCGACTTCGAGGCGGACGTGTCTACGATCCCGCATCCGGCGTGAACGGAGTCGTGCAAGATGTTTGTATCTGCGACGGCAAGATTGCCGCAGACGTCGCAGGCGGCCGGACGATTGATGCTACAGGAATGGTTGTGTTTCCCGGCGGAGTTGATGTTCACACGCACGTCGCAGGAGCCGCTCTGAACTTCGCACGTGCGATGATCCCGGAAGATCACCGCAGGCATCAGCAGTTCGCACGGACGCTGAACACGCGCGGCGGCATCGGCGGCTCAACTCCAACGACGTTTATCACCGGCTACCTTTACGCCGGCCTCGGCTACACGACGGTCAACGAAGCCGCCATGCCGATCCTCTCCGCCCGCCATACGCATGAAGAGCTGCGCGACACCCCGATTGTCGATAAGTCCACATGTGTGCTGATGGCAAATCACGAGATTCTGCTTGATCTAATTGAGGCCGGAGAATTAGAACGCGCACGCCACCTGGTGGCGTGGAACATCTGGGCGGCTAAGGCATATGGTGTCAAAGCAGTGAACCCCGGCGGCGTTGCCGCGTGGAAATGGGGCAAAGACGCGAAGGCACTGCACGACCCTGTCGCGGGATTTGACAAGGCGACACCTGCCAAGATCATCAAGACATTGGCCGACATCGTCGATGGGCTGGGACTGCCGCATCCGATTCATCTCCACTGCAACAACCTCGGCGCGCCCGGGAATTACACAACGACGCTAGAAACGATGCGGCTTCTCGAGGGCAACCGCGCTCACATGGCCCATCTTCAGTATCACTCTTACGGCGGCGATGATTGGTTCACGATGCGATCCGAGTCGGCCCGCATTGCAGATTACTTCAACACACATCCGAATCTCACTGCCGATGCCGGCGCCGTGTTATTCGGCGACACGGTCACGATCACCGCCGACGGCCCTTGGCAGCACCTGCTCTTCAAACTCACCGGTCGGAAGTGGGGCAATATCGACGTCGAAAACGAAACCGGCTGCGGCGTCGTGCCCTATGTCTACAAAGAAAGAAACCTGGTCAACGCCGTGCAGTGGGCGGTCGGGCTCGAACTGCTGCTCTTGATCGACGATCCCTGGCGTGTCTACCTGACCACCGATCATCCAAACGGCGCCGCGTTCTGGCGCTACCCGGAAATTATCCGCCTGCTGATGGATGCGGACTTTCGCAAAGAGCAATTGAAGAAACTCCCTGCCAAGGCATTGAGTCGGATCACGCTTCCGGAACTCACTCGGGAATACACACTATTCGAAATCGCAATCATCACGTCTGCCGGCCCGGCACGAGCGCTGGGGCTTCCCAACAAAGGAACGCTGCGCGTCGGCGCTGACGCCGACATCGCTGTGTTCAATGAGTCAAAAGACGCATTTGCGATGTTCTCATATCCTCGTTATGTCATCAAGGCAGGCGAAGTGGTCATCGAAGAAGGCGAAATTCGCAAGTCCGTCGACGGCAAAGGGCTCCTCGTGCGGCCGCAATATGACGAGTCAATCGACGATTTCATTCGCCCGAAATTCCAACAGTATTACACAATGGCGTTCGACAATTACCCGGTCGAACTGGAACGCATCGAGCATCCGGACCTACGGCCGTGCCAAACACCGAATTGAACAATTGCACGATTTTTCGACTGAAAGAGCGGCCAACGGTACCGCTTGAGGCGGAGGTCTTGTCGCCTGACCTGATCGCACCGCTGTCACGCGAAGCAATCGGCGCCTTACCTGTCTTTCTCGGCAAGCGGCAGTACCGTATCGACGATTTCTTCACCGTGGAGGGCAATGGCAGCCGCCGGCTCGAATTGCATGGAGATGCCGGTCGAGTCAAATGGCTTGGCCGCGGCATGACCCAAGGACGATTGACGGTTCACGGCAATGCCGGCATGCACCTTGGCGCCTACATGAAAGGCGGGACGATCGAGGTCCACGGCGATGCATCGGATTGGGTCGGCGCCGAAATGACGGATGGGCTCATCACCATTCACGGCAACGCCGGCGGGCAAGTTGGCGCGGCCTATCGGGGAAGTCTCACTGGCATGAAGGGCGGGACGATTCTCATCGAGGGTACTGCCGGGATGGAAATCGGCATGCGCATGCGACGCGGGCTCATTGCCGTTCGCGGCACAGTCCGGGATTTCGCCGGCTTGCAGATGAAAGGCGGCACGATCGTCCTGGCCGGAGGCGCAGAGATTCGCACCGGCGCCTGGATGATTCGCGGCAGCATCGTTTCCCTAAAGCCGTTGCAGATGATGCCGACGTTCACCTTTGCATGCAATTACCAGCCGGTGTTCTTGCGACTGTACCAGCGACACCTTGCGTCGCATGGGTTTGCGCTTCCATCGGACTTTTCTGCTGCGACTTTTGCTCGCTATTCCGGCGACACTTCAGTGCCCGGCAAAGGCGAGATTCTCGTGCTGCAAGCGACTACTGCGTGAGTTCGTCACTTCAAATCCTCAAACTTTCGATTAAGAATCGGATACTCCCGCCAGTCGCGATAGTCGAAATGCCACCACTCCGCCTCGTAGACACGAAAACCTTCAGATTCCATCGTGCGTCGCAGCAGGTCGCGTAAGTGCCGTTGACGAGAGGTTCCGCCTGGGTACTCGGGATACGACCGATCGGAAAACTCATCGTAACCGCCCGGCATGATGATCGGCTTGCCGGTCTTTCGGTCGAAAAGCGTCAGATCGACTGCACAGCCGCGATTGTGTCGCGAACCCTTGGTTGGGTCGGCGACGAACATGCGGAATTTCTCCGGAGTGGCTTCCCAAAACATCTTCGTGACATACCAGGGTCGGTAGCCATCATGGATCAAAAGGCCAAAGCCGTCTTTCTCCAGTTTCTTGTGAGCTCGAACCAGAGCGTCGGCGGCCGGCTTCTGCAAGAACGCACGAGCCGAAGAATACAACGGAACGCTCAGAAAGTTATTGTCCGTCGCATAGCGAATGTCTAACTTGAGCGTCGGTTCAATCGCGGTAAGTTCGACAAGCTCCGGCTTCCGCAATCTGCCCGCTTGCTCGGGCGGCGACGAAGACAGCGCCTCTTTCAATAATCCGGGAAACTGACGAATTGGTTTGATTCGAAACGTCGACCCATCCTCGCCATCGAGTGAGCGGCGGACAAATGGAACGCTTGCTGTAACGACGCGCGTTGCCCGACCGTTGCGATCCCGCTCAAAAATCAGTTTCTCGTCGTGATAGAGTCCCCAATTTGGAAATGCGAAGACATCCTTGGACTCTTCCTTCAATTCATACAAGAAGAACCATTCGATCAATGCATAGAGAGTTCCATGACGTTCGTGAATGTACAAGACGTTGTGGTCCCAGCCGTATTCTCCGATGAGGCCTCGCCAATGTTCGGGCGGCTCCGGAGGAATTTCGGCATCGCGTCGAACATACCGGTCCGTCCCGATTTGCACGACGCCGTTCGATTCAAGTCGGATTTTCGTTCCGAAGCCAAGGCGGTCATCGCTGACAAGGTCGTCGCCGGATTGCCGCAATTCAACGCGAACCCCGCCTCGCCACAGCCACAACTTCCCGTTCCAGGACTCAAACTCAATATCCGGTCCTTCTTTCGCATTTCTCCATCGCCCGGCAATCGCACGACATGTCTCTTCCGGCACAGGCTTCGTTTCGGGCGTCTTCGGCAACGGCTTGCCCGTTTTGGCGGCGACCATGCAGTCGAGCGCCGTGTTAGCAATTCTCGCGGCCACCGGATTGGCGCAGTCGCAAGAGATTGCCACAACCACTCCAATCTTTTCCTCCGGCTGATACGCAAGCTCCGTTGCGAAACCGTAGATCGCGCCATTGTGCCCAATGCGCCGAAGGCCGGCGCGTTCATTGACGAAGAAACCCAATCCAATCCCGGTCTTGGCATCGGCTTTAGCGAACTGTGGCTTCCACATCTCGTGCAGCGAGTCGGGCTTGAGGATGCGACCGTTTCTGCCGGATCCATTTGCCGCGAGCATCATGAGAAACACGGCAAGATCGTTGACGGTCGTGTACATGCTGCCGGCCGGCGCCATGCCAAGTTCGAAGGTCGGTGCGGGAAACTCACGACCGTGATACGTCCACATGATCGCTTCCGCGAGGTCCTTCTTCAGTTCCGGCAACGGTTCAAATGCGCTACGATTCATCCCCAGCGGTTCCAGCAGCGTTCGTCTTAGATACTTCGAAAACTGCTCGCGCTGGGTCGCTTGAAGCACATATCCGACCGTAGCAATGCCGGCATTTGAGTACTTTGGCTTTGTGCCCGGTGCAAACACCATCGACGTTTCATTCAAACTTGCGACCATCTTTTCCAGCGACAAATTGACGTCGTCGAAATAGTTTCCAACCGGCGCTTCGCGAACCAGGCCGGCGCGATGAGCCATGAGTTGTCGCAAAGTAATCGACTGTCCGCCAGTGCCCTTCGGCCGAAAGTCCGGAATGTACTTCGTTACCGGCGCATCCAGCTCAAGCTTGCCGGCCTCCACCAACTGCATCACGGCGATGTCGGTGAACAATTTCGAAACAGAGCCCACGCGATAGATGGTCTCGGCTGTCGCCGGTCGCTTCTTCGCACTGTCAACGAAACCGAAACCCTTTGCCCAAACAACGGTCTGATCGTCGACAATGGCGATCGAAACTGCCGGCAACGATTTCGATTCCAACTCGCTGCGAACAAGCGACTCGACTTGTCGAATCGCTTCGGCGTACTTGGCCGGCGGATCAGTAACCGGCTGTGCGATCGCGAAAATGCGGCTGAAACCGAGAAGTGCCGCAAAGATCAGAATCGCTCGAATCCCTCGAATGCGTGTTTGGCCCACGGAGGTTCTCCTGCTGCGTGTCCGGCCGAATGGCCGTTAGATGTCCTGTTGCGAGGCTCGCCGCACTGCCTCTACCAGGTCGGAATCTTGTTCGGCGAAGATAGTGCGAATGTCCAAAAGCAGCCGGTCGTTCTGAATTCGGCCCATGACAGCCGGATCGCCGGAACGGAGCCGTTCCGACAGTTGCCCTGTTGAGATTCCCGATGCCGCAATGGCAATGACAATGGTCGGCATCGACTGCTGTGGCAGTGACCCTCCTCCGACGAAGGCTGATTCCGTGCGAACGTCTGCGGCGATGCCGAAGACGCCTCGCATCCTCGCCGCCAGTGCATCGGCGCGCTTCTTCAGTTCGTCCAATTTGGCATTGAGCATGCGCAAAACAGGTACTTCACGGACGGCGCGTTCTTCATCCAAATAGATGCGCAACGTCGCTTCGAGCGAAGCCAGTGTTACCTTGTCGAGCCGCAGCGCTCGCATCATCGGGTCGCGTTCGATTCGAGCGATCAGATCCTTGCGGCCAACGATGACGCCTGCCTGGGGTCCACCTAAGAGCTTGTCTCCGCTGTGAAGCACAAGGTCGGCGCCGGACTCGATGCTCGCACGCACAAGTGGTTCACCGGTCAAGCCGAAACGTGCGTAATCGACGAGCGCCCCGCTGCCGACGTCGTCGATGACGGGAATACCATGTTTTCGGCCGAGAGCCACTAACTCGGAAAGTGACGGCGTTTCGGTGTGCCCGGAGACGATGTAATTGCTGGTGTGGATTCGCATAAGCGCTGCGGTGCTCGGCCCGATTGCACGCTCGTAATCCGAAATTCGCGTGATGTTCGTTGTTCCGACCTCGTGCAGTGTTGCACCGCTGACGGACATGATTTCGGGGATGCGAAAACTGCCGCCAATTTCAATCAACTGCCCCCTCGATACGACGACCTCTCGACCAGCGGCGATGGCCCGCAACACAATGACGGTGGCAGCGGCGCAGTTATTGACGGCCGTCGCCGCTTCAGCCCCAGTGAGCCTGCACAACCAGCCACGAATGGCATCCTGTCGCGACGACCGTTTGCCGGTGGCTAAATCCAATTCCAGGTTCAAATACCCTTTTGCTGCGTCGAATCCCGCTTGGGCTGCTGCATCAGCCTGAGGCGCCCGGCCGAGATTCGTGTGCAGCACGATGCCGGTCGCATTGATCACGCGGCGCAAATGCGGGCGCATCTCCTTGGCCAAACGCGCGACGACTCGTTCTGCGACTGTCGCGGCGGCAGCGCCGTTTGCTGTCGGATCACTCGAGCCAATCCGTCGACGCAGGTCCTCGAGTTCCGCTCTGACTGCATCGGTAACAACGTTCTGCGGATATGCCTGCCGGGCCGCATGTAGTGCAGGCTGGTCAAGCACGTCGTTGACGGCAGGCAGAATTCGCAAGGGATTGTCAGCCATATGCCTCACTTCGTTGTCGATGGCTACATTCGTTTCCGCAAAATAACTCGTTCCCAATGCGGGCTAGCTCGAAGCCAAAACGCGAAGATCGCCGTCGCGTTTTGTGACGCCAACCGAGTCCAGATACTCGCACAAGGGCACTGCGAATTTTCGGGTGGTGCCGAGCATGTCACGAATATCGGCAACGGTCAGTCCGGCGCCTGTCGTTCGCAATCGTTCGGTGATCAACTTCCGCATCTCCGCTTCTGCGTCCGCATGCAAATAGATGTCTGGTGCGATACGTGCAAGATACCCTTCCGCAATGCAGACATCAAACAGATCATTCAAATTGCCCGCGTTGCCTCCGGCCTGTTTTGCGAAACTCGACGGTTCCGGCGGCTGAAATCGCGCGGTCTGAAACGCCTCGACGACACGGTCTTTGAGTTTACGCAGGTTGGCGCTGAGCTTGGGTTTGAAATCGGCCCTCGCGATGCGCCGTGAATCGCCCGTGAGCCGGTGTTGGCGCAGCATACGGTCGACGGCCGCGTGAACGAGTCCATCATCGCCGATGTACACAAGCATCGCCTGCACTTTTTGGCGGTCGTGTGATGTCATCAACGGGAACAGTTGGTGCATCTTTGCGAGTTCATCGAGGAGTTTTTCGTCGAGTTCCGCAATCAGGTCCTTGTGCACCAGGCGAGGCGGGCCATGCGCGGCATCGATTTGCACGAGCCGATGTGCCTGGTGCAATTCGTGCAGCAGGGACTTCGCTTCTGTCGGAGAAAAGCCGCCGCCGCGAACTAAGTCCGCGACTGAGACACCGGTGAAACCGCTAAACCAGGCAATCGTCTCCGCACGAACGGATGCCGCACCAGACCACAACTGCTCGACGCGCTCAATCACATCTAGATGTCGCCGGCGAATTTTTTCCGCAACCGGCTGCAGGACCTGTCCGCCGCCCAACGTATGTTCGGCAGACGAATCCCGAATCACGAACGGCTGACCCCACGTCGCGGTCACCGGGGAATCCAGAAACAACTGGGCAAGCCCCCACTGTCCCGGCGCCAGCGAGCTATCGTTGAGCAGCGACAATCGCGCCATGGCTTCCGAAGTGCCGAGGTGCAATCGAACCTGGGCACGGTGTTTCAACGGCCTGCGCACATCGGCTAGCGCGTGCATTCGAACGGTAACAGTCGATGACGGAATCAAGAATCCCGGCGTCGCCAATTCTTGTCCTCGTTGAACATCCTCAAGCGATATTCCCGCGAGGTTGATCGCCGCTCGCTGTCCGCGATGGACCGTCTCGACCGGTTGGTCGTGGCTGTGCATTGCTCGAATGCGCACTCTCTCGCGCCGCGGAAGCCATTCGACTTCTTCTCCGACATGGACCGATCCCGAAATCACCGAACCAGTGATCACCGTGCCATGCCCCTGAACGGTGAACGCGCGATCGATCGGCAATCGAAACCATGTGTCGCCTGCCTGCGTTTCGACCTTGCGGCATTCTTCGACAATGGCGGCTTTCAAATCATCCATGCCAAAGCCGGTCACGGTCGACGTCGGAACGATTGGCGCATCTCGTAAGAAGCTGTCCTGAACCAGGTCTCGTATCTCAAGCATGGCGACATCCCGCGTCGTCTCGTCAACCAGGTCGGCCTTGGTCAGTGCGATGACGCCATGCTTGATGCCGAGCAGTCGCAGAATTTCGAGGTGCTCGCGTGTCTGCGGCATGATCGAATCGTCGGCAGCAATAACAAGTACGACCAGATCGATGCCGGTGGCGCCGGCGAGCATGTTCTTGATAAATCGTTCATGGCCGGGAACATCGACGATGCCAAGTCGAAACTCGCCGAGGTCGAGCTTAGCGAAGCCGATGTCGATCGTGATTCCGCGCTCCTTTTCCTCCGGCAACCGGTCGCAGTCGATGCCGGTCAATGCCTTAACAAGTGAGGTCTTGCCGTGGTCGATGTGGCCAGCCGTTCCGAGAATCAAGTCGCGCGTCATGAATCCACCCTTTCGCAATTCATCTTACGTTCGAATCGAAAAGTAGCATTAGTGGGATCGAGACAACTCGGAAGTGAAATGGCGATCGCTACGAACCGTATTACATTCACAGAGTCGAAACTTGGGCTTCATTTACGATTCGGCGCTTGGGTCGGATCGCAAAGCGTCTTAGAATGGAAAGTGTTCGCATCGTCCGGACGAACGAGTTGCAAAGTAATCGCCATGCCTTTTCCATTTACATGCCCAAGTTGCCGACATACGTCGCAAGTGCCGGACAGCCTTGCTGGGACGAAGGCGCGTTGCCCGACATGCAGTACGGCTGTCGTGATTCCCGCTCCGATTCGATCCGCGCCGAAGTTGCCGAACCTCGAACCGGCAATTGATGACGAAAAGCTCGCCGCTCGCAGCAGCGAAGTACGCCTTCGACCGACTGAGCCGCTGAAGAAGAAGAGCGCTTTGATCGTCGTCCTGGCGCTGTTAGTCGTCGGCTTCTTCGCGCTTATGTGTTGCGGCGGAATGGGCATTGCCGGGTTTGTGATGTGGCGGAGCGGCGAATCGCCGAATCTCGCCTACGGAACCAGCAGCGGACCAGCGCCACAGTCTCGAACAACGAAATCTGCCGCAGCGCCAACACGAACGCAGCCGGCCGTCGACGAAAACAAGTTGCCGCCGAGCCACTGGATTGCGAAATTCCGTGACGGCGACACGACCGAGTCGACCAAAGCTCGCAACCGGTTGCTGATGGCGGGCGCGTTGGCAGTCCCCGATCTCCGCAAGGCACTTTCCGACCGTGACACTCGCATTCGCCTGGCATGTGCATCGTTATTGGGCGACCTTGGCGATCTTGCCCATGAAAGTGTGTCTGAACTGGCGAAGTGTTTGAGCGATGAAGAGCCGTCGGTGCGCGAGACCGCCGCACTTTCGTTGGGCCGATTGGGTAAGCCTGCACGATCCGCCTATGCCGATTTGGTGCGTACAGCCGCGGATGCCAATCCCCGTGTGCGAAGTGCGGCAATTGAGACGCTACGGCAGTTCGGGCCGCCCGTAGCTTCCGATGTGCCGAAGTTGTTGCCTCTTGTCACTGGCCGAGATGCGGAAGCCCGGCTAGCGAATGCCAAAGCGCTAGCCGACCTTAAGCCGGATCGCAATGTCGAACGATCTCTCTTCTCCGTTTGTTTGAACGATGCCCATCCGCCGCTGCGACTATTTGCCATCCGCGTAATCAGTGCGGGAGGTGCGGAGACGCACGCAGAGTCGTTCGAGCTTCTTCTCCCGCTCCTGGAAGATCGCGATAGCGAGATTCGTGTTGCGGTGCTTGCGGCACTGCGAAGCACGGGGCCGGCCACCGAGGCCGACTTGCCGCGATTGCAAACCGGCATGGAAAGCCAGTACCCGGAGTCGCGACGGTTTTGCATTGAGTCCATCGTAAACTTGGGTCCCAAGGCGACTGAGGCGTTGCCAGCGCTGGCACGCGCCTTGCGTGATTCCGATTCGATCATCCGTATCGCGGCATCGGCAGCCTTGGCGACGATCGGTAAGCCGGCCAAGGAAATACTGCAATCGCTCTTTGTCGCTCAGAACGACCGTGAGCGCGATGTACGCCGGAATTTCTACAAGATTCTCGCTGCAGTTGGCCGCGAAAAAGGCGTCGTCGATGCAATGTTCACCGGACTGAACGACCCGGAAGCCGAAGTGCGCGCTGCCGCTGCGACTGCCTTGAAAGGACTGCAGCCGCCGCTCGGCTCAGCTGATCTAGTCACGATGTACCCACTGCTAACGAGCCCAAATGTGGACGTACGACGATTTGCAGCCAGCGAGTTTGCACGAATGGGCAAAGAGTCAGAACCGGTGTTCATCAAACTGCAGGACGCGCTCAAGGACGAAGACCCCGAAGTACGTGCCTCGCTATATGTTGCCTTCGGCGCCATGGGCGCCAAGTCGCGGCCGATCGCGCCGCATCTTATCGCTGCCATGAAATCGGCTCTGCTTAGCCCCGATGATGCGCGACAGGCGCAAGTCTTTCGACAAGCAGCAATGACTTTGACCAAGATCGGCGAGACCAATCAAGCCTTGCCGCTGCTGCGAGCAGCGATGCAGAACAAGAACTCGCCGCTTTTGAAAGACGTGCTTACGGTCCTTGCCGAAACGGGGCCGGAGTCGAAGGCCGCGGCGCCGGAACTCGTGGCGCTGCTCGACAAGCCCGCTCTGCGCTCTCAGGTATCGAAAGCACTATCTAAGATCGGTCCCACGATTCTTGACGAACTGGTCCGAGTGTTGGACAGAGGAAATCGCGAGGAGAAACTCGGCGCTATTTCCGCAATCGAAATGATGGGGCCTGCCGCAAGATCCGTATTCGTGGACCTGCGCAAGCTTGCAACAACCCATAAGGACAAGGAAGTAATCGCGGCCGCCAAGAGGGCAATGTTGGAAATCAATCGCTAGAACGACGGCGAAAACGACTCACCATGCATCGTTTACCGCTGCGTTCGGCTGCATTCCATTTCGGAGAGGCCTATGAAATGCACGCAGTACCGTGTTTTTGTTGACGAACCTGTTGCGATTTGAGTCACTTTCCGCCGTATTCGGGACGGCCTGACGAGCGGTGTTTCTCAAGTGCTATCGATTGCGATGGAATTCGTTAATTTTCACATACGAGATGCTTATGTCGAGATCAATTGGGACAATATTTGCGTCATCGCTTGCCATTCGTTGCAGCATCCGACCATTTGTCGGTCCTGAAGCCTGGCATAAGTCGGTCGTTCAACTAGATGAGGTGCCCGATGAAATTTCTCCTCGCATGTGCGTTGTTACCTTCTTGCTTCGTCACCGTCATCATACGCGCTGACGAACCGAAGCCGGCTGTGAAGATCGTGCATCGGCCTGATGTCGTTTACGGCGAGGTGCATGGCGCTGGGTTGCTGGCTGATGTCGCCTATCCCGAAGGCAAGGGACCGTTTCCTGCAATCATCTCGGTGCACGGCGGCCGGTGGGTCGCTAGCAACCGCCGAGGTCAGGGCGTCATCAACGTGAAGCAATGGGCGGAGATGGGCTACTTCGCCATGTCGATTGAGTATCGGCTGGTGCGCTGCACACCGGCCCCGGCTTGCTATCAAGACATGCTTTGCTCGATTCGTTGGATGCACGCAAATGCGAAGAACTACAATGTGGACCCCAATCGAATTTTTTTGATCGGCATGTCGGCCGGTGGACATCTCGTGTCGCTTGCCGGCACGCTGGGCGAGGGCTCCTTCGAACGCACCGGCGGATGGAAAGAACAGCCGCACACGGTTCGGGGTATCATCAGCGTGGCAGCGCCCTATGACCTGCCGAACCTTGACTGGGCGAATCTCTGGGCGCCGGCTGGAAAAGACGGGGACGCGGCACGAAAGCTCGCCTCACCGATTCAGCACGTTTCCGAAAAGTCGGCGCCGATATTGATCGTCCATGCCGACAATGACCGCTCAGTTCCAGTGAAACAGGCGAATGACATGGTCGATGCACTCAAGAAAGCGAAAGCCCGCCATCGATACGCTCACTCGACGGACCGAGGCCACATGGAAATCACGCCGTACGTAGTCGAGCAGTCGCAGAAGTTTATCGACGATATTACGGCCAATCGCCTGCGGTAGCAATCACAGACTTACTCGACAAATACAAACTCATTCGCATTCAACAGGGCCCTGCAAAACGCCGTCATCCCGTGCATTCGCACCAGTTCAACTGCGCCGCTCGACTCGTTGGCATCGGGTTCGCGCTGTAGCGCCAACCAGAATGCTCGACGAATTTGAGCGGCGGCATTACTTCCGGCTTCTTGCCGCACGCGCTCAGCCAGAAAGCCCGACTGCTGCACCAGGAAGCGGCTATTCAGCAGGTTGAGCGCTTGCAGTGGTGTGATCGACGAGTTGCGTTTTGGCGCCACCTGGCCTGCGTCCGGGCAGTCGAAGCTACCGAAGGTGTCGTCGAGCTGCATACGAGGCTTGCTTTGATATACGAGTCTGCGAAACTCGGCCGGCCCGAAATCCTGCTTCGGATTGTACACCTTGACGTAATTGGCATTCGGCTCAAACAGATCGAATCCTGGGCCGCCCATGCGTGTGTCGAGTCGGCCGCTCACCGCCAAGAGCGCATCGCGAAGCGGCTCCGCTTCAAGCCGGCGGCGATTCATGCGCCATAGGAGGCGGTTATTCGTGTCAATTGCCGATTGCCGATTACCGATTGCCGATTGGTCCGAGGTCTGGCGAAACGCCTTGCTGGTAACGATCAGTCGATGGAGGTGTTTCAGGCTCCAATTCGACCGGATTAGTTCGCTTGCCAGCCAGTCGAGTAGTTCCGGATGCGACGGCTTCGCGCCATTGTGTCCGAAATCGCTGGGCGTTGCGACCAGGCCCTGACCGAAATGATGATGCCACAACCGATTGACGATGACACGAGCTGTCAGTGGGTTCTTCGTATCGACAATCCACTCGGCCAGTTCCGCTCGGCGTTTCGCCTCGGGCGTCGATTCGGTCAGTTTCAGCGGCTGCACAAATGCAGTCAGCGCACCCGGAGCTACGGGTTCGCGTTTTTGCAGCGGGTCGCCGCGATGCAGGCGATGAACAGGCTCCGCCGCCACGAATCGCCCGGCATACAGCGACGTCGATTGAACGAGCGATGCGATGCGCTGACTCAACTTCTCGCGTTGAAGTTGCAGCAATTGGTGCTCGGCTGTTGCGGCAAACGGCTTGTCCATCGGCGTTCGGTCTGCCGACGATGCAATCACATGCCATTGCCCCGGTTCGGCGGCAACTTCAATTCGGTACTCGGTCGGCAGGCGATCTTGGAATTTGCCCTCGCGGTCGCGAGCCCATTCGATCCGGTCGATCGTCGCAATCTGCGGCAGTTCGAGTTGCACCCAACCTTTGCCGGACTCATTCGAGATCCAACTGCGTGAGTTGCCGTACTTGCCGTCGTTGATGTGCTCCAGCTTGTGGATGGCCGCACCGGGATAATCGCCCGACGACGTCGCTTTGACTCCCATCGACGCCAACGCAACATTGCGGCGTTCGGCAGTGAACAACTCCAGTTCATCAATGCACGGCTCGACGCTGTTGGTCTTCATCACGGTGAAACGGACAAATCGCACTTGAACAGGAGTGAATCGCTCGACGTTGCCGCGAGCGCTGACCGGCTGCCGACGTGGCGACTTGGCTTGCGGGTCGGCGAACGGTTCCAGTTGTTCGAGTCGTCGATCGATGCCGGCCAGTTCCAGACGCAGCCCGTCGGCTTGCCGGCGTCGTTCGTCCATGCCTGGCGAATTCGAGACAGGCCGTTCGCCGTGCTGCACTCCGGCAAAGATGGCTTTGACGGCGTGATAATCGACCTGCGACACAGGGTCGAACTTGTGGTCATGGCAGCGGGCGCAGCCGACGGTCAGGCCAAGGAATGCGCTGCCAGTGACGCTGACGATGTCGTGCAATTCATCGGCTCGTTGCTGCAAAGTCAAACCAATGTCCGGGCTTTTCACCTGGTCCCACGGCCCGGCAACCAGAAAGCCAGTTGCCTCATCGGCCTTAAGCTGATCGCCGGCCAACTGTTCGCGAACAAAACGGTCATACGGCTTATCGTCGTTGAATGCACGAATGACGTAGTCACGATAGGGCCAGGCGTTCGGCCGAACCTGATTCATTTCGAAACCGTTACTCTCAGCAAAACGGACCACGTCGAGCCAGTGCCGCGCCCAGCGCTCGCCAAAGTGCGGCGACGCCAGCAGACGATCCACGATCCGTTCAATGGCGTCCGGCGCCGCATCGGCCACGAACGCTCTGACTTCTTCCGGCGTCGGCGGCAAACCAAGCAGGTCAAACTTAACCCGGCGAATCAGCACCTCTCGCGGTGCTTCGGCCGAGGGTGAGAGCCCATCTCGTTCGAGCCGGGCCAAGATAAAGCGATCAATGGGGGTTATTGGCCAACATGAATCTCGAACGACTGGCACGGCTGGGCGCGTCAACGGCTGAAATGCCCAGTGCGAGTTTGGCTCCGCCGAAAGTGAATCGACCGCCAATATGAACAGCGCGACTATGGAAATCCTCGGCATATGAGCCTCGCCAACTATACCGCAGTTCCCCTTTTTCACTGCCTGCGCGTCGCGATTGCGGCCGATCCTCAAAACCTCAGCCCTAGCCGGCCCAACCTGGCCACCGTTTCCGCCATCAGGGCGTCTTCAGCGGCTTCGTCCTTGGCAGTGTACGTGACTGAGAAACGCAGGAAGGGACCCGCGTCGTCCCAAGGCACACAGCACACCGATTGTTCGGTGATCAAAAACTGTGACGCTTCCTCGGCGTTGGCGAACGTGCGGTCGGTGCAGGCGCTCGGCGCCTTCGCATACAGGAAGTACGTGCCGCCCGGCATCTTCGCCTGGAAGCCGACTTGCGACAGAGCCGAGACGAGCTTCCTGAGCCGCCGCTCGTACTTGACTCGGACGGCATTGCTGATTTCCGGCTGACGCAAAGCAGCAGCGGCGGCCTGTTGAATCGCCATGAACTGGCCCGAATCGCTGTTATCTTTCACGTCGGCGAATGCCTGCACGATCTTGCGGTGACCGGCGACGAACGCCATGCGCCAGCCGATCATGTTGAATCCCTTCGACATCGAATGCACTTCGACGCCGACCTCCTTCGCGCCTTCCACTTCCAAAAAGCTCAATGGCTTATCGCCATAGCTCAACAAAATGTGGGCGGCATCCTGCACGACGATGATCTGATGTTCGCGGGCAAAGTGAATGACCCGACGATAGAAGTCTCGGGTCGCCACGACCCCCGTCGGGCTGTTCGGGTAGTTGATCACCAACAGTTTGGCGCGTTTCTTAATGTCAGCCGGAATGCCGTCGAGGTCGGGATAGAAATCGTTCTTTTCCAGAAGCGGCAGACGATGCACTTCGCCGCCGTAGTACCTCGTGTGCGTGCCGGCGACCGGGTAGCCGGGTACGGTCATCAGCGTGACGTCGCCGGGATTGATGAACGCGGCCGGCAGCATCGCCAGCGCCGGCTTGGAACCGATGGCGTGGTTGATTTCAGTGACGGCGTCCAAGGTCACGCCGAACTGACGCTGCATGAACTCGGCGGCAGCCTCTTTGAACGCGGCGATGCCGTTGTCGGCGTAGCCGCGGTTTTCGACGCGGTCCACTTCACGCTTCAGCACCGAGCGGACCGACTCGGGAGCCATGTCGTCGTTCTCGCCGATGCCAAAGTCGAGGAGCTGCCGTTCGGGATGCTCGGCAAGCGCTTTTCTCTTGGCTCTCTTAATCTTCTCGAACTTGTAGATCTCAGTGCCCTTGCCGTACTGAGCGCCGCCGATGCGGTCGGCGAATAGCGACTGAAACCACGGATCGGCAGAGGGAATCGGCGAAGCGTCAGCCATGAGTCATTTCCTGAATCAAGTGGAGTTCGTGGAATGCTTAATGTATCAAGCGGGAAAAACAATTGAACGTCACATAGTGTAGAGGCGACAATGTCGTGTATGGTTCGTGGTGCGCCGTGGGGGGTGCAACATGTGGCGATTGGCAGGGCTGGTTCTATTTCTGCCGGCGTTCGTGATCGGCGCCGAGCCTACCACCGAACAGATCGCGCAGGCGATTCGTGATTTGGGCGACCGCAGCTTTCAGGTGCGCGAGAAGGCGGCCAAGTTTTTGTGGCAGGCCGGCGAGGCAGCCGAGCTGCCGCTGCACCGTGCCGCCCAAAGCGGCGACCCAGAGGTGGCTCGACGAGCAACGTCGATCCTCGAACGCTTTGACCGAGGCGAGCTTCCGAACGTGCCTCCCGATGTGGTGGACTTGCTAAAGCAATATCCGGATGCGGCAACGCAAGCGGCTCGCATAAGCGTTTTGGAACAGCTCACTAACAAAGGCCTCCACGGATTCCGAGCGCTAAGACGCCTCGCCCGCAGCACCCGCCACGCGAAAGACCGGCCGCTGATCCAGGCGTTGCTTCAGCAGCAGGCCCCGTTTCAAACCGCCAGATTGATAGCCCGAGGTGAAATTCAGGAAGCGCAGGAATGGCTTGAATTCGGTTTGACGGATGCCGAAAGTTCGAACTACGAGCATTACGTCGCAATGCTCTATCTGCGTCAACAGATTCCCGCCGGCATTGCCAACTGGAAAGCGGAGCCAGACAGTCGAATTCGCTCGAAAGCCCTGGTGTACCTCGGCATGGCAGCTCGCGACTTCGCCAAAGCCAGGTCGCACCTCGACGGCGCCGGCGATCCGGTTTTGCGCGATTCGGTCGCACTGGCTGCCGGCGATTGGACGAAGCTCAGTTTGGTCTCAAACGCACTGGAAAAGAAAGAGACCACCGCTGAGGATCGCTGTGTTGCGATTGTCGCCTTTGATCTTGCAGGCGATGCCGGCAGGTTGAATGCCCTCGTCGCCGAAATTCACAAGAACACCTCTTGGTCGCCTGCGAACGCTCAGATTCTCGCACAAACGATGTTTGCGATCGGTCGTGTCCACGACACTGAGAAACTGCTGCGTTCTCATGACCCAGTGCATCCGTTGCTGGCGGAGATCATCGCCGATCGGCACGGCGACAAGGCGGCGCTCGACTGGACTGCAACACTCAAAGACATCTCGTTTGGTCTTCGACAGGAATTGGAACTGGCTGCAGCCCGCTGGCTGTTCGCGTTGGGCCAAACGGAAGCTGCAGGCCGGCTCGCCGATTCGCATGCAAACTGGAAGCTCGAAGCAGAATCTTGGTCGATTGCCTGGCGCTGGGCCGCGATGTTGCAGGCCGCCGGGCAGGCGCGCCGGGCCGATGAACACGCTTGCCGAATCATCGAGTGGCTTCGCTTGCAGTCGCGGGACAACGATGCACAGCCCTTCTTCGAGTTGATTTTCGGCGCCGACGCCTCGATCGCCGAAGCGTGGTGGCACTATCTTCGGGTCGCAGAGACCAACAACAGCGCCGCAGAGAATTTAGTCCAGGTTCGGAAGATTCTGACCGGCGCCAAGATGGAATCGCTCATGGATTGGACCCGCGACCTGACGAGCGCGTGGCGAAACAGTGTGGCCGGTCGACCGCACGACCGCGAGTTGCGGTTGCGAAATGGCCCACTCGCCGCTGCGGAGGCCTTGCGTCGAGCGGGTCACGATGCCGATGCCGAGGCGTGCTATACGGAGGCGCTGCGGGCGACGCCGGCGCCGGCGGCCATCGCCTGGGCTGACTATCTAACCCAGAAGAAGCGCTTTGCAGAAGCGGCGACGGCGCTCGATAACATTTGGCGGTCGCATCCGCACGAAGCGATCTTGCTGTTCTTGCGCGGGCAGGCGCTGATACTCGCTGGGCAGAAGAACGAAGGCGAGAACCTGATTGAAAGATCGCACTGGGCGCCTCTAGCTCATCTGCATCGGCGCTGGAAGTTCTATGAGCAGTTGTTGAACCGCGGTCTGCACGAGCACGCTCGCCGTGAAGTCGAGATCGCGCTCGCGATTGGATCGCCCTTGGACTCCTATTATGGGCGATTCGTCGAGGTTGGCGCTGCCGAAGCGGAGCGACGAGGTCAGCATGCTGAGGCAGCCCGCCTATCGAACTTGGCGCTGGCACTGGAGTCATTCGTCAATCGCAGTTCAGAGTGTCGGCCGACGTTCGCAAGAGACGTGAAACGGCGAAGAATGATGGCTCAAGTCGCACAGGGGTCGAAGGATGGATCGCTACGCAACTATCGGGCCATCATCGAATTGACTCCGCGGACCGATCTCGTACTTGGTGCCATTCGCGCCGCACAGGGCGATGTCCGCAAGTCAGTGATCGCCGCGAGCGCACCCGCACTTGAACGGCTCGATCGCCGTTGTCGCGACTTCTCGGAGAGCGCCTGGGCGGCGAACGAGTATGCCTGGCTCGCCGCACAGATGCAGAGCAATCTTGATACGGCGCTTGCTCGTGCTACGAAATCGGTCGAGGTAGAGCCCAAGAACGCAGCGTATTGCGATACGTTGGCCGAAGTGCATTTTCGCAAAGGCGATCGTACCGCCGCGCTGAAGCACAATCAACAGTGCCTGAAACTGCAGCCCGGCAACAATTACTACCTGCGGCAGCGCGAGCGATTCGAAAGAGGCGAGATCGAGAGCGTGCCGAAGTAGGCTGCAACTTGGTGCGTTCGCACTGTCCCTTGCTGTGTACCTATCGGTCCGGCTAGGATGCAACTAGACCAACTGCGATCCAAGGGACATGTCATGCGATTGGTTCTTACGGGCATCGTCTTGATTCTGTTTGCCGGCGGCGTCAACGCGGCGCCGCCGACGGATGAAGAGATCGCGAAAGCGATCAAGGAACTGGGCGACCGGCGATTTGCGGTCCGCGAGAAAGCGGCGAAGTTCCTGTGGGACGCGGGCCGCAAGGCAGAACCGGCGCTTCGTGCGGCGCTGACGAACGACGACCCGGAGACGAAGCGTCGTGCAGCACAGATTCTCGACAAGTTTTCCTGGGGCATTTTCCCCGACACGCCGAAGGAGGTCGTCGAAATAATCGCTCGCTTTCGTGATGGCGACGAAGGCATTCGCGGCGAAGCGATCAGCCAACTGATTCGTCGCGGCCGACAGGGACTGCAGACGATTCAACGGCTGATGCTGCACGCTACATCCGATGTGGAACGCCGCAATTTCCAGAAGCTCCTTGCCGCGAATGCGGAACATGGCATTCCCGCCCTTGTCCGGTCCGGCGACTTGGCGCTGTGTGCGGAGACACTGGAACTGTGTCTCGACGAGGAGACTTTCGCGCCGGCGACCAACTTTGCCGCCGTTCATCACTTTGCGGGGACGCTGCCGGCGGCAATCGAAGTGTGGCAGAAGTACTTTGCCGGCAAAAAAGAAAACACACGGGCCGGCGTTACCCTCGTTCACCTGTATCGAGCATCCGGCGACTTCGCAAAGGCCCGTTCGGTCGCGGAAAAGTTGGAGAACAATCGCCTCGTCGAGGATTTGCTTTGGGAAGAGGGCAGTTGGCAGGAGTTGATGCGTTTTCATGACAAAAGCACGGTCCGCGATCTTTCGGGGCGGTCGCTAGGCGCTCGTGCCGCGTATGCCCGACTGGCAGGCGATAAGCCCGTCTACGAAAAGGCAACGACGGAGCTGCGAAAGGCATCGGACGCGACCGACCCCTACCAGTTCTTTGGCGTGGTCGAAGGGATGCTACTGAATGGCCGCGGCCCCGAAGCAGTCCAACTTCTCTTGGATCGAAAGATTCGGGTCAATGTCGCGTTTGAACTCATGGCGGCACAATCGCACTATCGCGATGCGCTGAAGCTGGTCACGACCTCGCCGCAAGAAAAGTTCGACCTCGAGTTGAACCGTGCCCGGCAATTGCGCCTATTGGGCGACAAAGATACGAGCCTGCAGCTATTCCAACAAATTGGCGCGCGACTCCAGCCTGCGACGGAGGCGACGGACTTTGTTCGTTTGCTTCGCGCGATGGTCAAACTGCAATTGCGAGTCCCTGCCCTGGATGCGGCCGCTCAGTTTCTGCCGCGAATCGATAAAGGCCAGACGGATGTCCTGCCGGAGATACTCGACGCCGTGTTCGGCGATGCTGGAGACGCTGCGCTGACCTGGTGGCAGTTTTTCCAACGGAAGGACCCCAAAGAAGACTGTGCCCGAACCCTGAAGCGAATCAGCGACATGTTCAGCGGCAAAGCCGGTGCGGATCGCGCCGCTGCCATCGCCGAACTAACGAAGAAGACGGTTCCGACCGGCTTGCCAATCCGCGATATGGCGGGCGAAATTCAGTGGATGACCGAGGCGGCGCATCTGGCAGCGGCTGCCGCATGCCGTGCCGCGAACGACGATCGTCAGGCCGAATTGCACTTGCAAAAAGCCTGCGATGATTCTGGCGGAACAAGGGCGCCCGGCATCTACGCCGATTTCCTGGTGGAGCAGAAGCGGTGGCAGGAGGCGGCGAAATGGTACGCAAATGCCGCCATGCGTCATCCGACGAATCCGATGCCGCACTTCTTGCACGGCTGGGCGCTGGCCCAGGCCGGCAACGTGTCGGAAGGACGTCGCATCATGGAACAATCGCACGTCATGCCCCTGGGCAATGAAGCGGTTCGGATGCAGTTTGCGTCAGACCTCGGCGCTCGCGGGCTTCACATTGACGCGCGCCGGGAGTGCGACATTGTTGGCAAAATCGGATGGTATCGTGATTGGCCGGTCGGCAACGTGCTCAATCGCATCGCCGTGCAAGCAATGAAGTCGCGCGAATATGCGTTGGCGGCCGATTGCATCGAGAAGAGCATGATTGGCTACATGCGCAATGACCTCGTGACCTTTCTCGACGCGTCGGCGTATATTCGCGTCCCTTACAGCGTGCAGGAGCTGCGGGCGAGGGCGGCAATCGCGGCCGGCAAGATCGACGAAGGGCTGCGCGACCTGCACTCAATCCTGGATGTATTGCCGGGCAACATTGACCTGGTGATTCAAGCGTGGCCGGAACTGAATAAAGTTGGCCGCGGCAAAGACGCTCAATCGCTGTTTAATAGAGTGTTTCAGCGATATGTGACGCTTTGCAAAGAGTTTCCGGATAGCGCCCTCCTGCACAACTCGCTGGCGTGGTTGGCGGCGGTGTGCCGGCGTCAACTCGACGATGCAATTACGCACGCCCAACATGCCGTGCGATTGGCGCCGACCTATGCAGGTTACATTGACACGTTGGCCGAGGCGCACTTTCAAAAGGGCGAACAACAAAAAGCGGTTGAGCTGATGAAACAGTGCATTACCATGGAGCCGAAACGGGCTTACTACCGCGATCAACTGGCACGTTTCGAGAAGGGCGACCCATCAGTTCCTGTGCCGGATTCGGAGCATGACGACTGATCGCGTCAAATTGACGAACGGCCGGTTGCACACATGCCCGCCGCTCCGCTATCTTAACTACATGAAGAATGCGACGGAGAATCACTGGCCGGCAGCGGCATCACGGCGCGAATTCCTCGGTCGCGCCGGCGGCGGCCTGGGAAGCTTGGCGCTCTCCTGGTTGCTCGCGCGCGATCAGGCATGCGCGGCCGATGCGCCCGGTACGCTTCATGCCAAGCCGCCGCATTTCACGGCAACGGCTAAAAGCGTCATCTTCATGTTCATGGTCGGCGGACCGAGCCCGCTCGATCTGTTCGATCCAAAGCCTGAACTCAAGAAACGCGCCGGCCAGTCGCTGCCCAAGGATTATGGTTCGTTCGTTAGTCAGTTCACCAAGGGCGACACGCCGCTGTTGCCGAGCACACGTGTGTTCCGCAAGCATGGTCAAAGCGGCATGGAAGTATCGGACTTGATGCCGAACCTGGCTCAGTGCGTCGACGACATCTGTTTCCTGCGGTCTTGTTGGTGCAACAGCGCGATTCATGCGCCGGCGATGTACGAACTTCACAGCGGCCGGACGTTGATGGGACATCCCAGTCTGGGGTCCTGGGTCACGTACGGTCTGGGCAGCGAGACGGAGAATCTGCCGGCTTACTGTGTGATGCCGCAGCCCGAAGGAGTGCCCGAAGGCGGCGCTCCGTGTTGGGGTTCAGCTTATCTGCCCGCGGTTTATCAGGGCACTTTGCTGCGTCGCGGCGCGAATCCGATCCTGAACCTCAAGCCTCCGGCTGGCGTCTCCAACGACCGGCAGCAGCGAACGTTTGACTTCGTTCAAGAACTCAACCAGATGAATCTCGATCCCGGCGATCACGAACTCGAAGCCCGAATCAGCAGTTACGAACTGGCGTTTCGCATGCAGCAACATGCCCCGGAAGCAGTCGATCTGGCCCGCGAGTCGGCCGGCACGCGCCACCGATACGGACTCGAAAACCCGCGGACAGTCGACTTTGGTTCTCGGCTCTTGCTCGCCCGCCGCTTGGTCGAACGCGGCGTACGCTTCGTGCAGGTTTACTCCGGCGGCGGCCCACTTATTACTCAGTGGGACGCACATGACGATATCAACGGCAATCACGAGAACATGTGCGGCCGAGTCGATCAGCCGATCGCAGCGTTGTTGACGGACTTGAGGTCTCGTGGCCTGCTCGATTCAACGCTGGTCGTATGGTGCAGCGAGTTCGGCCGAACGCCGTTTTCGCAAGGCGGCAAAGGTCGCGACCACAATCCGTACGGCTACACAATGTGGCTGGCCGGCGGCGGAGTTCGCGGCGGTCAAGCCATCGGCGCCACCGATGAATTCGGGATGAAAGCCGTCGACAAGCGAATCAGCGTCAATGACTTTCACGCGACGATCCTGCATTTGCTGGGCACGGATCACACTCGACTGACTGTTCGACACAACAGCCGCGATGAGCGTTTGACCGACGTCGCAGGCAATGTCGTTCGCGATGTGCTCCGCAGTTGATCGATGCGATTCGTCAGGTGCAAACATGTTGCTCGTGCAATCGCGGCTTCGATTTCGAATAACAGTTTTCTGGCGCTGGCTGATTGCACTGGCGCTATTTGCCGGAGCATTGATCGGTCACGGTTGCCATGGCGACGATGTCGATCATGAACTCTGCGCGCCGCCCGGTCCAACTGCTACTGCAGAGTGAGGCTTCGCACCAGCTCCGGGGCAAGCCGCGTCGGGCTGCCCGCCTGTTCGATCACCAGCGCGTCGAAGTTTGCTTCCTTCAGTATCCCGCGATACGTGCGGCCGTCGCCGTCTTCGGCAACGACATGTTCGCCCAAGAGTCCAAGGCGCCATTGCCAGGTCGCGGCCAGATCGTCGATGTCGCCGCCGGCTAATTTGCCATAACCCTCGTCGAGTTGCATGAGCAACATTTCGCAAATGGCTTCAGTCTCGAACCAAAGTCCGGTGACCGACTCAAGCGAGCCGGCGTGAGGCAGGCCGGCGCGATCGAACTCGTCGGCTGTTTGACCGACGTTGAGTCCGATTCCCAGCACGACAGCCTTTCCTTGTTCGATGAGAATGCCGCTGATTTTGCGGCCCAAGAGCAGCACATCGTTGGGCCACTTGATTGCCGCCTGCCAGGCCGTGGCCTGAAGCACGGTCTCGGCAACGGCGACGGTCGCCCACGCCGTCAACGGAACCGGACGGCGCAAATGTTCCGGCGGAAACAGGGCCACGGAAAGCAGCACGCTTGTGCCCGCAGGCGCCTGCCAGCGACGGCCGTATTGCCCGCGGCCGGCCAGTTGTTCGTCGGCGATGATAACCGTGCCGTGTTGGCTTGGATCATCTGCGAGCGAAGCGGCATAGGCATTCGTGCTGTCGATGGATCGAAAATGCCGGATGGTTCGGCCAATATGTCTGGCGCCGGTTCGTCGTTCGTCAAACTTCATTGCAAATCTTCGTCTTCGAAATCCAGTGCCAGATCAAGTGCGACGGCGGAATACGTCAACGCACCGACGCTGATGCGATCAACGCCTGTTTCGGCAATGCTGCGGATGTTTGCCAATTGCACACCGCCAGATACTTCGAGTTGGACCGGCACGGCAGCCGCTCGCCGCTGATCGATACAAGATCGGATTTCATCGAGTGTCATGTTGTCGAGCATGATGACGTCCGGCGAGCAGGCCAACGCTCGAACGAACTGATCGAATGAATCGACCTCAATTTCAACGGGCAGGTCCGGGGCCGCCGTTCGCACTCGGCGCATCGCGGTGCCGATCGGGTCGGAGTAGTCGGCCAGCACCGCAAGATGGTTGTCCTTGACCAGTATTCCGTCGTATAGCCCGATGCGGTGGTTGTGGCCCCCGCCCATTCGCACTGCGTATTTTTCGAGCAGTCGCCAGCCGGGGATAGTCTTGCGGGTATCGAGAACTTGCACGTGCAGGCCGGCGACGGCGTCCATGTAGCGTCGGGTCAACGTGGCAATGCCGCTGAGTCTTTGCACAAAATTGAGCATCGTGCGCTCTGCCATGAGGATCGAGCGCATTCGGCCGCGAACAACGGCGATGCGCTCGCCGCACTGCACGATGTCGCCGTCGGAACGCAAGGCACGAAACTTCATTCTCGGATCGAAAACCTCGGCTACCAACATGGCGGCTGGAAGTCCCGCGATCACGCCGGCGGCGCGAGCGACGATGACTGCCGCGCCGTTCGTTTCACTTGGAACCAACGCCGTCGTTGTCCGGTCGCCGGAAACGCCAAGGTCTTCGCGCACGGCCAGATCGATGAGAATCTGGCACGCAGCCTTTTCCGCAGCAGTGAACGTCGCCATGTGGAGATTGTAATCGTGCGAATGCTCAATGCAAAAGAATCTCGGCTTGTCGGCAATTACATTCCGGCGAGATTACGGGGCTTTTTTCGCAGTGGTAGTCGGTCCGCCATTGACTGTTAGACTATGCGACGTAACCGGGGGGCCTTTTGCCGCGAAGCAGATGGCCCCGCAGATTGGGCTCATCACAGTCGTGTTGTCGGCATTTCTGGGCAAAGCCGGAGTCGAACTCGGTCCCACAGTACATCGCCTTAGATGTGAAAGGTAATGTCTTAGGCCCGTTTGCGGGCCTGTCCGAATGGCAGCTATCGGCCCGCGCTAGAAAACGGCTTTCTCGTAATCGAAGACAGAATGATGCCGTTGCCGGCATGCTGTGACAAGCACGGGGCAGAATAGATTTGTTGGGATCCGCAAATGGCACTCAAATCCGCAGGATTTCTTGAAAATCCAAATCCCGATCGTAGTGTTGGTTCGATTGAATGACGAAGTGCGGATTCGCGTTCGCGGTGCGCAAAAATCGAGAAACAGGTGAGAAAGAATGCAACAAAATGCATCAAAAGAGACGATTGTCTGCTGGTTCATCGTCAGTCAGTCGTAAGCGGCAGCCGAGACCGAGGCAACGCCAAGACAAGACTTCGCCATCATGGCGAGAAGCACACGAAGAATACAAATGCCTGTCATTAAAATGCATCTCGGGGTACTTTGTGCCTTCTATGAGAGCAAGTGGCGATTCAAGCGCTATTCTTCGTCGGAATTCGCTGGCAAACGACCATGGCTGCGCCTATCATCGCTAACAGTTTGTTCCCGCCGATTGTAACTCGATTTCCCTTGCCGGAACCATCCCATGCGAATCGTACTCGTTTCAATCGTCCTTTGTGGTTTTTCCTCGGCCTCGTTAGCTGTCGATCCGCCGGCTGGGTTCACGCCGCTTTTCAACGGCAAGGACCTGACGGGCTGGCACGGCATGCCGCACTTCGATCCGTACAAACTCGCGGCCATGAAGCCCGAGGATCGCGAGGCGCAGATCGCCAAGTGGACCGAAGACGCCAAGAAGCACTGGACCGTCCAGGGCGACGAGTTGGTCAACGACGGCCACGGCGCTTACCTCGCGACCGACGTCGCTTACGGCGACATGGAACTTCTCATCGAATACAAGACCGTTGCCAAAGCCGACAGCGGCATCTATCTGCGGGCCACGCCTCAAGTGCAAATCTGGGATTACACAAAGGAAGGCGGCAAGTGGAACATCGGCGCCGACAAAGGCTCTGGCGGCCTGTGGAACAACAGCGCCGGCGCCGCCGGCAAGGACCCGCTGGTCCTGGCGGACAAGCCGTTCGGCGAATGGAACGCGTTTCGAATCATTCAAGTCGGCGAGCGAACGACAATTTATCTCAACGGCAAGTTGGTCGTCGATCACGCTCGCCTTGAGAATTTCTGGGACAAGCAGCGCAAGCCGCGAACGTTTGAGCCGTTGCTCAAGAATGCGCCGATCCAGTTGCAAACACACGGAGGCGAGATTCGCTGGCGGAATATTTTTGTGCGCGAGATTCCATCGACCGAGGCCAATGAGATTCTCCGTAAGAAGGGCGCAGATGGATTCAACGATGTCTTTGACGGTAAGACTCTTGAGAATTGGGCCGGGGCGACGGCGAATTACGAAGTCAACGACGGCGCGATTGGTTGCAAAGCCGGCAAAGGCGGCGTGCTGCATACTAAGGAACAATTCGCCGACTTCGTTGCCCGCGTCGAATACAAGTTGCCGCCGGGAGGAAACAACGGACTCGCCATCCGCTATCCCGGCAAGGGCGATCCGGCGTATGCTGGAATGTGCGAGATTCAAGTTCTTGACGACACGGCAAGCAAGTACGCGAAGCTCGACCCACGCCAATACAACGGATCGGCCTATGGCATGACCGCTGTCCATCGCGGCTACTTGCGGCCGACCGGCGAGTGGAATTTCATGGAAGTCACCGTCAAGGGGCCGACTATCCGCGTTGAACTCAACGGCAATCAGGTGCTCGACACCGACCTCAGCAAGGTCACCGAGTACATGGCGAACAGTCCGCATCCCGGCAAAGACAACGCGAGCGGCCACTTCGGCTTCTGCGGCCACGGCTACGCGGTGATGTTTCGCAACGTGCAAGTGAAGAAGCTGGAGAGCAAGTAAACCGCTAATGAACGCTAATACAGAAAGGGAGATTCTTCGATGAATAACCGCATCACGCGGCGAAAGGCCTTGAAACTCGCAGCCGCTGCGGGCATCACCGCTCCATTTGCTTTTAGGCAGTTCGCCACGGCCGCGCCGAGCGAAACACTGTTGCACGCGAGCTTCGGCGCCGGCGGCATGGCCGCATCGGACATTGGTTCTTTGACGGCCAGCAAGAATCTGAAACTTGTCGCGGTTGCCGACGTGGACCTAAAGCGTGCTGGTGAGTTGAAGAAACGTTTTCCGGAAGTTCGCGTTTATCAAGACTGGCGCGAGCTATTGGATAAGGAGAAGAAGCTCGATTCCGTCAACATCTCGACGCCGGATCACATGCATGCGCCGATTACGATGAATGCGATTCAACGCGGCTTACACGTGTACACGCAGAAGCCGTTGACGCAGTCGATCTACGAGGCGAGGCAACTTACAAAGGCCGCCGCCGACAAAAAGATCGTCTCGCAAATGGGCATCCAGATTCACTCGCATGAAGTGCACCGGACCGTTGTCGCGACGATTCAGTCCGGCGCGATCGGAAAGGTCAAGGAGGTGCATAGCTGGAGCGGAAAACACTGGGGCGACCGCAACCCACGTCCTATGAAACAAGAAAAGGTTCCCGAAGGTCTCGATTGGAACGGTTGGCTGGGCGTTGCGGCTGAACGCGATTTCATCGCCGGCTATTATCATCCCGGCAACTGGCGCAAACGTCTCGACTTCGGCACCGGCACTTTCGGCGACATGGGTTGCCATATTCTCGATCCGGTTTTCGCATCGCTCGCGCTGACTGCTCCCAAGACCGTTCGCGGTGAAAACGGCGCTCCCGGTGCTGATAGCTGGGGCCTCGATGCGCAGGTGCGATACGAGTTTCCCGGCACCAAGTTCACGACCGATGCTGTGACTTTGAATTGGTACGATGGCGACCGCCGGCCGCCGGCCGATGTCCAGAAACTGATCGGCTCACGCAAGCTCAACGACCAAGGCTCGATCTATGTCGGCACGGACGGAGTCATGTACTCGCCCTATATTGCGATGCCGGTGCTCCTGCCTGAAGACAAGTTCACCGGCGAAAAGATCGTCAAAGTCGGTGGCCAGAATCACTACTTACAGTTTGTCGAAGCCTGTCGTGCCAATGGCGAAACGTCGACGCCGTTCTCGTACTCCGGGCCGTTGACCGAATCGGTTTTGCTCGGTTGCCTGGCGACTCGTTTCCAACACACCACGCTCGAATGGGACGCTGCGGCCATTAAGGTTACGAACGTGAAAGAGGCGAATCAGTACGTCCGCAAGACGTATCGCAAAGGTTGGGAAGTCGAAGGGTTGTAGGATTTCCGGATAGCCCGAAACGTCAGTGAGGGCTATTCAACCCGCCCTTCACGCAACCTCAATGTTTTCGTCACGCATCGTGGTATTTCCTCCGAATGGTGCGTGACAAAGAGTAATGTTTGATCGGGCCGGATATTGGCGTCCAACCAGTCTCGCACCCGGTTCATCGTAACTTGGTCGAGCCCCTGAAACGGCTCATCCAATATCAAGAGCGGCGGGCGCTTGACCAGCGCACGCACTAGCAGTACAAGTCGCTGTTCGCCGACGGACAACCTCGCGAATGGTCGATCTGCCAGCGACTCAATTCCGAAAGCCTGGAACAAGCTGCGAATGCCTGCGTCCTGTTCCGCGGTTGTGGGTTTTGGCGTGAGAGAATCGAAGTATCCTGTCGCAGCCGCATGTTCGGCGGTGAGCGGTTCGGTGAAGTACACGTGCATTTCCGGGGAGACGAGACCGATATGGCGCTTGATATCCCAAATGCTTTCGCCGGTTCCTCGTTTTCGGCCAAATAGTCGGACGTCGCTGGAGTATGCCTGTGGATGATCGCCGCAGAGAAGGCTCAGTAGCGTCGATTTGCCGGCCCCGTTGGGTCCGAGCACAGCCCACTTCTCGCCGGCGCGAACGGTCCAGTTGATGTTCGCAAGAATGACCTTCTCGCAATAGGAGACGTTCACATTCGTCAGTTCGACGATCGGTTCACCGAGAAGTGAGTCTCGATCCTCAACCGGAATCGCCGTGGACGACTGATTACTGATCCGTCTTGTCTTGTAGTCCCTACGCGGGCCCTGCAAAGCGACTCTGCCCGCCGACAGTTCCAGCACGTGTGTCACCCAATACGGAATGTCGGAACGCCCCATGACCAGAATCAGCGGCAATCCTCCTGCCGCCAGTTCACCCAGTAGGCCGGAAAAGTCGATGCGTGTGGCCGCATCCAGCCCGACGAATGGATCGTCGAGGATCAGCATCTCAGGCTGTGAAGCGAGTGCTTTCGCCAACCGAGCGCGACGCGATTGGCCATGGGAGAGTTTCAGAAACGATAATGCGAGTTTGTCGTTCAGGCCAAACCGCGCTGCCATCGAACGGACCGTCGCTTCGTCGGTGCTGGACGATTGCAGGAAATCACCAAGCGTGAGATCATCGACCGGATCAACGAAATTGAATCGCTGCTGGTAGTAGTGCTTTGCCGGCGAGAACAATCGCGACTCATCGCGAAATGTAACCAGGCGAAAAGCATCGGACGGAAAAGCGAACTTTCCGCCGTCGCGCATATGATCCAGGATCGGCCACCGAATCGTGCCGGCGTTGAGCCGCCGCCGCCCCAGAATCGTCTCAGCGAGCATCGTCTTTCCCGAACCCATTGGCCCGGTAATCGCCCAGGTCTCGCCCTGTCGAATGGTCCAGTCGATATCACGCAACGCAAACGCGATGCCTGGCTGTGAAACCGTCGCAGCGTGAAGGGCGAACACGAGGTCGTCGTCGTGATTCATGGCGATAATATTGCTTCCACGCGTCCCTTAAGCATATCGTACAGGCGGGGGCGAAATGGAAGCGGCCGATGTTCTACTGATTACATTTGCACTCGCGGGAATCGCCTGGGTCTTGTGGCAGCTAAATCGGCTGCTCAGGTACTGCGAACGTCGCGGCTGGATTCGGCGTCGAGAAGAAGGGTCCGGCGGTCACGTCCTCGGAAGCCTGTCGCCGCTCGACGAAGCAATCAACCCCTCTGCGCAGCACGTGCATCGGGTGCATGAACACAAGAATAGCAAGAAAGAACAAGATGAAGAGGTTGACAAAGCGTTAGTGAGCCTGACAAAATAGGGTCAGGCACGTCGAAGACTCGGAGCCAGTCCCCATTTTGTTAGACACTGTCAGTTCAAGCTCAACGGCCCGGTGCCGCAGAAGTCCGGGTTGCCGAACCGCGTGATTCGATGGCCGAACCCGTGTGAGAGGGCCATCAGCAAGCGATTGTGCGGCACCTTGCCGAGTTTAAGCGAGCGGCCCATCTTGAAGTCGAGGCCATTGCCGACGAGCACGAATGGCGTGTTGTCCAGCGTGTGCGAGTTGCCTTTGCCGAGTTCGTTGGTCCAAACAATCAATGTGTTGTCGAGCAACGAACCGTGGCCGCCGGGCTCCGGAGTCTCTGCGAGGCGTTTTGCCAAATAGGCCATCTGCTCGCAGTACCACCTGTTGATCCGCGTCAGCTTATCGACGGCTTTCTCGTTTGTGTCCGGTTCGTGCGAAAGTTCGTGGTGGCCCTCGGAAATGCCGATCCAACGCATCTTCGCCTGGCCGACGGAATTCGTTATTTGCAATGTTGCGACGCGGGTGAAGTCTGCGACGAAGCTATTAACCATCAGATCGATCTGCATCTTCGTGATTTTCGGGATGTTGTCGTTGTCGCGGCGCGTGCCGGGCTCCAGTTCCGGCACCTTGTGACCGGCCTTCGCCTCGGCAGCGGCCCGAAGTTCGCGTTCCATCTCGCGAACAAAGCCGGTGTGTTCTTCGAGCAGCCGTCGGTCGGCGCCGCTGACTTTCTCGCCGACTTTTTTCAGGTCGTCTTTGACGTTATCGAGGACGCTGGCAAGCAGTTCGCGGTCCTTGGTCTTGCCGTAGAGCTTCGCGAACATCTGGTAAGGATCGTCGATCGGCGCGATCGGCTTATTCGGACCGGTGTATACCATGCGCGTCCAGGTGTCGGCGCGTTCGGGCACCATCACGCCGAATTCGAGTGAACCGAAGCGAGTACGTGTAGCATCATCCTTTTGCAGATGGTTCTTGATTTCCTGATCGATCGATAGGCCGCTGGCCCAACCGGCGGGCGTGTGAGAGCCGCCTTGGATGTTGCCCGGAAACAGTTCGACACCGGTCAGCAGGCAGCCGATGCCGCGCATGTGGTTGTCGCCGTCGCCGCGTACTTTGTCGCAGACACCGTGCAAGAACAGTGTGCGATTCTGAAATGGCTCGAGCGGCTTGCAGCTTTCCTTGAGTGTGAATTTGTCGCCAGTTTCATCCGGCCAGAAATTCGCAGGGAATACGCCGTTCGGACTGAACATCACGACGATCCGCTGCTTGCGCTTCGTCTGGTTGGCGAAGCCGAGACTGGGCAAATTCAGAACGAAGGGCAGCGAGGCCGTACCGAGGCCGAGGTCACGAAGGAATGAGCGGCGAGTAGTGTTCGACATTATTAAGACTCCCAACATTAACCGCCAAGACGCGAAGGACACCGAGAGAAACTAACGACTTTTCAAAGCGGAAACCGCTGTGACCTCAACAACTAGCTTACGCATACTGAAGCCGTTGTGAACGAACGATTTTCGTAATTCGTCGGGCGTTCGGTCCGTAGGCCCGCACAGCCTGTTGCACCAAATAGTGGAATAGTTGTTCGACAAACGCCTCATGAGCTTCGTCGCTGCCGGCAAGGAACACTGCGAGTTCTCGGGCGCCCTTCACGGCGACGGATTTGCCGTCCCTGGTGCGATAACTGCCTGTGGGATCGACCGGTTTGCCGTGGTCCTTATCCCGATATCGGCCGACGGCGTCGAAACTCTCAAGAGTAAATCCAAGCGGGTTGATGATTGCGTGACAGGACATACACGTGGCGGCCTTCGTCTGCATTTCAACGCGCTCGCGAGTCGTGAGATTGGGGTGCAGGTCCGGCGCGAGCGGCGCAACCGCTTCGGGCGGCGGCCGCAGTGACTGGCCCAGAACGCCCCGGGCCAAAAAGACGCCTCGGTGGATTGGAGAGCTTTCACTGCTGTGCGCGAAACTCGTCATCAAGTATGGATGCGTCAGAACGCCCGCGCGCCGGTCGGCGTCAAATTTCACTTTTACAAAGTCTGTAGCAGCCGGCGCCGGCAGGCCGTAGAACCTGGCTAGCGACGGATTGACAAACATTTCGCCGCCGAGCAGCAATTCTCGAAAGTCAGATTTCTCCGACCACAACACATTCTCTAATGTCAGTTCCAGCGATGTGCGCAAGTCGGCAATGACGCTCGCGTCGAAGCCAGGATACTTTGCCGTGTCTTTGGCTAGGTCAAGTCCATGATCGGCCTTGAGCCAGGTCATGAGAAATTCGCGCAGTTTCGTTTTGGCGCGAGACTCGTTCAACATCCGTTCGGCATGTCTGGCGATTTGCTCCTTCGTTGTTAGCTGGTTTTTCTCAGCCGCGGCAATCAGCTGTTGGTCTGGAATGGAGTCCCAAATTGCGTACGAAAGCCGAGCGGCGGTTTCGTATGCGCTCGGTTCGCCGCCGACTTCGCGATACAAAAATCGGGGCGACTTCAACGCCAATAGGACAACGCGCTTCACCGCGATTTCAGGGTCTTTGGCGATCTCAAATTGACGATCGACCAGACTAATGATCTCCTTGTCCAATGGCCGCCGGAATGCGACAGCAGCGAATCGCTGGGCAAATTGGCGAGCCTTGGCGACTCGCTCCGATTCGGGTTTTCCGTCAACTTTTGCATCCAGTTTGATGTCGGCTGGGTTGCCGGAGTCGGCACGTGGCCTGCGATCCGGCGTCCGAATGCCGGCCAGGTCATCCAAGTGTGCGGCAACGTATCCAGCGGTTTCGAGAGCGGCCTCAGTCGTCGCTTCGTCCCATTCCTTTGACACGGTGGTTCCGCGTTCCCATCCGTAGCTGCGATCATCGGGCGGAAACGGCGTTGAGCAGATGTAAGACTCCGGCGCGCCTGCGGGAGACAGTTGCCGAGACGCGATCACTTCGAGCGCTTGCTGCGGCCGCTTCCACAACAAGGCAATCGAAGCTTTTGGGGACTTCGGTTTCTCTTTCTGTTTCTTCGAATCATCGACGCCTTGCTTGGCCTTGCTGAACTCGAGCCGCAACGGATAGACACGGCCGCCGATCAGGTGAATTGTCGCGCGGTACTCGGTGTCGTTGCCGGACTTGACCCATGCGTCGATGAGCGGGCGCTGCAAGTCGTTAATCCAAAGTCGTGTGGCATGCTCCGTGCGGACGACGAAATCATAAACTCCGGTGTCCGGCGCCAAAATGGAACCGTTCCAACGGATCGAAAACTCATGGGGCTCAGTCTTGCCCGGCGCCGGTGACTCCGTGCCGAAGTCGAAAGCGACTTGCGGATCGGTGCGTTCCAGAACGCGGGCGTTACCGCCGAATCGTCTACCGCTGAAATACTCGCCGCGAAGTCCCCGCTGCTCACTCCAGATCATTGTTGGCCGAAAGCTGCCGACGACGTCGGCTAGGGTCTGGCGATATTGCTTGACGGTGAGGCGAGACAGTTCGATACGGGCCGGACGATTGCGTTCCCGGGCGACGGCGGAGTAAAAGGTGTCGTGAACATAAGCCGCGATGGTCTGAGCGTCTTTTGCGTTCAGCGAACCCGGATCGCTTTCCGGCATCGTCTTGGCGATTACGTCCGTCAGTTGCGCCACCGAAAGATCGCCTTCCAACGGCTTCTTGAACTTGCGGCCTCCTTCGCCTTTCGCGCCATGGCATTCGGCACACTGCTTCTTGTACAATTCAGCGCCCGACGGTTCAGCGCCGACTGACCCGGCGACTGCGACAAGCCAGATCAGTATCGAAGGACCTGAATGACTGCTTCTCGGTCGATGTAATTTCGGATTGACCATAGTGGACCGTCGATTTTGGCGGCGACTTAAGGGAATGTCGCTATGGAGGGCATTCCGTTAGTCTGGCGGTACTCTGGCTGTCCGTCAAGCCGACTGATCTACAATGACGACATCATTTGAAGCTTGGAGGTGTAGTCCCCTGCGTATTCTCGGCGTTGATCCCGGCTTGAACGTGACCGGTTATGCCGTGCTGGATGCTGGGGCACGAAGCCCGGTCGTCGTCGAGGCCGGCGTTATTCGCGGCGGCAAAGGAAGCAAGCGCCTGGAAATGGCGGAGCGCTTGACTACGCTCCATTCCGGCCTCGTTGAAGTGATTGAACAGTTTCGGCCTCAGGCTCTGTGCATTGAACAGATTTATGCCCATTATGCACATCCGCGCACGGCGATTCTGATGGGCCATGCCCGCGGCGTGCTGCTTTTGGCCGGTGCTCAACGCGGACTTACGGTGCATAGCTACGCATCCACCACGATTAAGAAGACGATTACCGGCGCCGGCAGAGCGTCGAAGGAGCAGATGCAACGTGCGATTCAGCGCGAATTGAACCTGGCCAAAACACCCGATCCGCCGGACGTGGCCGATGCCATCGCCGTCGCACTTTGTCATTGCAATCAATTGAAGATTTCAGATTGAAGACTCAACCTGTTGACCAACTATGTATTGCCAATCTGCAATCTCAAATCTGAAATCATAAATCCAAAGACATGATCACTCGCATCACCGGCATTCTGAATCGCGTTCTCGACGATGAAATTCGGCTTCAGGTCGGACCGGTCGAGTACCAGGTGCTCATTCCCGAGTGCGTGCGCCGAAATATCCAGGCGCAGACGCAGGCAGAAATCACGTTGTTCACATCGCAATACTTCGAAGGCAATCAGATGGCGAGCCGATTCATCCCGCGGCTCATCGGCTTCACCAGCGAAGCGGAACTCGAATTCTTCGATTTGTTTTGCACGGTCGAAAAGATCGGCGTCCGCAAGGCGCTGAAGGCGCTTGCTCGCCCTGTCAGGGAAATCGCCGACGCCATTCAACGGCAGGACGCGAAATGGCTGACCACGCTGCCCGGTATCGGGCCCGCCAGTGCGGAGCAGGTCGTTGCGACGCTGCGCCGCAAAGTGACGCGATTCGCGCTGATGCCCACGGCGACAGAAGGCGCTGCACAACCGCCGACCGTTATGAAGCAGAGCGACATACTTGCAGAGGTGTATACGGCGCTCGTCGCACTGGGCCACAACCCCGGCACAGCCCGCGATCTATTGGATAAAGCTGCCGCCGGCGGCAAGAAGTTCGACTCGGTCGAAGACGTGTTTCAGGCGATCTACGCGCGTTCGTCGAGCTGATGGTCGCCGACGCGGTTCAGATATTCTTGCAGCACTTGCCAACCGTCGGGGCAGAACGGGACCTGTTTCGTTCGCTCGGCAATATCCGTCAGCGGCACGAATTCGCCACAAGCTACTTCTTCGGGTTGCAGCGCGAACGGACCGTCGTGTACGACTCGATAAACCATGCCATCCACGATAGTGCGATCGTCGGAATAACGAAACAGGAACAGCGGCTCTGGCGTAACGTCGATGCCGATTTCCTCGTGGCATTCCCGGCGAGCACTTTCGTCAAACGACTCGCCTGCGGTCAGCACGCCGCCGACGCAAACGTCCCAAAATGAAGGGTAAACGTCCTTGTTCGCCGTACGCAGATGGATGAACAACCGTCCTAATTTGTCGAACACGAGAATGTACGTGCAGCGATGCCGGAGCCGGCGATTTCGCATTTCGCGTCGAGGAACGACGTCAATGACACGGCCATCGTCGTCGATCACGTCAACCAATTCGTCTCCGGGTGTCGACGACATGGAATTTGCTTCTCATTTACATTGATTTGTCACAGTTATCTGCAACAATATCATCTAACCCAGCCCTGTTCCACCTGCCCCGACTCGCACCATGCACGCCCGTTTACGTTTTGTGTTCGCGCCGATATTGCTGTTTCTCGCCACAGTCACCGTATCAGCGGCGGACTTGGCGCCGCCGCCATCGCTGAAAAAACCGGTGAAGGTCGCGGATGCCCAGGTTTGGAAACCTGGCACAATGCCGGACCGCGTGATCCTGTGCATGACCGACGACCCGGCGCACCGCATGGCCGTGACTTGGCGTACCTCTCTGGAGAACCAGGCAGCGATTGCGCAATTTGCCGTCGCCGAGGCAGGCCCCAAGTTCACGAGCAGGTTGCGAACCGTCGTTGCACGTAGCACGACTCTCAAATCCAACAACGGCCTCGCGTTGTATCACGAAGCGACGCTCGATGAACTCATGCCAGATTCTAGCTATGTGTATCGCGTCGGCGACGGCGTCAATTTCACCGAGTGGTATCAGTTCCGCACGGCGTCTAACGGACGAGAGCCGTTCACGTTCATCTATTTCGGCGATGCCCAGAACGATTTGAAGCAACATTGGTCTCGAGTTATCCGTCAATCGCAGTCGGACGCTCCAAAGGCCCGGTTTTTCTTGCATGCCGGCGATTTGGTCAACAGCGGTGCAGCCGATTCTGAATGGGGCGAGTGGTGTCATGCCGGTGGATTCCTGCACGCGCAAATTGCGTGTGTCGCTACTCCGGGCAATCACGAGTACAGCGGCGCGCCGCGGCCTAAACTTGCCGACGTCGTCAAAGATCCGATCGGGACACTCACGGCCCAGCGAAAGTCTAACCTGACCGCACATTGGCGAGCGATGTTCTCGTTCCCGGAGAACGGACCGGCCGGACTTGAAGAATCCGCATATTGGTTCGACTATCAAGGCGCTCGATTTGTCAGTCTGAATTCGAACGTCGAACAGGAAAAACAAGCGGAATGGTTGGAGCATGTGTTAGCAGACAATCCGAATCGTTGGACGATTTTGACGTTTCACCATCCGATCTTTTCGACGGCGAAAGGCCGCGACAACAAGAAACTGCGGGAAACCTGGCAACCGGTTTTTGATCGCTGCCATATCGATCTGGTGCTGCAAGGGCATGATCACACCTACGGCCGCAGCGGCATGTTGGAAACGAACTTGCCGGCTGGCTTGCAAGTGACAGACAGCGATCACGGCACGGTATACGTCGTTTCCGTCAGCGGGCCTAAGTCGTACACCGTCGAAGATCACCCGTGGATGCACGAGCACGGCACGGGCCGGCAACTGTATCAGATCATCACGATTGACGGCGACACGCTGCATTACGAATCGCGCACGGCCGCCGGTGAACTGTATGACATCTTCGAGTTGCGCAAGCAATCGGACCGCAGCAACATCCTCGTTGAAAAGAGTCAAATCGATGCGGAAGCGAGACGCTGGGGCGGGCTGACGCGAAATCAGACGTTGTGGGTGGTCGGCGGACTCTCGCTGTTGGTGCTGTCGATCGCCGGCGTCAAAGCGATTCGCCGTGGAACGCCCATCGTCTGAATCATGCAAAGAATTGAACCGCGTTCTTGAACAGCTTCAGTCCGTCGCCTTCTTCTGCCAGACCTCGGCGAGTCCATTGCGGATGCTGCGTCGGCAATACGTGTCGCTCCGGGTGCGGCATCAATCCGAGCACGCGACCGGTTGGATCGCATAACCCAGCGACGTCGGCCTGCGAGCCGTTGGGATTGATGGGAAAGGGGAGTATTTCAATTGCGGATTGCGGATTGCGTATTTCGGATTGGACGGATAAAACAGCGCTATTAGTTCGGGTTGCGAAATGCGCTGCGGGTTGATTGGCATTGCCGGCGGCAACCGGTTCTTTGCTTTCCAGTCCGCAATCCGCAATCGGCAATCCGCAATATTTCAAAACCACCTGTCCCGCCTGCTCCAACCCTTTCAAGATCCAGTCCTTTCGGCAGACGAATCGCCCTTCGCCATGCGCGACGGGCACGAGCATGTTGTCGATGTCTTTGAGAAACGGGCATTTGTCGGACGTGGTTTTGAGATGGATCCAACGGTCTCCGAAACGGCCCGAGCTATTGAGTGCTAGGGTCGCAAGCGGGCCGTCGTCTTCATCGGGCGGAATCAATAGGCCGGCTTTGAGCAGCACCTGGAAGCCGTTGCACACGCCGAGGACGAGATTCTCCGAGTCGCGAAATTGCCGCAGCGCGTCGGAGAGAAAGTGCGCTAATTGCACGGCGAGGATTTTTCCTGCCGCGACGTCGTCGCCATAGCTGAACCCCCCAGGAATGGCGAGGATCTGAAAGTGTTTCAGGAGGCTGGGATGTTCGCGTAGCCGTTGGACGTGGACACGTTCAACGATTGCCCCTGCCTTTTCGAAGGCGAAGTGGAGTTCGCCGTCGCAATTGCTGCCGGGGGAACGGAGGATCAGGACCTTTGGGATGGCCATGGGTGGATTCCGGTTAACACGAGAGGACGAAGATGATTATGTGGAACCCGGCTGGAAAATCACCGTTCTTTGCTTACGTTTCATGCTTATCCGGCAGCTCAACCGGTTCGCCGGCTGCGGTTTTTGCCATTTTTTTGCACCGCACAGTTGACACTTCTTGGCGACCTGCTTACATTACTCGTGTACTGCTTATGGCAGGACATAAACGCTCGCACGGGTTTTCGACCCGCTTCGGTGGGTCGGGAGTAGCCTGTGACGGGTGTTGTTTTCGTCGGTCTTTGACAACTCGGTAGCACCTACAAGCCATGTGAGGATGGGAAGCGCTGATCTGGTGCACCCATTCTCAAGTAAGAACAGTTTTTGTCGAAAGACACAATCTGTCATTGATTTTGAGTTGTACTGAATTAGCGACCTCAAACCTGAATAGTTTAGCCGCGAGCGCAAGCGAGCGGTCTTGAAACATTTTCGAAGGGTTTGATCCTGGCTCAGAACGAACGTTGGCGGCGTGGATTAGGCATGCAAGTCGAACGAGAACCGGTAGCAATACTGGGGAAAGTGGCGAAAGGGGCAGTAATGTATGGGTAACCTACCTTGGGGACGGGGATAGCCGGTAGAGATACCGGGTAATACCTGGCGATTCGGTTGGGAGGCATCTCCTGGCCGGGAAATGAGTTTCGCCTCATGAGGGGCCCATATCGTATTAGCTAGTTGGTGAGGTAACGGCTCACCAAGGCGAAGATGCGTAGCGGGTGTGAGAGCACGACCCGCGCCACTGGCACTGAGACACTGGCCAGACACCTACGGGTGGCTGCAGTCGAGGATCTTCGGCAATGGGCGCAAGCCTGACCGAGCGACGCCGCGTGTGTGACGAAGGCCTTCGGGTTGTAAAGCACTGTCGAGGGGGAGAAAGCCGAAAGGTTGATCGATCCCTGGAGGAAGCACGGGCTAAGTTCGTGCCAGCAGCCGCGGTAAGACGAACCGTGCGAACGTTGTTCGGAATCACTGGGCTTAAAGGGCGCGTAGGCGGGCGATCAAGTCAGAGGTGAAATCCTCCAGCTCAACTGGAGAACTGCCTTTGATACTGGTCGCCTCGAGGGAGGTAGGGGCATGCGGAACTGATGGTGGAGCGGTGAAATGTGTTGATATCATCAGGAACTCCGGTGGCGAAAGCGGCGTGCTGGACCTTTTCTGACGCTGAGGCGCGAAAGCTAGGGGAGCAAACGGGATTAGATACCCCGGTAGTCCTAGCCCTAAACGATGGGTACTAGGTTGTAGACTTGACATGGGTTTACAGCCGGAGCAAAAGTGCTAAGTACCCCGCCTGGGGAGTATGGTCGCAAGGCTGAAACTCAAAGGAATTGACGGGGGCTCACACAAGCGGTGGAGCATGTGGCTTAATTCGAGGCTACGCGAAGAACCTTATCCTGGATTTGACATATGCGAAAGCGCTGGGAAGTAGAAAGCGGAAACGCCTACGAACGGTATCCAATCCGGAACCCAGTACAGGTGCTGCATGGCTGTCGTCAGCTCGTGTCGTGAGATGTCGGGTTAAGTCCTATAACGAGCGAAACCCCTGTCCACTAGTTGCCACCGGGTAATGCCGAGCACTCTAGGGAGACTGCCGTTGTCAAAACGGAGGAAGGTGGGGATGACGTCAAGTCCTCATGGCCTTTATATCCAGGGCTGCACACGTGCTACAATGGCGTGAACAAAGGGAAGCAAACGCGCGAGCGGGAGCAAATCTCAAAAAACACGCCTCAGTTCAGATCGAAGGCTGCAACTCGCCTTCGTGAAGTTGGAATCGCTAGTAATCGCAGGTCAGCAACACTGCGGTGAATGTGTTCCTGAGCCTTGTACACACCGCCCGTCAAGCCACGAAAGGGAGGGACGGCCGAAGTCGCTTTAACCAGTGCCGACGCCGGACTTCCTGATTGGGACTAAGTCGTAACAAGGTAACCGTAGGGGAACCTGCGGTTGGATCACCTCCTTTCTAAGGATTATTTCTTAGACGATTGCTCGAAACGATTGGCGAACGCGGATCGAAGTACCTTCCTTCTGCAATCAACGATCATCATTCGACAATCGAATCATGTCCTCATCCACACATGGTGTGCTGCCGAGCCAAAGATAGAGCCCCGCGGGTCCAGGCCCGCGGGGCTTTTTTTGTTTCCATCAGTTCTATCGCATACGCGAACCGATTGTTTTCTTTCGCCCGCGCGCGCTTCCTGTGCGAAGATCGTCTCATATTCCAGGAGGCAGGATGAGCGAAGGCGACACCGCTTTAGCTGAACGTGCCAGAGCCGGCGATCGGGCCGCGTTTGAGGAACTGGTACGTCGTACGGCCCGGCTCGTTTACGCGCGTCTTTTCCTGGAGACCGGTGATCCGCACCGCACTGAGGACCTTGTGCAAGAAACGCTCCTTGCCGCGTTTCGCTCGATTCATCGGCTCGACAATCCCGGGGGATTTCGAAGCTGGTTGCTGAGAATTGCCCAGAACACTCTGACCGATTCGGCACGCCGCGAGTCGACACGGAAGCGAACACCGCCGCCGCTTGTCGTTTCGCGTTCGCCCGCCGCCATTACGCCGGTGGACGAAGTTGCCAAGGATGAATCGCGCCAACAGGTTCTCGCGGTCTTGCGGAGTTTGCCCGAGGAATACCGGATGCCGCTGACGCTTCGGTACATCGCCGGCGCGGATTATGAAACGATCGGCATACAACTGGGACTGACGAACGGATCATTGCGCGGGCTGTTGCATCGCGGCTTGAAAATGCTGCGAGAACGGTTGCCCGGAGATTTTGGTTAGCCGCGACGCGAAAGCGGAGCGCGTAGCCGGGGAGATAATCATGTCCGAACACGAGTGGACTTCTGAGCACATCGCGGCGTTGGCGGCCGGCGGGCTTGACGCGGCCGAGACCGAGCGTGCCGAGGCGCACGTGCAAGGCTGCGGCGAGTGCGAGGCTGCGCTGAATGATGCACTCGCGTTGGACCGCCGTTTGTCGGTTCTGTTCACGACCGTCCGTCCGGCAGCTGCGCTCGAGGATCGCGTGATTCAGTCGCTGCACAGAACAAATGTCTCAGCCCCGATTTCGCGATCGCGGATTCGTTGGGGTTGGCAGCGCAAACTGGCATTGGGTGTTGCCGCGTCGATTGGTCTGGGCATCGTCGGCGCCGGGTTGAGCGCATTTGCCGACGGCTTGCCGATGCCGGGCGACGGCGGTCCAAGTTTGCGTGAGCGATTGCACGGCCTTGAAAGCACGGTGTTGCAGGACAAATCGGAAGTGTACAGCCGGGGTTTGGTCCAGCAGAGAGACTGGTTGCGTAATGAGCCTGATTCGTTTTCAGAGGTGCAAGGAGAGGCGAATTCGACTCGCGGCCAAGGATTTAGGCGACGGCAAAGTGTTTTGCTGACCGATTCGGATAACGGCAGGTCTGTCGATCCCGAGGCCAAAGCGCGCGAGATGTTCTCGTTTCATATTGGTTCCGACGCGAAAGAGTCCGATTTCCGCTCCAAACTCGACCTGGGAATCGGCCTCGATCCGAATCTGCCGTCGAATTACAACGTCGATCGCATCGAGAATCTCAGTGTGCCTGGCAAAGTGCAGCCGGACGAACCCGTTGGCAATAGCTGGGGCGTGCGTGCGACGCTTCCGGCAGCTCCAAATACTCGCTTGGACGATGCGACGAAATCCGATGAATTGAATAAGAAGATGGGCGGTTCGAATGCCACGTCCAATACGCCGAGCCAAGGGCCGACAAACGGTTCTACAACGATTCATTACTACAAACCAACAACAACTCGGTTTGTTCCCGTCACCGAGACCAAGAGCGTTCGACGAAGCGACGGAACCTATAACTTTGCTCCACCGAAGCCGGGTGACCCCAAGCCGGTCTCGACGCCGACGTCGGTGGAAGGCCAACCTACGCCGACAGTGCCGCCGCCTGTGCCTGAAGCCGTGGTCCAGCGAAAGATCATTCGCTCCGGCGACATTGAGTTTGAGATCGACGCTTTCGACACCGCTTCCGCGACGGTGATCAAACTCGTTGAACCGATCCAAGGCGGATTCGTCGCCACCATCAACAGCGAGAAGCTGGCCAACGGCAAAGTGAAAGGCTCAATCGTCGTCCGCATCCCGCCTGGCAAGCTCGATCAGTTTGTACTCGACTTGCGCCGCGAACTTGGCAAGGTCGGCGAACTGAAGGGCCAACGAATCGGCAGTCAGGACGTCACCAAACAGTATTACGACACCGAAAGCCGGCTCAAAGCCGCCCGCTACATGGAACAGCGCCTTCTCGCCATGATCAAGGAAGGCAAGGGCGACATCAAGCAACTGCTCGAAGCCGAAAAGGAACTCGGCGTCTGGCGGACCAAGATCGACGAGATGGAAGGCGAGAAGCGCTACTTCGACAACCAGGTGTCGTTGAGTACGTTGACCATCACGCTCGCTGAAAAAGAAATTCGCGCCGCGGCTGGCTTGACCGAAATCGAACGCGTTCAGACCGGCATCGAAGTCGAAGACGTCGAACACGCCCATCGCGATGCGCTAGCCGCCGTCACGGAAGCGAAAGGGCGCGTCACCAAGTCGGAAATCAAACAGATGGCCGCGGGGCAATTTACCGCGACCTTGAACTTTGAAGTGGCGCCGGAACAAGCCGGGCCGGTGCGGGACCGTCTGAAACAGTTGGGCCGCACCGCTCGCCTGGAAGTTGACCGCGTCCAGCAGGCCGAGGGCGGCACGCCGCAGCGCGACTCGAAAGTGAAACGCGGCGACACACAGTTTCTCGTGCAGTTCTACAATCTGGCGAATATCGCTCCGCGTGAATCGGCGATTCTGCAGCTTGCGGCGCCGGATGTGCCGACGGCGTATCGCACGCTGGTCGACGCCGTCAGCCGCGCCAAGGGCCGCGTGATCGCCTCGAAGCTGGATGAGAACGATCGCGAAAACGTAAACGCGCAGCTTGATTTTGAAGTCAGGCGTTCCGAGGATGCCGCGATCGTGACGGCGCTGGCCGCGGCCGGAGAAACGATTTCGCGAAACGTGAATCGCGCCGCCGACACCGAAAACGTCACCGACGGCAAAGTGCTCTACCGCACGACGTTCGTCAGCGCCGGCAAATTGCGCCCGCGCGAGGTCATCACGCTGGGTATCGAGGTGGAAAACGTCGATGCGACGATTGCCGCCATCAGTTCAAATGCGAACGAGGCCAAGGGCCGCGTGACTGATTCAAACATCAGCCGGCAGCCCAACGGCAAGATGGCGGCGGTTCTTGCGATCGATGTGCCGCATTCAGCCGCACCGGCAATGTCACAGAAACTAGCTTCGCTCGGAGCGATCAAGAAGGAACAGCGCGTCCGCAATTCACAGGCGCCGCAAGGACAGTATTCAACTGCACGTTTCGAGGTGGTGCTGGCGAATCGAGACGCTCTTGTGGCGAAGGACGAAGGCTTCGGCGCTCAGGTGCGAAAAGGCCTGTCGTATAGTGCTGAGTTCCTGCTCAAGAGCATGACTTGGATAGTCTTCGGATTGTGTGTGGTGCTGCCGTGGGCGATTGTCGGTTATGGCGTGTATCGTGTGGGCCGTTGGCTATTTCGCTCGACACCCGAAAAATCAGTCGCGCCGACTCCGACGCCGCCACCGGCCGGGCAATGATCATTCCAGCCCGTACGTGAATTGTCCGTTGCCGTCGACGCCGATGTGCACCTTGCTCAGCGGCTTGCCTTCGGCCATGCGGTTCAGCACTTCACGGGCAACCGCCGGCAGCATCGTTCCCGTCAGAATGTGGTCCACGTTGCGAGCGCCGCTTTCGACTTCTTTGCATCGGCCGGCGACGGAGTTCACAACCGAATCATCGTACGAGAACTCGGCCTTGTGATTAATGCGAATGCGGTCCTTGATTTTCTTTAGCTGCAACTGGATGATCGTGCGAAGCACCTGGTCGCTTAGCGGGAAGTAGGGCACAACCACCATGCGGCCCAAAAGCGCCGGCTTGAACGACTTCAACAGGTCCGGCCGCAATAACTCACCAAGCTGCGCCGCCGTGGGAATGGTGTCCGGGTCGGCACAATACTTCATGATCGTGTCGGTGCCGACGTTTGACGTAAGCAGGATGATCGTGTTTTTGAAATTCACCTCAATGCCGCGCGAGTCGGTCAGCATTCCCTTGTCAAACACTTGGTAGAAGATCTCCTGCACCGACGGATGGGATTTTTCGACTTCGTCCAAGAGCACGACGGAGTAGGGCCGGCGACGGACGGCCTCGGTAAGCACGCCGCCTTCGGACGAGCCTTCGTAGCCGCGAGGCGAGCCGATAAGTTGCGAGACCTTGTACTCTTCTTTGAATTCGGACATGTTGATGACGACCATGTTGCGGTCGCCGCCGTAGAGCAAGTCGGCGAGCGCCATGGCGGTTTCGGTCTTGCCGACGCCGGAGGGGCCGACGAGCAAAAACACGCCGATAGGCCGGCGCGGATCGGCAAGGTCGGCGCGGGCTGTGCGAATGCGCTGCGCGAGCGCGTCGAGCGCGTGGTTCTGACCGACCACACGATCTGCAAGTCGATCCTGCAGGTGTAGCACTGTTTCAATTTCGTTGCGGACCATCTTGCCGACGGGGATGCCTGTCCAGCCGGCGACGATCTCGCTGATGACAGCGCCATCGACAAATGGGTACACAAGCGGCGTTTCGCCTTGCAGATTGGCCAATTCGATTCGCAATCGTAGAAGTTCGTGTTTGTCCTTTTCCAGCGAATCCGGCGCGGGGGCTTTTCCGTCCGCGGCCGCTGCCGCTTTTTCGATGTTCTCCTGCAACGTGCGAATTTGGTCGACGAGCTTGCGTTCGGCGTCCAAGCGCTTGGTCAAATCGTCGCGCCTTGTCTCGAACATCTTGCGGCGTTCCTGAAGGTCGCCCAGGCGAGCCTCGTGCCCGCCATGCGTGCGCTGCTCGCGTTCGACGGCGGCAATTTCGGTGGTCAGGTGCTCGATCTCGCGGATGCAATCTTCGAGTGCCGGCGGCGTCGCGCCCTGGCTCAGTTTCACACGAGCGCAGGCCGTGTCGAGCAGGCTGACTGCCTTGTCCGGCAGTTGTCTTTCGGGGATGTAGCGAACGCCCAGGTGCACTGTCTCGACCAATGCCTCATCGAGCACGCGGACGTTGTGGTGCTTTTCCATGGTCTTGGCGACACCACGAAGCATGCGCACCGCGCGCGCTTCGTCGGGTTCATCGACTTTGACTTCCTGGAAGCGGCGTTTGAGGGCTGGGTCGGTCTCGAAGTACTTCTTGTATTCGTCAAACGTTGTGGCCGCGATGGTGCGAAGTTCGCCGCGGGCTAGCGCCGGTTTGAGCAGGTTCGCGGCGTCGCCCTGACCGGCTTGTCCGCCGGCGCCGATCATCGTGTGCGCTTCGTCGATAAACAGGATGATCGGCGTCGGTGACTGCTTTACTTCCTGAATCACCGACTTCAGCCGATTTTCAAACTCGCCTTTGACTCCGGCGCCCGCCTGCAACAGGCCGAGGTCGAGCGTACGAAGCGTCACGTTCTTGAGCGGCCCCGGAACATCTCCGGCGACGATTCGCAACGCGAGACCCTCGACGACGGCGGTCTTGCCGACGCCGGCTTCGCCCGTGAGAATCGGGTTGTTCTGTCGACGGCGGGTGAGAATGTCGATGACTTGCCGAATCTCGTTGTCGCGGCCGACAACCGGATCGATGTCGCCCTTCTTCGCGCGTTCGGTGAGGTTCATCGTGAACTGGTCGAGCGAAGGGGTCTTGCTCGATGCTGCCGGCGCTCCGCCGGGACCGGCTTCCGCCGCTCGCGCTTGTTCTTCGGCCCGATGTTCGGGCAACTTGGACGCGATCTCGCGAAAGTCCTTCTGCAATTGTTCGCCGCCGATCTTCGCCAACTCCGGGCAGGAAGTGCGCAGTTGCGCTGCGAGAGACTTCGTCGTGAGAAACGCCAGCAGCAAATGGCTCGAACGGATCTTCGGAGCGCCGAACTCGATCGAGGCGATGAGCCATGCCTCGCTGGCGAGGTAAATCAAATCGGGTGCGAGTGTGGGCGGCCGATTATGGCCGGTCTTGAATTGATCGATGGCCCGGCCCAATTCGGCACGAACGCGGGCGGGGTCGAGATCGTACTGCTTGAGAATCGGATGCAGATCCGAGTCCGTGGCTTCGAACATCTTGAGTAGCCAGTGCTCGATTTCAACCGGGTGCTGCGTGCGTGAAACTGCAAGTCCGACGGCGTTGTTGAGCGCCCGATGCGTCACGTCGTTGAGCTTTGCAATGAGAGATTTTGGTGTAACTTCCGCCATCGGTTTCCGCTCCTCAACTCGATATCGCGTTTAATGATGAACTCGGTAATTCAATGACTTCCGTGCCGGCGAACACGGCGTCACCGGCATCATGTTGTGCCGGCGCCGTCAACAGCCAGGTGTTCCATCCGAGCCTTGGGCCCAGGCCGTCGGAATGCAGAGAACAAGCCGGAACCGCCGCCGCCTGTAATACGAGTTGTACGTCAAAGTCCAATTCCGGCCCGACAAAAAGCCGCGTCAGCTGGCACAGGAGAAACAGTGTCTTGCGCTCCGGTTGTGGACTCGTATCGGGCAACATGCTCTCGAACTGGGCATTGGTCAAGGGGCCGAGCCGTACTCGAAACTTGGACTGCACGTCCCAAACGCGGTCGCCGGCTACCGCGTCGATGCCAAGCGAGCCGGAAGTTCCGAGGCAAGTTTGACTGTCTTTTTCCAATTGCAACCATTGGCCATGAAACTGTTTGATCGACGTCGGCATCTCAAAGTAGTCGGCGACGAGCGCCCGCAGGTTGTGTGCGTTGCGAGGCCGCTGACTAAACAGCCCGGAATAATACAGCAGCGCTAAGTCGTCGATCCGTGCCAGCGACTGTTCGGACTCGTACGGATCGGGGTTGGGAACAAATACGCGAAGCCGGTTGCGAAGTCGCGGCTCGCCCAAGCCCACGAAGCTGAAGAGGGCCTGCGTAAACGAGTCAGGGGTCGTTCGTCCGGCTTCGCTGCGCTCGTAGGGCAGCCAGAATCGGTACTTTTCCCACGAACGATAGAATAGAGACGTGAGTCGATGGTCAAATAACGCCAACCAGTCGCCAAGCGATCTTCTCTCGGGCCCGCGCACGTCGCGGCCCAAGTCGAGCAGCGTCTGCGTGTAGTGGCGTGGCAATGCGCCACTGGGTCCGGTCAATCCAAAAAAAGTCTGTATCAAGCGAACCCAGGGCTGGTCCTCGCTTGGCATTTCGATCGAGTGAATCGCGCTAGGCGGAAAGGCGAGCGACAACAACGTTCGAAATCGCGCTACCTCGGCTCCTGGCATCGCGTCGTAGCCGACCGGTCGTCGCTGCGGATAAAGCTTTTCCAGCAGCCGCACGGCTTGAAAGAAATCGAATTGCGGCCCATCGGTGAATAAGAGATGTGCCGGGGAATCAGACTGTATTGCGGATTGCGGATTGCGGATTGCGGATTGGGTCATGATCGCACCGACCTTGAATCGTATTCGCGCCGTCGCTTACTCAGCACTGTCGCTTACGCTCCCGGCTATGATCCGCACTTCCTACATGACGGTCTGTTCGCCGGCTCGCGGCGGCCAGCGTTTGAAGTCGCTTTCTCCCTGCATGTTGCGGGCTGCCAGCTGACTGAAAGAATTCATCGTGACGTACAGGGCGAAGAATCGTTCAAGGACACTGGCGAAGAGGTAAACGCTGGTGCCTGCGTATTTTTGTTCATCGAATTCGAGGCGGACTTCAATGCCGCGACAGAAGCCGCTGCTGGTCGGTCCGCCGGTGCGTGCGACGACGCGGCGGCTGGACAGGCCGACGATGCCGTCGATCCATTGGCGAATGACGGCCGACGCCTGTGCGTCGAGCCTCGGATCGGTGAAGTCGTAGAGCCGCAACATTTCCTGGAGTGCAGGCAGCCCTTCCTGCGTGTTGGTCAGCGACAGGTGATTCAAGTTCAGGTGAGACACCAATCGCCACCATGCGCCGCGTCGTTGCGGGGGTGGCCGAAGCGCGAGCGTCGGGTTGCGCAGACATCGGATGCGGGTGACTGGAGCGGCGAACTCGGCCTCGAAGCGCACTTCTTCGCCGTTGCGGGGCAATTTCTGCGGCAAGTCGCGGTTCGAGCAAAGAGTTCGTACGACGAGCACCGAGTCTGCCGGTGTATGCGGGTCGAACGCCAGGTCGACCAGGTTGAGATAGACATCGCTGCCGCGGTCCGCTTCGCGAAGGGACGGTCGGCGCGAAGCATACCAGAACGCCTGTCGATTGTTGCGGTCGCCGCCGTGGCGAAACGAGTAGAACGGCCGATATTCGCGGTCGCCAGCCGGCGACGTGCCCGTGACGGACTCGACGCTGTGTACTTCATAACCGACAGGCTGCGCGACGGCTGGGACAATTTTGTACTCGTACTTGAATTGCGACAGAGGCATAGGCTCGGCGGTGTGCGGAAACAGGTTGGCCACGGGCGTACAGCCAAGGCGGAACATCGACGCGTCGAGCAACTGTTCGAGGCGATTGTGAGACCGATTGAGGAAGAGGACGACCTCGACTTGTCGTTGAGCGCCGGCCTGCCGCACTTTGTCCCAGCCGCCGAGATCGACGAAGTGAAACTTGTACGGGAATGCGAAGAACTCGGTGAGCAGCCGGTAGCCTCGGAAGGCCTGTGGCGGGTAGGGCAATAGCCCCTCATCGGCCTCGAAGCCGACAGGAGCGATGCACGATTGCGGGTCGAGCGTGATCGGCGCCGGAGGGGGCTTGCCATCCATCGGTCGAAATACGACCTGCATCGTGTGATTGAAGATCAATTCATAAAGCGCGCTGGTAAGCGCAACATCGCCGTGCAGGTACAGCCGGAGATTTTGCAGCGACTGCTTGGCAAAGGGCATTTCGGCTGGGGCTTCGAATCGCAATCGCAGTGCCGCCACGGCGCGGGCCGGGGCGTTCATGCCTTGCGGAAACGGCGGCACTTGCAATTTGGCATCGACCAGCGACACCGGCCACAGCATGACGGGGTAACACGTGCGGTACTTGCAATGGATGTCGCCGACGCGCTGCGTGTGCAACATGCTGCCGGGCGGTATGGCGATGCCGCCTGCGGGCTTGGCGCGTGCCTGGTCGAGATCGAATTGCAACAGCGCCATCGACGGGATCGGCGCCAGATAATGCGGGTAGAGAACGCTGAAGAGCGCGTCGGTCAGCTCGGGAAATTCGTCGTCCAGTTTGTTTCGAACGCGGGCGGTGAGCAGGGCAAAGGCTTCGATGAGCCGTTCGACGTGCGGATCGACGCTGCGGCCCGCTTCCAGCATGAGGCGGCCGGCCGCCGCCGGGTACTGCTGCGCGAAATCGCGCGCCAGTTCACGGATGAAGAGCAGTTCGCCTTCGTAATAGGGAAAGAGCGCTTCGCTCATGTCATGAGTCTATCGGGTTGGCCTGTTGCCGTCGCCCTTATCCGTTCTTGACTTCGTATTGTCCCGACGCCAGTTCCAGCACCGTATCGAAGGCGATATCCGGCGACGGGTCCACGTTCAGCCTCGCCTCGATGTGATAACGCAACGAGCGTTCGGAAATGCTCTCGCCCGGATGATACGTCACTTTCACCTCGCGCAATCTGGGCTCGAATCGCTGAATGATGTCGCGAATGCGGCCCGCGATTGCCTCGCGCTGTTTTGACGTGATCGCCTCCATCGTCGCCAAGTCGGGCAAGCCATACGCCATGATCGAGTGATTCACGTGCTCGTATCCCGGCGGCAGATTTGAGTAAGTTTGACGCGTGTTGAGAAGTTCTTCGAGGTCGCGGCGAACGGCGTTGGTCATCTGCTGTGTGTCGTAACCGATCAGGATGGCGGTGCCGGCCGATTCCGGATCAATCAGGCGATCCAGAATCGACGGCATCAGTCCCAAATCCACTTCCGTCGGCATCGCTTGGGTCCGTAAGAAGAGGTTATTTCACGATCTCAATCTCAATCGTGCGTTTGATCATCTTCATCGGATCGAAGCCGGCAAGCGGCTTGTCCAGTTCAAAGAAGCCATGCAGGACGCGATCGGCCAGCCCTCGGCCTTTCAGCACCGTGCCTGCCTGAAACTTCGCCTCGGCTGCAAAGAAGGTCAGTGTGCTCGTGCCCAGCGGCGTGCTTTCGGGAATCGCAAAGCCGTCGGCGCCCTCTGGCCGGATGTAAGCAGGCACGTTACGGTCGACTTTTTGCATCGGCAACAGGTCCGTGTCGCCTTTGGAGTCAGTCAAAGCAATCTCAACGAATATGTCCTGGCTCGCGTGCATGTGAATCGTGAACGATTCGCCGATTTTGAACTGCTTCTTGGCCTCTTTCGTCTTCGTGTCGATGGTTTCGAAGTACGTCACTTTGAATGGCGGCGGCACCAACTCGACGCTGGCCTGGCTCAATGCGTCGAAGGGCAACATCGGCGTACGTTTTGCTGTGATCAACAGTTGCAAGGGCGGCGTACGCTCGCGCGCTTTCGCCGGTTTGCCCACGATGCTGCGAAGTTCTGCCGCGATCGGCAAATGCGGCAGGAAGTCCGCCACCCAGTCGCCTCGGAGAAAGGCGATCGGTCGTATCTGTGCCGCAGGTTTCAGAAATGCCGTTCGCAGTTCTTCGAAAGCTTGCTGATCGTCGAAGTAGTGGCCGTGCGGGTACTCCAAGAGGACCGCGTCGAACAGGTTCCACGGTTGCGGAATGCGTACTTCCTTCTCGTTCACTTCCTTCATTTCGTCGAATCGGCGTTCGTTCCAGCCGGCCGCGCGAATGTCGAATCGAAAAACGGTCGCGGCCGGATCGAGCGGCTGCAACAGCTTTTCGTCGCCCTTGGCGACGCTGTTCAGCGCCTTCTTCATAGCCTCACGTCGCGGTTCCAGCGGGCTGCCGTCATCGGTCAGCAGATGAGTGAGGCTGATGTATCGAACGAAGGGAATAGCCTCTGCCGATTGTTTTTGCACATCGGCTAGTTGCGTGCGAAGCACATACTCATCGTCGTATTTCTGTACATAAGCGCCCGCGCCGGCCTCGACCCATTTACGAAGGATGCGGCGATCTGCTTCGGGAACCGGAGGGCGATTGCCGGGAGGCATCGAGCCGTCTTCGATCAGTTCCAGGATTTGCGACAGTTGCAGGAACGGTCGAGAGGGGCGATCCAATCCTGCGCGATGGAAAACTGTAATCTCGCCCTTGCCGCCGGGTCCGCCGTGGCACGCTGAGCAATGCTTGTGCAGAATCGCACGTGCCTGCAATACGAGGTCGCCCGGCGCGGCCTGCTGCGCAATGACGCCGAGTGGCAGCGTCAGCGCAAACAACACGGCGGTGGTTCGCATCATGGCGGCTATTCTACCAACGAGAATCATGCGCACCAGCCGATTACTTGCTGCCCGGCGTGTAGTAGCGAATCTGGTGTTTAATAATGACCAGTGGCGGGTCGGCCTCGAAGATCACTTTCTTGATCTTGTTCTCCGACATGTTGCCTTCGCCGATGGCGCCGCGGCTGCCGGCGCCGTCGAAGTCACGTTCACGAAGTTTCGCCTGCAGCGACTTCAGATCACTGGACCGCGATGAAGGATCGGTGGGCAACCCGCCGCGTGAAATCGCCGCGATGATGACTTCCTCTTCGGCTGGTTTGACGATGGGCTTCGTCTTGTCCGGTTCCTTCTTTTCGACGAGTTTGCCGCGAAACACAGCGACCTGAAACGTGCCGGTGTGCTCGCCGTAGCGCACGACGCTTTCCTCCGACTCCTTGGCCGACAAGACTCGAAAATCGGTGCGTGAGTCGTCGGATTCCTGGAAACCAGCGACGAACGCTTTCTCGCCCGGCTGCAGAATCCACTTCATGCAATCCTTGTCGTCGAAGCGTTCATGGAAAATCGTGTTTTCGCCGTTGACCTTGAGCACGACGCCGTAGGTGTCAGTTTTGCTGGTGTTTTCGAGCCGGAAACGGACGCGGTCGCCGGTCTTCGGTTCGGCAATTGTGCCGTTGGTCGGCTCCATTTCGGAGTCGTTGTAAAGCACGGTAATGCGAACCGGCGAGTCCTTCGCGTATGTCGTCGGTTCGACCGGCGGCTTGACGGCCGGGTCCTTGCCGGCGGTGGCGTTGGCGATCGTTTGATCGACGACGGTTTTCTTGACCTGCTTTTTATCCACGAAGCCGCGAGAGCCGTCGAAAAATGTCGGCGCCGTTTTCGGCGTAATCAGGTAGCTGTATCCTGCGTCGCCGAGGACTCGGGGAGTCGTATCGACGGTGAAACTGCCTACTTCCTTGTCGATCAGCCCGTCGCGGCCAAACGCCCAGAAGTTAACGGTCGTCGTTTTCAGGTCGGCCGACAAAGTGACGACGCCGGTGATGAAGCAATCGACGACCACTTCTTTTTCCGGGTCGCCCCACGCGACCAGGAATTTCGAGTAACGTGCGCACTTCTTGCACCACGCTGGATCAAGGTGGCCCTTTCCCGGAATGTTCTTGGCGATGGTCTCGCTGGCGTTGCGAACGATGCCGATCTCATCGTTCGGCAAAGCAAGCGTTATCGCCACTTCGACGCGTTCCGCCACGGACATGTTCAACGGCCCGATGTTGTCCGTCAGCGGACCGTCGCCTTTTCGTGCCAGGAACTTCAACATAGCGATGTTCCTGCAGTTCTTTTTCTGAACATACTCCAACAGCTTCGGAGCCTGCTTGTGCAACGCGGCATCGAACTCGTCCGTGTCCGCTCGGGCGGCAATAACGCCGGTTAACAACACGACTGTGGCGAGAAACCGTTTCATGGCTATTCTCCAGTTCAGCGCAAAATGCGCCGGCTACTTCGAAATTATCGGCATTCGATCCAGTTCTGGCGGAAATCGCTGAGGCACCTGCTTGTACTCGGGTGCGTTGATGCTTCGCAACAGGCCAGGCATCTGCTTGCTCACGTATTCAAATAGTTCTCGAGCGTCCAGCTTTCCGTCTGGCTTGTTGTCGGGCCCGGTCGTGTCGGCTTCCGAAAAACCGGGGCCGAACGCCTGCAACACCGCATAGGTGAATAGACCATGACCGTATTGTTTGTGCTCGTACGAGCGCTGATCGCGGCCACATGCGGCCAGAATCGTCGGCCCTTGGCCCGCCGGAACCAACAAACGAGTCGGGCTGAAGACCGCTTCGCCGGATCGGCACGCGTCGATGATCACGAGCTTGCGGCATGGAATGTCCGCAAGGCGCTCGTACAGCGTGTTGTGGTCGATTCCGGTTTCGTCGGGCTTTTCGCGCGAGTAGTTTGGCCCGCAGAACACGAATCGACTCTTCGACTTCAGTTCTTTGCCGTCGTTCAGGAAGTCGCCGTGCCCGGCCAGGAACAACACGAGCCGATCGTCCGGCTTCGCCTTTTTGCCGATCTCGTCGAGCGCCGAAAGGATTTCCGTGCGTGTGGCCTTCTGATCGACTCGAAGCAACATGTTGGACTCGGCGTAGAGCTTCCCGGCCTGTTTCTGCCAGGCGTCCTGCTGTTGCCTGGCGTCGCGTACGGCGCTTTCGAGCGTCGTCAGCTCATCGCGTTGGCCCGACGCCGTTGCCACGCCGCTCGCCTTGTAGTCGTCGATTCCGACCGCGAGGCCGACGAGCGTCTGCGGAGCGGCTGTTGCCGGATTGTTCAAGTGGGCGACGGCGTCGCTGCGGCCGCCCAATCGATTGAACGCTTGCAGGGTAATGCGATTATCGCCGGAGCGAAGCTGTGCTGGGGAGATCGTCACTTTCATAGAAAACGGACCGGGCGCCAGATCGTGCCACGTTTTGAAGCGGAAGTCATTGATCCAAAGCTCAACACGTTTCGGCTGGAAATCGACGTTGTCGCCGCGAGGAGCAATGGAGATTTCGGCAGTCACCGGCCTGCTCGCTATCGTGCTGGAGAGGCGTATCTGAGTCGCGGGCGGTTCGATCGCGCCGAGATTGACCGGCGTCGGGTTGTTGCCCAGCGCCGTTCGAAGGGCGGCTGCCACGTCTCGCGTTTTCAGCAGTTGGTCGATGGCCGCCTCGTTTTGAAACTGTCGGCGCAGTTGCTCCGCGCGGAAGAACTGCGGCTTCTTTTCGACCGTAATGTCGTTCATGTGCCAGCCGACGAGATAGTCGCCGTTCTCGGAGGTGTCGTAATACGACCCGTGCCACATGTTCAAGACCCAGTCGCGTTGATCGGCTGCTGCGAAGAATCGCCACAATGGTCGCTGTCGAACGGTGGTGAGCGTGCGGATCGGCTCGGTAACGCCGGGCCGGCGAATTTGGAAGAACAATTCCTTGCCGGCTTCGGGGCGACGCAAGACGGCGACCGCAGCATCCTTCGTGCCCACGTTCTTAGAGACGTCAAAAAGAAGTTTGCCGCCGACTGCGAGCAATTCGACCCGGTCGCCGGCGATCAGGCCTGCCTCCCACGCCGGGCTGCCGATATCGACGTTTTTGATCGACAGGTTGCCATCGACTGCTGCACCCAACCCTGCTTGACTGGGCCAATCCTTCAGGTTCCAAGCGGCAATCGTCTGGTCATTGCCAGCCGAAACAAGCCAGCTACCATCGGCCGACGGCGAGAGTGAATACACTTCGCCGCTGTGGCCGGTCATCAGGTGCGTGCGTGTTGCGCCGGCATTGGTAAATGTGAACAGGCTCCATCCCCAGTAGTGGCCGACGGCGACTCTTACGCCGTCACCTTCGGCCTGCGGCAAGAATGTGTAGCAATTCGGGCGGCCGTCGCGTTCGCGGTCCAGCGTCAGCGCGTGCTTTGTGCCCTGGGCGTTGACCGCATACCAGAGGTAAGAATCCTTTTCGTCGGGTTCTATGTGCCAACCCTGAGCACTGTCGAGCGGATCGACGATCTTGGACTTATTGGGGATTCCTGGAAGAAATGCACGATCTTCGAGCGCGAAAACCTTCCAATTTCCACCACCTCGCCGATTTGGATGGCGAGCGCGGTTGTCGCGTTGATCCTGCCATATCAGATGCGTCCCGTCGTCAGTCAAGCGGATCGACCAAATGCACTTGCCCGAGCCTTGCGATACCGAAAGTGGTTTGTCCGTTTGGGCCAGATTCCACAGCGTGACGGCGTGATTGTCGCCGCCGGCCACGGCGAGGCGGTCGGCGCCATGGAACGCGACCGCCTCAGCCCGCCAGACGTGCGGCAGTTGCTTGTCGAGTTTGGCCTCGTTGGCTTGCACGTCGAACACGTGGACCGACCCGCCGTTCTCGACATAGAACTGGCTGTCCGGCGTGAGCGAGTTGATGCCAACTGCCAGCCGCTTGCCGTCGCTGTTGAATGCAACACACATCGGGAAATGGCGTTCGGGCAGTGTGATGTCCGCCTTTTTTCCGTCGAGTGATCGCAGCAGAATGGCAGGCCCACGCATCGCTGCAGCGAGCCACAAGCCGTCGGCACTCATGGCGGCGGCGCGAACGGTGCGGCCCATGCCGACGTTGAGGAGCACGTTGCCGTCGCTTTTCTTGGTCGTATCCCATTCGACGAGTTCGCCGTCTTCGGCAATAGAGACCAGGCGCGTGCCGATGAATCGGATGAGCCGAACCCAGTTGAGTTCAAGCCCGGGAACCGGCTTGTGCCGGCCGACATTGACCGGCTTTTGCTGCATGTCCCAAGTCCAAATGCTGCCGTCGCCGGTGCCGAACGCCAGTTGTTTGCCGTCGGCGGAGAATGCAACTGCGGTGACCATGAAGAAGTTGCGGTTGCTTTCCTCGGCAAAGGTAGAGTGCAGCACATCGCCGGTATTGCGATCGAGGATGGCGACGGTGCTGGAGCGCATGCCATAGCCGCCGATGGCGACTCGCTTTCCACCGTCGTCGGGTGACAGCGCCATCGCGTAGATAGCGCCGCGCTGTTCGCGCCAACTTGGCCAACGCAGCGTTTGATCGATTGTCGTGCTGAGTCCGGCGTTGCCGTGTTTCCAAATGGAGACGACTTTGTCGTCGCCGGCGGCCAACAAGTATTTCCCGTCGTCAGTGAACATCAGCGCGTCGCAGTAAGCAGTGCGGCCGCCGGTGTTGAGCATCAGGGCCGGCTCTTGCCGATCGCGGCGGTCAAACTGTGCCGGCAGGGCGGTGGCAAGCGCCAGCGCGACCGACATCGTCAGCAACCATCGTTCAATCGACAAAGCACGCATTGAAACGTCTCCACGAATCGTCTACTAGAAACATGCAGATTGGAACACTCGACCGGACAGCCAATCAGACTGCAATAGTCTCAAACTTTCAGGCCTTCCTGCTCGGCCACGTCGCGGATACGCTCGAGCACGCGGCGAACCTTGCGGTCATAGGTGCCGAGTTTTTCGGCGATTTCCTCGGTGGAGTAGTTCTGCATTCGAAGTTCGAGGATTTGCCGGTCGATAGGCTGCAGCAGATTCAAGAAATGCTCCAACTGATCGAGGAAGGTTACGGTCGCTTCGGGGGTCGGCTCGGTGGCGAGCACCTGCAGCATGTGGTCGGACTCTTCGAGCGACTGAGCGGCTTCTTGATTCGGGTCGCGTTTGGCGGCCTTGTGATGGGCGACCTGCCGCAGAGTCTTGTGCACGGTGATTCGGACGAGTAGCCGGAAAAGGTCGTCGTGGTCGGAGATATTGAACCGGTCGTCCTTGAGTCGGACGAAAAATGTGCGAAAGACGGATTGAACGACGTCTTCAGCGTCGAGCCGGCTTGCGAGCCGCTGACTGATGCGTCGGCGGGCCAGCGGCAGCAATCGCTCCAAATAGGACTCGAACAACTCGCGGGCCGCGTCCTGGTCGCCCTTGCGGCATCGGGCCAACAGCTCGTCGGTATCGGCCATCACGTCACTCCGATGTGTGCCATGATCATAGCGAATAGCATTGCGGCGGTCAAAATGTTACACGATCCCGGCTGCAAAAAACCAGATGAATGAGCCGCCGTACCGCCGTCAACGGCGGGTTTCGCGGTCGAATTCTCGTTCCCGCTACACCGAATGGCCCGCGTTCCGCATAATGGGTGCATCCCCATGTAGGGAGTGATTCATGCCGGTTGCGATTGATGGAACCATGCTGCCCGACGACGACTGGGACCAGTTGCAGGAATTTGCAGACCGGTTCGCGGATGCGCGGTCGAAAGGACCCATGGAATCCTGGGACGAATATTTGCCGCCGGCCGGTTCGAGGCTGCGTCGATCGGTTGTACTCGAGATCGCGAAAGTCGATCTTGAGTTGGCCTGGCGCGAAGGCAAGCGCACCTTCATTGAGGAATATGCCAAGCAGAATGCCGAGCTGAATCCGCCACCCGTCGGGCTGATTGTCGAAGAGCACAACATACGCAAGCGCTCGGGCGACAAACCGGAGATGGAGGAGTACCGCAAACGATTCCCTGCTCAATTCGAGGAGTTCAAACAACAGGTTTTGGGCATTTCGCCGAACAAGTCAGTCATTCAGACGAAACGCAAAGACACCAAGGAAACGCCGCCCGAGTCCCTGGTCGCGCCGAAGGCGCCGGAGGGTTATCGCCTCATCGAGCGGATCGGCCGCGGCAACTTCGGCGAAGTGTGGAAAGCGGAAGCACCCGGCGGCATCGAAGTGGCACTCAAAATCGTATCGCAGCCGCTGGACCACGACGCCGCGCAGCGTGAATTGAAATCGCTGGAACTGATCAAGAAGCTGCAGCATCCGACGCTGTTGGCGACGCTCGCCTTCTGGATTATTGACAACCGCCTTGTCATCGCCATGGAGCTTGCGGATGGCAGTTTGCGCGATCGCTTGAAGGAATGCCGGTCGCATGGCCAGGCCGGCATCCCGGCCGACGAACTGCTGACGTACTTCCGAGATACTGCCGTCGGCCTAGACCATCTTCACTGGCAGAAAGTCTTACACCGCGACATTAAGCCTGAGAACATCTTGTTGAAACACGGCTATGCGAAAGTAGCCGATTTCGGTCTGGCGCGAGCGCAGCAAGGGGCGTTGATGTCGGTCAGTTTCGCCGGAACCCCCGCATTCATGGCGCCGGAAGTGTGGGGTGGCAAAGCGTGTGAGCAAAGTGATCAGTACAGCTTGGCTTTTACCTACGCGGAGTTGCGCCTGGGCCGTCGGCCGCTCGAAGGCGCTGACTTTGTCACGGTGATGAATGCGGCGCTCGAACAAGTGCCGGACCTTGGCGACATCCCGCAACCGGAAAAAGTCGTGCTGTTGCGGGCGCTAGCGAAGAAGCCTGAGGAACGATTCACGACGTGTCAGGATTTTGTAGAAGCGCTCGCGCGTGCAGTCGGTGCGGAAGGCACGATTCCGCGACGACGCAACGTACCGGTGACGGTGACTGCGGGCGGCCGCGTCGATAGCGCGCAGACTGAGCGCAGCACGCATGGGATAGAAGCGCCGAAAAAACCGACGGACAACGCATCGACGATTCGGACTGATCCTTCGGCGGCAACCGGAAAGCCGGTCGTCTGGAAACCACCGGGACCGATGCCGGCGAAAAAGTCGATGCTGCCTGTCGTCATTGGCGTCGGCGTGTTGGTGCTGGTCATCGGCGTCGGCGGCTTTTTCGGGATCAAGGCACTGTTGTCGAACGGCGGCGGCAATCCGACGTCGGCATCGGTCGCCGTGGACACCAGAATACCGGTTCCGCCGACGGACAAGCCAACGCCGAGCAAGAAGAATCCGCCGATTGAAGAACGAGCCGATTACATTCCTGCCAATTGCGTGGCCTTCGATCCCAAGGAGAAGCTGGTGACGATCGGCGGAAAGAAGTACCATCGCCGCCTCATGCTTCGCAAGGCAAGCCAGGAGATCGAGTTTGTGATCTTGCCGGCGGATTTCGGCGGCAAGCCGTACTACACGATGGTACGTAAGGCATGGAACGGATTGATGGCGGCGTACGCGGCCGAAAACGCCGGCGATGTGCCGAACAACACGTGGAAAGACGCCGAGCCCTTCTTGCCTGCGACCAACATGACCGTCGATGCGGCGATTCGAGTCGCTGCGTGGATGGGCGGCAAGCTGCCGACGACGCAGCAGTGGGATTTTGCGGCAGCGATTGAGCGGCGCACGAGTACTGATGGCGCCGCCGTCAGCCGCGAGAAGCCGCGTGCCGTCAATTTCGATCACGGCGATCAGAGCCCGGCCGGCGTACAGGACATGCTCGGCAACGGCCGCGAGTTTACCCGCAATCTGATCGGCGGCGCCATGGCTCCCAAGTCCGGCGCGACGGAAAATGACTTCATCATTTTGAGAGGACGAATGTGGACTCTTGCGCGCGGACTGACGCTGGAGGACATGAACTTCGAGCGCGAGAATCCGCAACGGCAGTTCTATACGAAGGCCAGTACATACACCGGCTTTCGAGTCGTGTTGGAAGTGGAGTAGCGGCTCATTTGCCGCCGGCTGACTTGATCGCCAGCCAGGCGAGGTACGCCAAGCCTGTGAGTACGAGCAGGCCGACAAGCGGCGCAATCCAAACCCAGAAACGTCGCACCTGTATCGTCGACTGATTCTCTTGCTGGACTTCTTCTTCTTCCTTGAGGATCGCCGCGTATTGGTTTTTGTAGCGCGTCGCTTTCTGATCCAGCAACATTTTCGACGCGCGAGAACGCAGGATCGGTTCGAACTCGCGGTACGATGTCAGCGGCTGAAAACCGGAGTTTTGGGATCGGCTGCCTTCGGCTTTGAGATCAAAATTTGGATCCTTGATTAGGTCTCGAAGCTGATGGCGGCTCAGGCGACGGACACCATCAAAATTCATTGCGCGAACGTACCACCATTCGGGCGCGGGGGCCGGTTTCGCAGCAGGAGCAACTGTCGGTTGACGAACGGTCGGAGTCTTTGCGGAAGTGCGTTGTGTCGCCGCTGCCGCCAGAGGCATTGCGGTCGCGTCGGCGACGAAGCTCAGCGTTACGCCGGTGAGTCCAAGGCTCTGAAGATCTTCAATCAGTTCAGCACACGACTGATGCCGATCCTTCGGGTTCTTCTCCAGAGTTCGATCGATGATCAGATCGAGCCGTCGGGGTACGTCGTCGTTGAATCGTCGAGTCGGCGGATACTTGCCTTTGTCTTTGGCTTCGAACAGTTCGATATAGTTGTCGCCCTCGAAAGGAGGTCGCCCAGTGAGGCAACGATAAAGGACGCAGCCGAGCGAATAGATGTCGCTGCGGTGGTCGACATGCTTGGCGTCGCGCATCTGTTCGAGGGAACTATAGATCGGTGTGCCGACGCCGGTGCCGGAAGGGGTCAATGTCAGATCTTCAGTGGCTTCTTTGACGAGTCCGAGGTCGGCCACTTTGACGAAGCCTTTGGCGGTAATGAGGATGTTGCCCGGCTTGATGTCACGATGGATGAGGTTTTGCTCATGGGCGTGTTGCAGTCCCGAGGCGGCTGCGATGATGACATGCAATGCGTCACGCACAGGGAGTTTGCCGAGCTGTTGAATCCACGCTTCGAGGCTGCCACCGGCAGCAAGCTCCATTGACAGAAAATGGAAGCCGTGCGACTCGCCGACAGTGTAACAGCGCAAAATGTTCGGATGATCGAGTTGCGCCATCACGCGCGCTTCACGCTGAAACCGTTCCAAGAATTTGGGATCCTCGGCCAAATGTTTGGCCAGCACCTTGATCGCAACCTCGCGATCGAGGCCGATCTGCTGCGCTTGATAGACCGTGCCCATGCCGCCTTCACCGAGTTTTCGCACGAGCAGAAAGTCGCCCAGCATCGTCAACTTCGGCCGGGCGGCGGTCGATTCCGGGATTGTCGCGTCGATAGATTCGGACTGTGCGTCTTCCCTCGCTTTTGTTGAATCCTGCAGTGCATGACCGTATTCGATTGCTGTCTTGGCGAGGTCTCGCTTTTCGCTACCGGACGTATGCGCGGACCCGTTTGCCTTTCCGCGCTCGGAAGGTATCGGCTCGTCAGCTTTCGGCAAACGGGCGTTCGAGTCCACTCCACACTCCGACTTAGTCCGACGACCTGCTTGCTGTGGGCAGCAACCGCCGGGAAGTTTCAACTACTTCCTAACATATTGATCGACTTCCTGATTATCCGACGTTCCTTGCTTCCTTTCAAGAGTAAGCAAGAAAAAGCAGATGCAACAGTGGCGGCTAGGCTGATCCACATTTGCTTCAGCACAATTCATCCGCAGGCAGTGATCGCGTCAGCGGATCGAGCATCGCCTCATAATTACGCCAATGCAACGGCCGCTCAGCGATAGCACGCGCCAGAGCCTCTGCGGCGGGCGTTACAATTTCCGACCAAGGCAGGCCCATCGCTTGAATCAGCTGCTTGGCCGTTTTCGCTGCATCAGATGCCAATCTGTCCGGCCGATACTCAACAAATGACTGCGGCGAAATCTTCCGCCAATCCGACAAGATTCGATAGTAGTCTTGGAATCGACGCGAGATTTCCGCGAGGTCGAAGGCCCATCGATGGACGCTTCGATGGTCGGCAAATGCCGAAAGAGCAACGTCTCGTGGGTCGCTTCGGTGAATGATGATTCGTGCGTCCGGGAACATTGTTAGCACCCAACCCAGTGTGAGATAATTGCTGGCGGATGAATCGATTGTTCGCATTTTTCTCGCGGAGTCGATTCGATCCATTTGTTCGAGGCACCATTGAGCGCACGATTGCACTGCCTCGGCTGAGACTCTTTGCAGACAGGCAATGGGCGTCGTCTCTTCGTTCATAACGTGCGGCAGAAAGGCAAGGGCCTGCTGAGCGATGTGCTTACCGCCGGCCTGGCCGACTTGAGGATGCGCCGTCAAAAGACTCACCAGGCCGAATACGTCGCACGACGGCGGAGCAACAACAAAAGCCGGCCGCCGGGTTTCAACGCCGAATCCCTGTGTTCTTGTGAAGAATTCGGCGCCAAATGCCCCGATGTTTTCATTAACGAGCCGCGCATGTGCTTTGGCGTCCGGGCCTTGCCCTCGCTGTCGCCAGTGTTCCGTTCGCCACGGATTTGCCTGCTGCAATAGGAAAGCAGCCCGTGCATGTTCTTTCCGTGCGTCGTGTACATGGGCGAGGCCCAGTGCCAACTGGGCGCGATGGTCGGCATGGACAATCTGCGGTAACAGCGATTCCATTTGGTGTTGCTCGGCGGCAGTTATTTGCTTGGGAATCAGGGTCGCCAGGCCTGCCAAGGCGGGTGTGCAGCGAGTGTTTTTCGCCAGCGCCTGGCGATAGGCGCTCTCGGCGGCGGATTTGTCGCCGACGATGGTCAAAAGGTCGCCGTACTCGGCGATGTGAGCGGCGGTGCTCGTCGGGAGTGCCCCAAGTTTTTGCGCGGCCGCCAACGCTTGAGATAATTCCGCTTGAGCGCGATAGGCTCGGACCAGTCCGACGAACGCTTCCGAGCATTGCGGAAATCTTTGAATGATCTGCAAGTATTGACGAGTGGCTTCGGGCCAGTTGCCGGTCGCGGCGATCACGTCGGCTTGTCCGGCGAGCGCGGCGCCGTTGGCCGGCTGCATCCGCAATACACGGTTGAACCAACCGGCCGATTCGTCCGGCTCTCCGGCCTCCAGCCACGCCTGGCCTATGTTCAGACAGATGCTTGGTACGTTGGGATCGAGTTGCATCGCGTCGTCGTATCTGGCGAGCGCTTCTTTGATTCGCCCTAACTCGACAAGGCACCGGGCTGCATTGCCGAGCGCCGCCGCCGATTTGGGCAGCAATTCGACTGTACGCTGAAAGTGCGGATAGGCCCTTTCTACATCACCCAGAATCAGCAAGGTAGTTCCCAAACCGGATCGTGCGGCTGCCGCATCGGGTTGACGTTCGACCGCCGACGTGAACGCGGCCAGCGCTTCACCGTGCCGGCCCCGTTGATTCAGACTTTCGCCCAACGCACAGTGGAGCCGAACATCTTCCGGATGTTGCACCAACGCCTGTCGGAATGTCGCTTCCGCATCCGCTGATCGCTGGCCCGCCAAATACGCAAGTCCTTTGTTGAGCTGTGCCTCAAATAATCCTGGTTGCACGGCAAGCGCTCGATCGCAGCAGGCGACGGACTCATCGATGCGCCCCATCACGCGTAGCACGTTGGAAAGGTTGCTGAGAAAGATCGGTTGATCCGGCTGAATCTGTAACGCCCTTTGAATGAGGGCAAGTGCCTGCTCATGCTGTCCGGCCTGATGCAACAACACGCCGAAGAGATGCATCGCATCGGCGTTCTGCGGCTCATGTTTCAGCACTTGCTGGTAGAATTCGGCAGCTTGCTGCAATTCACCTTGGCGGTGGTGCTGCAACGCCTGCTGGAAAAGGTCGCTCATTTGCCTCGGTCCCGCAAGTTCACACAACTTCCCCAACATTGATGTATGGACCGGGGATGCTGGAGAGTCTTTGACGCCGAACCCATGACCATCGGCCCGGTAACTTCGGCTAGCCAAGTTTCTATAATTGAGGCATATTCCCGAGCATGTCTTCTTTGGCGACTAGGAAACGGGCCGGAATGGCAGTCACGACGCTTCCCGTATCGACGGAGTTCAAGCTGACGGCGGGCGATACTGTCCGTTTGGATCAGGCTTGCCTGCGCCTGCCGTCGGTCGAACTGATCGAATCATCGCTTGCCGCCGGCGAAGGCATTTTGTCGAGCACTGGCGCCTTGGTGGTACAAACGGGCAAACGAACCGGCCGTTCCCCCAAGGACCGATTCATCGTTCGTGAGCCGGAAACGGCAGCCGCAGTCGATTGGGGAAAATTCAATCAGCCGTGCTCGGCCGAACAATTTGATCGAATCTTGACAAAGGTAGTCGGGCATCTGCAACAGCGGCGCGTCTTTGTCAACGACGGTCTCGCCTGTGCCGACCCGACGCACCAGCTTCGGGTCCGCGTTTGCTCAACCTTCGCCTGGCAGGCGCTGTTTGCCCGCAATCTGTTTTTGCGGCCCACCGCCGAAGAATTGGCGACGTTTGTCCCTGACTGGCATATCCTCGTTGCACCAGGGCTGCATTGCGATCCGGCACGCGATGGAACCAATAGCGAAGCGTTCATCAGCATTCATTTTTCTCGTCGCCTCGTTGTCATCGCCGGCACTCAGTACGGCGGCGAGATCAAGAAGTCCGTCTTCTCGATCTTGAACTATCTGCTGCCTCAGCGCGGCGTCTTTCCCATGCACTGCTCCGCCAACGTAGGGCAGGGTGGCGAAAGCGCGTTGTTCTTCGGTTTGTCGGGCACCGGCAAGACGACACTCTCTGCCGACCCCGAGCGGCGTCTAATTGGCGACGATGAACATGGCTGGTCCGAGTCGGGCATATTCAACATCGAAGGCGGTTGCTACGCCAAAACGATCCGACTGTCGGCCGAAGGTGAACCGCAAATCTGGAACGCGATTCGATTCGGAGCCGTTCTGGAAAACGTCATCCTCAATCCGCTGACGCGCGAACCGGACTACGTGGATGCAAGTCGAACCGAGAACACAAGAGCGGCATATCCGGTGGATTTCATTCCAAACTGCGACTTGAGCGGTCGCGCACAACATCCGCACAACGTGGTGTTTCTGACATGCGACGCGTTCGGCGTGATGCCGCCGCTGGCGAAACTCACACACGAACAGGCGATGTATCATTTCCTCGCTGGCTACACGGCGAAAGTCGCGGGCACGGAAGCGGGTGTGACGGAGCCGGAAGCCACGTTCAGCAGTTGCTTTGGCGCACCGTTCCTGCCGCTGCACCCGACTCGCTATGCTGAGATGCTCAAGCAGAAACTCGAAAAACATCGCTGCCCTGTTTGGTTGGTCAACACCGGCTGGACCGGCGGCGGGTACGGGACCGGCAGACGCATGAACATCGGCCAGACACGGGCGCTGCTTCGAGCCGCCCTCACCGGCATTCTCGGCGATGCGGAATTCGACGCAGATCCGGTGTTTGGCGTGCTCGTTCCGCGATCTT